>Ga0056115_1000305_pt1 | contig 23094 bp, 26 predicted proteins | sample WorMetOlspDAHAB1_FD_77007 | JGI IMG/M metagenome (GOLD analysis project Ga0056115, IMG submission 77007) | Marine gutless worms symbiont microbial communities from Max Planck institute for Marine Microbiology, Germany - Olavius sp. DAHAB.1 ...
CATAAAGACAAATCATGCAACCTAAAAAAAAACACACAAAAAGACGAACTCAAGGCCCAACCGGGCTGTATGAACTGTTTTTGTTAACTGTGCCCATTGAAGAGGTAGCACGTTGGCAATATATAAAACAGTTCTAATAATATTCCCTCTTAACCTCCAGACAATCACCATAACTTTAGATGTTGTCAAATGGAGGTGAGGCAGATAAGCATTGCAGTAAGTTTGCAGCTCGTGCCTAAAGCTATTATGCTGTAGTGGTTAAGATGAAAATACAGAACTGTCAGCAGCGAAGGTTCAATCCTGGGACCTCTCACGCTGCAGCCAGACATGCTGACCACTAGACACCGTGACCAGCATCGAACAGCTACACTGTCTGGGGTTTCATAAACAAAACGCAAGTACCACAGAAGAGTGTGAAACAACATGCCTCTGCGATTTCTGACAGGAATCCAGACTACAACAAAGACATCTGACCAACTGCAAGTGTGAAGAAAGTGTCCAAATGAGCAAACCAACCTTCTGTCCAACATTGTTTCCCGCCTGCGTTCCTCCGGTCTTCCGATTTATTCTGAAGTCCAGAACTTTGCCGTACTCTGCATTCACACAGCACAACACACATTCAACTGGCGGCGTAACTCAGTCGTTACAATGTCGGTCTTGACTGGTGAACTTTCCGCGATCTATGAGTGAACTATGGTTGACATGTGACCACTTTGTGGGTAAGGTGTCCACTATGGGTCGACCAATCAGGCCAACTCAGCCTTCCATCTCTTCGGGGTCGGTAAACAAGTAGTAATCCATTGATTACGAGGGTGGAGACCATTAAACGGCACATTAGAGCTGCATGTGGCTGTTTGGTTGCAAAGGCTGCAAGCCCGTGCATCATGGTGCGTGTGGGCTTAGCCTACAGCCTATAGGCTGCATGTCCGCCCTTGTCTGTGTGCGTTTATCTGGCGCTATATAAGTAGTGTTGGGCTTTACCTTTTTACTTTTACAATTATTACCCGGAAAAGAACCAACGAGCTCAATGCTGATGCATCGTCCATGGCATCAAACGGAAACAGTCCCACCGTTCAGCGCTATTTCTGTTGTTAGCACTTTTGCGGACCCTGGAGCAGTCACAACAACTTCGGCCAGCGTCAGAACATTTGAGAGCAACCAGAAAGCAATGAACTCAATAAACCCAAAAAAACTACGCATACAAAACACATCCAGCTACTCCAGATCTGTCAGCTTGTACGACGCTTGGCCAGGAAACGAAGTGGGCTTATTCCACGGCTCCCAGGGATCCCGTCCAGGACCGACAGACGTAATGAGAACCCACTCACGTTCAAAGAACTGGATGAGATCTTGGTCGGTCAGGTGCTGTGGTAGGTTGCCGACAAACACCTGCTGGTTGTCGGGGTAATTGATCGCCGAGGCCGCCGCCGCGGTGGACAGTGGCATTGCCCGACGTGGGGTGGCGTCGTCCTTGCCGGCTCCATTCACCATCACACGACCTCCGTTCACACCACGACTGCCATCCTCCACACCCGACCTGACGACAACAACCACTCAGACTAGGTAATTCTACAATTAGTATATGGGACTGTCAGTCTACAGACAGAACAAATTCTGCCCGACTTTTCCAGTGAAAAATAAATCCCCCGACTTTTCCACGTAAATCGCGTTTACACCAAATATGAATGCAACAGGAAACAATACTCACCCCAACTATCAACTTTCACCCGGATTACTGCATTCTCCGAATAGTAATATTTTTTTAACTATCTCACAGTTATCAAACTTTCAACTAAACGATATTTTTAAGGCATAATAAATCCAAAATCCACGACAAACACTGACGATTACACTCTTAATTACAGAAACCAAAAACCAGGTAAAATAATCATATAACTGTCGGGAAAAACTAATTATTCTAGAAAAGACGAACCCCACGACTTTTCTCTGCCTTTCGGCTTGTTACGCTTACGTACTGTGGGCAATAAAAATTAGAAGAAAATTGCTACGAAAAAAGATAAGACAAAACGTCAGGTGTTTACCATGCAGTCTTCGATGCTTGACTTGCATCCACCTTGTTATCAGAAGTCACCGCTGGACGTGAAGTGTTGACACTGGTTGGAGTCGGCCCACCGGCGTTACGACTTGCCATTGCTGCCCACGTCAGCGGCTTGTCTATTATTACCAACAAACAACAACACATGCACGCTGCAACAATATGTCGCCAGACCTCAGACTTAGCACGCAGCCAATTCAGACAGTCGATGAAGACATTTCCATTTGGGCAGTGGGACCACAGCACAAATATTGCTGTAAAATACCCAGAAGCCTAGACAACGGCCAAAAACCCAGATCCTGAATAAAAAAACCAGAAGTCACAGCTCTGTCAAGGACCGGATGCTTACCAGGCTGTGTAGTGGTTGGCTGGTCGGGTTTGCGTTCCTTTGCATCCCCCGCTCCTGTCACATCACCCCGTGTTGTCACATCCAGACTGTCAGCAGCGGATACATCGCTCACATCACCCACATTGTCACCAGTTGGCCCGTCGCCCTGCGACGTCACATCCGGCTTCCCATCCTCGACGAACAGCTCCTCGGCTGCGGAAGCTGGCGGAGTCTTGTCACGTGGCTCGGCCGTTGTCACTTCATTCGCCGATTCCTCATTAGCTCTGCATACACACGCACATCATCATCATCAGTTGACAGCATGCAAACATAAAGTGAGATGCACAGCCAAGCAACCTCATCTCTTGGCAATGGTACAATCACAGCATCTCTCCCTGTTTCAGCACACTGCACGAATGCCATAAAAAGTGGATGCTAAGGAGGATGCTGATGGCCTCTGCCCCGGCCGACTGGAGAAGACTACCGGGATGGCCTCATGTAACATGATAGAAACCTATAGATACAGCAAGACCTGAAATCAAAGAACTTCTCCCTGATATCGATATGGCTCAGAATTGACCACTGTGGAGATTGTTGTCTACGTTTGACGCTATGCACTATAAGCGGTGCACGCCACAAAGGACCGTGACAATAGCCAAATGAAGCTAATAGATGTCTGAATAGCAATCTGTTTACGAAATTCTACGATCAGTTTTAACAGTCAGTAACAACGAATGACGATAGGTCTAAGATTACAGGTGTGATCAGTTTTGTCCAAGAGAAGTTTACGCAAACGCAATGAGAGTTAATTTACAAGTTTCACTTCAGTATGTTTGCAACATTTAGCAGCCATTCTAAGACAACGAAAATAACTGTGGATGTATACGTCGATGTCAATCGTGGATCAACATAGAGCAGAGTCACGAAGCATCTTCTGTGCTGAGTGTGTTCAACAACTCCCATATAATTCCGTTAAGTTGATTCCAAAAACTGACAGAACTCTTGTGCTGGATTGCAGGATTGATCGTGGCACCCTAATATGCTCAGCCAGTAACGTTAAAAGCAAAAAATACAGAAGCACAGCATTCACCGAGTCCCCATCACGCTGCAGTGTCACAGGAATTAAGCTTAAATTAATAAAAATGAGGGAACAAAAATGCCCTTTGATTCTGCTTAAAAATTAAGCATTAGTGTCGAATCTCTTGATATCAGGGAAGCCATTCCAAGTGGCTTCAGCCAGGGGCCTGATTAACAAAAAATCGCAGGAAACTGCAAAGTCCTTTCCAGGCATCTGAAAAAATGCAATTTTGCACACAAAAAAGTTAGTACATAAATAATATGTGAATGAGCTCTAACACTCATAGTCTGACCATTACACAGACAATCAACACACTGCAAACAGGTCTTAGTAAGTGAGTTTACAGTATAACAATGCTCCATTGGACAAAGCTTGGGTTAGTCGGGAAGCAACCAAAAAAAACACCCAACTCGATAAACCTATACAACACACACACACACAGGTTTATGTAGATAATGTCCAACACAACACAATTCTCGGCCTTTTCCCTCGAGAAAAAAGGCCCACAATCCACAATATACTGTACTACTAAACAGTAAATATTTAAGCGGTTGCTGTCAGCTTTTATTCTGCTTCCATCGGACATTTTACTGGCTCCGGCTAAATTCAAAACTTTTTGAGGCCTACTTCTTTTCAAAAACAATTCGAGGACTGAGTATTTTAACATTAAACGGTATTTTAATGGCCGTCTTAAATTCAAGGCCGCCATGGGAACCCCCGATTTCACGACAATCAGAACGGAAGTCCACATGGTGCCATACAGGTCTGCAAGAAATTACAGCATTTACAGAAACAGTTACCCGTCATCAATGGAGTCCTGAACATGTTCTTCAGCCACCAACTGCTGCGGCTGTTGCTGTTCAGTGCCAGTACCAGTCGCCATCTCATCGGCAGCCGCGTACGTCACATCACGCTCTGCATCAACAGCAATACCAAACGTCCAAAAATTGCACTGAATGGTGGCTTCCGAAAGACAAGAGTGACCATCATAAAGTGAGGCTATAATACAGGTTGGCAGCATAGCTTAGTGGTTACGACGTCGGTCTTTGGACACCAACTTTTCTGCCCGGCACCCGATCTATGTTTGACAAGTGACCATTTTGTGGGTAAATTGTCTGCTATTGGTCAACCAACTAGCAAACTCAGCCTTCCATCCCTTATGGTTTGGTCAATGAGTAGTAATCCATGTATCTACAATGATCAGGGAGGTGACGACCATTAAACAGCAGACTAGTGCTACATATAGCTGTATGGCTACAGGCCAAAGTCCATGACTGCAGGCTTGAGCTATGGCCTATGCTGTATAAAAGTTTGTCAGTAACGATAGCATTGCTGATGCAGCATATACAGCAAACAGTGGCGCTATAAAAATGAACCATACCTTTTGTCTTTTTACCTTTACACCTTTATGTTAAGACATGCAAGAACATAAGTAAGACTTTTAGTAACCGAAACAGGCTGTATCTGCGACACACAGCACCATACTGCAGCTGCAGTATGCGGCTTGTCGTGCTGTGTAAATTCAATGTCTCTGCCTTTGAATGACAATAGATACCTTCATGATACTGTTCTTGGGGCTGTGCATCTGAATCTGCACCCAACGGATAGACGTCCTGGTAGCGGAAAATGTCGATGTGAACGTAGTACTTCTTGGCTGACTGTGGCGCAAGCACAAACGACTGTACGAACTTACGCATTGGCTGACCGTTGTTCGACAGCTCTCCAATCACCTACAGACAAATTATGTCAGACGTTCTCAACGAGTCTGTAGTTGCAATCACTCAGTCTCTATTACAACACAGATCGCACTGCATCGCAAACTGTTAAAGACCTTGATGAAACGCTCGTCAGAGCAGAAATGATCAAATAATGTTTTCTGTCTGCTGTGAAACAACAATTAACACTCATACAAACTCAGACCTCACCAGCATGACTTCCCTTTGCATCAAGGCTGACACTGGTAACCTTTATTAACCAAAAAGTGACTTAAGGACATCTGTTAGCCACCCTCCTCTCACTTTGCTACATATAATTAGCAGCATTATCTCAACCATAACAGTAAGATGACAATCTAATAATTTACTCACACTTTACAGACAGAAAAAATTCATGGATGTTTATACAGCCTAATTTTTGGCATCGAAAAACAGAAACATAAACAGTCACATTAACAGCTGATGGGAAACTATCAATTTTCCGCGACAAATTAACGATGTTTCTCTGACTTTTGGCTTCCTGTCCGACTTTTCAACAACCATCTTTGAATTCCCGACTTCCCCAGCTTTCCCGGAGAAAATGACGAGAAACAGTACGTGCGGCTGTGTTACCTGGACGACGACCGAGCCACCGACACTCGACTGACAGTCCACCTGACAGATTCTAGCGTGACAGTCGCTGAAGTTTAGCGACATAATCTTCTTGTGGATCTCCTGCACTCAAACGACACGTCACACAAATGAAAGAGCTACAACTACATCTCAACTGCTGCAAGAAAATCAGGTTAAACTAAACTGAAACGTGAAAACAACGCAGCAAATTCAATTTCTGTGACCAAATCCCAGCTTTAAAATAGACCAACCAGCCAATTAAATGCCGATGTTATTACGACTCCAGAATGTAAAGTCAAACTTCACACAAATAGCTCGTTCAATTGCATGGCTAAAGTAGACATTGACAAGGCACTTTCGACTGTTTTAGTATTGTCATGCAATCCACGATAATCATGGTTTAAATTTTTCCAACACAATTCAAGACCTTTTCATTCAAGAATTCACGGCCAAATGAAACCTCCTGGTCTACGATATGTCAATATATCGTACTACAAAGTAGTCAGTTCAGTCAACAGTTCAACCAGTCATGACATGACAACAAGTAACCAAACATGGTTGTCATCAACCTGTAATCCACTTCCATCAGACGTTTGTTTGGCTCTAGTCTTCCTCTCATTTTCTAAATATAATTCAAGGACTGTGAGTATTTTAAAATTCAAGACCATTCCAAGGCGAGCCGCGAATTTGAGGCCAGCACAACAACCCTTGATAGTTCAGTATAGAAACCGTGTCGTATACTCACGGCCTGACCAGTCACCGCCTGCTGTTCATCAGGGCGCCCATCTGTGCCACCGTGAACAAAACTTGAATTGTTGCTGTAGAACCTACAATGCACAGACACATACAAATCGTGGTTGTCAGTTCCGAGACTACACAAATCTGCCAAAACAAATCTCCGACTTTTCTTAGCAAAATTTTGGCAACGATATACGAAACCACTTCCACTGCAGCGTAACAGTACTAGCACGAGTTTAATCATCAACCACAAGTCTAAGCTAAGCTATATCTAAACCTCGGTTGCAGGAACCAGTTCAACACTCCTCTCGACATAGAGAGGGCATTTCCAATCTGGGATTGCAAAAAAAAGTAGGTTAAATTATCACAAAAAAAAACAACAAATGCCAGTAAGTACAAAATTTCCCTGACGAGACAAATGTTTCCCTTTCTTTCTCGGACCATCTTCGAATTCCCCGACTTATTCAGGTTCCAGAATTTTTTCAGAAAGGGAGGCAACCTGACAAACAGGTCAACTGCATAATTCTCAACTACAAACTGGTTTGCCAATCAAACTGCTCACGACAAACATCAGCGAGCGAGAAGGTTCTTAATGGCACATCAGCATAAAAAAGACCACTTCAATATGTTATTCAGATGTCAAAATTAATAAAAAAAGATCAACTCTAAATCTGTAACTAAGTATGAGATATGTATAGCAATGCCCACACAGTGTTCTGATCAATGTGACAGCATCCAAAGAATTTACAATTTCACATCTACATATTATATTGTCATTACATACTGAAGCATCTACTGCAATTAGTAATTTAGTATGTTTAATAATGTGCAGACTATTTGTTTCAAGTAGTTCCATAAGACTGCCAGATTACTCAACTCAAATTGCAGATTGCAAACTAGTCAATTCTGTGCATTGTTTGACAGAAAAGTGTCATTAGAAAATCGCTTGGAAAGAGATTTTTTTAAATTTAAAGTCTGCAAATCGTCCAGTCCACAAACTGACTTACGTCTAGTTGATTTGTCAGAATGCCTCAGACAGCAGTATGTAACAAACAAGTTTTCAGGAAACATCTATGACATTGGCTACTTGTGTAACTACAAAGTAGACAAACAGGCATCTGGAAAATTTGCCAATATACCGACTCGCGGTTAGTCAACTTTCAGAAATGACGATTCATGAACCAGCCAACTCGCAGACAGCAAAGTTTTAAAAATCACATTTAAGCAATTATCTAATCCCAATGTTAATCAAATGGTCCCGCAAGATGACCTGTCCGCAAATTATCCAGTCTTGACACATCATGAGTTAGTTTGTTGCCAAATCGTTCAGTAAGCGACAGGCAGGCATACCTGTGCAGATGTTCTGGAGCAGCATTCAGCATCGTGTAGTACTGCTTTACAAACTCCTGTCCGACAATCTGCGCGCTTGGTGCAGGCTCCATTACAAGTGCTCTGACGCTTCCCTACGAACTTCTATTCGCACAAACACATTGAGCAAAAACCGGCATCAAACGTCTGCATATTTTCTCAAAACTCGGGTCTCCGCACTGGTTGTTGCTTGGAATCAGTCTGATATCAACGTCATCCTCCACAAAAAAGTATACGGTAATCGGTAAAGCATTATAACAAATGGAAAGACTACCGTATCGGCACTGCACGATGCGCAACTTCTGCTGAATAAGCAACAACAGATCTGAGGTGGAGTCTATATCTAGCGATATAGCACGGATACGATAGTCTTGCCTAACAAATTGCTAACTGTAACCAACGCAAAGGATTTTATCTGATCACTCATGGTACGCAATGCTTGCCATTACCGGAGGATTCGCCAACTCTGTCAGTCAAGTTGTGAATTGGTCAATTTGCCAACTGTATGATTCGCAGACTATTTAACTTGCCAACAGCTAATTTTAAAGTCACATTTAGAGCAACTATATGTATACTCCATATTTTCTGTCAAACATAAATCGGCAAGTTGTCTACTCTGCAAACTGTCCAGTCTGCGAATTGGTTTCGGCAAATTATGCGGTTACCGTTAACAGCAGTCAATACAGTTCAGCAAAGTATCCATGTTTCACTTTTTCCGGTGGTGATGACAATAGGTGGGAGGGGATAAAGTAGGAGGGCCAAACCGGGGGCGAGACGGTTACCTGACCCAAACAGTTAACAAAAAAGAGCTCAGTGGTGGCAGATTTGCTGAAGGACTTCAACCTTTCCAATCCCTCTGGCAATTCAAACACAGGCCACGCTGTACTACAGCGGCATAAATTGTCAGCCACAACATGCGAATTATGTCGCAATTTCAACATCCGTCTCCGGCAATGAGACAACACCATGGCGATGTCTAAAACAAAACGGGAGCAAACTCCGTTTACCATAGAACGCCAACTTTAGTGTCCGAGTAGGCGGCGGATTGTACGTCAGCTGAGCATCTAGAGGCCGGACATCACACGGCCGAATAAAACTTAACTAAAACAAAATCAACAAACACGCACGACACTCGCAATACACACTACACAGACATGAAAACGAGGCTGAGTGCGAAATGCGAATGCGAGTTCTCTGCAATAAGTAGGCAACTCTTTATAATTTCATTGACAGTTAATTTACACTTCGCTTCTATCACACTACTGTGGCACTGGATCACTTTATACTCGGCTGAGACCAAAGTCTTACTTTTAGACTAAACTTCGATTGACTTTGGTCTCAGACCAAAACAACGGTTTAAAGACCTAATTAATGCAAAAATAAAGTGACGCTAATTTTCGGTTGTAAGGTCTGGTCTTAGAACAAACTCTGGGTCTACAGTCCGGCCACAAGCTCAGCTTTGTTCACTAAAACTGACAGACATGGCCACGAAGGAAATATGTTTAGTTCATATATAGTAAGTAGTGACTACAAAGTATACAAACTCCAATTTCCAGTACTAACAATGCTGCTACTAAAAATGATCGATTGGGGTTTAACAGCACTTTCAGCACAATAGGGCTATATCGTATCTATTCAGCCTCCTCAGGGTCACAACACAAGCTCTTCACCTTACGGCACTCTGATTATACCATCGTCATCACTCAAAGGCACTCATCGATCCTTCCGACATGCTTCATCTCATATTTCGAACCAGCTTTCTACATGGCGCAGAATTCTTCTTCCGAAGTATTCATCCTCCTCTCAGCGACCTTCATTTGAGCATGCCAGTTTAACTTGTTACACACTGCTTATCACCTTCCACCACTTTTTCACTGTTTAATTCTGATCCTAACACCTATAACTTTTCAGAAAATCTTAATCCTCCACCTTAGTCTGTTTCTGTCTGTCGGACAGATCACATGGCTGTAGACTGTTCCCTGGATTTATTTGCTCATACGTTTTCGTTCTATTTAATAATAATAATAATAATAATAATACGAAATTTATATAGCGCCATAATGTTATTCCTACGTGCGGCAGCTAAGTTTGGCCAGCTCACTGGTCAACTTTTAGGCGCACGGAAAAATAGTGATTGATTGATTCATTGATCATGCCTCTAAAAATATACTTTAGTTAAAAGGTTAATATCACAGAGATGTTAAAAATATTTAGTTTTAGAGAATGCAATAACATGTGTGAAAGTTGAGAGTTGGGGAAGTACTGGATCTTTAGTAAGAAGATAACTGTGTGTTAAATGAGTATGTCCAGTCTAGAAAACGTACTAGATATGCTGCCACTATAAAAGCCAATTTCATACAGTCCTAAGTGTCGAGTGTTAGAACGAGTCCAGTGCCCCCTGCTAAATACGCTAAATATGCCATTGTAGCAGTGCTCCAATTCAACAATAACGATAAAGCGTTAGACATATCGGCACAGATAAGAACGACTCGCTATAGCAGAAAGCTGAACTTTTATTATTACAAGACGACTCGTCAGCAACACACGATCATCGGCCACTCATTGCGAACGGACAAGTTCACTTCAACTACGTCAGCAACAACATCTGTCTTTCTCCATAGTTAACTTGCTTTGGACACGGCCGACAAAATGGTCGCAACTTCATGTCAGTGATTTTTTTCTCCAACAAATAACGACAATAACGTCAACTTAACTGGATCCAAGAGTCCATCCTCATTCAGACTAATACGAAAAACATTAACCGGCCAGATCATCAACTTCCGAGATAAATTCCAATCGTTGACCGCAAGTATTTCGGGCCAAACTTCGTCGACAAGTTGTAAACCGAACGTAATTATTAATTAATACCGGCATCCCATAATCACAATGACTGTGATAGCTGATTGAAATAAGAAATAAACTGATTACGGTAAACGAACGAACAAACAGAAAGAATGTCCTCGACGGGCAGTGTTAACTACATCACCAACATCATCGACTCAGTGATCGGGATTAGCATGAACCGCGTTAAGTCATATGTTCGCCGACGGCGTCCAGTTATGGTTCCACATCTGTAACAACAGCAATGCAAACACGACACGACCTTTAACAGTGTTGAGTCGAAAACTTCATGCTTTGGTCACCAACAGGGGCAAGTGAGTGAGTGGGGTTAAATGTCACACACGACACATATTAGGTCATTTCAGGGATGATTTCTACAGGCTACATACAGGGGTGGACTGGCTCTTCAAACTGGCCATGTCTAAGTAAGCAACAGGGAACTCGGGGGGTCACCACAAAAATATCGAAAAAGAGCCCTCCCTCCTCAGCTAATGGTCCCTGGGCGAGCTCCCCTGTTCTACTCCCTCCATCCCTCTCCTCCTCTTTCTGACTTTGCCCCTAACTCCAATCTCTCCCTCCATCACTACCTGCCCTGTTAACGGGGAAAGTCTCACCAGGCGGCCCACCTGGACAGCAGACAAAACTGGCCTACCGGGCAAGTGCCAGGCTGCCCAGTCCACCCATGGCCACATAGCCCAACCAAGCGTCGAAGCACTGAAGGACAAAATGGAGAAGACACCAAAGGGGTCGAGAGGAAAGACGGCACAGTATCCCACTCTCTAGCAGAAGTGGCACTGCAACGAATTTTAAAGTGGGGGGATAACATTTTTGTGTCATGCCCCTCCCTTCTTTTTGGCTCTACAAGTAGTCATTTTGTGAGCGCTTTCTTGATGGTCAGTAAAGATTGGTCAGTTTCTTGTTTGCTGTTCTTTTACTCGCACTGCCCCTTCCCTGTGCCCAGCAATTTGTAAGAGGGGACATGCCCCGTGCCCAGTGGAGTCGGCACCACTGTGTAGCAGACACAAAATAATACACTCTGGAGAATACAATGGTCCGAAAAGAAAGACCTACAGAAGAAGAGAAAAAAGGAACGACCAAACAAGAAAATACACACTGTAAAACAAAACAATAAATCCAACAATGAAAGCTAGACTTATTTGGTCGCCTTTTATGACACTCCTCAGGAAACGAATACATCCCAAACACCACAGGCGGATGGACTCCCATATCCCTTGATTAAACGCTCACTGGACACAATTCCAGACAAATCAACTCACAGTCAGTCAAGTAGTGGACTGGTCGACTCGCACACTGGACAAATCTCGAATACTCAAATTGTTGACAGTGAATTACTCACACACACTATTCACTCCAAATTTTCTCTCAAACGTTTCTGCGAGTTTAGTCCACAAATCATCCAGTCTGCAAGTTTACAAGTCCGCGACTTGACTGACCACGAGCTGGTTTGTCGGCGAATTGCCCGGTGACAGATTTAACCCCACTCCCTCATTCTGAAATCCCAGTTACTATCTAGTTAACAGCAGTTACTAGCGACGCATACCATGTGCGCAGCTTTGGCCGACAGGTAGTTGGAGACATCAGGACTGGTGGTGCTCCAACCTGCAGGTGGTTCACCATCAGCGTTCATCATCATAAGTCCCGCGCCACCGCCCGTCGTCAAGTGACCGCCCGGCAACAGGTGGGCGTCGGTTGCTAAGTGACCAGATGGTGGCATCATACCGTTGAATGACGCAGTAGCATCCGCGGTGTACATTGCAGCTGGAGGCATCATGACAGTCGCGCCAGCCACCGAGCCCTGACACCACCACATGTTCAACAGTACTCACACACTCACACACATACCACAAATTAACAATAATAATAATAACACACGAGAGTTTTGTTTCTGCTGATAAAGAACCGGACCTCCAACATTTGATTTTAGCTTAGTGTTTTTAGCCCTCTTTACTACTGAAAGTAAAAAAATAATACATTAAATATTTAGTATACTGTAATTTCAGTAAAAACTACCATATCGTATTACAGGAGTCAGTAAAAATATGGTTAGTGATTAAAAGCCAAGTTTAAAAAAGTGAGATTACAGTTATCGGTTAAAAACAAGACTCTTGACAAGTTGTCGTATATGCGAAGGAAGAGTTCCAAGCTGTGGGACAGGTTGTAGAAACTGAACAAGGCAGAATAACCACATTAATGACTGCACGAAAAATGAAAATTACAAATTTTCCCTGACACAAAAAACTCATGAATTAATCACAGACTTTCTGCTTCTCGAGGACTTGCCTGACCGATTTTGAATTATCTGAAATTGGGGCTTTCAGGTTTTCTTGTAGCATGTGATAATCTGAATGTATTTAATCTTCTCATCCAGTGTCCTAAACAACCATTGGGTCATGTATAAACATTATAAATATTAACTGTAACTCACTGCAGACTGTTTGTGCAGAAAATGGTGGACACACGTTTCTGACAGTTTCTTGGATGCTAGCTACTGTCCATTACAAGATATCTAAATCCTTTCTTTTCTTCCAAACAAAAACAAACTTTTTTCTAGGGGAAAAAAATTAAACCTAAATCAGAGAAAGAAATCTGCTGTGAACGTTCTCTTTTCAAACTGATGACATAGAAGCGTCAGTGACAATGTGTTACCGAGAGGAGCATGTGCTTGATAGCTGATTGGTCGACGGTCGACGGGTTGCCATGGTACATATCGGACATCATCATCATAGCATTAACGTCGTTCACTGTTGCCGGGTAACCAACATGGATGCCTACAGCGGCGGCGGCAGCCGCTGTGTGCTGGGGTGGCATAATACCTCCATCGACCGGCAGACCATTTCCGACCCCAGCCCCACCACCGCCAGCAGCCATCATCGACGACTGATCGGCCAGCGTTCCAAACAGAGGAACGTTGCCCCAGCTCACTGCAAATGACATCCACAAACTACTTCCGTTAATAGACAGCAACCACAATCGTTGTCAGTCAGCGAGTAAGGTTTAATGTCGTACCCGACACATAACAGATCATTTTGGGGATGATTTTCACGAGGTACATAGGCCAACCAACAACATCAAAGCACCGAAGGACTAAATCGTCGATTCTTCCCAACCAAGTAAAGTCCCTGCATCTCAAATGAAAGTATGCCTTACCTTTCATTGTGACCTTTTCATCAGAGTTGACCCCGCGCAATGCACAGACAGCAAAATGGGTCCAATGCGCAACTCCGAACTAACCAGTAAGGTTATATGAATCTCTTTGAGGCTGTTGCAAACCTCAAGACAGCATCGAAGCGAGTTGCTTAGCATATCAGATAACATATGGGGCAAATCCATTATTAATGTATGCCAAAGACGATAACAACAGAGTTTTTAAGATACAGTGAATTATAGTTACAGTGACGACAACCAGGCTCCTTGGTAGACTCTCGCCGCATTGTGGTACCCTAGAAACTGTCGAGTGACTATAGGCCTAAATAGTTTTTTTTCCAATTGTATTTTTTTATTTCTATGCGTATGTGCTTTTATGGGTTTTCTCCGTGTCAGTACATGTTAACATTGCGCTTTTTGCAGATGTACGTGAAGCTGCCTAATGGCGTAATAAATGAAATAATTAACGATATCAACATTATGAACAACAAACTGATGGCCTGCATACAAGTGAACCTACCCGGATGGTACCAGCGGCATGGACTTAGTCACTGACACATAGATTTTATGTGAAAGTGGCCAAATCTGATGCCATTACAGACATTCCACAGGAAAAAGCAAGTTGAAGCAACATGGGAGGAACAGGATATGTGGCATGAAACTGATCCATACACATTATCCGGTCATTACATAATAACCTGTTCTAACCACTGAAGATCTGACAACCAGCAGACACACTACCAGCAGAAGGGGGCGACTATTTCTGCTCTCCAAAAATGGTGATATACATTTCAACTGCCATCCGTCTTTATGTCCATTTACTATTTATGTATTTACGGTATATGCCTCTGAAAAAGTGTAAACATGACATAAATTGCAGATCGCAGGATATCTGACACGTATTAGTGACAAGACAGAGAAAGCCACGCACAGTCGGTGTACATGTTCCATGAGCCATGGCCGCTACCAGTGCCAGCCATTGCTGTATTCAACTCGGTTGGATACATCATCGAAGCCGCCATGTTGGGTGGTCGTCTTGACGCACGTTCGGTGCCGATAGGGCCGAGTGCCTTCCGGTCGTCCACACCTCCTTGCAACTCTGTGCACATCACACCACAACCACGCTGACAATTCAATTTGGAAACGAGTAGCCACAGTACAATGATCGCCAGTGGCACTGCTCTGTGGCAGACCCATTGGCCGGCGACGCTAGCCGAATTCTCCGCCAAATTTATGTCAGAAATGACTCGTACACTTAAATTACAAATTGGTATTTTACACATAGCATGGAACATGTATCTAACTGGATATGCTCTCCCTATTTTTGTAGGGTTACGTTTTATAAGAGAGATATTACAACGATACTGATATATGTAATGGACTCGCTGAATCAGTTGACACCCGCACATTCTGAAATCATGGGTAAGTAGCTGACCTGAACGAGTCAGAAGGGTGTCAAGGCAAAATGATGAAAAGCAAATTTTGTATTCTGACGGTTCTCGTTTTAATTTAAATTTCACTAACTTTAAATTTTATTTTCACTTATATTATAATTTACATTTACCACATTTTACAAAGTGCTTAAGTTCATAATTCGACAGGTGTGCTTTACAAAATTTTGTCACGACAACACAATGAATTGATTACCGGCTGATGCGGCCGTAGCCGTGACGGGAGGCGCAAGGCTAAAGTGGTGACCAGTGCTGTCGGCATGCGATACCGAGGACAGTGACGTCGCCATCAGTGGAGCAGCCAAAACGCTCGTCTCCGTAACGCAGTTCCGAGCAGCTCCAAACTGATGTAGCTGGGATACATCGCCGGCCGGAGCTGGTCCCATCTGCACCAGCCCGGGTGGCGGCGGTGGAGGTACCGGGTATCCCACGCTCGGGCAGAAAGCTGTGTTTGCGTAAAACGACACAGGTCGGTCAAGAGACGCAGCCAGTGCTTGACCGACGAGGCCAGGATTGTCCGGGCCACCGAGTCCAACGTTGTTTGAACACACCAACTCCGGGTTGTCAGCCGCAACTGATAAATTCACGGCGGCGTTTGGCGTCGAGTTTGGCCGTCCGTAATCCACCGGTCGATAACCGGCGTCAGTGGCGGTTGAGGACGGTGCCTGTGCGCGCAAGGAAGAAGCCACGTCCTTTGACGCTCGATGTCCAGGTGCCTTCGTCGGGTCCGAGGCGGCCACAGCCTTGTAGCCGGGAGCCTTGTGCGGATCTGATACAGCGGCTGGAAGCGGCACAGGGGCAGTAGCATCATCGGCATATGAGACAGACAGCGGGGGCGATGACGTGACCACGCCAGCTGCAGCAACGGACGCAAAGTCGTCGGTACGTTTCGTCAGGACTGACTCGGCAATGATCTGACTCAGGGCATTGTTGAACGGCGAGTAGTCGCGCATGACGGAAGCCATGGTGGCACTGAGGCGCGACAGGGCTGTCGGGCTCGCAAAACTGGTGGCCGTAACTATCGGCAATGGTTGGGGTTCGCATCTCTGCGGGAGGCTTGTAGCCGAAAAAACGACACCACCGCTGCCGCCGGAGATACTTGAACTCGTTGCTGGCAGCAATATCTTCATCTTGTCGAGCGGCGGAGACCTTGAAACATATGAGGACTCGGCGGAAGACGGCATGACAGCATTCTTGGCATGGTCATTGTAGGACGACACGGTGATGACGCCTTTTGCTCGGTCACTGTACGATATCTTGCCGATGTCAGGTGATGCTCTAACTGCCGTTGAGTCGGTTGACCAGGCTGAAGCCACAGTTGCCGGAGCTACAGGAGCCGAGTTGCCTTTCACGGCTGATGATGGAGTCTGTTGCCAGGCACCAACGGCAAAACACCCCGAGCCGACGCCGGCCTTTGTCGCCGCCGACTTTGGCAGCTGGTCCTCTTTCGGTGCCGAGCCAGCCAGCCCGTTCAATCGCTGGTTTGACGCCAATTTCTGCTTCTGGGTGCCGTGAGATGTGCTTGCCGGCTGCAGTGGTTTCATCTTGGGCAACTGCTGTTCAAATTTCTTGTCAGTGTCGTTGATAAGTGCCTCGATCAGCAACTGCGCGTATTTTGTCGCTTCCACTGAACCCCTACACGCCATACATCAACAACAACAATCATATTTTGCCGTCAAACCAATTCGCGGTCACTTGATTCGTGGACCGGTCAGCCCACGACCTGGAAAACGTGCAGATGTCACGATTTGTGAACGGGTGTGCATACTACGAACTTTTAAAACTGGGGCATTATGTAATCCTAAAAAGTAACATTTTGAGTGAATATGATAACAATGATAATAATAAAAGATATGTATAACGCCACATAGTCAGAAAATGCAGAGGCACTAACGGCGATGCACGGACTAGGCTAAAATACTGACCATGCGGCAAGTTGATCATCAGAAACTTGGTTTGCTGGCAAATCATCTGGTAACGACTCGTTGTACTCACTTAATGGTGATGATACGTTCTGTAGTGGAGTCGCGGGACCGGTCAATCTCAACCTGAGCCGTCGAGATGTCACGGATTGCGTTGATGTTGCATCCACCACGACCGATCACTCGACTAATAGTGTTGGCCGGCACCAGCAGTCTTTTTGACCTGAAAAAACGTCAGCTCGCAGTTAGATACAATACACTGATTTCCAAATTCAAAAATCATACATATAGATGTTAAGTATATCCTTCTATTTGTGCCACGTAAAATATTATACATTGTTCATATCTATGTTGTTGTTATATTGTTGTTCGTCCATTATTTATATTTAATATTAAAACTTAATTCTAAACTTACTATAAAAATATATAACATCTATATCTGTGGTTTTGCACATATGAAAAAAATAAGAAAATCTGTCTATTCTATGGTAAATAAAGGCATCAAAAACGGGAGTAAAAAGAGAAGCACTATGGTGGTGGACTCGGAACATCTTACACCCAAGACCTGCTTTTGTTCAGTGTCAACTGTCGGCTTTTGTGCCAGTCTGCGGTCTGCAGAGTGTGGGTGATCTTGTGGTTCCGCATACTCTACCTCAGCTCGGAAAGCGTGTTTGCTGTTGCGAGTCTAAGCTCATGGAACCGTCTTCTAACTTACATTCTATGCAGTGGCTGGTTTGGCATAGCAGTAATGATGTTAATCACATCAATGTCGAGCCCAGTTAGTACTGGGATTGGTGATGACCTGTGGCAGGTCTACCATCCAAATATATTATCCAGGCCCACTCAGCCTGGCCATCATGCATGGGTTAATGTAATGAGTACCAGAGATAGTTTTGACCATTTCTGGGAAGAAACGACACCTTCGAAGTTAAGACCTTATGGTGCTTCATACATCAGTTTATAAACATAAATATATAAACATAAGACAAAGTCTCTATGTTCCAGAGTCACCTCAATGACCCATCTGTTCTCGATTTCCCACAGTTTCTCAAAACTAACATCTACGATTGAAGCACATTTGTAGTGTTTATGTGGAATGGCAACAATAACACACACACACACACACATGTGCCAAGGAACCTTGTCGTACAAAACAGAGAACAAACGGGAATGTACTGTACATACTTGCGAGTCACCTCCTCCCAGTCCTCGTCCTTCTTCGGACCCTTCTTGCCACCGCCAGACTTGGCTGGAGTTGCCGACTGCTTCTTGCCAGAACCCGAAGTCAACTTCTGCTCACTGATTGGCACACATTCACACAATAGACTGATTTCCCAATTTATTTATATATGCAAAACCACAGATATAACTGTAAAACGATCGGTTGGCAATAAATAACCTGCATGCAAAGCCACACATGTTACGTGAAGTTTTGTACCATAACCTGAACTCGTAAACCAACGCACAGTTACCAGATGTCTATTTACTCTTTCTAACTGCAAACGTATATATGCAGTAGTAACCATTCGCTGTACTGCACCACACACAAAACAGTCGCTGTACAACACGCAACTGGTTAAATAGATCAAGATTTCACAGCACTTCAGCAAAAATGGGCTAAACCGTACTGACAAGAGGCATGTCACAGTTCAAAAATTTTTAAAGTTAACGAAAAGTTGAAAATGTTACGTGTTGGGAATAAGCAAAACAAACAATTACAGCAAAGAACCTTGTGAAACATAGCAGATCCACAGCAGCAAAATCTGAAGTTGTAAACCAACAAATACGAACAACACAAGAAAGCTCATACATGACGGTGATGCGTGGCTTGTCCGTCTGCTTCTTCGTGGAACCACCTCTGACAGACGACGGCACGTTGGACAAAGATCCAAAGTCGTCCAGATCACCGATGCCTGCAACCACACGCAGACCACCATTAGCATACTGCTGCCTTGAACCAGAATCACACACACTGACTACTCAAGTGTTCGATGCTATCAATCATATCCGGAAAATTAGCCAGTATTGTTAATAGTTTGTACAGTTTAAAGTTCTTCCCGGTTTATGTCACGTTTATTTATTTTTAACGTCATTCTCCTCTCCCTGTATCACATGTCCATAGATTGAGATCCATGCTCTGCAGAAAGCGGTATACAACCTTTCGTTCATTGATCGATAACAACAATTTTAAGTCACGTTATTAAACAGAATCTTCCTGTAGCAGTTAACCAATTTAGATGGAGAAAATAGGGTACAGATCAGACATTGTAGTCAGGGGGCAAACTATCACCGAACAAGACGGCATTGAAGACCCGTACTAGCAACGTATAAAAGAAATGCACAATTTACCACCACATATTCTGCACGTTATGAAGAAAATAAAAATTGTACGATGCATACTGCCAAGTGTCACAACGCTGACAACACAAATTTCCACGCCATTCTCCGACTTTGTGCCTTTTCGTGACCTCTACAAAATACCGCGACATCTCCAGGTTTCCAGAAAAGTGGCAAAACTGCACAACTCGAGCAGCAGAATGCGGGTACCTGTGACCGACGTGACGGGCGGCCGAGAGACAGACACCAAAGACGGTTTAGCAGAATCCACCGTGCTGCCTCTATAACTCGTCTCGTTCAGAGTTGCAGGCAATGAACCGACACCCGACGATTTATTCCTGAGCCCCGAGTCAGCTTGGATAACTGACTGCACGACCACACTCTGGGCATTCTGCAATAGGTCGGAGTGTGTCGGTTCTGATGCTATATCCGGTGCTGCAGAAGCTTTGCTGGCGGTGTGTTTGTGGCGGTCACGGCGGTTGCGTCGACCACGCCGCGGCGTCTCACTAGATCCAGACACAGCTGGGCTGTCGCTGGTCGCGTCACTTGACCGAGACACGCCCGAAGTATCATCACTCCGTGACGTCATTTCTCCAACACCATCACTCACTTTGCCTGCCGTTCTGCTGTCCGTATCTGAAAGCATTCACTCATTATGGTAATCAGCTCCATATGTACAACAATGGTAGAATTCGCTAAACAATCAGTGTACAGTGCCTTCTACAAGACATGGACGGAGGCACTGAACCATAAAATGCATGTAAAAAGTTTGGACTTACGTAAAATAAGTGAAAACAGTGAAAAATAGGAAATTAAAAAAATAAAAGCTAATAAAACAATGTCTAAATATGTGCATGCAGCAGTTGGAAAAGTTCCGTCTCGAGATGATGCTCGCAGATTAAATGGAGCGGCATGAAGGCTTTTGATGGGAGGCATATAGACGTCGACGTGTGCCACCAGTTACACCATCATCTACTAAGAAATAACTCTCCTCAGTATGGTCGCTGCACTGCCTCCTTTCAGTAAAAATGTCTGCCACCAACTTAAGTTCACATAAACACGAACAAAAAGTACACAATAATGTAGTCCAAAAAACCTGTCCACACATGCCTCACCCAGTAAGGAGACACAGGCAGCAAATGACACGACTCGCATATGTCCATGCGCATTATACGCCTGAATCAGATTTTTCGTTTGACCAGCAGTCAAAAGTTGACGTGTGCATTGTCCGTGAGCGAGTAATTTCCACGCGCTTTTACAGTACATATCCGCAAGTACCTGTATGCATATAGTGACTAAATTGAAACACAATAAAGACTAAGGGAAATAACATACCCATATCATCAGCGTGAGACATATCTTCTACTAGCTGATGATGCAAGCCGTCCCCATAAGTTGCCGTCTTATCAGCCGATAAAGTCAGCTCATCATTCAAGTTGTCATCAGCATCCGCTCCAGTATCGTCACCATTCACCAGACACGAACTAACAACATTTATTGCACCAGCCTCAGTGAGCAACGGACTATATCCATAGGTACATTAAATTAAAAATTTTTGAACAGCAGCTTAGTGTGGCTTCATGATAAAGTGGTTAGGGTGCTTAGACTTGAGATCGGAAGGTCATCGGGTTCAATTCCCAGCTGCTCCACACTTGACTGCAACCCGTGCAAATCATTCACATATTGTCTTAATCGCCAAGCAGCATAATTTCACAGCAAAGTAAGTTAGGAGGTAAACAGGCAGTACAGATGCTGACAGCAAAAGCAACTTTACAAAAGCTCTACATTCAAGAGGTGCCTCAAGACCTTCCTGTTCCAGATTTCCTACAGATACTGACAAACTTCTACGTCGTCTTCTTTCGTATGCGGGTTCACCTTCCAAGGTTTGCCATTCACTGGACTGCATCATCATCAGCAGAGTAAATTCTCGACATGATCTAACAAACGGGACGAGAATCTCGTAGAAAGCTAAACCGATGAGTCCACTACATGGACTCCCCTGATGTCACTTTCAAGCCAGAGGTCCCTCTATGCATATTCTGCAGTTCAACGCAACCAAGTGGATGCTTATCAACACTGAAAAACCATTGACATCTACAGCCGAAGTATGCTTAAACGACGAACGTTGTTTGGTGCTGTTGGAGTCAATCCTGACACCTTATGACACGTTTAAAATTATTGCCTTTATCATTACTACGATTAATTTGTTATTCAGACTAGTTACCCTGCAGCTGTGTCTTCCATGGCGTCCTTGTCGCGGTCGGCAGCTCTTTCCTTCTTCTTCAACTTTTTGCGGTCGCGCTTCCTGGCTGCAGCGGCTTTCTTCGTCTCCTCGCGTTCTCGCTCCAGACTCAGTTCCTCGAGCAGAATGGCAGCGTTCTTATTGGCCTCAGCCGCCTGGTGTTCCTTGGCACTCACCAGCATGTTCATGCACTGATGACAGCGCTTTATCATCTCCTGGCGACGCAGCAGCAAACGCACAATTCACCATCAATGCTGCGCAGTTGCACGTCACAAAACTACCTACCAAACCGCGTGAGGCAAGGTAGACTAGCCACTGCTTGAGCCTCGCCCACACACACGGCTGTTGAGTTCAGGCACACAAGATTTACCCTTATGTTATGGCCATATGTTGTTCTCAGCTAACTTCTAGACACAATCGAACAACGTTCGCAATGCATTTCGGTTGCATGTTAACAGGATGCTGTGTGTGTAAATCGTATTTTTAAAAAGTTTTTACATGCCACTTTCACATCTTGTATAATTTGAATGTTTTATGTGAGTTTTACATCACTCTTGTCTTCACTGTATTTTGTGGCCTTCTCCTTTAAAACAATTCGACGGCCTTTCAGTGTTTTATATTCAAGGCCAGTCTAGAATTAAAGACCATAATGGGAAAAAAGTATCGGTTTGACACTGAAGAATGCACAGACATAGAATTAACCAAGACACCTCACTGGGAATTTTGCTCTTCCAGCTGCACCTGCAGATGGAACTTAAAATAGTTAGCATGCACTTGCGTGCAGAGGGAAACGTAAAGACTCCAAATACTAATTAACTGAAAACGACAACATGAGACAGAAATAGAACCTTGTCGGTGAGTGTTGCGATGTAGCGGAGACAGTCCTGGTCGGGTGGAAACTGCGTGACGTGACGTACCAGTACCTTTATCACCTTCACGTGTGCCTTGCGGAACGCGATCATTATACACGAAACGTGACGATTGTCCTCGCTGTGAACGTCGGCACCGTGTGTCACGAGCAGCTGCACCACCTCCACATAACCACCTGCACACCACACATATGCCATACCTTTACCTTTTCTTCAAGATGGATGGCGCTCCATCACAGCTGAGGTCCACAGGGTTCCTACAGGTCTAACTATATAAAATTCCCTGACTTTTCCAGTCACCAAGACAAAATTTCCCTGACTATAACGGGCCAATTTACAAATGCACAAACGCGATAAAGGACAACACTTGCA
>Ga0056115_1000306_pt1 | contig 23075 bp, 21 predicted proteins | sample WorMetOlspDAHAB1_FD_77007 | JGI IMG/M metagenome (GOLD analysis project Ga0056115, IMG submission 77007) | Marine gutless worms symbiont microbial communities from Max Planck institute for Marine Microbiology, Germany - Olavius sp. DAHAB.1 ...
GGATAATTACATATATCATAATTAGGAGCCCTTTACTACTATAGAGAAGTAATAAGAAAAGATAAATGTTAGACGTAAACCCTTGTCAGGGGGTGCGAAACTTAAGACATTTACTTGGCGGCGGAAGTTAAATTAGATAGTGGTAATCCCTCCGCCCTGATAAAAATGGATAATCGCTTATGAAATTCACTTCACAATTTTATTTATCTGCTTTCCTACATTTACTAACCTTTTATTTCTTGTTTTCTATAACCTTCTAAATTAATGACGATTTTTTATATTGGCCACCAGTGGCATGTGATTTGCTTTTTAAGGAAGGGCAACGGGGGCGGGTTTAAGGCTTAATTCTCTCAACCGGTCAAGCTTTAAACCCCAACCCCATCTTCATATCGCCAGGTTTGGTGAACCCAGGCCCTAAAGACCAGGCGCCTTTTATCACTTCGCCAGGGGAGGCCTAAGACTTGATATCAACACAAAAGAATTATGGCATGGGAGCATAAAGATGGCAATCTGGCAAAAATTTAAGGTTGGGCTGTTGATTGGAATGCTTTACATGGTTTACATGCTAATCAAAAGCTCCAGAGCCCTTAAACAAATTGAGATACCCCGGCCCAACTGGGGTACAAAAAGCTGACAACCGTATGTGGTTGACATTCGCCGACAAATTTGGAATCGTGATTCGCCGCCTGCGCAAGCGGTTACTGAAGTACCTCCTCGACTGTTCTCGCCGGATGCGAATCACCTCTTAGTGGGGAATGATTCCATCATTGGTATTTAAAGGCTTGCAAGACCTAAATACCGCCTTCCACATGGATTTTCTACGAGTTATGCTCTGGTCACCGGCCCTAATCTTTCCTATCTGTGGATTCTGTCCAGATCGACCTCACTTGATGCGGCCGTCTTATCCGATCTAAAGAACATGGCCTCAAAATTGGGCTTTGAAACCACAAACCTGATAGCAGTCAACCACGACCTCTCTGGAGGATAGCAGAAAAGGATTTTATTCAGAATATGATATTTCATCTTGACAATAATTGAATGATCATTTATTTTAGAACCATGAGAACCAAAGATGATGAAAAAGAAGCAGCTCTATTCGAAGCCACGGTTAAACTGGTCAATGAAATCGGATTCGCCTCCAGTTCGGTTTCCAAAATTGCCAGGGAAGCCGGTGTATCTCCGGCCACAATATATGTGTATTACAAAAACAAAGAAGATCTCTTGTTATGCACCTATATTGGAATAAAGCTTGATTTAAGCAAAGCCCTACTCCGAAATTTTGACGATAAGCTGCCGATCAGAGATATATTGAGAAGTGTATGGTTCAACATGTTTGAATTTATTTCCAACAACCTGGAATATTATAAATTTGTCGAACAATTTTCCAACTCGCCATTCAGTTCCCTGGTTGACAGACAGGAAGTTGAACAGTATTTTGTTCCGCTGCTTAACGTTCTGCAAACAGGAATCGAACAAAAAATTATTAAAAATGTTAGTTTTGATATTCTGACGGCCTTTATGTATCATCCAATAACGGTTCTTGCCAATCCGGGCTTATGCCAGGACTTTAAATTGAGCGAGGAAAATATTGAAACTGCATTCACATTGGCCTGGGATGCAATAAAACTCTAAAAAATTTTGGCTTCTTTATAAATGATCGTTCATTTAAAAGTTGGGAATTAAAAACCAAATGAAAACAAAAATTATTATCGGCATCATCAGCATCATCACAGGAATTGCCGTTATGAACTGTATCGGCACCGATACCCCGGTGGTGAGTGATTCTGATGATACCCCGCCAAGTAACATAGAGACTTCGCCTGAATATAAAGAAGGAAAATTTAACGACATGGGAAATACACTGGATATGTCATTTACAGATTATGTCTCGATGACCTGGGATTTTCTGTTCACCGGAAATCATAGAACACCGGATGCCGAACTGCCGCTGAAACCGGTTGATTTATCACACTTCAACAGCAAAGGCAGCGACCAGTTAAACGTCACCTGGCTGGGTCACTCATCCCTGATGATCAACATCGACGGATACAAAATTTTAACCGACCCGGTGTTTGAAAAACGAGTTTCAGTATTGGGCCCGACCCGGTTTAACGGCGATGTGCCTCTGGACATCAAACAGATTCCAAAGACAGACGCTGTCATTATTTCACACGATCACTACGACCATCTCAACAAATACTCTGTCCAGAATTTAATTGAAAAGACAAATATATTTGTCGTTCCACTGAAGGTCGGTGCCCGGCTTGAAGGCTGGGGTGTACCCCGGTACAAAATTGTCGAGCTGGGTTGGTGGCAGGAATACATTCTTGATCAAAGCTTGATGGTCGCCGCAACTCCGGCCCAGCATTTTTCAGGGCGAGGTATCACCGATCGCAACAAAACCCTGTGGTCATCCTGGGTTATTAAAACGCCGGCTCACAATATATTTTTCAGTGGGGATTCGGGCTACTTCAGCGGCTTTAAACAGATCGGCGATAAATACGGCCCGTTTGACATTACTTTTGTTGAATGTGGCGCCTATGGAGAGGGGTGGCCCAAAGTTCACATGTTTCCCGAACAGACCGTTCAAGCACACCTGGATTTAAAAGGAGATGTTCTGCACCCGATTCATTGGGGCACGTTTAACCTGGCGCTGCATCCCTGGTACGAGCCTATGGAGCGCTTAAACGCTGCCGCAAACCTGAATAATGTCAGAATCGCAACACCGGTTGTTGGTGATACCACCGTATACGATATGAAAATTCCGACTGCAAAATGGTGGGAACGATCCATGCAATTGTCCGGAGATGTTGTTAATACTGACTTTATCGAAAAAGAAATCTAAAAGTTGTTATAATCCGCTCCTGGCGCACTATCGTCATTGGTTGGGCAGCAATTCGCTTTAAAATGTTCACCAGCTAAGAGGGTTAGCCCGTTTCCCCGTTGCCGGTTTGCCGGCTGAAAACATAAAAGAGATCATTTTTCCTTTCTAACAGGCCAAGCGGGCTAAACAGGTAAACCGGCCAACTTTAACCAATAGGGTACTTCCAACATGAGTGGAAAAAGAGTTATCATAACTGGCGCCACCGGCATGGTCGGCGGAAGTGCGCTCAGAATCGGCCTCGCAAATCCTGATGTTTCCAAGGTGACGGTGATCGGACGTCGCCCCACGGGAACCGATAGCCCCAGATTGCGTGAAGTCCATGTCGATGATTTTACTGATTACTCATCATCGGCCCGTAGGCTCGAAAACCAGGATGTAGCGTTGTACTGTCTTGGGGCCTATACCGGTGCGATCCCTGATGATCTTTTTCGCGAGATAACTGTGGACTATACTATCGCTTTTGCGAAAGCCCTCCACAAGGCGAGCCCGCAGGCCGCCTTCTGTTTTCTCAGCGGCCAGGGGGCCGATCCGACTGAAAAAAGCCGCATGGCATTTGCGCGCTACAAAGGGGCGGCCGAAAACGCCCTGCTGGATCTGGGTTTCCCACGGCTGCACATCTTTAGGCCCGGTTACATCTATCCTATTACGCCGCGCAAAGAGCCCAACATTATGTACACCATCAGCCGGTTTTTATACCCTTTAGTGCGCCGCCTTTATCCCAACATCGGTATCTCGTCTGCAGATCTGGCTGCAGCCATGGTTCATGCCGGCCTCCACGGAACCGGCGAAAATGAAAATCCTGTTTTGGAGAACAAGGATATTAGATCCATGCAGACGGGGTGATTATCTTTTTGGAGTTGCCATTTCGCCTAATGGTCTCCGGATGAATGAGATTCAAAAGCTGTTGAAATCAAAATAACTTGGAAATGGTTTAAATATGTCACTAACGGTATATGTATCTCAGGGCCTGGGGACATTTGGGCCACCTATGAGAATTGGTACGGAAGGCGAAGCGACACTTGTCAGACTGCTTCCCTCATAAAGTGAAAATAAAAGGAAGATATAAAATGAACAAAAAGAAAAAGCTTCTAGTCATTTTCGGAACGGTATGTTTGATTTTATTGGTGACAGGTTCATTGTTGTCTCCATTAATTGCGGAAACAATTGAACCCCTGGCCAATCCGAAGTTAAATAAAGAACCATTAAAGGAAGTGATGATTTTTGGTGCCAGCGGCACCGTTGGAGACGGGATTTTAAAAGCACTCTTAATGGATAAAACTGTGCAGAAGATTCAGGTCATCACCCGTCGTCTGACACCCCGTATCGAAGAAGGGGTTAAAATGGGTAAGGCTGTCGTCACCAAACATATGAATTATCTGGATTACGCTCCCATCAAGGATAAGCTGTTAAACGTCGAAGCAGTTTACTGGGCCATCGGCACTTCGGCCAGAAATGTCAGTGATGAAAAATATACTGAAATTCACGTTGATTTCCCGGTGGCTTTTGTCAAATTCTGGATGTCCGCGAATAAAGCAAAGCAGAAATCCTTTCACCTGATCACAGGGGCGGGAACCGGTGAAGACTCCTGGTTTCACTGGGCCAGGGAAAAAGCCAAAGCAGAGATTGAATTGACGGCTCTGGCCAAAGGCACAGGTCTGAGATTCATTGCCTACCGGCCAAGCTTTGTAGCGCCGTCAGCGGAACGGATCACTTTTTTCAAGAGACTGTTTTACCGTCCCATGGAATTTATGACTTTCGCCGTAAGATCAACGCATATCGGTCAATGCATGATTGAAGTGACCATGCGCGAAGAAGAAATAGGAAGCGGTAGTATCCTTGATCATTCAAGTATCCGAAAATTTGCTGAAGAATATAGAAAACGAAATGAATTGAAGGAGATCTGAAATGCTCTATCGAGAAGTTCCAAAGAACGGAGATAAACTATCCGTGTTGGGTTATGGGTGCATGCGCCTGCCGGTGCGGATGAATTCCATTAATCAGAAACTGGCCGAGAAGCAGATTCTGTATGCGATGGAAAATGGGATTAATTACTTTGATACGGCAGTCCCCTACCATGGCGGTAAAAGCGAACCGTTTCTGGGAAAAGTATTGTCGAGTAATGGATATCGGGAGAAAGTGAAGATCGCCACCAAGCTCCCCCACTGGAGAGCCGGCTCCAAGGAAGATATGGACGTTATTCTGGATGAGCAGCTGTCAAAATTGAGAACCGACCGCATAGATTACTACCTGATCCATGGGATAAACGGCGAACTCTGGGAAACTGCGAAGCGCAACGGTGTAATCGAGTTTTTGGATGAAGCCCTGAAGAGGGGCAAGATTATCAACGCCGGTTTTTCATTTCACGGACTGGCAGAAGATTTTAACAAAATCGTGGATGACTATGACTGGACCTTCTGCCAGATCCAATACAATTATCTGGATACAAAAAACCAAGCCGGGAAAGCCGGATTAAAATATGCGGCCTCACAAGACATGGCGGTGATGATAATGGAGCCATTACGAGGTGGGAACCTGGCCAAAACACCGCCTCCATCCGTACAAGACATCTGGGCCAAGGCCGATATTAAAAAACCGCCGGCAGCCTGGGCCCTGGGTTGGATCTGGAATCACCCGGAAGTCACCGTGGTCCTTTCCGGGATGAACGATGACAACCACATAAACGAAAACCTGGCCCTGGCCGAAAAAGCCATGCCAAACAATTTTTCTGAAAAAGAAGTAAAATTGGTCAGGCAAGCGGCTGCTGAATTCAGAAAGGTGATGAGGGTCGGATGCACCGAATGCCAGTACTGCATGCCCTGTCCGGAAGGCGTGAATATTCCAAGCTGTTTTGAGTGCTATAATTCCAAACACGCTTTTAAGGATAAAGGCGCAAAGATGATGTATCTTTTCCAGAATGGCGGTCTGGTTACGGAAAAGCAGACCATGGCCTCCATATGTGTTGAGTGTGGACAATGTCTGGAAAAATGCCCCCAACACCTTCCCATTCCAGACCTGCTTAAAGACGTAGCGGAGGATATGGAAGGGTATATGACCAGGCCGCTGATATGGCTGGGCAAACGGGTATTGAAGGTCAGGAAAATTAAGAAATGAAAAATATCAAATCTATAATTCCAGAAAGCGTAAAACCGGAAAACTATCGATTCTATAAAGTCACTCAAGGTGCATACTATTTAGGCCTGGGTGGTCATTTGCTTCTGGGCTTTATTTTCCTGTGGCTTAAAGTATATGAAATGATGTGGTTTAATTTTATGCTCAGCGTGCCGATTTTTTCATTTTCACTATTTATAAACCGTCAAGGGCGCCATGGTCTGGCATTCTATCTGGGTTTTACCGAGATACTCTTTCATCAGATTGCCGCCGTGTATTTTATCGGGTGGGCCAGCGGGATGCAGTTCTGGTTGATTTATCTTGCCGGACTGACTTTTTTCAATACCTATTGGACAAAGACAGTTCGCATCAGTCTCATTGCGATCATCTCTACTACCATATTGATACTGTATTTGTATTTCAGAACCCGGCAGGTATATGTTTTATCTGAGCCTATTTACGATTTTTTCTACCTGAATTCGATTTTAACGGCACTTCTTAGCCTGGCTTTGCTCATTCACTATTACGTGCAAATTGCGGAGAAAGCAGAGAGCAATCTAAAGACGGTCAATCTGCAATTATCAGAAAAAAATGCACAAATTGAGGAGGCACTCGTAGACCGTGATCGGGCTTTAAAGCAGCTCAGGCAGGAGCTGGCTGAAGCAGCGGATTATGTTAGAACCATTTTACCTCACCCGATAGCCGGCGGCAACGTGTCGACCGACTGGCGGTTTATTCCCTGCTCATCTGTCGGCGGCGATGCCTTTGGATACCATTGGCTGGATGATGACAACTTTATCGTTTACCTGATCGATGTCAGCGGACACGGTGTCGGGGCTGCTTTGCTTTCGGTTTCGGTCATGAATGCCTTAAGGTCGCAGTCTCTGCCGAATACTGATTTCAAAGACCCTGAACAGGTATTGGCATCGCTGAATATAGCCTTTCCGGGCGAAGAGAACAACGATATGTTTTTCACGATATGGTATGGCGTTTATAATAGTAAAGCCCGCGAGCTGACTTATGCCAGCGGTGGTCATCCGCCGGCACTTATATTCGAAAATTCCAATAAAGATGACGCCAAGGCAACCCTTCTTAGTTCAGCAAACAATGTTATTGGAGCCATGCCGGATGTGACCTACAAGAAAAGCAAACATCTGCTTGGTGAACAAAACACTCTCTATATTTTTTCCGACGGGGTTTATGAGGTTGAAAAATCGGACGGGTCGATGTGGCGGTTTAATGAATTTGCGAATTTTATGAACGACATCGAGTCGGGTAACCTTTCCCGTCTGGATCGTCTGCATCACCATGCTGAATATATTAATAAACAGGAAAACTTTGAGGATGACTTTACTATTCTGGAAGTGGCGTTCAATTAGAACGTCTGCCATGATTAAATTTCGATCAAAGTGGCACTGGGAACTTTTTCGAATTATCAAAACGTCCATTGTATGATGCAAACGTTCTACTGTTTAATTATTTTGAAAAGGTCTAATTTTGAAACCACATGATGATAGTGGGCCCTTTGAAACAACATTCGCATCAAATAATATGCACTTTAAGGTATCGAACATGATTGAAATAAAATACTGTCAACAGATCACAACATATCGAAAGAAAATTATTCTCAGCATCTTTTTGTTAAGCTTAATCTTTTCTAGTTTCGGCTGCTCGAAGCGCGTTGACGGAAACTATGTAAGCATCAAAGTGTGATTCAAACTGAGCTCTCGCGCCACATGGATCAAGCCGATTTCGATGTGATCATCAGCCGCGCCGGCGGCACCCTCAAAACTAAAACGATTCCAGCTGGTGCTGCCACCACGGTCTACTTAGCCACTGCACCGGAGTTGGAGGGAAGCGGAGGCCTTTACCTTTACGATTGCAGGATAGCTGAAGTAAACGATGACGCGTCCGTTCTGGATTGTGTGAGGTCTTATGCTGTAGACTCTAAGGCGGCGCGAAAGCTGTGGTCCGTTTCAGAGGAGATGGTGGGTCAGCGCTTCGATCTATGACCAGCTGACAAACGGCTAAAAGTTGGGAAATCATTTCAAAATCAATTTGGAATGCTTCCAACATCCCCGACCAAAAGGGCATTTTTATCTGTACAAATCTGGCAAACCAGCTGCTCTGTTCCATTTGCGCCAGACGCGGGAAAATAAATAGCCTTGAGGCTTGACCACGGAGAGCGATTTAAGCGCGACTCGACATTCGTTTGCAAGACTGCCGGCCTTTTCGAAAGCCTGGTTTACAATCGATTGCCGCTCAGACAGATGAGATTCTGAGGCAGCTACAGCCTGCTTAAGCAGGTCAGCTTCAAGTTCGTTCCTTCGGGGTGTAATGAACCGCATAGCTTGATGATAATCTTTCAATACTGAACGGTGCAGCATCTCATGTTGCCAGAAAAGGCATTTCGAGTCAAAGGCTTCGCCCGCCGGAAGTTTGTCCGGCACCATCGGCGTGTCGACCCAAATGGGCTTGAATAGGCTTGTGCAAGGCGCAGCTGTGCCGGTAGCAAAATGGGTGGAAGACCCGGAGGTCAATCTGGAGACCAGCGAGCCTGTGGTCTGGCTGATGCGGATCGGTCCCCAGCCGGCATGGTTGCAGATTTGTGATTGCATAAGGCCCTGGTCCGGTCTAAAACTTCCTGGCGATACGTCACCGTGATCCCGCAGGATCGCAAAAAAATCAGCGATTCCAAGGCGGCCCCGGGAAGCATTTAACAGGGTCATAGCCCTTGCACGGCGGTGCTCACTTGAACTGAATTTTGTGTACAAAAAATCTGAATAGCATCGAGCAAAAGAAAAATCCTCAGCCGAGCGGCACCAGCCTTTTTGGACAGCAAAGGACACCAGATCTTCAGAGGCAAGGTTCCAGTTCGATTCTATCGTTATCTTGTTTGAAATGGCGTATATGCCGTCAACCTTTTTGGCAGCCCAGTGTCGACCGGCGGATTCCAGCACCCAGACTGATCCGGGATCAGCCAATAAAAAACTGTTGTGATAAAATAGATTATGCTCATAGCCGCAGTTGCCGCCCTGACCAAAAGCTGCAATTAAATCAGTGATAATGTGCACGGCTGATTGGGCAGTTGCCGCACGCTCGAGAGCCAGGCGTACGAGATCCATACCGGTCAGAGCCGGTTGTTTTTCATACGGCACCCGGGTAAAAACAGCCTCGTTGCCAATGGCCAATCCATGCTCATTAACGCCCATTTCCGCGCCCCACATCCAGAATGGTTTCGACAACAGAACCGCGTTGGTCCTTGCCGCCTGGGGAATTGTAATATACGTGCACTTTACACTGGCGCCGGAACCGTGCTTCTGTCCAGGAATATGGCACAGGTTCTGGGCTTCATTGGGTTCACGGTCGGAATTCTTGCCGAACAGCGTGGTGCCGTCAGCAGTGGCGCTTCCCGTCGCTGCAATCGTATCGCACATAGGACTCCTTATCGTTTGATTTTGCCTGGGAGGATAAATTCATAGCGTCTCCGCAATAACCGGGTGATGAAAAATCGGTCCAGGCGTCGCAGCCCTAAAAATACCATCCAGATTAATTTGTCTTCTCGATAGTATTTTTCAACCTCGATTCTGGTAAGCGGCGTTTCGTCGGGCGGCAAATTCGCATTGACGCGCTCGATGGCCGGATCGATCAAATCAGGTTTCTGTTCTTTATACAAGTTTGCAACAAGATCCATGAACACCAGCCTGGGGATGTAATAGCGGGTCATGACGTCCTGTAAAAAGAAAAGGCGAATAATCCAGCGCAAAAAACCAGGCGCACTTTTAAGCAGCAGCTCAGGATTCTGCTGCTCGGCACCATGTTTGCAGAAGAGCGGAGTGCTGGTGTCAATGTAGCAGAGGGTTTGCTTATTTTCGGCGTCTCGCACCCAGTTGGAGAGTTGGCCGTCGATGGCCAGTTCGACAGCGGGTTTGTTGGCAGAATTAAAATTCCAGATCTTAAGGATTTCACAGATGGCATGATCAATCAGTTCAAGGCTTGAGCCCTCATCGAGATGATGAATGAGCTTATGCCCGAAGTTTGCTTCCGGTAGTTTTTTCTGCGCGATGTACAGTGCCACTGGTCTACCGGATGCCGCCACAATCCTTGTGTCATGGCCCGGTAAGCAAAGGCCGGCCTTTACCAGCAGGCTGCAATAGTCCAGGTACATTTGCTGATAATCCCGGGCAGCGATCCGGCTATCAAAAAGCGGCAGACGTTTATACACGTGATTTTTGTCTGCTTCTATCTCAAAGATGGCCGAAATCTCACCATAACCCACAATTCTGGCCGGTATTTTGGATTCTGCGGGCTGCTGGGGATTCAATCCTTCTTCAAATTCATATAAAAACTCGCTTGAGAGCATGCTTTTTCCATGGGAACTATCGAAATGGGGAGTTATGGTGTGCAAGCCTTCAGGGCCTCCTCGAACCGGGCAAGGATGTCATCAATTAACGGGCGATCCAGAAATATCCACGGTTTGCACTGCATCACCGAGTAGTCGAAGCCTGCTATCATGGCCCAGATCCCATTTTCATAGAGGGCTTTGCACATACTCACCGCCCCTAAAGGATCGTCATACTTGAGGCCGATCACCAGACCGCACTGCCGGATCTCCTTGAGAAAAGGATAGCGGCCCTTAAGATCGGCAAATCCTTCTCCCAAAATAGCTGCATGTCTCCGAACCGAAGCCAGGAGCGCCGAATCGGAGCAGATATCGAGGACCCGGGAGGCCACCTGGCAGCCCGGCTCGGCACCGCCGAATGTAGAAACATGACCGAAGCCGTTTTCGGTAAGCCATCCCCCATATTTTTCGGAAATGACCGTGGCGGATATGGGATAGACGCCTCCGGAGAGTCCTTTCCCGGTGATCAGAATGTCCGGGATGACTCCGAAAGTTGTAACACCCCAGAGGTTTCCCGTACGCCCCAGCCCGGTTTGCACTTCATCGGCAATATAGAGCGATCGGTACTTGTGGCACAACTCCTTGACGCCTTTAAGGTATCCGTCCTCGGGCAGGGGAAAACCGTAAGTGGCGGGGATGGTTTCCATGATCACGGCTGCCGCCTCTTCGCGTGAGAGAATATTTTCCATAGCCGGCAAATCATTGAAAGGAACATGGGCATACTCTTCTTTGGTACCGCGACTCAGAAAATAGTCGATGTTTTTATAGTCTCCCACATTGCCGGAAATTCCGGTACTGCCGTGGTAGCCTTTGTCCAAAGAAACAATCTGACGCCTCTTGGTGGCCCATCTTGCCGTTTTAACGGCAATATCCACGGCCTCGCTCCCGCTTGCAGCAAAAACCGTGTAATGGAGATCGCCGGGCGTTTTTTCAGCAAGTTTTCGCGCCAGAAGGACTCGGGCTTCGCTGGCAAAGTGATGATTTCCGATATCCGTCTTCCCGAGGGCGGACACAAGTATCGCAATCAGCTCCGGATGACGATGGCCCAGGTTGAAGACACCGCCGTTAATGTGAAGATCGATGAGCTTTTTTCCGTCGGCATCAAAGATATATGGGCCTTCCCGCTTGCCGATGACAAGATCGATGCCGATTTGGCCGAAAGTATCGATTTTTCCCGGGCACACATATTTCCTCGCCATCTTTAATATTTCAGTTTTCTCCACGATCCACACCCCTTTTAAATTCTGCTCTTTACCGTGATTCCCGTTGAAGCGTCTTAATTAGTGAATTGATTTTTGTTACATAACCCTTTATGTCGCACTTTCGTTCCAGACCGGAAGCAGCCATGTAACGAATTTTGCCGAATATCGGCCGCTCGAACCAGGCCCGGTCATGTACGCCGTACACCCAGGCCACGCCAGTATAAGAATTAGGATCGCGCCCGTCCAGAAAATATTTGTTGTTGATGGCCAGCGTGGTTCGAAAGGCATGCTCGGGCGTTTTGCACCATTCCAGAATTTTTTTGCCCCAGTACATGCGCATGTAGTTGTGCATGAATCCGGTGTGACGCATCTCCCGCATGGCTGCATTCCAGTATTCATCATGGGTTTGCGCATTTTCCAGTTGCCGCCGGGTGTATACATATTCGCGGGGATCCTTTCGGTGGTCGGTAAGGGTTTCACGGGCCCAGTTCGGCAAAGATTTATACGAACCATAATGCGGCGCATAATTGGCGAAATTCATGGCCAGTTCGCGGCGCACGATCAACTCTTCCAGAAATGACTCTCTGGCAGCCTGCAGCCCATCGTCGACATGACGGATCTGCAAAGCCAGGAAAAGCGGCGAAATTTGGCCGAAATGCAAATAGGGGTTCATGTGGGAAATATCATCCGTCTGGGGCTGGTTGCGATTATCGACATAGTTGACCAGACGCCGGTGAAGAAATGATTTAAAGATCTGCCGTGCCCGGGATGATCCGCCTTTAAAAAATTGGGTGACAGGTGGCACGTCATGGTCGATCTTCATTTTTTGAAGGGTTGCATCGATGTCATCGATTCCGATGCCTTTAACGTTAAGATTCAGGGAAGATTTTTTGACTGTGGTGGGTTTGAAATCAATCAGGTAATCGGCAAGATGCTTATGAATTTTGGGCCGTATCGTGTGCGCGGCATACTCGGCCTTGTCGGAAACCAACCGCAGCGGGACGATCACATCGCTTTCCACCTGAACGACCCGGCAGGCAGCCTGGTGCGCCACCTGGTTGCGCCAGAATTTTTGATGCCGCAGATAGCCGCAATCACACACGATCAGCGATGCATTGCGGCCAAGTTTTAGTGCAGCCTCTGCCGGTGCCCCTTTTTGAATGACCATTTTAATGCCGAGCCGGGCAAGGGTGTCATGGGTTTCCTGCAAACCCTCCAGCATAAACGTATAATGACGCAGGTTCGCTTCCGGGTAATCATCCATCAGACCGAATGCGACGAGAACCCCCTGCCCCAGCCGGTTGGCCAGCTGGATCGCATACTCCAGTGCCTGATTATAATCCGCTCGCTGGGCCTGCTGCATCCAGTAAAGGACATAGCGGCCATTGGCAATTTCGGCGTCATTCAGGACTTGAATGCGGGATTTTTGAACGATCTGATAGTTCATAGGGTTTTGTTATTGATTATTTGTTGTTCGTTATTGGTTAAAAGATATTATCTACCTGTATATGGAAGTCTTACCTCAATACTATAAAAAAAGGAGTCATCCTTCATTAAGTAACCAATAGCCAATAACTAATAACGACACGACGTATGCAATTTGGACGTAAACCGTCGCGGTCCGTTAACGATCGGTTTGCCGATGGTTTCTGCGATGGATTTAAGCATGAAGTAGAATATCCATTCATGGAAGGGATACAAAACATACCAGTACAGGATACCACCCAATCCCCTGGGCATAAAGCTGGAAAAAATTTGCAGTTCGGCTCGATTATTTCCCATGGGCGTTATTTGAAATTCCAGGACGGCTTCGCCGGGTGTTTTCATTTCCGCCAGCAGCACCAATCGCTCGGGCGGCTTTACTTCCAGCACACGCCAGAAATCCAGAGCATCCCCCACCATCAGTTCGGTCGGATGCCGCCGCCCTCTTCGCAATCCCACGCCGCCGACTATTCGATCCATGATACCGCGCATCCGCCAGAGGATGTCTAAATAGTACCAGCCGGTCTTGCCACCGATATTAGTAACCGGACGCCAGATCTCTTCAACCCCCGCCTTTAATTGTGCTCGATAACCGCAGTGCATGAGCGTGCCACCGGCCCATTCGGCATCGCCGCAATGCGCCCATTCGGGTTCAATCAGCTCGCTGGCGTCCATCCAGCAAGTATCCACCTGCTCCTGCGTTAAACGATCCAGCGCCAGCCGAATCGCCGCACGGCAGCTAAGCAGTTTGCGAGGTATAATGCTTTGGATTCGATTCTCGGTGCAAACGGCATCGCTGGTCAAACCCTCGGTGAGCGGCAAGGCTATAGATGTCGGCACCGGGCTGATGAAGCGAATCCAGTAAGCACTAAGCGTCGGCGTCAGGACCGGTACGGAAATGATTAGTCGCTTGCGCAGGCCGGCTTCTTCGGCATAGATTTCCAGCAAATCCCTATAGGTCAGTATGTCCGGACCACCGATATCTAGGATTTCACCGACCGTTTCCTCATGTTCGAGGCAACCCACCAGATAAGCGATCACATCGCGGATGGCAATCGGCTGGTTCAATGACTGAACCCAGCGGGGGGTCACCATGGCCGGTAGACGCTCTACCAGATAACGCAAGATTTCAAAAGAAGCACTGCCGGAACCCAGTATCATCGGCGCCCGCAGATCCGTGGTTGGAACCGAACCGGCCTGGAGAATATCGGCCACTTCAATGCGGGATTTGAGATGTTTGCTTAGCACATCGTCTTTAGCTTCCGCCAATCCCCCGAGATAAATTATTCGGGTTAATCCCGCGGCATCTGCAGCCGCGACCATATTGCGGGCGGCTTCACGATCTGCTTCGACAAATTTGCCTTTCTGAGCAATCATGGAGTGAACCAGGTAGTAGGCGAACCGGCAACCGGTGGCTGCTTGCTTCAGGGATTCGAGTTGAAGGACATCCCCTTCTACCAGTTCAATATCGGGATGATCTGCCCATGGCCGGCATCCGAGTTTATCAAGGGATCTACCCATGGCACGCACCCGGTATCCCGCATCAAGTAGAGCCGGTATCAGCCTTCCGCCGACATAACCGGTGGCACCCGTTACCAGGATGGGATATGATTTTACCAGCCGATTATTTTCCATCCCCGACAAGCGGCACCTCTTCGTCAATCTTGAAATAAACCAGAAACCGGTCAGTATCATCCTCATAAGCGGTTTTTCGGCGCCGCAGAGATTCCAGCAGTTCGGTATTCTTTTCTTCTTTTACCATGGTAATAAAAAGTCTTTTGCCCTTGTATCCCGGACTGTCTTCTTTGAAAAGGTACACTGCATGGGGGTTGGACTGCAGGTTAGCGTGTGAGAGACGGTCACGCATTACCAGGGCCATGCTTCCGTCTTCCATCAGGTGAGGCCTGGAATATATGGCCGCATCAACCTTACCCTAACTGTCGGCCGTGGAAAGGATTCCAAGCCCTTTATTCGCTTCAAAATATTCTTTTAGTGTCATGGTCATCTCAGACATGGAAAATAATTAATCCGCCTCGAAAAATTTTTTAAACGCTGAGTGTTTTAAAATGGATAAGGCAGAACCGCAAGTGGTTCTGCCTTATTGAGTGTTGATAAAGCAGGTGCTTTCATATTTTAATGATTGGGCATTTTAAATTAACCGGCAACGTCTATCCCCAAGTCGCATCCGAGATTGGGATCTTTATTTTCACATTCAAAGTTTTGTTCACGGGTATTGACATGCCCTTCTTCTTTTTCTTGATCGGATTCAATATAATTATTTGTATCAGTCATTGTGTGTCTCCTTGTTATTTGGTTTACTTCCTGTTTGAAATAAATATATTCACGATTGACGGATGGTCAACTAGAGCGGATTATGGGTTTAATAACAGGTAAAAACTATCACCTGGATCTTGCATGTAAATTGATGCGACAGTATGCCTGATTTCGAAGTTTAGTCTACACTTGGGTCCGCAACTTGAGTTCCAGGGGATGCGGATTGAGATAGGTCTGTTGTTTGAGATACGGTTGATCGTACTTGCGTACGTAATGGTTGATCAGGGTGATCGGCACCAGCAGCGGGACTAGTTCATGGCGGTATTGTTCCAAGATTTCAAGCAGCTCCTGTTTTTCATCCGGTGTCAATTGACTTTTAAAATAGCCCATCATGTGCTGCAGCACATTGGTGTGCTTTTTGATGGTTGTTTTCAATTTCAAGGCTTCCATCAATATCTGCTGATATTTATCATACAATTCCTTGAGGGGCCTCTTCTTGCCGTCTGCCACCAGTTTGCCCATCAATCGATAGTGTTTTTGACTGTGCGACAGAATCAGAAGCTTGTTACGGGTATGGAAATCGACCAGGCTCCCCATGCTGCGTCTGACAGCCAGGTTCTCGCGCCAGCGTTTCAGGGTGAAAATCTGCAAGATAAAATTTTCCCGGATTAAGGGATCGTTTAAGCGTCCGTCATCCTCTACCGGTATCAAGGGGAAATGCTCCATAAACACCCGGGCAAAGATACCGATACCGACTTTATGGGGCATACCCTTCTTGTTGTATACCTTGACCCGAATCATGCCGCTGCTGGGGGAGTCACTTTTGAAAATAAACCCGCACAGATCTTCCTTTTCCAGTTCCTTGACGCGTTTTCTGGCCCAGGCGAGCATACAGTCGGTGTGATCCGTTTTGGATTTGAACGTTATCAGGCGGGGTTTGTCCGGGTCGCCGACCAACCGCATTGATTCTCTGGGAATGCCGAGGCCGACCTCCACCTCGGGACAGACCGGAACATACTCCACAAACTTCCCCAGGGTGAGGGTCAGGTATTTGTCCAGTTTATGCCCGGCGTTCCAGCGCACTTCATTGCCAAGCAGACAACTGCTGATACCAATTCTGAATGGTCCTTCCATATTGTCACAAAATCTATTTCTTATATTTATATTAACAAGTTATGTTCGCATAATCTGCCCTGATTTTTTGATATTGTCAAGTCGCTTTTAGACTTTCCCATCACCCTGAGATTCCACTTTGAGCCATGTATTCCAGTATTTGACAGTCTCTGAATCTTTGTGATACTCGAATTCTATTACCATGGATAACATTAAATTTGCAGCGGCATGATAGCACTACATAGGGATTAAAGCGGTCTGTCGTGCTAAAGCAACCAATATCTAGATGCAGCCAATTTCAAGGAATACCATCAATGAAACTTAAAAAGCTTATATTTTCTGAAAATTTTACTTGGAAAAAATCCTTCAACCTTTTTTTGGCTAAGATCCAGTGGAAAATTCTGAAAAACTCAAAGCTGATTACTTATCCGGCCGCACTAACAATTTGCCCCGGCAACCTGTGCAACTTAAATTGCGTTCTGTGTCCGACAGGCCAAGATGACCCTGGTAGACACAAGGGGTTGCTGAAATTAGCACTTTTTAAAAAGGTCATGGACGAATGCGGCCCTTACCTGTGGGAAATAGATCTTTATAATTGGGGCGAACCGCTTTTAAATAAAGAGCTCTATGAGATGGTAAAATATGCCAAAGCCTACAAGGTAAAAGTTACTATCAGTACAAATCTAAACCATTTCAACGATTCGATTTGTTCAGATTTGGTTTTGTCGGGAGTTGATGAAGTTATCGTCTCATTGGATGGTACCAGCCAAGAATCGGTTAGCAAGTATCAAGTGGGCAGTAATTTTAATAACGTTCTTGCCAATATAAAAAAATTGGCAAACTGCAAAAAGGAACTCAATAGAAAAACGCCCTCTATTACCTGGCGGTTTCTGGTGAATAGATTCAATGAAAGCGAGATTGGCAATGCCAAAAAGCTAAGCCGGGAAATAGGGATCGATAATCTAAAAGTTAATAAATTTCGTTGTGATATGGGAAAAGAATTACTACTGGACAATGGTGAACAATTCGAAAATGTCAGTAGTTGGCTTCCGATAAATGAATCCCTTTCATATTACGACTATGCCGGGAAAAGAAAAAAGAAAATAAAAAATTGCCGCTGGTTGTGGCTGCAATCATCGATTAACTGGAACGGTTCGGTTTCACCTTGTTGTGCGGTATGGCATGAAAAATACGATTTCGGAAATATTGGGGATAAACCATTCAGGACAATCTGGAACTCGGCTAAATATAAAGAAGCCAGGAAATTTTCCAGGAAAAAGGACATTAAATCCACCGATAATATTTGTGGTATCTGCTATTCCAATAAATCGGTAATTTAAAAATGCTAATAAAAAAAATCAAATCTTTTTTGGAAATCAGAATCAATAAATATTTTCCGGCGGTACGCTGGCCGGTAATACTCATCGTAATACCGGCGCTTTTGATCGGAACGTATACGTTACTTCATATCTTCTCAGAAGTTGCCATTCAAAATAAACGCAGTCGGACGGTCGCTTATATGAAACGGTTAGCGCCGGTCCAAAAAGATCTCCCCGCCTATGCTTACGTTAGCTATGTATCGGACCAGGAATATTCCGGGGATTATATTCTTGCACGATACGCTCTAATACCGGCCCGCATTGTCAAGGGTATAGCGTCTGGGCACGAATATTTAGTCGCACAATATTTGGAGTCAGCGAATATACCTCAATTTGAAGGGTATACTATGAAAAAGAACTACCAAAACGGTGTGATGCTGTTCCAAAGGAGCAGATGAATAATGGAGCTATTGGTATTTACCTTGCCGTTTATTGCCGGTTCTGCGATTATCGTCGCGCTTATCCCGGAATATGGTCGAAGCGGATTAGGCCTGATTCTTACAGGTTCTATCGGTGCGGGGATAGGATTAGGCATCACATCTGCGACGGCATTTCTGTGGTTGGCCTGGGTTCAACATCCCGGTGGGCATTATCTCACTGCCGAGCTGAGCCTGTCGTTTTTGTTGGTTCTGCTTGCCATTTATCGTTTCCGCAATGCTAAAAATACGACACAGCCGGATCAAGCATCGACTTATCGTGCAGCTGAAATTCAAGTCGGGTGGCTAAAAAAAATCTTTCTATTTTTACTAGTAGCATTTGTGGCATCGTTTATCTTAAAGGCCTATTTTGACCGCCCGCACGGCGCATGGGATGCCTGGGCAATATGGAATTATCGGGCTCGATGGCTGTTTCTGGGCGGAAGTAATTGGACCCATGCGTTTACTTACCTGAATGCCGCCGACTCTCCGGATTACCCGCTGCTGGTTACCGGATCTGTTTTTCGCATGTGGAGCTTACTCGGAACCGATCATGTCGCGATACCTATTTGGGTTGCCGGCGTATTGGCAGTGGGGACTATCTTGATAATATTTTCTTCCATCGGTATCCTTCGCGGTCAAAATCAGGGTTATCTTGCCGCCATATTCATGTTTATAGCCACCCAATTTCTAAATGTTGCAACCTATCAATATGGTGATGGGCCTTTATCTTTCTTTATTTTAAGCACAATTGTCCTGTTTAGCCTGAAAGATCACCACCCGGACTTATCTTTGCGCCTGCTTTTTTTAGCCGGGCTCACCGCCTCGTGCGCTGCTTGGACTAAAAATGAAGGCTTTCTGTTTTTAGTATTGATTATTTTAATTCGATTTATCGCTGAAATACGCCGACGGAACTGGTTGAAAATATTTAGCCGGTTTTTCTATTTTTTATTTGGAATGTCATTCGTGTTGAGTACATTAATTTATTTTAAATTGAATTTTGCAATTCAAAATGATCTTGTGAATAAGGCAACTTTAAGTAAATTGGGCTTTTATCTTTTAGACGGTGATCGCTATCTTAAAGTGCTGCTGGGAATTACCAAATATATTTTTACTTTTAACGATCACATTGCCATTCTGCTGATTGTTTACATTTTTTTATCCGGTGTTGCCAGATCTTCTTATGTCAAAAAGGGAGTCACATCGCACCTATTCCTGATGCTGTTCATGCTGGGCGGTTATTCTTTTTCCTTTTTTATTTCTCCGCATGATCTGGACTGGCATATGAGCTCTGCGTTGAAGCGGCTTTCTGTTCAATTGCTACCGGCGTGGGTCTTTATTGCCTTTTATTGCGCAAAGGGTCCGAAAAAAAGCTTGGCAAACTAACAGGGGATTAGGGAGCTAGCGAAAACCACCCTTACGATACAACCGCCAGGATAAAACCCACATCGCCCAAAACGGACGGCGCCTCAGTCCTGGCTCGATCTCGACGGTGACCCCCGAGTGGCGTTCGATCTTCCACAGGATGTAGTCAACACCTCCCTCAAAGGTAAGCGTGGCTTTAAGCAATCTCATAAAGGAAAGCAGCTTGCCCTGCCAGGATCGCAACTTCCAGGTGAAACGGCTGACGAATCGACGCTTCGCAGAAACCTGCCGGCGGTATTGCAGCTTACCGGAGCTGTCGTCAATTTCAATGGGGCCGGCAACCGCATCCACCGCCAACCGGGTTATTTCTTCATAATATTCCGGCGCGGCCTCATACAGGCGGGCCCGTTTCTCCGGTTTTTCAGATCTAAGTTCGGCACTGTAGGATAGTTTCAAGCCCAGACTCCACAACTGTTGCGCAGTGAATTCGTCGGCGACCTGTGGCAGCACACGCCTGACAAAGGTCAAAATGGACTGGCCGAAACATTTCAAAACAAGTTCCGACACCACATCATCGCGGGCATAAAGCAAGCCGGTTGGCTGGCAAAACCGTCCCCACAGGTAGGAATGAAACCAGCGCATCGACGTTCCTTTTTGAAAATCCGCCAAGGACAATACCGCGTATTTTGTCCGCACCACCTGACTATCAAACTTCAGCTCCAGGTAGTAAACGTTGGGCGGCAGCAAAGCGTTTAAATATGCCTGCAAACGGTTATTGAAGGCATTGCGGTAGTCATCGACCAGCAGATAGAGGTCCACCAGTCCATCGAGGTCATCACCCGAGCGCATGCAGGACCCGTAGTACAGGATTCCCTGAGCCGCCGCACCGTGACGTTCCCGGATTTCATCGATCAGTGCTCGGACTGCCGGCGAAGCGCTTCGGTCAGAGGTACGGCCGACGGTGTCGATTAACTGAGAAGGAATTTCCATTTTAAATCCGCAAAAAGGAAGCTGTTCCGCCATAACGAACCACAGTGGGTTCCTGCTGGGTCTCAGGAGTGTAAAGCTGTCCATCCAGCGTAAAACCACTGCCGAGGTTCAGCTTAATTTCATGGGCATTGTGGCTGTAGAATCCATTTTCCGGTGTGCCATAAGAACCCTTGCGTCCCCGCAGGATAGAGGCCAGCGCCCGCAGCAAATATCGCGGACGAGCGCGCAGAGCCGTAAAGTGCAGTGGGCCGGATTCTTCACCCCAGTAAGGATAGAGACCGAGGAACAGCCTTTCTAACGTGCTGACCAGAACCACGAAGGTGTCAAGTTGTTGCGGCAGTTGATCATCCAGAGCGACGGAAATGGGCACCGTCGGTATGAAATTGCTGTTTTGACGGACGGCGGCCCACAAAAAACGCAAAATGGTCAACCCGGGACCGATTTCACCCTTCAATCCCCGGGTGTTTACATTGCGGTGAAAGTAATGAATGCCCTGGTAGATGGCGGCTGCACCGAAAAACATGCCATAGCGGATTGGATGGCCGGGCGCCCGAACCTGCAGCACCGGTCGCTGGGTTACCTGGGGTTCACCATCTGCGGCAGTTGCCCAGTTAAACAGTTTCCTTAGCGACCTGACACGGGAACCGGAAAATCCCACATCCCTGGCAGTCATACTGGTTGTACCCGATTGCAGCACTGCAAGAATTGGCAGGGATTTAAAAGGCTGATGATGGAACAGGTGGGTTAATACCGCCTGCACGGTACCGTCTCCACCATTGACTGCCAATAGATCCACTTCCCGGCGAGCAAAATCTTCCAGGGCTTCTAAAATGTCTTCCGGTGTCTGAACATCGCAATGGAGCACCCGGGGGTATTTGTTGATTAGGCTTCGTATGTCCCCTAGGCCGTTAACGTTCCCGCCGCTTAGCGGATTAATGAGCACGCCTATTTTAGGCGTTTTACCAGACTGCATAAAATCGGGCAACATCTCAATAGTCTTTATATTCAGGTCCTCTACCTGCATCTTATCACGGCGCGGTTCACGATTTTTTGTCCTGGAATTCAATCAACCGCCTTGTGCGTAAATAGCCTCACCGCTAACGACTGCTGCTGATTGGTTTGATCGATATCTAAAAACCATGATCGTATCGGTCCGGCAACCAGTCGGGTGTAGACTGCCATCGATAGGCGGATAATTAGAAAAAGACTGGTCGCCACGGTCCAGATAGTCACCGCGAATAGACCCCAATCCGGACGTCCCAAAAGGGCGCCGGTGGTCAACAAAATCATACAGGGATTCCTGCGTGCCGTTATCAGCCTGAAATAAGAATCGATCGGGCGCCAGCAAAATATCCCGAATTTACCCAGCCACGCAAGGAAGGCGCCTTCCGCCAGTCGGCCGAAAACATAACCAATTACAATCAGCCAGAATGACGCGCCCAGCGATAGGCCGCTAAAGTTATATTGAGATACTCCCAATCCTAGCCCCCACAGAATGTACCAGATCGGCGGATGGATCAGGTCAATTATATGATCGAAATAATGGCCGAATTTGGTCGAAGTAACGGTAACCCGGGCCAGTTTCCCATCAACGGTATCTAAAAATGTCATCAGCCAGCCTACCAGCAAACCCCAGCCGTACCAACCGTGGGCGAATAATACTCCGGATAGAATGACCAGAAGCAAGCCGATGATGGTCACGTGATTAGGGCGGAGTCCATAGTGAACGCACTGACTGACGACCCATTGAGCAGGACGGGGCCAGAGCCACTTGGTAACCAAATCGGTAACCCCCTTGTAAGACCAATCAAAAAGCCGACGTTCCAAAACCCGAGCGCTGTCAGGTTTAATCGGGAGCACAAACGGCGGTTCGAATTTAAGCAGCCGCTGCTGAAAAGATACCGACAGGGTTTCCAGCGTTTCGGTCTTTATCCCGGCCAATGACGGTGAGATAATGTTATTCTCAATTGACTCACACGCCTCAACGGCTTGCCCCGCAGCAACATGGGCGGCCACCAGCACACTGGCAGATCCTTGTGGAATCTTCAAAATCATTTCCGGTGTTTGCACCATATAGTTGACCACACGGTCATCAAACAGGTAATCGCCTCTGATCAACAGGATCGAGCTGTCTTCAGGCAAGGCGGCAAGATCATCCACAATATTAGTAACACCGGCACCTTTTAGCACCCTTAATTGGCGCTGAAACGATGTCAGCCCCCAAATCTTGGTCGGGCTGTCGTTGACAATATATGCAAATAACAGCATGTTAATTTCCCTTAATATCGTGCCCCCAAATAATTTTCTGAATGACGATGTACAAATATCTGGTACAAGCACCAAGAGTTTGTCTGATAACCCGAACGGTTTTTAAGCCGAATTTCGGCTGAACAGAAATTAATTAATGAATTAATCATTAATTGTGTGCAGGAGTAAAAGAAAAAGATCACAGTAGATAAA
>Ga0056115_1000307_pt1 | contig 23016 bp, 23 predicted proteins | sample WorMetOlspDAHAB1_FD_77007 | JGI IMG/M metagenome (GOLD analysis project Ga0056115, IMG submission 77007) | Marine gutless worms symbiont microbial communities from Max Planck institute for Marine Microbiology, Germany - Olavius sp. DAHAB.1 ...
GGCCTGGGGGGAAATACCTTGTACGGCCGCCTGTTCGACAGGTACGTCCACGGGCACATCTGCAGGCACAATTTCTTCTTCCGGAGTTACATCGATTTCAAAGCTGAGGTCCTTGCGCTCAACCACCTGGTCATCGCGCAGGCGCTCGACCTCGAAGTGAGGCGTTTCCATGCCGGGGTTGGCCAGGACCACAACGCGAACCTTGGTGTCATCCTCGATTTCAGTGAGGCCGGCGCGCTTCTCATTCAGGAGGTAAGTCGCTACCGGGACGGGGACGATGGCGCGCACTTCAGCGGAGCGCTCCTTGATGGCTTCTTCTTCCAGCAGACGCAGAATGGCGAGTGCCAGTGACTTGGTGTCGCGGATAGTGCCCTGGCCACTGCAGCGGGGGCAGACGATCGCGCTGGTTTCGCCCAGTGAGGGGCGCAGGCGCTGGCGCGACATTTCCAGCAGGCCGAAGCGGGAGATGCGTCCCACCTGGACCCGGGCGCGGTCGATATTGAGCGCGTCGCGCATGCGGTTTTCTACAGCGCGTTGGTTGCGTGCGGCGAGCATGTCGATAAAGTCGATGACAATCAGACCGCCCATGTCGCGCAAGCGCAGTTGGCGGGCAATTTCGTCCGCGGCTTCGAGGTTGGTCTGGGTAGCAGTTTCCTCGATATCGCCGCCGCGGGTGGCGCGGGCGGAGTTGATGTCGATGGACACCATCGCCTCGGTGGGGTCGATCACGATGGAGCCGCCGGAGGGCAGGCGTACTTCCCGCTGGAAGGCCGTTTCGATCTGGCTCTCGATCTGGAAGCGGTTGAACATCGGGATCTGGTCTTCGTACAGCTTAATCCGGTTCTTGTACTGGGGCATGATGTGGCTGACGAAGTCCAGCGCGTGCTGGTGGGCGTCGGGCGAATCAATCATCACCTGGTCGATATCCTCGCGCAGGTAGTCGCGGATGGCGCGGATGATGACATTGCTTTCCTGCAGCAGCAGGGAAGGCGCCTGCTCTTCATCGCTGGCTTTTTTGACCGCCTCCCACAGTTGCACCAGGTAATCCAGGTCCCATTGCAATTCCTCGCCGCTGCGACCGATGGCTGCGGTCCGGGTAATCACGCCCATACCGTTGGGAATTTCCAGGTCCTTCATGGCTTCGCGCAGCTCGCTGCGGTCGTCGCCTTCGATGCGGCGGGAGATGCCTCCGGCGCGAGGGTTGTTCGGCATCAGTACCAGGTAGCGTCCGGCCAGGCTGATAAAGGTGGTCAGGGCCGCGCCCTTGTTGCCGCGTTCTTCCTTGTCGACCTGGACGATAACCTCGGTGCCTTCCTTGACCAGTTCCTTGATCTTCATGCGCCCTTCGCCATTGCCCGGCTTCTTGGAGAAGTACTCGCGGGCGATTTCCTTCATGGGGAGGAAACCGTGGCGCTCGGCGCCAAAGTCGACGAAGGCGGCCTCCAGGCTGGGTTCAACCCGGGTGATTTTGCCTTTATAGATGTTGGATTTCTTCTGGATGCGGGTACGATTCTCAATGTCGAGGTCGTACATTTTTTGCCCGTCTACGAGGGCGACGCGCAACTCTTCAGGTTGAGTTGCGTTGATCAGCATTTTTTTCATGTGTACCACACTGTTTTGTGGCACAGCAGGGGTAGGAGAGTAACCAACACATCACAGGCGAGCCTGTGAAAGTCGTACGGGCCCTTCGGTAATGGGTCCCGTCCTCTTGCTTCAGTCTCCGGCATGCATTGGCTTGCCGGTTTTGCCGTCGGGTCCCCCAGTATTGGCTGGAACCCGGCGTCTGATATCTGTGTCTTCTCTTGCTACCGCTGTACTGCTGTGCGGTTATTTCCTGCGCCGAATAAATAAGTGTTGTCGACGCGCGCTTAAAACGTTTATGTTGTGCTCCCTCGACCGCGGATGTCTTGGCGGTCATCCACCGGATGTCTGGGTGGACCCCGTTGTCTGGGGTGTCTGCCGAAGCACGGTGGCGACTATAACAGCTATTGATAAGTCCTTCAAATATAAACAAATTATGAATCGCGTACGGATGGTGGAAGTGGCAGAAGAGTATTCCGGCCAGCGCCTGGATAACTTCCTGCAGCGGGAACTGAAAGGGGTTCCCAAAACCCGACTCTACCGGGCCCTGCGCAAGGGCGAGATCCGGGTCAACAAGGGCCGGGTCAAGGCCGATTACCGGGTTCAGGCCGGCGACCAGGTGCGTATTCCGCCGCTGCGGGTTGCCGAACGCGATGAGCTGAAAAAGGTGCCGCGCCGCTGGGCACGCTTGCTGGAGGACGGCCTGCTGTACGAGGACAAGGGTCTGTGGGTGCTCAACAAACCCTCTGGCCTGGCCGTCCACGGGGGCAGCGGGCTCAACTTCGGGCTGATCGAGTGTCTGCGCCTGCTCAGGCCCGAGGAGCGCTACCTGGAACTGGTACACCGCCTGGACCGGGACACCTCAGGCTGCATCATGATTGCGCGCAAGCCCACGGTCTTGAAAGACCTCCACAAACAGCTCCGTGATGACACGGTCAAGAAGCGCTACCTGGCCCTGGTGGTTGGGCACTGGTCAGCCAAGCGCAGCTTTGTTGAGGCACCCCTGCTAAAGAACACTCTTAAATCCGGCGAGCGGATCGTGCGGGTAGACCGGGAGGGGAAGCCCGCCAGGACCGAATTCAGTGTGATCGAGCGCTTCGATGACTGTACCCTGGTGGAAGCTCGGCCGGTGACCGGGCGTACCCACCAGATCCGTGTGCACGCCCAGCAAGCGGGTCACCCCTTGCTGGGCGATGACAAATACGGCGACCGGGACGCGGACCAGCGGGCCCGGGCACAGGGCCTCAAACGCCTGTTCCTGCATGCTTCCAGCCTGGGTTTTCGCAATGCCGAGGGCCGCAAACAGGTAGTCAGCGCACCCCTGGACGGCGAACTGGAAAACTACCTGGTGAAACTGCGGGGCGGCTGATGCTGATTATCTTTGACTGGGACGGCACGCTCTGCGATTCCACCGGGCGTATAGTCGCGGCCATGCGGGAGGCGGCGGGGCAGTTGTCCGCACCGATTCCTGAGGTCAATGCCGTGCGAGAAGTCATCGGCCTGGGCTTACCCGAGGCCATGGAAGAGCTGTTTCCGATGCTCGACCTGCCCGAGCGGGACGCAATGCGTGCGCGGTACTCCGCCTGTTATGTGGAAATCGACCGTGAGCCCGCGGAACTGTTTCCCGGCGCCATGGAGGTGATGGACACCCTGCGTGATCAGGGCCATCAGCTGGCCGTTGCGACGGGCAAGGGCCGTCGCGGTCTCAACCGGGTGCTGGAGGGCCACGGGCTGCTAAATTATTTTGATGCCACCCGTTGCGCCGATGAGACGTCCTCCAAACCCAACCCCCATATGCTGTTTGAGCTGTTAGAGGAACTGGGCAGTGCTGCCGATGAGAGCCTGATGATCGGCGATAGCGAGTTCGACCTGATGATGGCCAACGCCGCCGCCATCGCCGGCGTAGGCGTCAGCTACGGTGTGCACAGTGCCGAGCGTTTGCAGCAGCATGAGCCCGTCGCTGTTATCGACGACCTGGGCGAATTGCTGCACCTGGCCGTACCCATCACGTGATGCGTCCCGCGACGCGTCGCGCGACGGATCAGCCCCGGTCCTGGTGGCGGCTTCCCGACGTAGCCCAGAGTATGGGGTCTTCGCTGCCAACGACGTCGCCGCTGCGCTCCTCGACCTGCAATTCGATTTCAGCGCCTTCCTGGACGCCAATCTCGTCGTAGAGCTCAGAACTCATGATGAACTCCAGATCACCATAGGCTTCCAGCCAGACCATTTCGTAGGGCGGCTCGGAGCCGATATGGTGGGCGTAGCTGACCACTCCACCGACAGTGGCCGGAAGACTGCCGATTTTCTCCCTGGCCTCTGCCTTGCTCGATTCAACTTCCCGCTCCTGGTCGGCGCTGAAAACCAGTGCCGCCCCCTGGATGGGCCATATAAACAGCGAGGCAACCACCACGGATGGTGGAAACTTGCCGACACCGTGTTGCCGGAAGTGCTGATACTGAAACCTTGCATTGACCAATGCGGCGAGTGACCACACTGCCAGTGCGGCGGCGAGGTCATGGGAGGCGGCATAGGGGAAGACAAAAAACGAGGCGCAGACCAGTAATACGCCTATCCAGTTCTTCAGCTTAAGCAGGATCAGGACGGCGACTGCGACGTAGGTGAGCAGGAACAGTGCAAAATTCATTAATCTGTTGCCCCCGATTGGTAACGGAAATCGCAGTGCTGCGCACCCTCCATCCGGGTCTGGGTGCGCTTGAGCTCCAGGCCGAACTCCCGGGCGCCGACAAAATCACCGTTACAGATCAACAAATGACCGAACTCGCGGCCGCCCAGTTCTTCCATCATCTCGGCGTAGCGGCAGTGGGTGACATTGAAGTCGAAGCCCTCGCTACTGGAGGCGATCACATCGTAGCGCAGAGAATCCCCGGCGGCGTACATGCCTAACATGGGCTCGACCTGGCTGATCTCGATCTCGGCCTTCTTGCTGGCGCGCTCCAGGCGGAGCCGGCCAACCTGTTCCAGCGCCTCAAGCATTTCGGTTTCTCCCAGCACTTCCTGGAGATCCTTAACCAGCGGAACCACGTACTCCATCTGGATTTTGCGCTTATCGAAATGGGTTAGTTCTGACATGAGTCCTCCCTTGCATGCGGATCGAGGCCCAGCTTGCGTAATATCTTGCACAGGGCGATTAGCGGCAAACCCTCCAGGGATGTCGGGTCGTCCCCCTCGAGGCGCTTGAACAGGCTGATGCCCAGGCCCTCGCATTTGAAGCTGCCGGCGCAATCGAAGGGCTGTTCGAGCTGCAGGTAGCGGTCGATTTCGGCATCGCTCAGCTTGCGGAAATGCACCCGGAATGTCTCGCAGGTGCCGTAGTTCCTGTCTCCCGGTGCCATTACCGAAAGACCGGTATGAAACTCCACGCAGCGGCCGCTGCTCTTGCGCAATTGCTCGAAGGCGCGCTGGTGATCTCCCGGTTTGCCCAGCAACTCCCTGTCCAGGCAGGCGACCTGGTCGCTGCCGATGATAACGGCCTCCGGATAATGCTGTTCGAGGGCGGCGGCCTTGATAGCCGCCAGTCGCATGGCGAGCTTGACCGGGGGCTCTTCAGCCAGGGGTGTTTCGTCCACCTCGGGGGCGTGGCACTCGAAGGGTAAATGCAGGCGTTCCAGCAGGGCTTTCCGGTAGGGTGAGCCAGAGGCCAGGATCAATTTCATCGCGGTTGCCCGATGTTATAGAAGCCCCTGTATTTTAAAGAATTTTTTTGACAAAGGGGGATTCCGCCCCTATGATTGCGCGCCTATGTTGACAGAGCCCCTCCCGACCACCCTGGATGTACGAAAAGCGGCGGCTCGTGAGGCCACCGTCAGCGGTGTTCTGGCGCTCTCTGAATTGACCCGGTTACAGGGTGTTCTGGCGTCTGAAAGCGGTCGTGTGGAGGCGATTCTGGCCTTCGGTCGCGATGAGGAAAACCGCTACGTGGTCACGGTATCGGTAAATGCCGAGGTGGAGGTTCACTGCCAGCGTTGTCTCGAAAGTATGACGGTGGCGGTAGAGTCGGAGAACCGGCTTGGGATCGTCGGAGACGACGATATGGCCAAGCAGTTGCCGTCCCAGCTGGAACCCTGGGTGGTGGATGAAGAACAGGCGAATTTGTGGGCGCTGGTAGAAGATGAACTCATTTTGAGTATCCCGATTGTCAGCTACCACGATTCGGAAGAGTGTAAACAGTTGTTGGACGACTATCGCCGGCCCCCGGAGGACCCGGAAGAAGCGGCGGATAGCCCGTTCAAGGTGCTGGAGCAGTTGAAGCCCGGCAGCAAGTAAGCAGGAGAATTAGCAATGGCAGTTCAGCAAAACAAAAAGACGCGTTCGCGTCGCGGTATGCGTCGTTCCCACGACTCCCTGTCGGGTCCGACCCTGTCAGTAGACCAGACCACCGGTGAAACCCACCGTCGTCACCACGTGACTGCAGACGGTTTTTATCGCGGTCGCAAGGTAGTTGAGCGCGGCGACGACGAGTAATTGGACTCTGCGGTCCATCTCGCTGTAGACGCAATGAGCGGAGACGAAGGTCTCCGCGTTACAGTCCCCGCGGCCCTGCAGGCCCTGCAGGACCACCCGAATCTCAATTTGCACCTGGTCGGTGATACCGGCGCCATCAACCGTGAAATCGGCGATGTGGCGTCGGCTGTATCGTCGCGTCTGCAACTCGTGGAGGCTGGCGAGGCGATTCCCATGGACGCCAAACCGGCCGATTTCTTGCGCAGCGGGGACAATAGTCCGATGCATGTGGCCCTCGACCTGCTTGCGCGGGGTGACGTCCACGGGGTAGTGAGTGCGGGCAACACCACGGCACTGATGGCCCTGAGCCGGCGCCAGGTCGATATGATTCACGGCATCAGTCGACCCGCCTTCTGCTCGGCGATGCCGACCCGGGAGGGTGTCTCCTGGATGCTGGACCTGGGTGCGAATGTCGATTGCAGTGCCGATAACCTGCACGAGTTTGCACTGATGGGCTCGGCCCTGGTTACTGCCCTGACGGATGACGAACAACCCCGGGTTGCACTGCTCAGCAACGGCAAGGAAGAGAACAAGGGAAATGCCGCTATAAAGGAAGCTGCCCGGCGGCTGGCGAGCGACAGCCGGATCAACTACCTTGGCTACGTAGAGGGTGATGATCTGCAGCGGGGCCTGGCCGATGTCATCGTCTGTGACGGCCTGCTTGGCAATGTTGCTCTCAAGGCGGCCGAGGGCACCGCGACATTCACCGGTGACCTGATTGCCGAGAGTTTCAGTCGCCACTGGTGGCACCGTGTGCTGGCCGCCCTGGCGGCGCCCCAGCTGAAATCGCTTCGCGAATCGCTGGATGCGGATCGACACGGTGGCGCCTTCCTGCTGGGGCTGCAGGGAGTGGTGGTAAAGAGTCACGGCGGCTCCAGCAGTACCAGTTTCACAGCTGCGCTGGGTCAGGCACTGCGCTGTGTGGAACACGATATGGTGCCGGGCATGGTCCGGAACCTGGATATTCAATAGCACAAGCAGGAATCACAATGGACAACAGCGCATTTGTATTTCCCGGTCAGGGATCCCAGAAAGTCGGTATGCTGGCCGCTGCAGCGGAAGCCCACCCCTCCGTGGGGCAGACTTTTGCCGAGGCGTCCGAGGCACTGGGCTATGATATGTGGGACCTGGTCCAGAACGGCGAACAGGAACAGCTCAACCTGACCGAAACCACCCAGCCGGTATTGCTGACCTCCAGTGTCGCCCTGTGGCGCTCCTGGCGTGCGGCGGGCGGCACCAATCCGGCAAGAATGGCTGGACATAGCCTGGGCGAGTTTTCCGCCCTGGTTTGCGCCGGGGCCATCAGTTTCCCGGACGCCGTGAAACTGGTGCAACAGCGTGGTGCCTTTATGCAAACCGCGGTGCCGGTGGGCGAGGGCGCCATGGCAGCCATCATCGGCCTCGATGACGGGGCCATCAATGATGCCTGTGCCGACGCAGCTGCCGAGAGCGGTGACGTGGTCGCGGCGGTCAACTTCAATTCCCCGGGGCAGGTTGTGATAGCCGGGAAAGCGGGTGCCGTGGATGCCGCCATCGAGCTGTGTAAGTCGGCCGGTGCCAAGCGGGCCATGCCGCTGCCGGTAAGCGCGCCTTTCCACACGGATCTGATGCGACCTGCCGGCGAGAAGCTGGCCGAGGTGCTGGCCGGTATTAACGTGTCGGCGCCAGAGATTCCGGTCGTGCACAATGTCCACGCCGAGACGGAAACCGATCCCGTGCGCATCAGAGAACTTCTGGTACAGCAGATCTACAGCCCGGTACAGTGGACGGCCTGTGTCTCAGCCATTGCCTCCACCGGTGTTTCCCGAATGGTGGAGTGTGGCCCCGGCAAGGTGCTGAGCGGCCTCAACCGGCGCATCGACAAGAGCCTCGAGAGTTTCAATATCGAAGAGCCCGCAGACCTGGACGCTACCCTGCAAGCATTCGCCGAGGAGGGCTGAATATGGACACACGTATTGCACTGGTAACCGGCGCCAGCCGCGGCATTGGCCGGGCGATCGCCGAGCAGCTGGCCGCGGCCGGCATGACTGTTATCGGCACAGCCACCAGCGACGCAGGCGCAGAATCGATCTCGGCCTTTCTCGGCGAGACCGGCAATGCCGGTACCGGTATGGCCCTGCGAGTCGATGACGATACCAGCGTCAGTGAGACCATTGCTGCCATCACCGAGCAGTATGCTGCGCCGACCGTGCTGGTTAACAACGCCGGCATTACCCGCGACAACATCCTCATGCGCATGAAGGAAGAGGAGTGGAGCGCGGTTATCGATACCAACCTCAACGCCCTCTACCGGGTCTGCAAGGCCTGCGCCCGAGGCATGACCAAGGCACGCTGGGGCCGCATCATCAACATCACCTCGGTGGTCGGTTCCATGGGTAATATCGGCCAGAGCAATTACGCGGCAACCAAGGCCGGTGCCGAGGGGTTCAGCCGGGCGCTGGCGCGCGAGCTCGGTTCCAGGGGCATCACCGTGAATTGTGTGGCACCGGGCTTCATCGATACCGACATGACCCGGGACCTGCCCGAGGAGCAGCGCGAGCTGTTGCAGAAGCAGATTCCGCTGGGTCGATTGGGTGATCCCGCTGAGATTGCCGCGGTGGTCGGGTTCCTTGCCAGCGAGCAGGGGGGCTATATTACCGGTGAGACTATTCACATCAATGGCGGCATGTACATGTCCTGATATAGCGAGTAAAATGCGCCCCGACCGCCCACCGAACGGTTATTTCTTATTTAACAGGAGTTACAAGCAACCATGAGCAGCATTGAAGAACGCGTTAAGAAAATTGTCGCGGAGCAACTTGGCGTCAAAGAAGAGGAAGTACAAACGGAAGCATCGTTTGTCGAAGACCTCGGCGCTGATTCTCTCGACACTGTCGAGCTGGTTATGGCTTTGGAAGAGGAATTCGAGACCGAGATTCCCGATGAAGAAGCTGAGAAAATTTCGACCGTTAAACTGGCGATTGATTACATCAACGCGAATCTCGCCTGAGTTCTACCCCCCAAGTACATCGTGGAAGCCGTTTCTATTGATCCAATAGAGCGGCTTTCGTGTTCTGGGGCCCATCGAAGTTAGCAATGAGGACATTGTGGTGTCACGCAGAAGAGTAGTGGTTACAGGTCTTGGAATGGTGAGCCCGGTCGGCAATACCGTGGCCGAGACCTGGGACAATATTTTGCTTGGCAAGAGCGGCGCAGCGACTATCGAGAGCTTCGACGTGTCGGCTTTTTCCACCCAGTTCAGTTGCAGCGTCAGGGATTTTGACTCCACGCCGTATCTGACACCTAAGGACGCCCGCAAGATGGACGTCTTTGTCCAGTTTGGCATGGTGGCAGGCATCCAGGCCATGGAGGATGCCGGCCTGGAGATCACCGAGGAAAACGCCCCTCGGGTCGGTACCTCGATTGGCTCCGGCATCGGTGGTATTGGCCAGATTGAGAAGAACGCCGAGGTGATCAGGACCTCGGGACCGCGCAAGATCTCTCCCTTTTTCGTGCCGGGCTCGATCATCAATATGATCGCCGGCAATCTCTCCATCAAGTACGGCTTCCAGGGCCCCAACCTGGCCATGGTCACCGCCTGTACCTCGGGTACCCACAATATCGGTCTGGGCGCCCGCCTGATCGAACGCGGTGACGTGGATGCCATGGTCGTCGGTGGTGCCGAGATGGCAACCACGCCGGTTGGACTGGGCGGCTTTGCCGCGGCGCGGGCGCTGTCCACCCGCAACGACGATCCCGAGGGCGCCAGCCGACCCTGGGATCGGGACCGGGATGGATTCGTGCTCGGAGACGGGGCCGGAGTGGTGGTACTGGAAGAATACGAGCAGGCAAAAGCCCGCGGCGCCAACATCTATGCAGAGCTGATCGGCTTCGGGATGAGCGGCGACGCCTACCACATGACCCTGCCGCCGGAAGACGGCCGCGGCGCACTGCAGGCGATGCGCCAGGCAGTGGATGACGCCGAGCTCGATCCGGCACTGATCAATTACATCAATGCCCATGGCACCTCGACACCCGCCGGCGACAAGGCCGAGAGCCAGGCGGTCAAAACCCTGATGGGCGATGCCGCAAAGCAGGTAGCGGTCAGTTCCACCAAGTCCATGATCGGGCATTTGCTGGGTGCAGCCGGTGCGGTGGAGGCGATCTTCACGGTTCTGGCCCTGCGCGACCAGGTGGCACCGCCGACCATCAACCTGGACAACCCGGACGAGGGCTGCGACCTCAACTACGTGCCCCATACTGCCCAGGAAATGAGCATGGAATATGCACTGTCCAATTCCTTCGGTTTCGGCGGTACCAACGGCAGCCTCCTGTTCAAGCGGGTGGCCTGACCGCTAACTCGATGCCACTCCCCGTTCACTGGGTCAATACGGAGCGGGGTGGCACACTCTCGGTGAGTGACCGCGGCTTCCGCTACGGGGATGGCCTATTCGAAACCTTCCGTTACCGCCGCGGCAGTATCCATCTGCTGGGTTATCACCTGGCGCGCCTGCAGCGTGGTTGCGAGCGCCTGGATATACCGTTTGAACCCGCCGCTGTTGAGGCGCAATTGCAACTCGGTGTCGATCACCTGCTGCGGCACGATATCGACGACGCCTACGGCCGCCTCAGTTTGAGCCGCGGTGAGGGGCTACGCGGTTACGGTGGCGACTGTGGCCGGCCAAGCCTGGTACTGGAACTGGCCCCGGCAGACCTGTCCTGGCGCCAGCCACCGGAGGCGGCGCGATTGATGCTCTGTGAGACCACCCTGTCCGATCAAGCGCTGCTGGCGGGGATCAAACACAGCAATCGCCTGGAACAGGTGTTGGCGGCGCGGGAGTTGAGCCGTGCCGGCGCCGATGAGGGGCTGATGCTCAACAGTCGCGGTGAGCTCATCGCGGCCGTGGCTGCCAACGTCTTCGCGGTATTTGATGGCACCCTGCTGACACCACCGGTGGCTGAGTGTGGGATCGCCGGTACCGTGCGGCAATTAATTCTCGATGAACTGGCGCCGGCGCTCGGTGTGGAAGTGGCGGAAGAAACCATCAACTGGGCTGACTTGCAGCAGGCGGAAGAGTTATTTCTGACCAATGCGCTGCAGGGCATTCGAGCCGTTGCAAGCTGTCCGGGTGCAAGCTTTACCTCCAACCGGTGGGGCGATAATCTGCGACAGAGTTTCTACGACTGGTCGGAATTATCCGAAGCATGAAAAAGTTGTTGGTCCTGCTTGGCTGCGTGTTGCTGGTGCTGGGTTTTGCCCTGCACTCGGTGTGGCAGTGGTGGCAGCACCCGATGCCGGGGCAGCGCCCCGCTGAGATTGTCGTCGGGGAGGGCAGCTCCCTGTCGGCGGTGGCCGCGGAGCTGGAGCGAAACGGAGCCCTGCAATGGCCACGCCTGTGGAGTTTCACCGCCCGCCTGCAGGGGCTGGATGCGAAAATCAAACGCGGTGAATATCGCCTCGAGGCCGACCTCAGTCCTGCACAGCTGCTCGCGGTACTGGTAGCGGGAAGGGTTGTGCAGTACAGCGTGACCTTGCCGGAGGGGATCAATCTCGATTCGGCGATTGCTTTGCTGCATCAGCAGGAACCGCTGCGAGCACTGCTGGAAGACGGCGAGGACCCTCGCCTGCTGGAGCTGGTAGCGCCGACCGCCTCGGCGGAGGGCCTGTTTTTCCCCGATACGTATCTCTACAGCCGCGGTGAATCGGATCTGGATATCCTGCGCCACGCCCACCGGCGCATGAAAACCGTGTTAAATACCGCCTGGGAGAACCGGGACCTGGCGCTACCCTATGAGGAGCCTTACCAGGCCCTGGTAATGGCCTCGATCGTCGAGAAGGAAACCGGACTCGCGGCCGAACGAGAGCGCATTGCCGGTGTTTTCACGCGCCGGCTGGAGCGCAATATGCGCCTGCAGACCGACCCTACTGTCATCTATGGGCTGGGCAGGGAGTTCGATGGTAATCTGCGCCGGCGCCACCTGGAGGACCGGAGTAATCCCTACAACACCTACCAGCATAAGGGTTTGCCACCGACTCCTATCGCGCTGCCTGGGGCCGCGGCCATCGAGGCCGCCCTGCACCCGGCGGCGGGCCAGGAGCTTTATTTCGTGGCGCGCGGGGATGGCAGCCATGAGTTTTCAGAAACCCTGGAGCAACACCAATTGGCAGTGAAGGCGTATCAGTTAAAACGGCGCAAGGATTACCGGTCATCTCCGGCAGCGGGGGATGGGGAATGAGCGAGCGGGGATTGTTTATCACCATCGAAGGCGGTGAGGGTGTAGGTAAATCCACCAATATCGCCGTCCTCGAAGACTGCCTGCGAGAGCGCGGCATAGCCTATCGCCTTACCCGGGAGCCCGGCGGTACGGCGCTGGCAGAAGCGATCCGTGGGTTGCTGCTGGACGTCGGTGATGAACCCGTCGCGCCGGTGACCGAATTGTTGCTGATGTTCGCCGCCCGGGCGCAGCATATCCAGGAGGTGATCGAACCGGCCCTGGTCCGGGGTGAGTGGGTGTTATGCGACAGATTCACCGACGCCACCTATGCCTACCAGGGCGGCGGCCGGGGCCTGCCGCGGGATTGGGTGGCGCAACTCGAAGATCTGGTGCAGGGGGAGTTACGTCCGGACCTGACCTTGTTGCTGGACGCCCCCGTGGCTGTGGGCATGGCCCGTGCCAATGGGCGCGGCGAACTGGACCGCTTCGAGCGTGAGGAACTGGCCTTTTTCGAGCGGGTACGCCAGTGCTACCTGGAGCGAGCCAGTGCGGAACCCGGACGATTCCGGGTCATCGATACCGACCGCGACCTGGCAGAGATTGCCGCCGACCTGCGCCAGGTGATGGCGGAACTGGAGTCCCGCGGTGGACACTGAAAACAGCTGGCAACTGGCACCCTTACCCTGGCACCTGGGGGCCTGGGAGAAACTGCAGGAGCGGGCACTGGCGGGTAACCTGCCTCATGCCCTGCTGGCGGCGGGGCCGGCGGGTATTGGTAAGCAGCATCTGTTGCAGGCACTGGCCTCGCTGATGCTCTGCGAGTCCCCAGCGGCGGCGACCGCATGCGGGGAATGCCGCCAATGCACCTTGTTGGCTGCCGGCACCCATCCGGATTTATTGCCGGTTGGGCTGGAGGACAAGAGCCGGGTCATCAAGATCGACCAGGTTCGCAAGCTGATCGAATTCGCCGCGAAAACGCCATCCCTGGGCCCGCGCAAACTGATCCTGCTGGGCCCGGCGGAAACCATGAATATCAATGCGGCCAATGCCTTGCTGAAGTGCCTGGAGGAACCCAGCCCCAGCACCACTCTTTTACTGTACAGCCACCAGCCCTCCGGATTGCCGCCGACCGTGCGCTCCCGCTGCCAGACCCTGGCCCTCGCGGTTCCGGCCAGGACGGAAGTACTGGACTGGTTGAACGCGATCACCGGCGCCGCCGAATCCAGCGAACAGCTGCTGGAGCTCTGTGAAAACCGACCACTGCAGGCCCGAGCGCTCTATTACAGCGACGGCCTGGAGGAGAGCCTGTCCATCCAGCGTGGATTACAGGCCCTGATGCAGGGTCAGTTGTCGGCCCTGGAGTTTCCGCAGCTGGTGGCGGACCTGGAGCTGACCCGGGTGCTGGCACTGATGCAAAGCGCCCTGGAGGCCTATTTACGCGAGGCGACGGTGGCCGTTAAGGGGAGGGATACAAAACAAGGCTTTCTACTTCGTGACGAACTGGCCCGGTTGCTGGGGGCCATTTCCAGGGGTGCAAACCCCAATCGACAGCTCATAATTGAGGACTGTGCCGCACAATTGGCACTTGCGGTAGGAGGAAAGGGAAGTAAATGCTAGTATTATCGCCTCATTTGCCATTGGGGAAAGCAGAGTGAGCCAGCAGGGCGGACGTAACGGCATACTGTCACTGACCATCAAGGACAAGGCGGTCCTGTACTCGGCCTATATGCCTTTCCTCGAGCACGGTGGCCTGTTCGTCCCGACCAATAAGCCCTACAAAGTGGGGGACGAGGTCTTTATGCTGCTCAACCTGATGGACGAACCCGACAAGATTCCCATCGCGGGCAAAGTGGTCTGGATCACGCCCAAGGGCGCCCAGGGCAACCGCACGGCGGGTATCGGCGTGCAGTTCAGCGAAGAAGATGCCACTGCCAACTCCAAGATCGAGAATCACCTGGCCGGTTCCCTGGAGTCCGACCGTCCCACGCACACGATGTGACACCGCGGCCGCTGACCGGCGTTCCTCGTATTTACCAATATCTCGAATTCACTTTAGGTGCGCGCTTGCCATTTCTTGCAAATGACGTTAAAAGAGCGCTGTAAGTTATTGATTGGGCATAAAAAATGGGCTCCATAAGGAGCCCAATAAGACCATTAGGAGTGAAACATAAAGGAATTGCTTCCCTGAATAGAGCACTCCCGTGCTCCAGCAGGTGCCTGTTTGAACTAGGGGATAGACACCTACATCCTTAGTATTGCGCAAAAATGGTAATTTTCCATAATTATTTTTTTTTTTTTTAAAATAAAAAGCGATAACGAAATGAAATTTAATTCCAAGCCCCGGAAAATGCGGTGTCCAGACCCCTCCTGACGGGCGTCGTAGAAGGCTTTTACGGTCGCCAGTGGGACTGGTCCGTGCGCCGGGCCTACGCCACCTTCCTGCAGACCCAGGGCCTCAATAGCTACCTGTACTGCCCCAAGGGCGACCCTTTCCTGCGCAAGCGCTGGCGTGAGGACTGGCCCAGCGACCAGTTGGCCGAGCTTGGCAGGCTGGCGGAGACCTACCGGGATGCCGGGCTCTACTGGGGTGTGGGCCTGTCGCCCTACGCCCTCTACCAGGATTATTCCGAGTCGGCCCGGGAGGCGCTGCGGGCAAAAATCGAGCGCATCAACCAGTTCGACGGCGCCTTGCTGGCCATACTGTTCGACGATATGCCCGGCGATTGCCCGTCACTGGCAGAGCGCCAGGTGCAGATCGTGCTCGATGTGCGTGAGTGGAGCAGCGCCGAGCAGTTGCTGGTGTGTCCCACCTACTATTCGTTTGACCCGGTCCTGGAACGCTTTTTTGGCGCCAGACCAGCCCATTACTGGGAAGACCTGGGCCGCGAACTGCCGTCAGAGATCGGCGTTTTCTGGACCGGAAATGCGGTGTGTTCCGACGCGATCACTGCGGCGGACGTCAGCGCAATCAGCCAATCCCTCGGCCGCCCACCGGTGCTGTGGGACAACTACCCGGTCAATGACGGGGAAAAAGCCTGTGGCAAGCTGAACCTGGCGCCACTGTCCGGTCGCAGCCCGGATCTCGTCGGGGAGCTTGCGGGGCATTTCTGCAATCCCATGAACCAGGGTCTGCTGTCACGTCTGCCGCTGACCGGGCTGGCCAGTCTTCACGGCAGTGACGGCAGGCCGGTCGAGGATTATTTCGATGCCGATTTCCTGCGCCAGCTGGAGCTCGACCTGGAATGCTTCCAACAGACCGGCCTGGAAGGTCTCAGCGAGAGCGAGCGGGCCGAACTGGTCAAAAAGTATACAGTTTTGGCTGAGCCGGCAGCGGCAGAAATCGTCGCCTGGCTGAGGGGCGAATACGCCTTTGATCCCGCCTGTCTGACGGGCTGAAAGCCTTGCTCAGAGCGGTTGAACCGCCCCGGGCTTTGTGGCAGAATCTGCGCCCTTGTGGCAGCCCCGCCATCGCTGCAATCGCCGGAGATTATTTCTCGATTTTTCAAAAGCTTACGGGATTTGTTCAGGCGACGAAGTGCTTGAGGGAGCGGCTCTGCCGGGATACAGGCGAAAGTGGCGGAATTGGTAGACGCGCTGGATTTAGGTTCCAGTGCCGCAAGGCGTGAGAGTTCGAGTCTCTCCTTTCGCACCAAGTTTTTTCTCTGAGGATTATTCATGCAGGTTTCTATCGAGACGACTTCGGGTCTGGAGCGTCGGTTGACGGTTGGTGTACCCGCCGAGCGCGTTGAAAGCGAAGTCAACAACCGTCTACAGAAGGCGGCCAAAAATATCCGCCTCGACGGGTTTCGTCCCGGCAAGGTGCCCATGAAAGTGATCAAGCAGCGCTACGGCGCCGGTGTTCGCCAGGAAGTCCTCGGCGAGGTCATGAGCCAGTCCTTCTATGAAGCGGTAAGCCAGGAAAACCTGCGACCTGCCGGTCAGCCGAGTATCGAACCGAAGACGCTGGAAGAGGGCAAGGACCTGGAGTTCATTGCCACCTTCGAAGTTTTCCCGGAAATCGAGCTGGCAGAAATGGATGGCTTCGAGGTGGAAAAGCCCACTGCCGACGTCACCGATGCCGACATCGACAACATGATCGAGATCTTCCGCAAGCAGCAGGGCAGCTGGGAAACCGCCGAGCGCGCTGCAACCGACGGCGACAAGGTCGTGATCGACTTCCTGGGTACCCGCGACGGCGAGCCTTTCGAGGGTGGTGCCGGAGAGGGCACGGAACTGGTGCTCGGCTCGGGACGCATGATCCCCGGTTTTGAATCCGGTATTGAGGGCATGCAGGCCGGTGAGGAAAAAACCCTGGCCCTGACCTTCCCCGAGGATTATCACAGCGAGGAGCTGAAGGGCGCCGCGGTGGAATTCAAGATCACCCTGCACAGCATCAGCGAACAGGTGCTGGCACCGATGGACGAGGAATTGTTCAAGCAATATGGCGTCGAGGACGGCGGTGAAGAGCAATTCCGCAAGGAAATCGCCGATAATATGCAGCGCGAGCTCTCCAATGCGGTAAAGAACAAGGTCAAGCAGCAGGTAATGGATGCGGTGGTGGACGCCCATGCCGAGCAGGAAATTCCCAAGGCCCTGATCGACGGTGAAATCGGCAATATGCGCCAGCAGATGTTCCAGCAGTTCGGCGGTGCCGGCAGTGAGGAACTCGACCTGGAGAGCCTGCTGCCCGCGGACATGTTCCAGGAGCAGGCCGAGCGCCGGGTCAAGCTGGGGCTGATTCTCAGTGAGATCATTTCCCGCAACGAACTCAAGGCAGACCCGGACAAGGTCCGTGCCGCCATCGAAGAAATTGCCTCCACCTACCAGGAGCCCGAGGAAGTGGTTAACTGGTATTACTCCAACCAGGAGCAGCTCTCCGGGGTGGAGAACATGGTCCTGGAGGAGGAAGTGGTCGACAAGCTGCTGGAAAATGCTAAGGTCACGGAACAGTCTTGTACGTACCAGGAAGCACTGGCACAGGCACAGGAGAGCCAATCCGTATGAGCCAATATGACGGAAAAAATGTGAATACTATCAATAACCTGGGGCTGGTACCCATGGTGGTCGAGCAGACCGCCCGCGGCGAGCGCTCCTACGATATCTTTTCGCGTCTGCTGAAAGAGCGCCTGGTATTTGCCGTTGGTCCCATCGAAGACCAGATGGCCAACCTGATCGTTGCCCAGCTGCTATTCCTGGAGGCGGAGAACCCGGATAAGGACATCAACTTTTATATCAACAGCCCCGGTGGTTCCGTGACGGCAGGCATGGCCATATATGACACTATGCAGTTCATCAAGCCCGATGTCAGTACCACCTGTATCGGCCAGGCCTGTTCCATGGGGGCATTCCTGCTGGCCGGGGGTGCGGCGGGCAAGCGCTTCTGTCTGCCCAACGCGCGCACCATGATTCATCAGCCCTCCGGTGGTGCCCAGGGCCAGGCCACGGATATTGATATCCACGCACGTGAAATTCTCATCATGCGGGAACGTCTCAACGAATTGATGGCCAAACATACAGGCCAGGATATGGAGACCATCCAGCAGGATACCGAGCGCGACAACTTCATGAGCGCCCTGGAGAGCAAGGAATACGGGCTGGTGGATGAGGTTGTGGACAGCCGCGGAGGTGCAGCCGATTCCAAGTCCGAGGAGTAGGCTATTTTAACAGGTTCGCAAAACCAGTACAGGGGCTTGCAAAATCCCCAGAAAATCCGCATCTTAGGTCTATAAAAGTAAGGCCAGGTACGGCGACACATAGGTAAGGTACATGACCGACGAGACAACGGGCTCCGGAGACGACGGCGGCAAGCTGTTGTACTGCTCTTTCTGCGGGAAGAGTCAGCACGAGGTTCGTAAACTGATTGCAGGCCCCTCGGTGTTCATCTGCGATGAATGCGTGGATCTCTGCAACGACATTATTCGTGAGGAAGTGCAGGAGGCGGGCAGCGAAAGCAGCCAGGATCGCCTGCCGGTACCCCAGGAAATCAAGGAAATCCTCGACGAGTATGTGATTGGCCAACAACGGGCCAAGAAGGTGCTCTCGGTTGCGGTCTACAACCACTACAAGCGGCTGCGTCACGACGACGGCCGTTCCGACGAGGTCGAACTCGGCAAGAGTAATATCCTGCTGGTCGGACCTACCGGCAGCGGCAAGACGCTGCTGGCTGAAACACTGGCACGGCTGCTCGACGTTCCCTTTACTATCGCCGACGCTACCACGCTGACCGAAGCCGGTTACGTCGGTGAAGATGTTGAGAACATCATCCAGAAGCTGCTGCAGAAATGCGATTACGATGTTGAGAAGGCCCAGGTGGGCATCGTCTACATCGATGAAATCGACAAGATCTCACGCAAGTCTGACAACCCCTCCATCACCCGTGATGTATCCGGTGAGGGTGTGCAGCAGGCACTGCTCAAGCTGATCGAAGGCACGGTTGCATCGGTTCCGCCCCAGGGTGGCCGCAAGCATCCCCAGCAGGAATTCCTGCAGGTTGATACCTCCAATATCCTGTTTATCTGTGGCGGGGCCTTTGCCGGTCTCGACAAGGTGATCCGGGATCGCTCGGAGAAGGGCGGTATAGGTTTCGGCGCCGAGGTCAAGAGCAAGGATGACTCCAAGAATATCGGCGAAGTGCTTACCGAGCTGGAACCGGAAGACCTGGTGCGTTATGGCCTGATCCCGGAATTCGTTGGTCGCCTGCCCGTAATAGCGACCCTCGAAGAACTGGATATCGACGCCCTGGTGCAGATTCTCACCGAGCCGAAAAACTCACTCACCAAGCAGTATGCCAAGCTACTCGAAATGGAAGGCGTGGAAGTCGATTTCCGCGACGATGGCCTGCGCGCGATTGCCGAGCGCGCCATGGAGCGCAAGACCGGCGCTCGCGGCCTGCGCTCCATTCTCGAGTCGGTACTGCTCGACAGCATGTACAACATCCCCTCACGGGATGATGTCAGCAAAGTCGTGGTCGACGAATCGGTCATCAAGGGCGATTCGGAACCTTTGCTGGTCTACCAGAACAGCGAACCACCCAAAGCAGCGGCGCCCGAGGAGTAGCTCAAGGGCTGACAGGCGCCGACGCCAACTCAGTCACCAGGTCCGGACAGGCTCCGTACCGTTCTTCCAAGGCGCTAAAGTAGTCATGTAATCAGTCGAAATTACCCCCATATCACCAAAAAGTGATTCACAGGGAGAGATCTATGGGTTCGCCCGCTGTAGTTAAGTTGCCGTTGTTACCCCTGCGCGATGTTGTGGTTTACCCACACATGGTGCTGCCGCTCTTCGTCGGTCGGGAAAAATCCATAGAGGCCCTGGAAGATGCAATGGCTACCGACAAGCAGGTGTTGCTGGTGGCACAGCGCAATGCCTCCGAGGACAACCCCGGGGTAGACGACGTTTACCAGGTCGGCACCGTATCGAGCATCCTGCAATTGCTGAAGCTGCCCGACGGCACTATCAAGGTGCTGGTTGAAGGCGGCTACCGGGCCTCCATCGACAGCGTCGACGACGACGGCGAGTTCGCCGTTGCCGAGGTGCGCGAGATCGAGAGCGAGGAGATTCCGCCGGAGGAGGCCGAGGTACTGCTGCGCTCCACGATTTCCCAGTTCGAGAAGTACGTGAACCTGAGCAAGAAAGTGCCGGGCGAGGTGCTCACTTCCCTGTCGGGGATCGATGAGCCCGGTCGTCTGGCCGATACCATCTCGGCCCATATGGGTGTCGATCTCGAGCAGAAGCAGAATATTCTCGAAATAGCGGGTATCCGCGAGCGGCTCGAGCACCTGATGGGTCTCATGGAAGCCGAGATTGACCTGTTCCAGGTGGAGAAGCGTATCCGCGGCCGGGTCAAGAAACAGATGGAAAAGAGGCAGCGCGAGTACTACCTGAATGAGCAGATGAAGGCTATTCAGAAAGAGCTCGGTGAACTGGACGAGGCACCCAACGAAATCGAGGAACTGCAGGCCAAGATCGAAGAGGCCAAGATGCCGGAGGAAGCCGAGGAGAAGGTGTCCGGCGAGCTGAACAAGCTGAAGATGATGTCGCCGATGTCTGCCGAGGCCTCGGTGGTGCGCAGTTACATCGACTGGATGCTGAGTGTGCCCTGGTCAAAGCGCAGCAAGGTAAAACACGACCTCAAGCGTGCCAGCGACATTCTCGAAAAGGACCACTACGGCCTGGAAGAGGTCAAGGAACGCATCCTCGAGTACCTGGCCGTGCAGAAGCGCGTGCGCAAAATCAAGGGCCTGGTGCTGTGCCTGGTAGGGCCTCCCGGCGTGGGCAAAACCTCACTCGGCGAGTCCATCGCCCGCTCCACCAACCGCAAGTTTGTGCGCATGGCGCTAGGCGGCGTACGGGACGAAGCAGAAATTCGCGGACACCGCCGCACCTATATCGGCTCCATGCCGGGCAAGTTGCTGCAGAAGATGGCCAAGGCCGGTGTGCGCAACCCCCTGTTCCTCCTCGATGAAATCGACAAGATGGGCATGGACCACCGCGGCGACCCGGCTTCCGCCATGCTGGAAGTGCTGGACCCGGAACAGAACCACGCCTTCAATGACCACTACCTGGAAGTGGATTACGACCTTTCAGACGTGATGTTCGTGTGCACCTCCAACACCATGAATATTCCCGCGCCCCTGCTGGACCGCATGGAGGTAATCCGCATCCCCGGCTATACCGAGGATGAAAAGGTCAACATCGCCGAGCGCTACCTGATTCCCAAGCAGGTCAAGCTCAACGGTCTCAAGGTCGACGAGATCCAGATTTCGCAGGAAGCCCTGATCGATATCGTGCGCTATTACACTCGCGAGGCGGGCGTGCGTGCCCTGGAGCGTGAGATCGCCAAAGTCTGCCGCAAGATGGTCAAGGCATTCAGCCTGAGTGAATCAGAGGCGCCGGTGACCGTGACACCGGAAATGCTCAACGACCTCTGCGGTGTGCGCAAATTCAACTTCGGCTCCGCCGAGGAAGACAACAAGATCGGCCAGGTCACCGGCCTGGCCTGGACCTCAGTGGGCGGTGAGTTGCTCAGTATCGAGGCCGTTGCGGTCGCGGGTAAGGGGCGTCAGGTCAAGACCGGCTCCCTGGGCGATGTGATGCAGGAGTCCATCCAGGCGGCCAATACGGTCGTACGCAGCCGCTCCCAGTTGCTGGGCATACCCGCCAGCTACCACGACAAACACGATCTGCACATTCACGTACCCGAGGGAGCCACTCCCAAGGATGGCCCCAGCGCCGGTATCGCTATGTGTACCGCACTGGTGTCGGTGCTGACCGATATTCCGGTTCGCTCAGAGGTAGCCATGACCGGTGAAATCACCCTGCGCGGTGAGGTCCTGCCGATCGGTGGCCTGAAGGAAAAACTGCTGGCCGCGCACCGTGGCGGAATTACCACGGTGGTCATTCCCAAGGAAAATGAACGCGATTTGCAGGAAATTCCCGACAATATTAAGGCAGATCTGGATATCCGGGCCGTGAAATGGATCGATGAGGTGCTCGATATCGCGCTGGAGAGGATGCCGGAACTGCTCTCCGATGAGGACTATATGGCCGACCCGATAGCCACTTCGGAAGAGGCGGAAGCAGAGGAAAAAAATCGCATTAATACGCATTAATGGATAAGCTAGTTATTGACCGGATTCTCGAATCTATTATAAAGTCAGGGGCCTAAATGCTTGGGTATTTAGGCCATAACAACAAGTCCACGCATTACAACGAAAGGGGATAAGTGTGAACAAAACTGAACTGATTGATGCCATTGCAGCCTCTGCTGACATTCCTAAGGCCGCCGCCGGACGTGCCCTGGATGCAGTAGTGGATTCCGTAACTGGTGCACTAAAAAGAGGCGATTCCGTCGCGCTGGTAGGTTTTGGTACTTTCACTGTCAAGGACCGCGCCGCTCGCACTGGCCGCAATCCTCAGACCGGTGCTGAAATTCAGATTCCTGCTGCCCGTGTTCCCGGATTCAATGCAGGCAAGGCTCTGAAGGATGCTGTAAACAGCTGACCCGCAGAGTAAAAAAACAAAGGAAAGAAGGCGCACTTTCGGTGCGCTTTTTTTTTGAGGTAGACGAACAAGTATGCTGCTAGATATTCGCAAAAATCTCCAGGGCACGATGGCCAAGGTTATCGTCGCCATAATCGTAGTTCCCTTCGCGCTGTTCGGGATCGAGTCCCTGCTCTCCGGCGGCGGGGTCCAGTATGTCGCCGAGGTCAATGGCGAAGGTATCAGCGCTGTGGAATTGCAGCAGCAGGTCAACCAGCAGAAGCGTCGCCTGCTGATGACGATGGGGGAGAGTATCGATCCCTCCATGCTCGATGATCAGATGCTGGCGGGGCCGGCGCTGGATTTTCTGATCCAGAAAGAGCTGCTCATGCAGGCCGCTTCCGGTTACGGCCTGGTGGTATCCGATGCCGATCTCGGTGAGTTCATTGCCGGCATGGAAGTCTTCCAGACCGCCGGGCAATTCGACCCGGCTCTCTATCGCAGGGTGATTTCCGACCAGGGCTACAGTCCGGCCGGTTTCCAGGAGGCCCTGCGCGAGGACCTGGTGATGAGCCAGTTGCGCGCCGGGCTGGCCAGTTCCGAGTTCGTTACTCCGCTGGAGCTGGAGCAGGTGGCGACCATTAACGACGAGCAGCGAGACATCCGTTACATGATCCTGCCCATGGAAGTGTTTCGCGGTGACGCCGAAGTCGGCGAGAACGAAATACTGAGCTGGTA
>Ga0056115_1000308_pt1 | contig 22970 bp, 19 predicted proteins | sample WorMetOlspDAHAB1_FD_77007 | JGI IMG/M metagenome (GOLD analysis project Ga0056115, IMG submission 77007) | Marine gutless worms symbiont microbial communities from Max Planck institute for Marine Microbiology, Germany - Olavius sp. DAHAB.1 ...
AAGGCTTTATTGATTTGGGTCGCCGGGCAAGAGGTGGCGCCGGCGGCCTACTTTTGTAGTCTCAGATAAACTACATTTTTAAATCGCCACGTTTATAGCATTTTCGCGGCGCCGGTAACACCACCAAAGCAGCAATAGTAGGAATCATTCAATATTGTACTTTTTCATCTTGCGCCACAGGGTTGATTTGTTGATGCCCAGAAAGGCGGCAGTTTTTCCGCGGTTGGCACTGTGGCGCTGCAGCGCGTCGACAATTGCTTTTTTTTCGGCCGCATCAAGGTGGGAAGGCGATGATTTGACATCTGTGTCGGGAGGATTTTTTATATTATTCAGGATCTCACGCGAAAGATGCCGGCTTCTGATCATATCGCCGCGGCACAGCACAAAGGCGTATTCGATAACGTTCTCCAACTCCCGAATGTTTCCCGGAAAATTATGTCGCATCAGGGTGCGCAGGGCATTTTCGGAAATGCTCTTTATCTCCTTGGCTTTTAAGGCATTAAATTTTTGAATAAAATTATTTACCAGCAGGGGGATATCCTCACGGCGCCGGCTGAGGGGCGGAAGTTCGATTTTTACGACGTTCAGGCGATAGAAAAGATCTTCCCGAAAGGACCCGCGCGCAACAAGATCAGACAAGGTTCTGTTGGTAGCGGCAATAATTCGGGCATTGGTTTTGGTGGTGACGGTCGCACCTAACGGTTCATATTCGCGTTCCTGTAATACTCGCAACAGCTTGACCTGCAGCGCGGAGGAGATATCACCGATCTCATCTAAAAACAGCGTCCCACTCTCGGCCCGGGCGAAGCGTCCGGGTTTATCCTTTTTGGCCTCGCTGAAGGCGCCTTTTTTGTAACCAAAAAATTCTGACTCCAAAAGCGTATCGGGCAGCGCCGCACAGCTGACAGCCACGAATTCCCCTTTTTTTGCGCTGGCGTTGTGAATGGCCCGGGCAAACAGTTCCTTGCCGGCCCCGCTGGGTCCTTCAATCAGAACCGTACTGCCGCTCGTCGCGATATCCGGCAGGATATCAAATATCCCCTGGATTTCGTGGTTTTTGCTGACGATGTCCCCGAAGCGGTACTGGTTGCTGATCTCTTTGCGCAGCGTTTCCATGGCAGACAGATCTCTGAAAATTTCGACCCCTCCGATAATCTTCCCCTGGCTGTCCTTCAGCACCGATGTGCTGACGCTGGCCGGGACGGTGTATCCCTCACTGTTGAGTATATCAATCGGAAGATTGATGCTCTGCCTGCCGGTTTCCATCGTTTGGCCCAGGGCACAGACGGTCTGACAGATATTGGCACGAAAAACATCAAAGCACTTCTGTCCGAGTGCCTGATCAGCGGGTACCCCGGTTATCTTTTGGGCTGCACTGTTAAAATAGGTGATATTAAAGTCCAGATCAATTGTGAATACACCGTCGGCAATCGAATCGAGTATGGTTTCGAAATTATTGCTGTGGTGTTTCGCTTTGCCATATGATTTTTTAATTGAGTCCAAAATTAGTCATCCCCGCAATCCAACTGTCAATCTTAAATAACTGCCAATTGAGTTTTATTCGAGAGGGTCATTATATTGCACAAATGCATTAAAATGCAATCACGTATTGCAACTTTGCAATTATATCTGATTATAAAAAAGCTATTGGATAATAGGAAATAATTTATAACATTTTTAAAATATTGATGATAATCAAAAAACTGCTGATGTGGCATGTCTTGTGCTAAATAAATTGCCGGTAAAGACAAATATCATAGAGATCGATGATTGATCCCACGATCAACCTATTACCTAACCCGGATGAACCGGAAAGATTAGCCACAACGGCACTAAGATTTTTCCTATATTGCGATAGGAAAAAGTGGCCCCAGAGAGGCATCAATAGCGCAGTTCATTGGATTTGGGTTTCACGTCAGGGAACCGAGGTGCTTAGTCCTGAAACCTGAACACTGACACCTGAAACCTCCAGTTTCTTACAACATGTTGTCAGAAAAAACCAGATAAGGGCCTAATACCGAGAGACACAAGCTCCTGGGGGCAACCAGCATGAAAATCGCAATCCCGGTTTTTCATACAAAAATTTCACCGCGTTTTGACAGTACCCAGGGATTTATTCTGCTGGAAATTGAAAAAAGCACCGTCACAAAGCGTGAAAAACTGCCCACAAAAGACTGGCCGTCCTCAGCCAAGGTTAAGCAGCTGGTTAATCGGGACGTTGACACATTGATTTGCGGGGGTATTGATCTGGAGTCCATGCAGCAGTTGAATTTTAACGGCATCAAAATCTATTCCTGGATAACCGGGGAAATTGAGGATGCCGTTACCCGTTTTCTCAACCAGTGTTTGGAATCGGGCATCATCCTGGGGCCCCACGGACGGAGAAAAGGACGCTGGCGATTCTGCGAAATGAAAAACCATTCTTGTAATATGTCTCAACCGGGTTTGAACTCCAAAAGAAAGGGAGTGACAATTATGCCAAAAAAAATGATTAGAACAATGCTGGCTGGCCGGGATCAAACATCCCTGACAGCCCTCAAGGCTGGATTGACAAATAGAGATGTGGACATCGTCCGGGCGGTTTCCGGAAGTACTGGATTAGCCATGGTTGCCGAAGGCAATTTTGATCTTGTCGTCACCGATGAAAATCTGGCGGATATGACCGGGTTGGAATTTATCAGAGCGATTGTCGCTAAAAGACCGATGATCAATTGTGCCGCAGTCAGCTCGTTGACATCTGAGGAATTTCACGAAATCAGCGAGGGATTGGGAATACTGATGCAGTTGCCTGTCGAACCGGGTCAAAAACATGCAGACATGCTGCTCGAACAGCTCAACGGCATTCTGAATACCATGAAAATATAGATACAAGCTGGACTTTAAACTTTATATCAGACAGTTAAGGAGAAATTTTATTATGCAAAACGGAAGAATAGCGGTCCCATCAAACGGAGAAGGCGGATTGGATGCAACCAGGTCCGGCCATTTTGGCCATTGCGATGTGTTTACCTTTATCGATGTCGAAAATGGTGAAATAAAAGAAATTTCCACCCTTGGCAACCAGGGACATGTACAGGGCGGCTGTATGGTACCGGTCAATTTGCTTGCCAGCCACAAAGTCAAAGCCCTGGTGGTCGGCGGAATCGGCCTGCGGCCGCTAATGGGATTCAAACAAGTCGGCATTGATGTCTATCACGATTCCCAGCGTGCCGAAATAAAGCCTGTAGTGGAGGATTTAATCGCCGGCAAGCTGCCTCAGATCAGAGAAGATCAGGTATGCGGCGGTGGCGGCGGAGCAGCCAACCCGGCCTAAAGGAGGCATCCAAAATGAAAATAGCGATTACATCACAGGGCCGTGACCTTGATTCGCAAATTGATCCCAGGTTTGGACGGGCGGCTTATATTCTCATCGTTGATACCCTCGACAATGGGGTAGAAGTTTTAGATAATTCGGAAAATATAAATGCCTTTAAGGGAGCCGGCATTCAGGCTGCCGCCATGATAAGTAGAAAAAATGCGGAGGTTTTATTGACTGGGTATTGCGGCCCCAATGCGTACAAAACTTTGCAGGCCGCCGGTGTCAAAGTGGTCAATGATGTTTCCGGCAAGGTTAATGCAGCTGTTGACGCATTAATTGAGGGAAACTTGGAATTTGCCGACAGCGCCAATGTCGAGGCCCACTGGTAAGGTGTAATATTGACAACAAATAATTTTGATTTTTTACAGGACCATTCCCGGCAGTATCTGAAAATGGCACTCAGCTCAGACCGGCAGTCAATGATTGAAAAGCCGGATGGATATGGAAAACGGTCCGGCGACTGCGGAGATACCGTCGAATTTTTCTTGCAGGTCCGGCAGGATACCATTCAACACCTCTCATTTTTGACAAACGGCTGTATCAATACAACGGCATGCTGCAACACCGTCGCGCACCTTATTGAGGGCCGATCTGTTGAGGAAGCCTGGGGCATCACAGCGGAGGAAGTCGTCGCCTATCTGGAGACCCTACCGGCGGACCATGTGCATTGTGCGGAGTTGTCTGTCGGGGCCTTATATCTGGCCCTGTCCAATTATCAGAGACTCAACCGTGCTCCCTGGAAGAAAATGTATGACATATTTTGACTACCGAACGCTGTTTGAAACCCTTCCGGAAGGGGTATTTTCCATTGATCGGGAGTTTCGGATAACGTCGTTTAACCATACCGCCGAAAGGATCTCAGGATTCAATCGGAATGATGCTATGGGCAGGTTCTGCTGGGAGGTATTTCGATCCAATCGCTGTCTGAAAAATTGTCCGCTGAGCCGGGCTCTGGACACAGGCGAATCAAGAATGGATCAGGAAGTCTCGACCTTTAATGCCAGCGGTGAACGGCAACTACTGCTGGTCAACGTCAATGTGGTCAGAAATGACCAGGGATCACCGGTCGGAGCCGTCGAGACTTTCCGCTCGGTGAAACTTGACGATACGAGCGTCCTATCCGCCTCCACATGGGATCAGACCATTACCGGAATTGTCGGAAAAAGCATGGTGATGCATTCGGTGATGGGACGCCTGGCAGATGTGGCGACCACAGAGGCCAATGTTCTGATCGGCGGTGAAAGCGGCACCGGTAAAGAACTTTTAGCCCGGGCCATTCACCGCTTTTCCCATTTTCGCAAAGGGTCTTTTTGTGCCGCTGCGGTGATCAAATCGATCCCCTGATAGATTTAAATACACTGAATCAAGAAATTCAATCTCAGCACCATGTGGCCCACTGCGAAATCTTTCCGTATCCCTGTATGCAGCCCGGAATCGAACATATCAGTCAGCAGGCGGCTCAAAAGGGATTGAATCGCATCATCATTGCCGGCTGTGAAGGCCGTCTCATGTCCAAAAAATTCGCCAAGGAACTGCACTTGCTGGATTTGCACAAAGAACAGATTGACATGGTAAACCTCCGGGGACATGTGGCAGCCGTCTCAGATCTTTCTCCCCGGGACAAGGCCGCCAAAGCCGCCAAACTCATAAAGGCATCCATTGCTGAAATGGCGACGCTTTCGCCAACACCACAATCCCTGGCGCAGCTCGAGGGGCCGGTGATGGTAATCGGGGATGGCGTTGCTGCTTTTACGGCCGCCCGTGAGTTATCCCGCAATAAAATCAATTTTTTTCTGTCGGTGAAAACAGCAGATCCGCAGGAAGTCCTGCGTAATGTCCACCACGCATACCCCGGTGAACGTGAATATTATGACCGGCTTGAAGCGATTGTCAAAGAAGCGGTCGGAAGCCCGCATGCCACCTTGCTGCCCGGCGCACACCTGACCGGGCTTTCCGGTGTTACCGGAAACTATACCCTTACATTTGATGAAATCGACGATAAAGATTTGCCCCGCAAATAAAAAGCCGGTGCCATCATCGCCTGCCTGGATGCCCGGCTGGAGCCACCCGGTCCTCAATTTGGACACGAAGGGCAAAAAGTCATGACTCAGCCTGAGATGGAAGAATCCATCTGGCAAAATGGCGCCCCCGAAGGCCGAATTGTGTTCTGGATAAATGACTATGAAATCAACCAGTCTGATTTTGCGCAGCTGTCTGCCAGAAGTGCCTGGAATATGGCCCGGCACATCCGTGAGCATTCCCATGAAACCCAGGTCATGATTCTATACAATCAAAGGATGGCCCTTCCACTTTCGGCCGCAGAACGGACCGAGAACAGAAAACTGGGCATCATGTGGATTCCTTATGACCATGCCGTACGTCCATCGATTCAGGCGAATTTTTTAACCTTTTGCAGCCTGACCGATCATGTTGAACACGAACTTGAATGGGACCGGATAGTCCTGTCGCCGGTGCGTAGCCTGGGCGGCGAATCACTGGAAACGGCAAGAGAACTGGGCTTGATTCACCGCGAAGGTCGATTTATTACCGGACATCATGCCAAGGTCCGGCCGGAAATGGTGGGCCGTGAAGAAACCTATCTCGCCGGAAGTGCCAGATACCCCTGTGATCTGCATGAGGCTCTGAGTCAAGGCCGGAAAGCCGGACTAAAAACCGCCCGCATGCTTAAAAAAGCGGCTGAAGGGCAGCTATATGTCCCGCGAGTGGTCTGCATGGTGGATCCGGAAAAATGCATCGGCTGCGGGCAGTGTCAGGAACTGTGCGATTGTGGCGGTATCGGTGTCGATGATGGTCCCGGAGGTGGGTTGCCCCGCATCGTGGATCCGATGGTCTGCACCGGCGGCGGAACCTGTGCCGCGGCTTGCCCGTATCATGCCCTGGTACTGCAAAATAACAGTAACGATCAGCGGGAAGCCCGCGTGGCCGCCTTGTCTCGTCAAATGGCTGCAGATGAAGTCGTGGCAATCGGCTGTGTCTGGGGTGGATTGCCGGCCGCCGATAACGCCGGGAAACAGGGGCTGAAATATGATCCCCGGATCCATATATTGGGTGTCCCCTGCGTGGGCCAGATAGATCCCTGTGTCATGGCCCGGGCATTTTTGGAAGGAACACCCGGTCTGATCCTGGTGGGCTGCCTGCCGGAAGAATGCCATCATTCATTCGGGGTGGACCATGCCTGGAGCCGGGTCAATGTCCTCAAGAAGCTGTTAGCCCTGTCCGGATTTGACCGGCAACGAATCGCCCTGGCCCATGCCGATTTGAACAAACCGCAGGAATTTATCAAGACCGTGGAGAGTTTCGCCCAAACCATCGCTCTGCTGGGGCCAATTGATCGAACCCCTAAAAACCTGGATAAACTTCAGACCATTTACGAGTTGATCAAATATAACACTAGGGTTCGCCATTTATTGTCTGCCAGTTTGCGGCGCCCCTCGGAAAAGTCCTATCGCGGGAAACAGCGCCATGCCCTGGACTATGACCGGGATTTTATGGCTGTTATCGAGGAAGAATTTTTACAGCAACGGCTCCTTCGACTGCTGCATGACGAAAAAGGACCGCTAAGGCTCCAGGATCTGGCCGTATCGCTCAGCGAGGATGAAGTCCATGTTGCTGACTGCTTATGGAATCTGGTAACCGACGGGACAATCAGCCTTTCCCATCAAGAGCGAGAAGCATTTTATAGTGTCGTAAATTAACCGGTAAATAGTGACGAAGCCGGGTCCGAAGAACCCGGCTTTTTTATTGGGCTGAAATGGTTTGCCTAAAATTTTGGCTTTCGTTTTTTCAATATTTTTGATGTAATGCAAAAAGACTGTTTGTTGAATATCGAAACCTTTATTTGCTCGCTGAATCGCTTATGAATTATGCATCCATCGCCCATGTCCTGGGAACGCTGCTGATTGTTACGGGCAGTTCAATGGCATTTCCCCTGGTCTGTTCGATCTATTATGGGGAAAATGATCAGTTTTCCATAGCTATTTCCGCAATTATTACCATTTTGGCGGGGTTGCCCCTGTGGAGGTTTTTTCGAAGAAATCATGAATTGAACATCAAAGACGGCTTTTTTATTGCTGTATTCGGCTGGGTTGTGATTTCGGCAGTCTCGGGACTGCCTTTCATGATTTATGGCTCAATTCCGTCATTTACCGATGCTTTTTTTGAAATGATGTCCGGGTATACGACCAGCGGCGCAACCATCCTCACGAATATAGAAATCGTCCCCCATGGATTATTATTCTGGCGCAGTCAAACCCATTTGCTCGGCGGCATGGGCTTTCTTACCTTAACCGTAATGTTCCTGCCGCACGGCATCGGCGGCGTGCGCATCTTTCGGGCTGAATCCAGTCCCGGGCAGGTGATTACCAAAGAAAAATTCATCCCCCGCAATCGGGATACCATGATCTGGCTCTGGAGCATCTATTTGACCTTGAATGTCCTGGAGACGCTGTTGTTGTGTTTCGGCGGCATGTCCCTTTTCGATTCGTTGTGCCATGCGTTCGGGACCGTTTCGACATCGGGGTATTCTCCCAAAAACGCCAGTATCGGATATTATGACAGCGCCTATTTTGACTGGGTGATAATCGTCTTCATGTTCCTCGGTGGAATGACTTTTATGTTGTTCTACCATATGGTCAAAGGGGATTGGAAGGTCATCAGGATTAACACCGAGCTCCGCTGGTACGTCGGCTTTTTACTATTCTTTTGCACGGCCGTGGCATGGATACTATGGAGGGAAAATACCTATAACAGCCCGCTGGATTCCATTCGGTACGCCACCTTTCAGATCATGTCGCTGTTGACCACCACCGGCTTTACCACCGCCGATTATGAAAAATGGCCCCAGGCCGCCCAGATGTTTTTATATGTCTCATGCTTTATCGGCGCCTGTGCCGGATCGACCACCAGCGGCATAAAAGTCGTCCACTATGTCATCATCTGGAAATACATGGTGGCATCCATAAAAAAAATCTTTTTTCAGCCCATGTCGGTGGTCACGGTCCAATTGAATGGCCGGCCGGTCGATCGGGTTATTATCGACCTGGCAATATGCTATTTTATTGTTAATATTTTTCTGATCCTCGGCGGTGGATGCGTCATGGTACTGGTGGATGATATGGACTATTTCACCGGCATGAGTTCGGTGATTGCCACCCTGATGAATATCGGACCGGGGTTCGGCACAATCGGGCCATCTGAAAACTACGCCCATATTTCAGCAATCGGAAAATGGTTTTTATCATGGAATATGCTGGTGGGAAGGCTGGAAATGTTCTCGGCCCTGGTGATATTTTACCCCTCATTTTGGAAAAAATGAATTATACAAATATTTTAGATTTGGGATTGCGGAATTTGGATTTAGCGAAGCGATGCCGCCAATCCAAAATCCGAAATCTAAAATCCCAAATTTTCAATGTGATAAATGAGATATATGCATAGAACTACGGAATGTTACTTTAAACAGCGACTAAGCGAAAAAAAGCTGTTGAACATCCTTCAAAGACAGTGATTTGCACACAACGATTGCCCGCTCATTGTCATTGATGTGGGTGTCGCCCACGGCGACTCGCCATTCTCCATCACGAAAAATAGCACCGATGATAATCTTTCCATAAAAGGAGGGGTCCAGTTTGGACAGAGGCTTGCGGGTGATCTGGGAGTTGGGTTCGGCTACAATATCCACCATTTCCGCATCAAAACCGTGCAGATCTGCCACTGACAGCAACTGGCCCATGCGGATGAATTTCAGGATCTCGTTGCCGGCCAAAATTTTCTTGTTTAAGGCGATATCCGAACCCATGGTGGCGGCCAGCACCTGGTAGTCCTCCTTATTGACCAGGCAGATCGATTTATGTTGCAGGGACTTTTCGGCAATGTTTTCGCCATTCATGAGGTGTTTTGCCAACATACAGCTCATGATATTGGTTTCATTATCGCCGGTTGCGGTGATGAATGTATCCATGTCCAGCAGGCCGGCCATCTGCAGTACATTGGCATCCGACCCGTCGCCATGCAGAATTTCAGCATTTTTCAGTGAGAAAGATAATTCTTGAGCCGTAATTTCATTTTTCTCGATTAGGGTTACCTTGACGGTTTGTTCCAACAACTGGGCCACGCGGCTTCCCACCAGTCCGCCACCTAAAATCATTACCCGGTGGCTGTGTTGCTGTTTGACCCCGGTGAACGACATCAATTTGGACAAATCCCTGGAACTGGCCATTATAAAAACCTGATCCTGGGGTAAAAGCGTGTCATTGCCGCCCGGAATGACGGTGGTAATTCCACGGGCCAGTGCAACCACCCGAAATGGAAACTCATGATAAATCTGGGAAATTTCTTTTAATTTTTTGTAGGCCAGCGGCGATGATTCCCGGATGCGCATTGCCATGACCTGGATTTGTCCGTCGGCAATATCGATAATATCATTGCCCGCTCTGAGTTTGATGATTCTGACAATTTCCTGGGAAGCCAATTCTTCCGGGTGAATGATCAGATCGATTTTCAAGTCCTCAACCGTCAAAAACGAATCTTCATTGCCGAATTCCAGAGACCGCACCCTGGCAATTTTTCGCTGGATCCCAAATCGGTGGGCAATGGTTGATGCCATCATGTTAACGGCGTCGTTGTCGGTGACGGCGATAAGGTAGTCCATTTTGTCCGCATTGGCCTCTCGCCAGCACTCGATGCTCATGGCATTGCCTTGAATCAACCGGGCATCCAGATTGCCGTCTGCTTCACGAACCAATCGGCCCTCCGACTCGATCACGGTGATGGCATATCCTTCATGGACCAGTCGTTTAGCCAGGTAATATCCGACCCCGCCTAGGCCAAGAATCAAAATGTGTTCAGATGGAGTATTTTTTTTGCCGAACATAGGGTATAACGATTTTTTTTAATAATATTAGGATCTTGGAATGAACTTTCCTATCGGTTCAGGCAGCTGTTTTGTCATCGGCAACACGTCAACCGGTATTCAACCCTGATTGAAACAGCAAATATTATCTTGATATGTGATGTCTGGGGTTTTTCAACCCGGAACGTTGAACCCTGAACCTTCCAACCTATTTTCAATCATACATACTCAAATCTGTAATATTTTGCAACCGGTCAGATTTTAGCCGTCTGGCAGCGCCAGATCGACAATTTGTTGTTGTTAACCCATGGCGGCGTCTTTAAGCGGTTTCAGGTGTCAGGTTTTAACACCTCGGTTTCCTGACACCCGAAACCTGACACCTATAAACCGTGCCATTCGTTATTTATCACCGAATTTATCTACCAAAATTAGGCTTGTCCACTTAAAATCTTCAATATTCAAATGCCCGCCTCGGGTCTTTCATAGCTGTTTTCGTCACCCCGAATCCGACAATATTTTCCTTGACATAAACCAGGCAACTTCATATAACCACTTTATAGCTAAATTGTAGTTACTTTATAGCTTTTAGCCGGAATTAACGCGTTCCGCCATCCCGAGGAATATATGATCGCATTGAAAAGGAAAATGGACTTGAAAGAAACCAGCGGGAAGCCGGATAATCCAGGCAAGTCCCCCAAGGCCAAGTTCGGAGTCTTCGGGAAAGAAATGATCGAAAAGGAAGTCAAACCGAGCGGAAACAGCGGCCGGGTCTACCTGCCTTCGGATTGGGTGGGCAAGCACGTCAAAATCATTTGCATCAATTGATTAAGAGAGGGGTGGCTTTTCACATAACACACTTTTTCCTTGACACAAAATCACAATATAGCTACATTGTAACCACATTTTAGGGAATTTTAACCTCCATCCGACAGATGAAGGCCGTTTTGAGTTAGGGTCACGGAATTAAATAAATACGCAAAGATTGCGCCGGATTTATTTGGTTCCGAGGCCCTTAAGTGCCTGCCACCCATGATTAATCAAAATGTATGCCAAGGGTTCAGGTAATCTACAAGGGGAAAATAATGAGGTATGCAGAGACAGGATTCAATTTAGAAATTGATCTATCCCGGGGAAACATTGAGAGGGTCGCAACGGACCCGAGGGACACCGAGCTTTATTTGGGGGGACTAGGTACGAACGCCAAGATATTATGGGACAGGGTTCCGCCTGATATTGACGCCTTTTCTCCTGAGAATATTTTAATTTTTGGTACCGGTCTTTTGTGCGGCACTGCGGCTACCGGTTGTAATCGCACCATTGTTACGACAATTTCGCCTCAGACAAAATTAATGGCATTTTCAATGATGGGGGGGTATTGGGCACCTGAATTGAAGTATGCCGGTTATGACAAAGTGATCCTGCGCGGCAAATCCCCCGATCTGGTTTATTTGTGGATCAACAATGACAAGGTGGAAATACGGGATGCCTCCCATTTGCAAGGCAAAGGTGCTATCGAAACGGCTGAAATCATTAAAAAAGAGTTGAAGCAGCCCAAAGCCCAGGTGTCCGCTATCGGCCTGGCCGGAGAAAACAAGGTCTTTTATGCCTCCGTCGAGCAGGGCCGGTCCAGCGCCAGCCGGGGCGGCATCGGGGCTGTTATGGGAGACAAACGGGTAAAGGCGATCGCGGTTCGAGGAACCCAGGACATCAATGTTGCCCGACCGGCTGAATTCATGGAGCTGTGCTATGAAGTGCTGGACTATATCAAATGGCGTGAAGACAATCCGGTTCCCGGGGTCATACCGATTTTAGCCATTCTTGGTTCACCCCAGGAGATGGCCATCCACGATGAGAAATGGCACACCGAAAATTTTTCATGGGGAAATGCACGCCTCCGTCGCAAAGGCTTCTGGACCGAGGAAGTCTCGGATGAGTGGCTGGAAACCATGAACAAAGCACGCGGGCGGCTCATCAGTTGTTATAATTGTCCGGTAGCATGCGGGGCATCAATTTCGATGCCGGGGGTGCCAACCTACATGATGAAATGTTTCACCAAACTGACCTACACCATGGCGGCCATGTCAAACCTTGATTTTGGCTTGACCATCGCGCAGCGCGCCACGGAGTATGGGGTTGACGGCTACTCTGCCCCGCAGGTGATGGCTTTCGCCCTTGAGCTTCTGGAAGACGGGATTTTAACGCATAAAGATTTTCCGGACATGCCGGAGGACAATGAGGGCAGATTCTTCTATCTGCTTGACAAAATTGTTAATCGCGAAGGAATCGGAGATATCCTGGCCAATGGTACCCACTGGGCTGCCAAGGAGATTGGCAATGGCGCCGAGGCATATGCACATAACAACATCAAGAAACATGAACAGCTGCCGCTCAAGCTGTCCATGCTCAATCCGATTTATTTTTTGATGTATTGTACCGGCGAGAAGATGAACATTACCCAGATCGAGGGCCAGTTCCCCCAGGCCCCTTTTCCCAAAAGAGAGCATCGCGAAAAATTTGTCAAGGACTGGTTTCAGGTTCCGGATGACAAATTCAAGCAATACTTTCTGGACTGGGAACCCCGCGGAGACAACTCAAATCCTTACTACCCGACCCCACAAATGGCTTGCGACATCGTCGACTGGCAGGAGCGGATGCACTACATTGACGACGCCCTGGGTATGTGTGCCGGTTTGTCATCATTCCACCTGAAGCCGCCCTATCACATCCACAATATTCCTAAGTTTCTCTCCGCCGGGGCGGGATTCGATATGGATGGAGACAAGCTGTCCCAGGCTGCCAAACGCTACCGGACGCTGGTACGGGCGATTAATATCAGAAGAGGCCTGCGCAGAAAAGATGAGAAACCGCCCCAGGACCATTGGAAAAAACGATTCCCTGAATTGGAAAAAGAGCTTTTAGATACGTATTACAACTATAAAGGGTGGAATGAAGAGGGAATCCCAACCGAGGCGTCATTGCACGAATTAGGCCTGGATTATGTTGGTGAAGACTTTATTCAAAGGGGGATCTTGACAGCCGACGAAGATACTTCGAGTGAAGAAGCTTCTGCGGTCAAAGAGACAAACTAGAGTGGAGGGTGCAAACCTTGAGCGATGCAAAGCAAACCAAAACAGTTAAAACCATAAAGATAAATGTTGATAAATGCCATGGGTGCCGGGCATGCGAAATGATCTGCTCCGCCTTTCACGCCGAGCCCAAATACAGCAGCAATAATCCGGCCAGGGCCCGGATTCGAATCGTTCGCGACCCCTTCCAGGACATGTATGTTCCGGTCTATGCCGGAGAATTTACGGTTGCCGAATGTGCCGGCAGGGACAAATACACCATTGACGGCAAGGAATACGATGAGTGTGCCTTTTGCAGGGCTTCCTGCCCTTCCAGGGAGGAGTTCAAAGAACCCGATTCCGGTCTCCCGCTGAAATGCGATATGTGCGAGGGGGAAGAAGAGCCCTTATGTGTGAAGTGGTGTACGGTTGACGCTCTGGTGGTCGAAGAAAGGGAAGAAGAGGTCGAAGAGCAGGAGGAGCAGGAAGATCTCGAGGTCGGCCTGGAATCCCTGGCGGATAAATATGGCATGGACAAAATATTGGATGCCGTTGCACGATTGTCCAAGAAGGATGAGTAATGATAAGGTTCCCCGTTCAGGGTTCAGCGTTCAGAGGTTTAAGCATCCAGCTGATGCGGATAAATCTCAGGCGGATTGAAGGATTAAAAAATACTGATTTTTAATAAAGCAGATTGAGCAAAGCGATTCCATCAACCCTGAACCCGGAACCCAGAACCCTGAACCGTGGAGGTTTAATATAGACCGTGGAAACAGTAGCCCCCTTTATAGAAGTCATCGATGAGATAAAAGAGGCCGGTGGGGAAGTCTTTAACTTATGCTTTCAATGCGGACTGTGTGATGCTGTTTGTCCTTGGAATAAGGTTAGAAATTTTAGCATTCGCAAGATAATCCGCGAGGCGGCATTTGGTTTAAATGAGGTCGAAGGTGAAGATATATGGCGTTGTACGACGTGCGGGGCTTGTCCGGCACAGTGCCCCAGAGGTGTTAAACAGATTGACGTCAGCGTTGCCCTGCGAAGACTGGCCACGGCATATGAAATGTTTCCGGCATCTGTCAAACCGGCCCGCACAGCCAGGGCCAGCCTGATTTCAGAAGGTAATCCCCTCCAGGGCGAACGCGGCAAACGTGCTGACTGGGCCAACGGGTTGTCGATTAAAACCTACGCCGAAGGGATGGAAGCCTTATATTTTGTCGGCTGCTATTTTTCTTATGATCCCCGTATGAAAAAAGTAGCGCAAGCCACAGTTAACATCCTCAAAAAAGCCGGTGTCGATTTCGGCATCCTGGGCGAAAAGGAAAACTGCTGTGGCGAAAGTATTCGCAAAACGGGCAGCGAAGAAGTATTTAAAAAGCTGGCCAGAGATAACATCAAAACGTTTATTGATAACGGTGTCAAAAAAATCATCGTTTCTTCGCCGCACTGCTACCATACCTTTAAAAACGAATATCCCGAATTTATGGTCAACTTTGAGGTTCAGCATATGAACCAGTACATACTGGAACTGATCGATGCAGGCAGACTCGGATTGACAGGGGAATTGGAAAAGACCGTCACCTATCATGACCCCTGCTACCTGGGAAGACACAATGGAATATATGATGAGCCCAGGGACCTGTTAAACAGGATTTCCGGATTAAGTCTGGTTGAGATGAACGCTTGCGGTAAAAATAGTCTGTGCTGCGGCGGCGGCGGCGGCCGAATCTGGATGGACACGCCCCAGGCAGAACGGTTTTCAGATATTCGATTAAAACAGGCCGAAGCGACAGGAGCCCAAATTATGGCAACTTCCTGTCCGTACTGCATCACAAATTTTGAAGAAAGCCGCCTGAACCTTGAATACGAAGATGTCCTGGAAGTCAAGGACATCACGGAAATCATCAATGAAATCATTTAAGGAACGATGAACCCACAATATACAATGAGGAGATAAATAGTGGGAAACGAAGTATTGCCACAAGAAGTCATTCAGCAAATATCCGGAAATCCCGGCAGCAGTGAGTTTGGAGATGTTTTAGTCGTTGGCGGAGGCGTCAGCGGCATCCAGGCTTCGCTCGATCTTGCCACTGCCGGCTTCAAGGTTTATCTGGTTGAAAAGGGACCGAGCATCGGCGGGCACATGGCCCAGCTGGACAAAACATTTCCCACCAATGACTGCTCGATGTGAATCCTGGCCCCCAAACTGGTCGAGGTCGGCCGGCATCCAAACATAGAGGTTGTGACATTTACGGAAGTAGTGCGTGTGGCAGGGCAGGCAGGTGACTTCAAGGTAACCTTAAAAACAAGACCGCGCTATATTATCGAAGACAAATGCACTGGCTGCACGACCTGTGTCGAATACTGCCCGGTGGAATATCCGGATAAATTCAATCAGGGAATATCGGATAACAAAGCGGTCCATGTTTACTTTTCCCAGGCCATTCCCCTGATCACCTATATTGATGACAGCTGTCTTTTTCTTAAAGAGAAAAAATGCAACATCTGCAGCAGCGTATGCAAGACAGGCGCCATAGATTTCAAACAAACAGTCCAGGAAACCGAAATAAAAGTGGGGGCGGTTATTCTCTCCTCCGGGATTACACCCTATGATCCTTCAGTTAAGGATGAGTATGCCTATACCACAATGCCAAACGTGGTCACCAGTATGGACTATGAACGGTTGTTGTCCTCCACCGGCCCGTATGGCGGCAAGGTCCTGCGCGCTTCTGATAAGAAGCATCCTAAAAATATTGCCTGGATTCAATGCGTTGGGTCCAGACGGGTTACCGAGGGCGATAACAGCTATTGTTCCGGGGTTTGCTGCACCTATACCCAAAAGCAGGTGATATTGTCGAAGGAACATGATGCTGACGCCCGTTGCACCATCTTCCACAACGATATCCGCTCTTTCGGCAAAGACTTTGAACGCTACTATCAGAGGGCCGAACAACTCGAAGGCATCCGATTTATCAGAAGCTATCCATCCATTGCCGGAGAGAATCCGGAAACCAAGGATGTAGTCGTCAGATATGCGACTTCCGACCAGGGTGTGAAAGAAGAAGATTTTGACATGGTGGTCCTGTCCATCGGCTTGAACCCCCCGGCGGCGTCAAAAGAGTTATCGGAAAAATTCAGCATACAGCTCAACTCGCACGGATTCAATAAAACTATTGATTCCAAACCCATGCTGACCAGCCAGCCCGGGATATTTGTCAGCGGGGGCTTTCAGGGACCCACGGATATTCCCGAATCGGTATTCAGCGCCAGCGGTGCCGGTTCCCAGACGGGTGAACTGCTTGGTTACAGGCGGGGCAAATTGGCCAGAGAAAGGGTCTATCCCGCAGAAAGGGATGTCTCCGGCGAAGAGCCGAAAATAGGCGTATTTGTATGTCATTGCGGTGCGAATATCGGCAGTATTGTCAACGTTCCGAATACCGTTGAATATGCCCTGACCCTACCCAATGTTGTCTATGCCACCGAGCAGCTATTTTCATGCGCCAATAACTCCGCCAAGGAAATTGCTGAACTGGCAATTGAAAAAGGACTCAATCGGGTGGTAATTGCGGCCTGTTCTCCCAGAACGCTTGAGCCTTTGTTCCGGGATACGATGCGGGAGGCGGGGCTGAATCAGTATTACCTTGATATGGCCAATATCCGCGAGCAATGTTCCTGGGTTCACGCCAAGCAAAAAGAGGAGGCCACCCAGAAGGCTCAGGATATTGTCCGGATGTCGGTCGCACGGGCGACCTACCTGGAACCGCTGAAGGAATTCGACCTGCCGGTCAACAAAGCGGCTCTGGTGGTTGGCGGGGGTATCGCCGGCATGACCTGCGCGTTGTCCATCGCCAAACAGGGGCATGAGGTGCACCTGGTCGAAAAGAATAAAGAACTGGGCGGCGTGGCGCGTCGACTTCATACCACCATAGAAGGCTTTGATGTTCAGGCACATCTGGATGATGTCATCAAACAGGTCTATCAAAACCCGTTGATACACGTGTCGCATGAAGCAGCCATCAGGGATGTTGCCGGTTATCTGGGGAATTTTACCACAGAAATTGAAACCGAAGGCCGAATTAAGCAGATCAAGCACGGTGCCACGGTTATGGCAATCGGTGCCCAGGAGTATCAACCCGCTGAATATCTCTACGGTGAAAACGACCAGGTCTTTACCCACCTTGAGTTGGGAGAAGAGATCGCCAGGGGCAATGAAGCGGTTATGCAGGCCGAAAATCTGGTGATGATCCAATGTGTCGGCAGCAGAAATGAAGAAAGAAATTACTGCAGCCGGGTGTGCTGCAGCCATGCGGTAAAAAATGCGTTGAAACTTAAAAAGATCAACCCTGAAATGCGAATCTATATTCTTTTCCGGGATATGAGGACCTATGGATTAAAAGAAGATTTTTATCGGGAAGCCTCTGAAATGGGCGTTCAGTTCATCCGTTATGAGCCGCAAGACCCACCCCAGGTGGAAGTTACCAAAGAGGGGGGCAAAGATGTTATCCGGGTAACCGTCCCGGATGATATTTTAGGGCAGCGGCTCGAGCTGGATGCCGATATTTTATCTCTGGCCGCGGCGGTGATTCCGTCAGACGCCACCAAGGAAATTGCAGCCCAATTCAGGGTAACGCTGAGCCCGGATGAATTCTTTAAGGAAGCTCATGTCAAATTAAGGCCGGTTGAGTTTGCATCCGATGGTGTTTTTCTTTGCGGAACCGCTCACTACCCCAAACATATACAAGAAACGATTAATCAGGCGTATGGAGCTGCCGGCCGGGTGTTGACGCTTCTTTCAAAAGATACGGTTGTCGCCTCCGGATCCGTGGCCAAAGTCACCGAATTTGACTGTGTCGCATGCGGAGCCTGCATTACTTCCTGCACCTACGATGCCATTCAGTTCCATGACACGCCGATCGGCAAAAAAGCGATCGTAAACCCCATTCTCTGTAAAGGAGATGGTCTGTGCAGCGCAAAATGTCCGACAAATGCAATTATTCTCAAGCATTTTACCAATGACGCGATTGTGGGCCAGATAGAGGCAGCCGTGACGGATGAAGATATCATCGAACAGATGGATGCGGTTTGAGCCGGTTAGCCGGATGAGCCGGTCGGCGCGTTTGCCGGTTTCGATACAACAAATTGTCTGATAGAGAGAATGCTTCGGGCTCAACGGACGAACGGGTCCACGGGTTCAACGGGAGAACAAGCCAACCGGCTCAACGGGCACACGAGCCCAACCAGCCTAAGGGCATAACCGAGTTAACAAAGGAGTAAAGAAGGAATGAGCACAAGCGTTGCGTTTACACCTAAATTGCTGGGCTTCGTGTGCCACTGGTGAGCATACGGTGCTGCCGACCTGGCTGGAGTTTCCAGACTGCAATATTCAACTGATATGAGGCTTATTCGCGTCATGTGTTCCGGTAGAGTCGATCTGGATTTTATACTCAGAGCCTTCTCAAAAGGACATGACGGCGTGTTTATTGGAGGCTGCAAGTTAGATGAGTGCAATTATGTGACGCATGGGAATTACGATGCACTCGCCATTACGCACCTGTGCAAAAAATTATTGGAACACATCGGCTTGAACCCGAAAAGACTGCGGACCGAATTTATGTCCGGCGCTGACGGAAACCTGCTGGCCGAATATAGCGATGATTTCAGCCGTCAGATAAAAGAGCTGGGGCCGCTGGGAAAGAGCGAAGGCCTGGATGCGAGTCTTGTGAGGGTCAAACTGGAAGCCGCCCGGAAACTCGTCCCCTATATCCGGCTGGTGGAAAGGGAGAAGCTCAGGGTTCCGGTCAAGTCAAAACAGGCTTATGCGGAGTTTTTCGAAAATGACGAGATAAACGATTTATTTGATGAATTATTTCTCGAAAAACTGGCCATCAGCCAGATTTTACTGCTATTGGGGAAAAAACCCCTTTCAACCAGGGATATTTCAGCACGATTGGGCCTCAACCCTTCGGATGTATCCCGGTACATGATTGATTCATCAAGACACAGAATGGTCCGCTACGACACGGCCAGCAATTGTTATGCGCGAATCTAAGGTGTAGGAGATGAAAATCACGATATGGTGACTCTTTATTTTCATCCCTTTTTTATTCCTTTTAATCAACTTTATGAGACTATTTTAGATTTGGGATTGTGGATTGCGGATTGCGGATTTGTTGTATCGCTTTGCTCTATCGTTTTTTATTAAACGGACAGAATACCTTAAATCCGAAATCCAAAATTTATAAGAAATATAAGTGGGATAGAGCTAATGGAAATTGATAAAATAGATCAGCTTATTGATAAGCATCATGGTGAAGCAAGTTCTTTGCTTCAAATATTACTCGATATTCAGAGTGAGAATAGTTGGCTGCCCAAGGAAGCGCTGGAAAGGATCAGCGATAAATTAGACGTTCCCTTAGCCCGGATACAGCATATCGCCACCTTCTATAAAGCCTTCAGCCTGGTTCCGAAAGGGCGCCATAAGGTTCATATCTGTATGGGGACGGCCTGCCATGTTCGTGGTGCAACCCGTATTCTTGACACGGTGGAAGAAGCAACAGGCCTTAAACCGGGTGAAACCGACCTGGATCTGAAGTTCAGCCTGGAAACGGTCAACTGCCTCGGCTGCTGCGCTCTGGGGCCCGTGATGGAAGTTGATGGAAAGGTTCACGGCAAAATGTCACCCGTCAAGACAGCCGAAGCGATAAACACTTATGAGTAGGGGAAAATTATGGCGCGGTTAAATTCGCCTGAAGAGTTGCAGGAGTTCAGAAAAGCAATATTATCCAAAAGAGATCCGGACAATCCGTGCATTTCCATATGTGCCGGTGCCGGTTGCGTGGCCTCGGGCGCGGATGAAGTCATTGCCGCCTTTAAATCCGAGATTGAAACCCAGAGTTTACAGGCTGATGTGGAAACCAAAGGAACCGGGTGCCCCGGATTTTGTGAAAGAGGGCCGGTGGTGGTCATATATCCCGCGGAGATATGCTATCTTCAGGTTAAGGCCGAAGACGTTCGCGAGATTGTCGAACAGACCATAAAAGAAAATAAGGTTATCGAGCGTCTGTTGTACGAAGACCCGGCAACAGGTGAAAAAGCGGTCAAGGAATCTGATATCTCTTTTTATAAGAACCAGGAACGAACCGTTTTATGCAACAACATCAAGGTCGATTCCAGGAGCATCGATGACTATCTGTCCATTGGCGGCTACTCCGCGTTGGCCAAAGCCCTTGACGAAATGACCGATTTAGAGGTTCTGGAAGAAGTTAAAAAATCCAACTTGAGAGGCCGAGGCGGTGCCGGCTTTCCCGCAGGCAGAAAATGGGAAGGGTCAAAAAACGCATCCGAGCCGATCAAATATGTTATCGTCAATGCGGATGAGGGCGATCCTGGCGCATTTATGGACCGGGCGCTCCTTGAAGGAAATCCCCATTCAATTCTGGAGGGGTTGATCATAGGCGGATATACCATTGGCGCCAATGAAGGCTATTTTTATGTTCGACAGGAATACCCGCTGGCGGTAGAGAATATTAACCTTGCCATCCAGCAGGCCGAAGACTATGGCCTGCTGGGTAAAAATATCCTTGGCTCCGGTTTCGATTTCAAGGTTATCGTACATCAGGGAGCCGGGGCTTTTGTCTGCGGTGAATCAACGGCCCTGATGACATCGCTGGAAGGGAAAGTAGGAGAGCCCAGACCCAAGTATACCCGTTCCAACATCAAGGGGCTGTGGAATCGGCCCAGCGTGTTGAATAATGTAGAGACCTGGGCCAATGTGCCGCTCATTGTAAAAAAGGGGGCGGATTGGTTTACCTCTATCGGGACCGAAAGCAGCAAGGGAACCAAGATATTTTCTTTGGTCGGCAAGATCACCAACACCGGTCTTGTGGAAGTCCCCATGGGCATGACCCTGAGAGATATTATCTACAAAATCGGCGGCGGGATCCCGGACGGAAAAAAGTTCAAAGCCGTGCAGACCGGGGGGCCGTCCGGCGGATGTATCCCTGGGGAACTGTTGGATTTGGAAGTTGGTTTCGATGAACTCTCTAAAGCCGGCTCGATGATGGGGTCCGGGGGGATGATCGTCATGGATGAGGATACCTGTATGGTTGATGTCGCCAGGTATTTCATAAACTTCCTGACGGATGAGTCCTGCGGAAAATGTGTCCCATGCCGTGAAGGCCTGAGGCAGATGCATAAAATTCTGACGAATATTACCGAAGGAAAGGGCAAAGAGGGTGACATCGAACTTTTGGAAGATCTGGCCGAGACGGCCGTTGAAGCCTCACTGTGTGCTTTAGGCAAGAGTGCGCCGAATCCGTTTTTAAGCACATTGCGGTACTTCAGAGATGAGTATGAGACCCACATCAAAGAGAAGCGGTGCCCGGCTCTGTCATGCAAACAACTGATCGCCTACCACATTGATCCGGATAAGTGCCAGGCTTGTATGATTTGTCTCAGAAAGTGCCCTGCTGATGCGATTGACGGCGGCAAGAAGAAGATCCATATCATTGACCAGGAAAAATGCACCAATTGCGGGACTTGCTTTGAAGTTTGCCCGCCTCGCTTTGGTGCGGTAGAAAAGATTTCCGGTGTGGCGATGCCTACTCCGATCCCTGAAGATGAAAGAAATATAACCCGAAAGAGCACTGAAAAATGAGTGAAATTCTTTTACAGATCGATGGAAAAGAGGTTAGAGCAAAGGAAGGGATGACTGTCCTGGAGGCAGCACAAGGTGAAGGGATATCCATACCCACACTTTGCCACCACGATAAATTGGAACCCTATGGGGGTTGCCGAATTTGCATGGTAGAAATAGAAGTTCGCGGCTGGACACAACGCGTTGTTTCCTGCGTTTACCCGGTAGAGGAAAATCTGGTCGTCAGAACCCGGTCTGAGAAGATAGATAGAATTCGTAAAACTATCCTGGAGTTATTGCTGGCGCATGCTCCGGATGCCCCTGAATTACAGGAATTGGCTCAAGAATATGGCGCCGACAAAAACCGCTTTGAAAAAGATGCCTCATTTTGCATTCACTGTGGTCTATGCGTGAGGTACTGCGCTGAGGTCAAGAAGAAGAACGCGGTGGGATTTGTTGACAGAGGCATCCGGAAAGAGATCAGCTTTATTCCGGAAATATCCACCAGGGAGTGCTGGGATTGCAAGGAATGTTTCCCGCTCTGCCCGACATCGTATCTCCAGGCAGCTTATGTGTTGACCGAAGCCCTCGCGTTTCCCTCACCTTCACGCGAAGCCGTTCCAGATAAATAGGTAAAGGTCATTTTCTATTGAATATTTTCACCGCCCGCTGCGCTCGAGTCGACGAGTACACAGAGTTGTTTTTCTTTTCACTTTTTGCTGAGAGGACAAAAAGTGACAACAGCCCTGCGGGTAATTAAACATTGAATTTGGTCAGTTGACGCTCATAACACCATGATAGTATACAAATCCTACTACGAAATGATTGCGGATTTTCATTTGCCGCCCTCTCAGCGGCAAATGAAAAAATAACTCCTCTGCGTTCTTCGCGTCTTTGCGGTGATTACAGCTTTTAATTTTTAGCAGGCCTATATACCAAAAAAAGGCTGATGACAATTTTTAATGCTAAAACAAGGTGTTAGCAAGCTTTCCGAATAATGGCTTAAAAATGAAATTAGGCGGACTTTCAAGGCGTTACGAAATT
>Ga0056115_1000310_pt1 | contig 22936 bp, 22 predicted proteins | sample WorMetOlspDAHAB1_FD_77007 | JGI IMG/M metagenome (GOLD analysis project Ga0056115, IMG submission 77007) | Marine gutless worms symbiont microbial communities from Max Planck institute for Marine Microbiology, Germany - Olavius sp. DAHAB.1 ...
CCCGAAGGGCCGGATGAGGGGGTTCGGGTGTTTCAGTGAGGGCTGTAAGGCCTGATCTCGCTGCCGTCCGAGAACCGCGACAGGCGGAACGGCGCTAAATTCACCCGCGCCTCGCCGCGGGTCACCAGTTCGGCCATCAAAAGGCCCGCCGCAGGGCCCATGCCGAACCCGTGACCCGAAAAGCCCGTCGCAATGAAGAAACCCTTCGGCGCATCCGCCTCCGCCATCACCGGGATCTCGTCGGGCGTCGCTTCGATCATGCCGGCCCAGCTTTCCGCCACCGTGAGTTCGCCAAGCTCCGGAAACCGGCGCCGGGCGGTTCCCAGCGCCTGATCGATGAGGGCGGGGTCGGGTTCGGGATCAAGGACCCGCGTCTTCTCGAACGGCGTCACGCTGTCGCTGGTCCAGCGTTTTGGCGTTGCCAAGGCGCGCAGGAACGCACCGGACAGGCGCACCCGCAGATGCTTGCGGCTCTCTTTGAAGCTCGGCCAGAATAATCGAAGATGGCGCAGCGCGTCGGGCACCAGGTCGAAGGTGCCCGCGCCGCCCTTGGCGATCGTATATCCGCCGTCCTGGCGCCGTCGGAACGCAACGCCGTCGCACCAGACGCCCGACTGGGTGACCAGCGGCGCAGGACCGGTGCGCAGCGCCGTCGCCTTGACGCTTAGTTGCGGCAACTCAATCCCTAGATTTCGGCAGAACAGACCGGTCCAGACACCTGCGGCACAGACAACGGCGCGGGCTTTGATCGCGCCCCGCTCGGTAACAACCCCGCTGACGCGGCCGGCGGCCGTGTCGACCGTGCGCACGGCGCAGCCGGTGACCACATGCGCGCCCAGCCGCGCCGCTGCCCGGGCCATCGCCGGCGCCGCCTTGGCCGGCTCGGCCCGGCCGTCGCTGGCGGTGTGGAGCGCCCCCTTCCAGCGCCCGCCCGACTGGCCCAGCAGGACATCGGTTTCCGCCGCCGAGAGGATGCGGGAGTCCAGCTGGTAGGGCCGCGCCGCCTCCAGCCAGGCCTCCCAGCCGGCAAGCTGTTCTTCTGTCTCGGCCAGGTAGGTGACGCCGCCCGCGTGCCAGCCCACGTCCTCTTCCAGGTCCTTCTCCAGATCGTTCCACAGGCGCAGGCTTTCGATGATCGCCGGGATTTCCCGCGGATCGCGGCCCTGCTTGCGGACCCAGCCCCAGTTGCGCGAGGACTGCTCGCCGGCGATCCGGCCTTTTTCCAGCAGGACAACGGGATGGCCGGCCTTGGCCAGGTAATAGGCGGTGGCGCAGCCGGCGATGCCGCCGCCGATGACGACGACGTCGGTCTCGTTCGGTAAGGGCGCGCCTGCGGCGGCGCTCACGCGCCGGCGCCCCGTCCGGCGACGAAAGCTTCGATGTTCTCGATGGTCCGGTCGGCCAGGGTCTGCTGGGCGGTCAGGCTGGCCCAGGCCACGTGCGGCGTCAGGATGAAGTTCGGCAGGTCCAGCAGGTCCATCAGCGGGTTGTCGGCGTCAGGCGGTTCGGGCGGGGTCGCCACGTCGAAGCCGGCGCCGGCGATCAGACCCTGGCGCAGCGCCGCCGCCAGATCGGCCTCGTTGACCAGTCCGCCGCGTGCGGCGTTGATCAGGATCGCGCCGGGTTTCATGCGTTTAAGCTCCGGCATTGCGATCATGTTGCGGGTCTGGGGCAACAGCGGGCAATGCAGCGTCAGCACGTCCGCCGTTTCGATGACCTCCTCGAAGGGGGTGTAGAGCGGCCCCAGGCCGCCGACGCCTTTGTGGGCGGCGAAGACGGGTTTCATGCCGAATCCCTTGCCGATCTCCGCGACGGCCTGGCCGATCGAACCTTCGCCGAAGATCCCCAGACGGCTGCCGCGCAGCTCCTGGATCGGCCGGGTGAAGAAACAGAACTGGCCGCAGTCCTGCCAGCGGCCCGCAGCGACGGCGTCGCGATACCCCAGCAGGTCGCGCCGCAACGCCAGGATCAGGGCAAAGGTGTGTTCCGGCACGGTGGCGGCGGCGTAACCCGCAACGTTTTCAACGGGAATGTCGCGGGCGGCGCACCAGGCGCTGTCGATGCAGTCGGTGCCGGTTGCGGTCACCGCGATCATCCGAAGCTTGGGCAGCCGTTCCAGCACGTCGGCCCGGAGCGGCACCTTGTTGTCGATGATGATGGTCGCGTCGCGGGCCCGGTCAACCACCTGGTCAGGCGCGGTGCGTTCGTATTCCTCCCACTCATGCGGGAAATCGGGGCGCCGGAGGTTGACCTCCGGGGCGAGCGTCTCCCGGTCCAGGAAAACGATCTTGTGGGTGTCGTCGGCCGCCATGATCAGTCTCTTCTTTCTTATCGGTCCCCTGGTGTCCGATTGTCCATCCAATCGCGGGCTGGTGGACTGCCGTAAGCCTCAGACGCCCTAGTCTGCCGCCTCGTCGGCGCGCCAGCGGTGGGCGAGACCCGCATCAATATCGAATAGGTCCAAGAGGCGCCCGACGCTGTGGTCGACGAGGTCGTCGACGGTTTGCGGGCGCGCGTACATTCCGGGCACGATCGGCGCAACGACGGCGCCCATTTCCGATAACTGCGTCATGGTGCGCAGGTGCCCCGTGTGCAGCGGCGTCTCGCGCAGCGCCAGCACCAGGCGCCGGCGTTCCTTCAGCACCACGTCTGCGGCCCGGGTCAGCAGTGTGGAGGTCACGCCGGTTGCGATCTCGCCCATTGTGCGCACCGAACAGGGCAGGATCAGCATGCCCATGGTCCGGAACGAGCCCGAGGCGATGGAGGCGCCCACATCGCCCACGGGGTGGAAATGGGTCGCCAACTTGCGCACGTCGGCCGGCTTGATGTCGGTCTCGTAGCCGATGGTCATCTCGGCGGACTTTGAGACCACCAGGTGGGTCTCCACGCCGCTGTCGGCCAGGGCCTGCAGCGCCCGGATGCCGTAGATCACGCCGGAGGCGCCGGAGATCCCGACGACCAGGCGTTTCGGCGATGACTGCGACATTGCAGGCTCCTTGCTAAGTGGATGCCGTGCGCACCCCAATTTCGTTCTAAAGGCGCGCTTGCGCCGCCCCCTGTCAAGAGGGCAGTCAGGGCCGCGGCGTCGCTCTTCAGACGGTGACCTGGACCACCCGCTTCGGCGGGAAATGAACCGAAACGATGGTGCCTTCGCCGGGCTTGGACTCCACTTCCAGCCGGCCGCCGTGGACCTCCATCAGGCGCTTGGCCAGCGGCAGGCCCAGGCCCACGCCGCGGTGCGACCGGTTGAAGGTCTCTTCGACCTGGCCGAACGGCGTCAGGGCGGTGTCGATCTGTTCAGGCGTCATCCCGATGCCGGTGTCGGCAACGCGGATCGCCAGGCCGCCGTCGTTCTCCATCATGCCCGTCAGGACGATGCGCCCGCCCTTGTCGGTGAACTTGATGGCGTTGGTCAGAAGGTTGAGGATGACCTGCTTGCATTTGGACCGGCTGCTGCGCAGATAGGGAAGGTGTTCCGGCAGTTCCAGGCTGAGCGTCACGCCGGATTTGGCGAGCTGGTCTCCAACCAGCAAGACGGATTCGTCCACCACCTGGCGTACCGAGAATTCGCTGTCGACGATGGTGAACTTGCCGGCCTCTAGTTTCGACAGGTCCAAGATGTCCTCGATCACGTCGATCAGCAGGCGTGCGGAGGTCAGGATGTTCTTCGTGTATTCCCGGTACTTGCGCGCGCCCAGCGGTCCGTGCAGTTCCCGGTCCAGGATCTCGGTAAAGCCGACGATCGCGTTCAGCGGCGTCCTCAGTTCGTGGCTGGTGTTGGCCAGGAAGTCCGACTTGGCGCTGTTGGCCCGTTTCAGCGCACGCAGCGATTCCTCTGTGGTGTTGCGGGCCTCTTCGATGCTTTCCGCCATCCGGTTGAGTTCGTGGGTCAGGGTCTTGACCTCTTCCGGCGCCCAGGCTGCCGGTGCGGGAATGCGCGCGTCATAGACGCCGCCGCCGATCTCCGAAGCCGCCCCGACCGCCCGCTCCAGCGGACGCGTCACGGCCGATGCCGCCGCCCAGGCAATCAAGGTTGCTGCGACCACGCCGCCGAACAGAACCACCATCGCCAGGGCCTGAACGTCCCGGGCCTGTTCTTCCAGTTCCGAGACCGGTTGCGGCACCATCACGCCCCATCCCGTCTGGGCAACGACGGTGTAGCCCGACACCATCTCCTTCTGGGCCGCCGGCGAGAAAAACCGGGTCACGCCCGTTTCGCCGCGCATCATCCGCTGCACCGGCGCGACCGCGGAGATGTCACGCCGTTCCGCAATCCAGTCTTGTTTCGGGTGCGCTAGGACCTGGCCGGACTGGTCCACGATCGCGGCATGGCCTTTGTTGCCGAAATCGATCATCCGGCCCAGCTGGACGATGTAGTCCGTGCTCAAGGCGCCGATCGCGGCGCCGCCGTCGGCGCTGGACTGCGCCAGCAGGATGGTCGGGCGGCCGACGGCGTCCGGTTTCACCGGAAGGAAGGTCACCTCCGGGCCGGCCTGCTGCAGCACTTCCCTGATCAGCGTTGCGTCGATGCTTTGATGGGCTTCGCCCGCGGGCATGAAATCGTGCAGCACCGCGCCATCGGCATCGACGATGCAGAAATGCCGGAAACCAAGGGCGTCGGCAAAGACCGCCAGTTCGTTGGTGGCGCCGGACGTGTCGGGCACCGCCGCAAACATCTCCAAGGCCGCACGGGTGTCGGCGGAGTATCGTTCCAGCGCGGCGGTGATGTTCTCCGCCAGCAGCAGGTGTTTTTCTTCGACGGCGTCGAATTCCTTCTGGAGCGCCGTCTCTTGAATCCAGAAACCCAGAAGCGTGATAGGAATGATTGCGACCAGCGCAAAGGCGCCGGTGAGCCAGTAACGCAATCGCATCGGTCTCATGGCGTGCCGCTTCGGCGGATCTGCCGCAGGCGGAGCATGTTGCGCTCCTCGCTTTTGCATTTGCGCGCTTACTGTCTTTACTTGCAATTGCTTACGACAGTTCGCCGTTGGCACACAAGGGGGCATGTCGGCTAACCCCGCGGCACGATTGCCTCGCGGTATCGCGATATCGGGCTTTGGGCGGGCGGCGCTTTGCCTCGCCGGCGTTTGTGGGTACAAGTGGCCGACGACGTTGCTGCGGCATCGGCCTTCCCGGGAGCACCCCTTTTATGCGCTTAGTTGTCCTCGCCTTGTTCGCCGTTGCTGTCGGCATTGCGACCGCCCCGCCCACGCAAGCGGCGGCTGCGGTAGATCTGGTGCCGCACGAGGCGCTTTACAGCTTGACGCTGGACCAGGTGAAGCTGGGCGAAGACGCCGAAAGCGGAGACGGGCAGTTCCTGCTGCGGGTGGAACGCAGATGCACGTCGTGGGTTCTGGTCACGCAATTGGAGTTCACGCTGGACTTTGGGGGCGGCCGGGCTCTGGCGATCGAATCCTCTGGCAACACCGAGGAGTCCCTGGACGGACGGTCCCTGCGGTTTACCCAGGAAAAGCGCCTGAACGGCCAGATCGTCGAAGCCTTCAAGGGCCGCGGGGCGCTGGTCGAGGAAGGCGAAGAAGGGCTTGCCCTTTTCGATCTGCCGCCCGACCTGCGCATCACCTTGCCGCCTGGCACGATGTTTCCGGTCGCATCGGCTTTTCAAACGGTCGAGAACTACAAGAAAGGCGAGAAGTTTCAGTCCTATCTGTTGTTCAACGGCGATACGATCGAAGGGCCGCACCTGGTGACCGAAGTGGTCACCGGCACGGTCGAGAGTGTCGATCACGAAGCCGAAGGCGACACCGAGCTTCTGGAAGGGGCAGGTTGGCGCGTCGTCGTATCGTTCTTCGATTTCGGCGCGCAGGACGCGGAACCCAACGCCGTCCAGCGGGGCGAGGTCCTGGCGAACGGCGTGATCCCCTGGTTCTCCATCGATATGGGCGCGGTTGAAGCGGGCGCACGGCTGGTCAGCGTGCGGGCGTTGAAGGAGCCGGAATGCTGAGCGCCGTCGTACCGGCCCAGATGCAGGAGTTTTGAATGGACTGCTTTGCCACGCGAACTGATTCAAAGACAATCAGGCTGACAGCGGTCTCCAAGGACGGCTTGAAATCCCTGGCGGCGCGCGGTCCGAAACGGCATGCGAACTGGATTGCCGCCGCGGGCTTCGATGCTTCTCCAGGCAAGGTCTTGCTGCTGCCGGGCGACGGCAAACGCGGATCCAAGGCGGCTGATGCGGCGTTGATCGGCGTTGTCGACGATCGTGACCTCTGGTCCTGGGGCGCCGCCGCGACCGCATTGCCGGAAGGGCGCTACGTGCTGGACGACGATCCGGCCAGCGAAACGGCCGAACGGGCGGCGCTTGGCTGGGCGCTGGGGTCCTACGCGTTCGGCCGGTACAAGAAGCAGGAGCGTGGTCGCCGGCAGCTTGTCTTGCCCAAGAAAATCGACCGAAAGATGATTGAGGCCGTCGCGTCAGGCGTGATGCTGACCCGCGATCTGATCAACACGCCGGCCAGCGACATGGGGCCGGAGGAACTGGCCGCTGCGGCCAAGGAGCTGGCGCGGCCGCACAAGGCCAAGGTAAAAGTGACGGTGGGCGATGCCCTGCTGCGCGACAACTTCCCGATGGTCCATGCTGTGGGCCGCGCATCCGCCCGGGCGCCGCGGCTGATCGACATATCCTGGGGGCGTGCGAAGGCGACGAAAGTGACCCTGGTGGGCAAGGGCGTCTGTTTCGATTCCGGCGGCCTGGACCTGAAGCCGTCCCAGGGCATGCTGCTGATGAAAAAGGACATGGGCGGGGCCGCCCAGGTGCTGGGCTTGGCCGCGATGATCATGGCGACCGGGCTGGACGTGCGCCTCAGGGTTCTCATCCCCGCTGTGGAGAACGCCGTGTCAGGCAACGCCATGCGGCCGCTGGACATCCTGACCAGCCGCAAGGGCCTAACCGTGGAAGTGGGCAACACCGATGCCGAAGGCCGCTTGATCCTCGCTGACGCGCTGGCGCTGGCCGCCGATGAAAAGCCGGAGATGATCCTGGAATTCGCCACACTGACCGACGCGGCGCGGGTCGCGCTTGGAACCGAACTGCCGGCCCTGTTCTGCAACGACGATGCCTTGGCCGACGCGTTCCTGACACACGGCACGGCCGTAGCGGATCCGCTGTGGCGCATGCCGCTGTGGCAGCCCTATCGGCGCATGCTGGACACCAAGGCCGCCGACCTGTCCAGCACCGGCAGCGGTCCGTTCGGCGGCGCCATCACGGCGGCGCTTTTTCTGCAGCAGTTCGTTCCGGAGACCATCCCCTGGGCGCATGTGGATCTGATGGCCTGGAACCGCTCCTCCCAGCCGGGCCGGCCCGAAGGCGGCGAGGCCATGGGCATTCGCGCCGCGTTCGATATGCTGCGCGCGCGGTACGGGTAGAAAGAGCCCCTCTCCCCCCAGGAGAGAAGGGGAACCTGTTGTCACACCAAGGCTCTTCCCGCTATAAACGATCCGGTCCCGAAACGAATTCGGTTCTTGCGAACGTCCATGAGCATCGATTTGACCGCCGCGCAGGCGCTTGAAATCTGGCGGGCGGCGACGCTGGAAAGCGTCCGGCGCGACACGCCTGACCTGTCGGCGCGGCAGATGGCCGTGTTGCTGACGGTCTATCTGTCCACCGCGCCGCAGACCGTGCGCGGTTTGGCAGAGCAATTGAAGGTCTCAAAGCCGGCCATCACCCGGGCGCTCGACCGGCTGGGCGAGCACGGGCTGATCAAACGCAAGCCCGACGAACACGACCGCCGTTCGGTCCTGGTTCAGCGCACCGTGCAGGGCTCGGTCTTCCTGCGCGAATTCGGCGATTTGGTGTCCTCGGTGGCGGCGGAGGCCTGAGCGCGCCGTTTCCCCTAAACCGCAACCACGCCCGACTCGTCCGCTTCAAGCTCGAAGGCGGCGGCCATCAGGGCCTTTGTGTAAGGTTGGCGCGGCGCGGTGAAGATCTGATCCGCCGAGCCGTGTTCGACCACGCGGCCGGCCTGCATCACGATCACCTCGTCGGCCATGGCGCGCACCGTTCTGAGATCGTGGCTGATGAACATGTAGGCCAGATTGTGGTTGCGCTGGATGCCGCGCAACAGATCGACGATCTGCGCCTGCACCGAGACGTCAAGGGCCGAAGTCGGTTCGTCCAGAACGATGAAACGCGGTTTCAAAACCAGCGCGCGGGCGATTGCGATGCGCTGGCGCTGGCCGCCGGAGAACTCGTGCGGATAACGAAAGCGGGACTCCGGGTCCAGGTTGACTTCCTGCAGTGCCTCGACCACCAGGCGGTCGCGTTCGGCGTCGTCAGCGCCGATGTCGTGCACCTTAAGACCTTCGGCGACGATCTCCGCCACCGACATGCGCGGACTGAGGCTGCCGAACGGGTCCTGGAAAACGACCTGCATTTCCCGCCGCAGGGGTCTCAGCGTGCGCGACTTCAGGCCCTGGATGTTCTTGCCGGTGAAGCTGATGTCCCCTTCGCTGGACTGCAGGCGCAACAGCGCCATGCCCAGGGTGGTCTTGCCCGACCCGGACTCGCCCACCACGCCCACGGTCTGGCCCTCGCGGATTGTGACGTCGATGCCGTCGACGGCGCGGATATGGTCGACCGTGCGGCGCAGCACGCCGGCGCGGATCGGAAACCAGACTTTGACCTTGCGCCCGTCCATGACCACGGGCGCCGACGGGTTGACCGGCTCCTTGTGGCCGTGCGGCTGGGCCGCCAGCAACATCTTGGTGTAGTCGTGCTGCGGGCTCTCAAACACCGATGCGGTCGCCCCGGCCTCGACGATCTCGCCGTCCTTCATCACACAGACGTCGTCGGCGATCTTGCGCACGATGGTCAGGTCATGGGTAATGAACAGCATCGCCATTCCCATGCGCTGTTGCAGTTCCTTCAACAGCTTCAGGATCTGCGCCTGGATCGTCACGTCCAGCGCCGTTGTCGGCTCGTCGGCGATCAGGATGTCGGGCTCGTTTGCCAGCGCCATGGCGATCATCACGCGCTGGCGCTGGCCGCCCGACAGTTCGTGCGGATAGGCGCCCAGCCGCTTTGCGGGATCGGGGATGCCGACCAGGTCCAAGAGCTCCAGCACCCGTGGCCGCGCCGCGCCGGGCCGCATGCCCTTGTGGATGATCAGCGCCTCGTTGATCTGCTTTTCGATGGTGTGCAGCGGGTTGAGCGAGGTCATCGGCTCCTGAAAGATCATCGAGACCCGGTTGCCGCGCACGTCGCGCAGCACCGGCTCGGGCGCGCCGACCAGCTCCTCGCCTTCGAAGTTGATCGAACCCGACGGGTGGCTCGCCATGGGATAGGGCAGAAGCTGCAGGACCGACAGCGCGGTCACAGACTTGCCGGAACCGGATTCGCCCACCAGGGCCAGGGTCTCGCCCTTGCGGATCTCGAAGGAGACCCGCTTGACCGCCTCCACCGCGCCGGGTCCTCGGCCAAAGGTGACTGACAGGTCCCGGACGGTCAGTACGGTATCGCCCACATCTACGCTCATGCCGGTTCCCTCAGCCAACCGCCTTGCGCGGATCGAAGGCGTCGCGCACCGCTTCGCCGATGAAAATCACCAGGGTCAGCATAACGCCGATCACCAGGAATGAAGAGATGCCCAGCCAGGGCGCCGTCAGGTTGTTCTTGCCCTGGGCCAGCATCTCGCCCAGGGACGGGCTTCCGGGCGGCAGGCCGAAGCCGATGAAATCGAGCCCGGTCAGCGTGGTCAGCGAACCGGCCAGAATGAAAGGCAGGAAGGTCAGGGTCGCCACCATCGCATTGGGCAGGACATGGCGATACATGATGGTGACGTGCCCCACGCCCAGGGCGCGGGCGGCGCGCACGTAATCGAAATTGCGCGCCCGCAGGAATTCGGCGCGCACCACGCCGACCAGCGCCATCCAGCTGAACAGCAGCAGCAGGCCCAGCAGCCACCAGAAGCTGGGCTGTATCACGCTGGCCAGAATGATCAGCAGGTACAGCGTCGGCAGTCCCGACCAGATTTCGATGAAACGCTGGAACAAGAGGTCCACCAGGCCGCCGAAATAGCCCTGCACTGCGCCCGCGGCGACGCCGATGATCGAGCTGATCACGGTCAGCACCAGCCCGAACAGGACCGAAATGCGGAACCCGTAAATCAGCCGGGCGACCACGTCGCGGGCCTGGTCGTCGGTGCCCAGCCAGTTCTGGGTGGTCGGCGGCGACGGCGCGGGCGTCGGCAGGTCCAGCGCCACCGTGTCGTAGCGGTAACGAACCGGCGGCCAGATCATCCAGCCGTTTTCTTCGATCAGCTCCTGCACTTCCGGGTCGGTGTATTCGGCCTCGGTCTCGAAAAAGCCGCCGAAGGCGGTTTCGGGATATGCGACCAGAACCGGCACGTGCAAACGCCCTTCGAACACGACGATGACCGGCTTGTCGTTGGCGATGAACTCGGCGAACAGGCTGAACACCAGCATCGCCAGGAAAATCCACATGGACCAGAAGCCGCGTCGGTTGGCCCGGAAGTTGGCCAGGCGCCGCCGGGTCAGGGGCGTCGGATCGAACCAGCCCGCGGCCGGGCGCGTTTTGGCCGCGGCGGCATGGATCGGGCTTTCGGCTTGCGTCGCCACGGCCTCAGGACTCCCGGGTCTCGAAATCGATTCTGGGATCGATCAGCACATAGGTCAGGTCGCTGATCAGATTGACGATCAGGCCCAACAGGGTGAAGAAGAACAGGGTGCCGAACATCGCGGGATAGTCGCGGTTGATGGCCGCCTCGAACCCCAGGAGGCCGAGGCCGTCGAGCGAGAAGATGATCTCGATCAGCATCGAGCCGGTGAACAAGAGGCCGATCAGCAAGCCCGGAAAGCCCGAGATCACGATCAGCATCGCGTTGCGGAACACGTGGCCGTACAGCACCCGTTTTTCCATCAGGCCCTTGGCGCGGGCGGTGTTGACGTATTGCTTGTTGATCTCCTCGATGAAGGAGTTCTTGGTCAGCATGGTCAGACCCGCGAACCCGCCGATCACCAATGCCGTGACCGGCAGCGTCATGTGCCAGAAATAGTCGATGATCTTCTCGAACAGTCCCAGGGTTTCCCAGTTGTCCGAGACGATGCCGCGCAACGGGAACCAGTCGAAATAACGCCCGCCGGCGAACAGCACGATCAGCAGCACCGCGAACAGGAAGGACGGGATCGCGTTGCCGACAATGATGACGCTGCTGGTATAGATGTCGAACTTGCTGCCGTCCCGGACCGCCTTGGCGACGCCAAGCGGGATCGATATGAGGTAGATGATCAAGGTGCTCCACAGACCCAGGCTGATCGAGACCGGCATCTTTTCCAGCACAAGGTCAATGACCTGGATGTCGCGGAAGAAGCTCTCGCCGAAGTCGAACTGGAAGTAGTTGCCCATCATCAGCAGAAAGCGCTCGCCGAACGGCTTGTCGAACCCGAACTGGCGTTCCAGCTTGGCGATGAATTCCGGGTCAAGTCCCTGGGTCGAGCGGCGGTTGGGGTCGAGCCCGGAGGACGAGCCTGTGTCCGATTCGGACGTGTCCTGCAGCTCGCTGCCGCTGCCTTCGACGCGCGCGGTCGCGGAAACTGCGGTGCCCTGCAGCTTGGCCAGGACTGTTTCGATCGGACCGCCGGGCGCAAGCTGGACGATCACGAAGTTCAGGAGCATGATCCCGATCAAGGTCGGGAAGATCAGCAACAGCCGGCGGATGATGTAAGCGGTCATTGCGGCGGCATCTTACCCGACGGCGCGATCAGGGCAATCGTGCGCTGCTCGGTTCATCCCTTGCCCATCGACCGGCGCCTCTCCGCCAGCGTCGACTCGCGGCCCTTGTCAATCCACCAGCGCAGGATACTGGTCCCGGTGGTCGGCGTCTGTTCCGGGTGGTCGAACTTGTCCCAGTAAATCACCCGGTCGACCTTGGCGTGGAACTGCGGGATCGCCCAGAAGCCCCATTGCAGAACCCGATCCAAGGCGCGGACCCGCTGGATCAGGCTTTCGCGGTCGGGGGCGGCGATCACCAGTTCAATCAGCTCGTCGATGACGGGGTCCTTGATGCCGGCCAGGTTGCGGCTGCCCTCGCGATCGGCTGCGTCCGTGGACCAGAAGTCGCGCTGTTCGTTGCCAGGCGATAGCGACTGGCCCCAGACCGTGGTGACGACGTCGAAGTCGAAGGTGTCGAGACGCCGGCGGTATTGCGCCGCGTCGACCGTGCGCACCGAGACGTCGACGCCGATCCGCTGCAGGCTTTTAGCCATCGGGTTGACGATACGCTCGAACAGCGGGCTGACCAGCAGGATTTCGAACGCCATCACCTCGCCCGTTTCCACGTTGGTCAGTTTCTTGTCGCGGATCTCCCAGCCGGCCTCCTGAAGCAGCGTGACCGCCGTCTTGAGGTTGGCGCGATTTCGGCCCGACCCGTCCGTGGCCGGCGGGTTGTATTCCGTGGTGAAGACCTCGTCGGGGATGCGTCCGCGGAACCGCTCCAGGATTTCCAGCTCCTCGCCCTGGGGCAGGCCGCGGGCCGCCAGCTCGGAATTGTCGAAATAGCTGCGGGTGCGGCTGTACTGGCCGTAGAACAGGTTCGCATTCGACCATTCGAAGTCGAAAACGTAGGAAAGAGCCTGGCGGACCTTCGGATCCTGGAACTTGGCGCGGCGGGTGTTGAAGACGAACCCTTGCATGCCCGCGGCGCGTTCGTGCCGCAGCTCTTCCTTGACGATCACCCCGGCATCGACTTCGGGGATGCTGTAGGAGGTCGCCCAAGCTTTCGAGGAGTTTTCCGCGCGATAGTCGAACTCGCCGCCCTTGAAGGCTTCGATCTGCACGGTGGCGTCGCGGTAATAATCGTAGCGGATGGTGTCGAAATTATAGAGACCGACGTTCACCGGGTGTTTGGCGCCCCAGTATTCCGGGTTGCGCCGGTAGGTGATGTGCCGCCCCGCCTCGAAACCATCGATCTTGTAGGGGCCGCTGCCCAGGGGCGGCTCCTGGGTCGTCGCCTCGAAATCGCGCCCTTCCCAATAATGCTTGGGCAAGACGGTAAGCTGGCCCAGGATCAGCGGCAGTTCGCGGTTCTCGCCGGGCTTGAAGGTGAACTTGACCGTGCGGGCGTCCAGTTTTTCCGCCTGCGCAACCGAGCCGTAATAGAACCGGTAGAAGGGCGCGCCTTTTTCGTAGAGCGTGTTGAAGGTCCAGATCACGTCGTCGGCGGTGATCGGCTTGCCGTCGTGCCAGTAGGCGTCCTTGCGCAGGGTGAAAGTGACGTAGGTGCGCTCCTCGTCGGTCTCGACGCTCTCCGCCAACAGGCCGTACTGAGTGAAGGCTTCGTCGGCGCTGCCTTGCAGCAGCGAATCGTAGATCAGGCCCAGTCCCGCTGCCGGATTGCCCTTGATGATAAAGCCGTTGAAGCTGTCGAAGGTGCCGGTGGCCGCCAGCTTGACGTCGCCGCCCTTGGGCGCCAGCGGGTTCACATAGTCGAAATGCTTGAAGTCCGCGGCATATTTGGGCTCCCCATGCATCGCCAGTCCGTGGCCTTTCCGGACTTCGGCCGCGTGGGCGGCGCCGGCCAGCGTGACGGTGGCAAGGATGAGGGCGGCAAGTCGGATGGATCGCATGGCTCGCTCGGGGCAGTTGGGCTCAGCGTCGGGTCTCTCGCCCCTAAATGTGCCTTGCCGCCGCGCCGCATCAAGGGTTATTTGCCGCAATCGCCACGAATTGGCGAAAGATTACCGTCTTTTAACGAGGTTTTGACCAACAGGGGATAGACCGTGCTATTCCCTCGGCAGTGGTTTGAGGAGACGGCAGTGCCGAAAAAGACGTGGATTGCGAACTACATCTATAAGGATGCGGACGGGGCGGCCCGGACCGACATGCGCCTGGTCACGGCCGATACCGAGAAGGAAGCGCACGATTTCGCCGCGCAATACCCGCCGGCCGAAGAGTTCGTCGTTTCCCTGCACCCGCAGACCGAGGACCAGTTCCTGGGATCGGTCCGCCAGAGTGCGGCGAAGCTGAAAGAGCTACGCGAGGATGAGACCCAAGACGGTCTTGCCTTGCGCGATGTGCTTGAAATGCTGCTGCGCGATCCCGACGCCGATATCGGCGACAGCCTGCAAGACTATATCGCCGGGGAGACCGGCGAAGATGACGATCACATCGCGCAGCGGATCAACGGCCAGTCCGACGCCGCGGACTGACGGCGGCCCTGGGCGTCGTCCGCTGCCCGCTTAGAACAGCTGCGGCCGCAGCACCTACACCCCGTCCAGCGCGGCCAGCGCCGCGCGGTGCAGGGCCGGGGTTGCCGCAGCGATTACGCGCCCGTCGGACTCCGTCGTCATCGGCACGCCGCGCCAGTCGGTGAAGACACCGCCCGCGCCCTCTACCACCGGGGCCAGGGCCATGTAGTCGTAGGTGGCCAGGCCCGCCTCCACCACCAGATCCACATGCCCCGACGCGACCAGGCCGTACTGGTAGCAGTCGCCGCCGAACCGGCTGGTCCGCACCCGGTCCTTCAGACGCGCGAAAGCGTCGCCGTCGCTGCCGGTGAACATGTCCGGCGAGGTGGCGTAAAGCGAGGCTTCGGCGAGGTCGGTGCACCCGCTGGTCGCCGCCGGCGCGCCGTTGAGCCGGGTCGGTTGACCGTAGGCCCCGACCCAGCGTTCGCCCATTACCGGCTGGTCGATGACGCCCAGCCACGGCCGTCCGTTATGGGCCAGCGCGATCAGGGTTCCGAAGATCGGCAGGCCGGTCATAAAGGCCTGGGTCCCGTCGATCGGGTCCAGCACCCACAGGTGCTGGGCATCGCCGCGCACGATGCCGTATTCCTCGCCATGGATCCCATGTTCCGGCGCCTCGCGCTCCAGGATCTCTCGCATCGCCGCCTCCGCGCCGCGGTCGGCGATCGTCACGGGGCTTGCGTCCAGCTTGCGGTCGATTTCCAGATCGGTCCGGAAATGAGACCGGATCACCGGGCCTGACGCGTCGGCGAGGCGACAGGCAAGTTCAATGAACGCATCGGGACAGGGGTCCAACGGACGTGAGGGCTCTGGCATCGGGCGGGCTTTCGGAAAAGACAAAGGGCGGCCTCGTGGCCGCCCTCATCCTAACACCGGCCGGCCGGCCGGTGAAGCCGAACTCACGGCAGCGGGATGGGCGAGTCAGCCTGTTCGCGCATCCAGGCGATGATGTCGGCCCGGTCCTGCGCCTTCCTGAGCCCGGCGAAGTTCATCTTCGTGCCGGCGAGATAATCCTTGGGCTTCCAAAGGAAATGGTTGAGGGAGTCGTAATCCCATTCGCCCTCGGCGCCCGCGAGCGCGTCGGAATAGCCGTAGCCTTCGTGCTGGCCTTTGCCGGCGCCGACCACGTTCCACAGTCCCGGCCCCGTCTTGTTCGGGCCGCCCTTGTCGAACGCATGGCAGGCGGTGCATTTCTTCGCCACCTTCTCGCCCTTGGCGACGTCGGCGGATGCCAGCAAGTCAACGATCGGCTCCGGCCCCGCCGGGGCCGCATCCGCTTCGTCGCCCGCGTCTTCGGTTGCGGAGGCGACGACGGGAAAGGCGTTCTCGGCCAGTTCCTGCGGGTGGTAGAGCAGATCGGCGATAAAGCCCGATCCCATTCCCACAAGACCGGCAAGCAGAACCGCCGCGGCAATCTTGTTAAACAGGAGGCTGTCCTTGTTCATGCGCCCGCCTTCAAATGCTGGGTTGTTCGCCCGCGGATAAAGCAATGCGGCGCATTTTCCGTTGCGCCGCGGTGACTGCGGTATATCCTCCCGCCCGGCGCGAATCAACGGTGTGAGCGTATTTGCCGCGGGCCCGGCGGGTTCGGCGGCGCGGTTTCAAGTTCCTTCTTTATGGTCCTTTCTTCCATGCCCGGTTCTAACAACCCCCTGATCGTCATTCCCAGCCGCCTGGCTTCGACACGGTTGCCCGACAAGCCGCTGGCCGACATCAACGGCCTTCCGATGATCGTCCACTGCCTGCACCGGGCCGAGGAGGCGGGTATCGGACCGGTTCTGGTGGCGGCGGCGGACGAGGCCATCGTTTCCGTTGTCGAGGCTGCGGGCGGGCGCGCCGTTCTAACCGATCCGGACCATCCGTCCGGCTCCGACCGGATCTGGGAGGCGGTGCAGTCTATCGACCCGGGCGCCGCCCACGACCTGATCGTCAACGTGCAAGGCGATCTGCCGACACTGGAACCGGCGGCCATCCGCGCCGTTCTTGAACCGATGGCGGACCCTGCGGTGGACATCGGCACCATCGCTGCGGAGATCACGGAACCGGCGGAACGCACGAACCCCAACGTGGTCAAGGCCTACACTGCCTTTGCGCCAGGTGCGCGAATCGCCCGGGCGCTGACGTTCACCCGTGCTACGGCGCCGGCGGGCGATGGGCCGCTCTACCACCATATCGGCCTGTACGTGTACCGCCGGGCGGCGTTGCAGCGGTTCGTTTCGCTGCCGCCGGGCCTGCTGGAACAGCGGGAGAAGCTGGAGCAGCTCAGGGCGCTGGAGGCGGGCATGCGGATCGATGTCGCCCTGGTGCAGACCGTTCCGCTGGGTGTGGATACGGCGGAGGATCTGGTCCGCGCACGGCAAATGTTGACATCGGCCTAAAGATCAACTGCGAATTGTGCCACGCTGGCACATTATTGACACAGTCTGCCATATCCCTATAGAAACTGTGCCATGAGCATCGGCACACGCATCAGGCTTGCCCGCAAGGCAAGCGGCTTGACCCAATCGGACCTGGCGGCCCGGTTGGACCACGCCCATTCCACGGTCAATCGATGGGAATCCGGCCAGCGCCAGCCGCCGCGCGCCATGGTGGTCCGCATCGCCGAGGAGACGGACGTCCCGGTCGCCTGGCTGGAGGTGGGCGGCACGCCGCCGCCGGCTTTGGCCGGCATGACCGGAGAAGGCGCGCCGGCCGACGATCCGGACAACACGATCGCCTTCCAAGGCATGCCCGGCGCCTATTCTCAGATGGCCTGCCTGGAGGCGCACCCGGAGATGCACGCTCTGCCGTGCCACACGTTCGCGGACGCTTTCGAAGCGGTGGAAGACGGCCGGGCGGCGCTGGCGATGATTGCGATCGAGAACTCGCTGGGCGGACGGGTGGCCGACGTGCACCACCTGCTGCCGGATTCCAGTCTCTATATCGTGGGCGAGCATTTTCAGCCGGTGCACCATCATCTGCTGGCGCCGAAGGGCGCAACGCTGGAGGGATTGAAGACCGTGCGCAGCCACGTTCAGGCCCTGTCCCAGTGCCGCGATTTCATCCGCGAGCTTGGACTGCGCGCAGAAGACCGGGTCGACACGGCCGGTTCGGCCAAGGAAGTGGCCGAACTGAACGACCCCGCGGTGGCGGCGATCGGCTCGGCGCTGGCGGCGGAAGTCTACGGCCTGGAGACCCTGCGCTCGCGCGTGGAGGACCGGATCGGCAACACCACGCGGTTCATCATCATGGCGCGCCAGCGCCTGGAGCCGGATCCGCGCGAAGGTCCGTGCCTGACCTCCATCGTGTTCACGGTGCGCAGCGTTCCGGCGGCGCTTTACAAGTCGCTGGGCGGGTTCGCCACAAACGGCGTGAACCTGATCCGGCTGGAAAGCTACATCTCGGTCGCCGATTACTCCGTCGCCCGGTTCTACCTGGAGATCGAAGGGCACCCTTCGGAAAAACGGGTCGACACCGCCTTGGACGAGCTGCAGTTCTATTCCACCAAGCTGAAGATCCTGGGCACCTATCCGGCCAACCCCTACCGGGACGAGCCTTAGGCGTCCTCACCCCCGATCAGCAGTTCATTGCCGTCATCCGTCAGAGCCGTGAGGGTTCCTTCGGCGATGTCGAAGTGCCAGGCGTGCAGCTTCAGGGCGCCGGCCTCGACCCGTTCCTGGATCCAGGGAAAAGTCATCAGGTTGCGCACCGACTGCCGCGCCGACTCGTACTCAAGCTCTCGCGCCTGTTTGCCGTGGTCGCTGTCGGGCATTCTCTCCACTACCAGATCCCGCACGTCCGCTGCGCAGCGTAACCACGGCCCGATGAAGTCGCTTCGCGGGTCGCCGCGGTCGATGCCGCGCAGCAGGGCGTCGATTCCGCCGCAGTAGCCGTGCCCCAGCACCACGATATGCTCCACGCGCAGGGCCAGCACGGCGTACTCCAATGCCGCGCTGGTGCCGTGATAGCTTTCGTCAGGCACGCATGGCGGCACCAGGCTTGCCACGTTGCGAACCATGAAGATGTCGCCCGGTTCCGAATCGAAGATCAGCGACGGGTCGACGCGGCTGTCCGAACAGGCGATCATCATGATCTTCGGCGATTGCCCTTCGCGGACCAGCCGATTGTACAACGGCTGTTGCTGCGTATAGGGCCCGGCGCGGAAGGCGCGCGCCCGGGCGATCAGAAGTTCGATCGAATTGCTTATGGTTCTTCTCCCTGCTTTCTTCATTACCTCCGCCGCTGCCGGCGGGTTTGGCGCGCGGGACCAAGACTGCGGCGCACAGACTGTCCCAGCAGGCCCCGGGACGCAACCGCCGTGCGCGTTTCCGTGCTGAAGGTCCGTGCACCCTGACAATGGTGTAGTCTTCTCCGGCCAGGAGGGGAGGAACAAATGACCTTGCGACGGAAGCTGTCCTTCGGCCTTTATCTGATCAATGCCCTGATCCTGTACGTATTTGCGGCGCGATACCTGCTTGCCGACAGATTGATGCCGTATCACGCCGAGACGATCGGCGTTGCCCGCGACGGATTGCCTGCGGAGCAGATGCTGGTTTTCATAACCCTTTACCGGGCCGTCGGCGCCGGCATGCTGGGTGTCGGCATCGCCATTCTGTTCGTTCTGCTGCTGCCGTTCCGTGCCGGCGCCGGCTGGTCGACGTGGTGCATGACGGCGGTGGGACTGGCTTATGGCGGTGTGTCGCTGTTCCTGACGCTGGCCTACCAGGCCGGCACGACCGCCGCGGTGCCCTGGCCCGGCCCTGCGGTCGCCGTGGTGACGATCGTCATCGCGCACCTGCTTGCGGGCAAGGCCGAAGCGCGCCCGACTTAGGCGTCCAGCCAGTCCTCCACCAGCCGGCGGGCGATCGAATCCCGGCGCGGCGGGCGGAAGGTCTCGTCCTCGGGCGACGCGCGCATTTCCGCGCGCGTGACCCAGCGCGCGGATTCCAGTTCGAACCGGTTGACGTCCAGCCGGCCGTCGGTCGCCCGCGCCCAGAAGCCCAGCATGATCGATGCCGGGAACGGCCACGGCTGGGACGAGTGGTAGGTGACGTCGTCGACGCGCACGCCGACCTCTTCGAACACTTCGCGGGCGACCGCGTCTTCCAGCGACTCGCCGGGTTCGACGAAACCGGCCAGGACCGAGTGCATGCCCTGGGGCCAGATCTTCTGGCGTCCCAGGATCGCCCGGTCGCCGCCGTCATGCACCAGCATGATCACCGCGGGGTCGGTGCGCGGGAACGAATTGTTGCGGCACGCACTGTTTTCGCAGACGCGCAAATGGCCGGCATCCTCCACCGCGGTCGGGCTGCCGCATGCACCGCAGAACCGGTGCCGGCGGTGCCAGGTCATCATGCCCCGGGCATAGGCCAACAAAGCCCCTTCCTGACGCCCCAGCACCGGGCCGATGGCCCTCAGATCCTCGAAGTCGCCCCACGCGTCCAACGGCGGGTCGTCGAAGTTGGAGAAATCTTGCGCGAAATAGGGAAGGCCGTCGATCAGTCCCAGGAAAACCGTCTCGGTCCTGTTCTGGCCGACGATCTCGTGCGCCGCGGGAAAAACCGGAACCGGGCCGGACCCGGCGTGCACCAGGTTTTTCGAACGCCAGACCGGAACCAGCCGGGCGTCGGGCCGGGCATATTGGTCGGCGATCCACACCGTGTCCTTGCGGCGTTCCGAGGCCCGATCGATGCCGCGGGTGGCGTAGAAATTCGCGTCTCTCATCCCTGGCAAAGTGGCATGACCGGGCCCGCCGGGCAATGCGCGGATCAATGCGCGCCGGTCCGGCGGCGGGACGCGGGCAGAGGACCTGTCGGGCCTTGCTTTTCGGACGGTCAGGCCTGATATAGTGCCCTCGGAAGGCCGGCCGCGGACGAACGCCTCGCCAACCCGGTCAGATCCGGAAGGAAGCAGCCGTAACGAGTTTAGTTCGGGTCGCCGGTCCGGTCTTCCACTCTCTCTCCAGGGGCCGGCGACAAGGCTCCGAAACGCACAGGGAACGTCGACCCGGGATTATGTCCGCCGCGAGCTCAAACGACGCGTCTTCGCCTTCGCCCTATCGCGTGCTCGCGCGGAAATACCGGCCGAACAGCTTTGACGAACTGGTCGGCCAGGAACCGCTGGTCCGCACCCTGACAAACGCCATCAATACCGGGCGCATTGCCCAGGCCTTCATGCTGACCGGCGTGCGCGGGGTCGGCAAGACCACCGTGGCGCGCCTGATCGCCAAGTGCCTGAACGCCACAAACGGCCCCACCATCGACCCCGACCCGGACTGCGAACATTGCGTCGCGATCGGCGAAGACCGGCATCCGGACGTGATCGAGATGGATGCGGCAAGCCGGACCGGCGTCGGCGATATCCGCGAACTGATCGACGGCGTCCGCTACAAGCCGACCTGGGCGCGCTACAAGGTCTACATCCTGGACGAGGTGCACATGCTGTCGGCGCCCGCCTTCAACGCCCTGTTGAAGACGCTGGAAGAGCCGCCCGAGCATGTGAAGTTCGTCTTCGCCACGACCGAGATCAGGAAGGTGCCGGTTACCGTCCTGTCGCGTTGCCAGCGTTTCGACCTGCGCCGGATTCCGATGGACCAGCTTGCCGCCCATTTCCGCAGCGTCGCGGCCCAGGAGGGCGTCACGGTCGAGGACGATGCGGTCGCAATGATCGCGCGCGCCGCCGACGGCTCGGCCCGCGACGGCCTGTCGATCCTGGACCAGGCGATCGCGCTGAGCGGCGAGACCGTCACCGCGGCGTCGGTGCAGGACATGCTGGGCCTGGCCGACCGGGCCGCGGTCTACGACCTTTACGACGCGGTCATGCGCGGCGACACGGTGGCCGCCTTGGACGGGCTGCGGGCGCAGTACGACGCCGGCACCGACCCGGTCGTGATCCTGCAGGACCTGCTGGGCATCACCCATTGGCTGACCCGCATCAAGCTTGACGGCGGCGTCGCGGAACGGCCCGGCACGGCCGAGATAGACCGGGTGCGCGGCACGGCGATGGCGGGGGACTTGCGCCTGCCGGTCCTGACCCGGGCCTGGCAGATGCTGTTGAAGGGGATCGGCGAGGTGCAGGCGGCCCCGCACCCGGTGCAGGCTGCCGAAATGGTCCTGATCCGGTTGATCCACGCCTCCGGCCTGAAGACGCCGGCCGACCTGATGAAGGAGATCGCGGGCCAAACGGAGGCGCCGGCCCCGGCCGGCCCGCCCGGTCCCGTGCCGCCGCCCGCGCCGTCCGACGGCGGGCCGGCGGCCGCCATGGCCGGTGGCGAACGGGTCCCGCTGCCCGAGACGGCGCCCGCTCCGGCGGCGGATCCCCTGCCCGAACCCACCGCATCGGCGCCCAGGCTGGACAGCTTCGAAGACCTGGTGGGCCTGTTGAAAGACCGGCGCGAGGGCCTTCTGCACGCCAACCTCTATCGCAACGCGCATCTGGTCCGGTTCGAGCGGGGCCGGATCGAGCTGCACAAGACAGATCGGTTCCCAAGCGAGCTGTTGGGGCAGCTGGGCCAGCTTCTGACCCAATGGACGGGCGAGCGCTGGGTCGTCCTGCACAGCGAGGAACCGGGCGCGGAGACCCTTTTTGACCGCGACCAGGCAGTCGAGCAGGCACGCCGCGTTGAAGCCGCGCGCGACCCGGTGGTCAAGGCGGTGCTGGAGGCCTTTCCCGAGGCGACGGTCGCCAAGGTCACCGATCACGAGTTGGGATTCGCCGACGCAGCCGGCGACGAAGAAACGGAACAGGATGAACCCGAAGGAGACGACCGCGCATGAAGAACCTCGGTCAGATGATGAAGCAGGCCCAGGAAATGCAGACCCGCATGCAGGAGATGCAAAGCGAACTGGAGCGTGTCGAAATCACCGGCTCGGCCGGCGGCGACATGGTGCGGGTCACCGTGAACGGCAAGGGCGAGATGCGGTCGTTGTCGGTGGACGAAAGCCTGGTGGTGCCTGCGGACAAGGAGGTGATGGAGGATCTGGTCGTCGCCGCCTGCAACGACGCGCGCAAGAAACTGGATGTCCACGTCCAGGAGGAAACCTCGAAGATCATGGGCGGACTGCAGCTTCCGCCGGGCATGAAGCTGCCGTTCTGACAAGCGCGGCGCGGCGCGCGCGCGGGCACCAGGCCAACGGGTCATGACCGAGATCGAACGTCTTATTCAGTTTCTGGCCCGCCTGCCCGGCCTCGGTCCCCGCTCGGCCCGGCGGGCGGCGCTGCACCTGATCAACAACAAGGACACCTTGCTGGTGCCGCTGGCCCGGGCCATGACCGAAGCCGGCGAGGCAATCCGCGTCTGCGGGATCTGCGGCAACGTCGACACATCGGATCCCTGCGCGATCTGCACCGATCCCAAACGCGATGCGCGGTCGATCTGCGTGGTGGAGCAGGTGGCGGATCTCTGGGCGTTGGAGCGCACCGGAAGTTTCAAGGGCCGCTACCATGTCCTGGGCGGCGTGCTGTCGGCCTTGGACGGGGTCGGGCCGGAGGACCTGTCGATCGGCGCCCTGGTCGACCGTGTGATGGCGGGCGACGGGGTCCAAGAGGTGATCCTGGCCACCAATCTGACCGTCGACGGGCAGACGACGGCCCACTACATCTCCGAACGCCTGGCCGCGACGGGCGCCAAGGTGACGCGGCTCGCGCACGGCGTGCCGGTCGGCGGCGAGCTGGACTATCTGGACGACGGCACGCTGTCGGCGGCGCTGGCGTCGCGCCAGGGCCTGGACGGCTGAAC
>Ga0056115_1000312_pt1:7500-22849 | contig 22849 bp, 17 predicted proteins | sample WorMetOlspDAHAB1_FD_77007 | JGI IMG/M metagenome (GOLD analysis project Ga0056115, IMG submission 77007) | Marine gutless worms symbiont microbial communities from Max Planck institute for Marine Microbiology, Germany - Olavius sp. DAHAB.1 ...
ACACAGTTCCAAAAAGTCATAGGCCTGCAATACCATATAGTTGAATTCGATGAAGCTTAAGCCTTCGTCTGAATCAAGCCTAATTTTATAACTCTCGGCTTTAATCATGCGATTGACCGAAAAGTAGCGACCATAGTCCCTTAAAAATGGGATGTACTCTAATTCCGTCAACCAGTCCGCATTGTTCATCATCAATGCGCGATCTTCGCTAAAATCAAGAAAATGCGAAAGCTGCTTTTTAATGCCCTGCGCATTCTCGGCCAGAGCTTCAAGCGTTAACATTTTTCTCATCTCGGTTTTGCCGCTCGGGTCTCCCACCATACCGGTTCCACCGCCAACCAGCGCAATCGGCCGATGCCCGTTGCGTTGCATGTGGGCCAGGGACATGATCGGAATCAGACTCCCGATATGCAGACTGGAGGCGGTCGGATCAAATCCGATATAGCAGGTTATCCTGCTCTGTTCGACATATTCATATAACTCCTGGTCATGGGTCGTCTGGTCGACGAAACCACGCTCCTTTAGAATATCAATTACGTTTGGCATAAGAGATCAACCTTTTTATAAACCATTAAAACTGAATTTATTGGGAACTAACTATATGAACCCGTTGCATAATGGGTTATCCGGTTGGCCGGTTGAGCCCGAAAAAAACAGCAATAATTCTGAGGATGTATTTGATCGGTTGCCGGCCAAACGTGCTAACGGGGCAACGGGCTAACCTACTTATTCGCATACTCAACCGCACGGGTCTCCCGAATTACCGTCACCTTTATCTGACCGGGAAAAGTTAGGGCTTCTTCAATCTTCTTCACAACGTCCCGGCTGAGAAAAACGGCTTCCTCGTCGGAAATTTTATTGCTTTCAACAATCACCCGCAGCTCACGGCCGGCCTGGATCGCATAGGTATTGGCAACACCTTTGAATGAGTTTGCAATATTTTCAAGATCCTCCAAGCGTTTGATGTAATTTTCCAGCAATTCCTTACGTGCACCGGGTCTGGCACCCGACAGACCGTCAGCAGCCTGGACCAGCAGGGCATACACTGAATTCGGCGTCACATCTTCATGATGGGCGGAAACCGCATGCACGATTTTGGGGGATTCTCCAAATTTTTTAGCCAATTTGGAACCGATGAGGGCATGCGGTCCTTCAACTTCGTGATCCACTGCTTTGCCGATATCATGCAGCAATCCCATGCGTCTTGCCATTTTCACATTCAATCCCAGTTCCGAAGCCATAACGCCTGCCAGAAACCCAACCTCAACCGAATGCTGCAAAACATTCTGTGCATAACTGGTTCGAAATTTCAAACGACCGATAAACTTGATTAATTCATTGTGGATGCCATGCACACCTAAATCAAAGGCAGCCTGTTCACCGGCTTCTTTGATCGCCGTGTCGACTTCCCGGCCAACCTTTTTGACGATATCCTCGATGCGGGCCGGGTGAATCCTGCCATCGGAGATCAGGCGCATTAATGAAAGGCGGGCAACCTCCCGCCGAACCGGATTAAAGCCTGACAGGATGACCGCTTCGGGCGTGTCGTCAATGATTAAATCGATTCCGGTGGCAGCCTCAAGTGCCCTAATATTGCGGCCTTCGCGCCCGATAATCCGCCCCTTCATCTCATCACTGGGCAACTGGACCACGGACACGGTTCTCTCGGCGACAAAATCCCCGGCATATCGCTGAATCGCAGTCGCAAGGATTTTTTTAGCTTTTTTATCAGCCTGCTCTTTAGTTTCATTCTCGATTTTCTTGATAAATTTGGCACCTTCGTAACGGGCCTCGTTTTCCATGGCTCGAACCAGCAGTTCCTTGGCCTGCTCTGCCGTCAAACCGGAAATTTTCTCCAGCTGTCTTTTTTGCTCCTCAAGCAATTCGTTGTATTCCAGTTCCTTGCGCTCGAGTTTACCCTCTCTTTTGGTCAGATGCCGCTCCTTACGTCCCAACTCACGATCGCGCCGTTCAAATTGCTCATTTTTTAGATCAATATTCTCTTCTTTCCTGATTAAGCGGACTTCTCTTTTTTTCAGCTCACCCTGGGTTTCCTTAGTTTCGGCATCAAATTCACTTTTTAGCTTAAAAAGCCTGTCTTTGACCTCCAAATCGGCTTCTTTTAATAGTGTCTCCACCTTTTTCTGGGAATCTTCGACCAATCGGGCAGCCTCCCCTTCTGCCGCCTTAACCTTCTGGGATACAATTTTGCTTTTTAACCAGTAGGCGATCAGCAAACCGGCAATGAAACAACCGATGCCGATTAACAAACTATAATCATTCATTATATTTCTCCCCGGTTATATGAAACCTGAAGTACTCGTGGATCACCAACTTGCATACAATGAATTTTAGACTCCAATTCCGCTAACCGCATCTTGGATCTCATTGTAAATTTGGGATTTTAGATTTGGGATTTTGGATCGACGGCATCGTTATGCTCTAACCATTTAATATAATAGATAAGATACCTTAAATCCAAACTCCGCAATCCAAAATCTAAAACACGATTGTGGTTTAGATTCAATCCGATATTTTGCCTCAACCGGATTGTAATTATGACAATTGCTATAAACCAATCAAAATGAGGTAATCGGGGATAAGATATCTGCAGGCGAATTCTGAGGGAAAGAATGTCGATTTCAAGCTGTCATCCAATGGAAACGGGGAAGAAAGAACCCCCACCAAAATGCCGTGTTGTCAGGTCTTTGAACCGATGGTTCAAAGTGGGCACCGTTTAGCTTCTTTAGGCTTTTCTGCATATTCAGAACATGCACACCGAAACCAGGGATGGCTCCCATTTTCAAAGCTGTTGGGTCAAAGAATATCTTCCAATCACGAGCATGGCAGGGGCAACAGTACTTGCTGTTATTTAACTATACCTTCACCAAAATTTTAATCCCGGAAAGCCCATTGAAAGAATCGGATAAGTCCGGTCGGTATAGGTGGTAGAGAAGGTATACGTGGTAATTAACGGATCACATATATCCGAATCCAATTCATAAAATAGGAGTTACCAATTAATGCACACTGTTATCCAATGTATGAATCAGGTTTGAAGTCCGGTCCGTAATATCATCTAACAATTTGGAGTGATTCATTTTCAATTCCATATTTTCATTGGCAATATTCAGTGCTGCTAACATTAAAATTGTTAGTTTTGACATACTTGATGATTGATTCGCTTGCTGATCTTCAATTCGGCTAACTTCTTTGACCAAAAAATCAGCTACAGCCTTTGCCTTGGTAACTTCCGAGTTGGCTTTAAACGTATGCGTCTGTCCAAAAAGCTCTATGGTGATAATTTCATCCAATACTTATTAATATCTACCTTTCCAGTACCTATACCATGCCGGCCGTAAATCCTATCCGTTTGAAACTTGATCGAGTTTGACCAGCAAACCATCTATTTTCGATCGTATCAAGGCTTTTTCCTCAGCGTAACTTCTTTCCGCCTCAACCTTACCGTGGATCTCCTCCTCTAAGCTTTTAATTTTATTTTTTTGGTCTAAATTGGTTGCTTCCAGGGTATTGCATATTTCAACTAATTTTTCGACTCTTTGCTCTATTTCCTCAAACTGTTTCAATATGAATTCATTATCCAAGATGTTTACCTCATTATAAATTTAATTCAATATAATCTGTAATATATCATAAAGTCAAGAAATAATCGGTGAGTGTGATTTCATGACCGTATCCACTGCTGCCAGATCCCGGCAGGTGTTGATGCCGATTATTTGCAGACAATTGGTCCCAACCACAACTCCCATATTCCTTTTTTCCTGATAGCCGATGGACATGATATCCGTCAGATAGAGTTCGCCCAGGGCGTTGTCTGTGCGAATTTTGGGCAGCGCTTCCGATAAAAACGTTTTGTCGATACAATAGATGCCGGAATTAATCAATTTGATTAGTTTCTGCTCGGCATTTGCATCCGCTTCTTCAATAATTGCAGATATCTGCCGGTTGTCATCGAGCAAAATGCGACCGAAACCATAGGGATTGTCCATTTCCACTGCCAACAGCGAAACATCGCGCCGAGCCTCCAAATGATCCTCCAAAAGAGCAGCGACCGTATCCGGTTGAATAAGCGGCACATCGCCACACAAGATGATTACATGATCACAATGTTCGGGAATTAGCGGCAAGGCACACAGAACGGCATGCCCGGTTCCGAGTTGTTGTTCCTGGTAAGCAAAAAGCAATTCCGCGGTATCGGATACGACCGCCCGAACTTCTTCGGCCTGGTTTCCGATAACCACAATGATATCATCACCGGCAATTTTTCTTGCGGTTTCAACTACATAAAGTATCATGGGTTTTCCCTGGACTTCATGAAGCACCTTGGCCTTGTCCGAATTCATGCGAGTGCCCATGCCCGCAGCGAGGATTATTACGGCAACGTTTTCTTTCATAGAATTTTTCTAACCCTTTATTCTTGCAATATTAAACCGTTATTCGAATGCTGGAGTGCCGGAGTTTTGGAGTATTGGGTAGAAAAGGGATGCTATCGAACTTAGCGAACACCTCTTCTAAAATGCAAATATCGATGATCCAACACAAAAGGGTAAACCAAAAATTTGGCTTACCCTTATATTATACAGTATCTGTGTTTGAAGTAAACGTCGAAAAAAACTGGAATTAATTATGAGAGCCGACTATCCGGATGCGAACGACGGCCCGGTCGAGTGCCGCTTTGGCCCTGGCAGTATCGACTTTTTCTTTGTCGCGGGCTTCACTCAATCGTTTTTCAGCCCGTTCCACCGCCGCTTTGGCCCGTTCAATGTCAATATCTTCCATTCTTTCAGCCGCCTCCGCCAAAACCGTTACCTTATCCGGCAGGGCTTCAGCAAAGCCGCCACTGACAAACACGAACTGGTCCCTGCCGTTCTCATCCCGGTAATGGATCGCCCCGGTGTTTAATGAAGTCATGAACGGGGTATGACCGGAAAGTACGCCAAATTCCCCCATACTACCGGGCGCCATAATGATTTGAGCCATATCGTTGACGACTTGCTTCTCCGGGGTTACTACCTCTAATCTAATATTTTCAGCCATTTGATTCCTTTAATCAGTATTCTAATTCATTGTAGAACTATCATTACTCAGCAGACAACTTTTTGGCTTTTTCGATAACGTCTTCAATACCACCCACCATATGGAATGCCTGTTCCGGGAGTTCATCGTGTTTGCCTTCAATGATTTCTTTAAATCCTCTGATGTTATCCTCGATTTTGACGTACGCGCCGGGCGTATTGGTGAATACCTCCGCAACATGGAATGGCTGTGAAAGGAATCTTTCAAGTTTGCGAGCCCTGCCCACCGTAATCTTATCTTCGTCTGAAAGTTCATCGATACCTAAAATAGCAATAATATCCTGCAGTTCGGTGTATTTTTGCAGAATTATCTGCACCTGGCGAGCCACATCATAATGCTCGTCACCGATATAAGCGGCATCAAGTATGCGGGATGTGGAATCGAGCGGATCCACGGACGGATAAATGCCTTTTTCAACCAGTTTCCGTGACAGCACTACGGTACCGTCAAGGTGAGCAAAGGTGGTGGCAGGCGCCGGGTCGGTTAAGTCGTCAGCCGGCACATATACACACTGGACAGCGGTAATCGAGCCCTTATCGGTTGAGGTGATTCGTTCCTGAAGTTCACCAAGATCAACAGCCAGAGTCGGCTGATAACCAACCGCCGATGGCATACGGCCCAAAAGTGCTGAAACCTCTGAACCCGCCTGGGTAAAGCGGAAAATGTTATCGATAAATATCAGCACATCCTGCCCTTCTACATCCCGGTAGTATTCAGCAGCCGTCAAAGCTGAAAGCGCAACCCGTGCCCGTGCTCCGGGCGGTTCCGTCATCTGTCCATAGATCAGAGCTGCTTTTGGAAGTACGCCGGCTTCTTTCATCTCATGATACAGGTCATTGCCTTCGCGGGTGCGTTCGCCGACTCCCGCAAATACCGAAATACCACCGTGCTGCAGGGCGATGTTGTTGACCATCTCCATCATAATGACGGTTTTGCCGACACCGGCACCGCCGAATAGGCCCATTTTTCCGCCGCGCGGAAACGGGACCAGCAAATCGATAACCTTGATTCCGGTTTCAAGAACACGCACGGTGGTGTCCTGCTCGGTGAATTTGGGTGCTTCACGATGGATCGGCATCATTTTTTCCTGGCTGACCGGCCCCAGGCCATCAACCGGTCGGCCGACCACGTTCAGCACACGCCCCAGGCCGGCTTCACCCACAGGCATCATAATCGGTTTTCCCGTATCTTTTGCCTCCTGACCTCGCGTCAAACCGTCGGTTACATCCATAGCAATGGTTCTGACCACATTATCACCCAGATGCTGCGCTACCTCAACAACCAAGTTGTCCTCTTCGTCATTTATTGCGGGGTTGCTGATCGTAAGTGCCGTATAAATTGTGGGCAGATTACCCTGCTCAAACTCTACGTCAACAACAGGCCCCATAACCTGCGTGATAGTCCCGATATTATCTCCCATTTATTGACCTCCAAATTGGTTATTTGTTCTTCGTTATTTGTTATTCGCAAAGCAATTTGCATAAGACCGGGAAATGAGTCCGATTAACAAATAACAATTTACGACTAGCTATTCGCTATCCCTTCAATGCTTCGGCGCCGCCAACGATATCCATCAGTTCTGCCGTAATGGCCGCCTGCCGGGCTTTATTGAATAATAGTGTCAGGCTTTCAATAAAATCATTACATGCGTTGGTGGCGTTGTCCATGGCAGCCATCCGTGCGGCATGTTCACTGGTGGATGTTTCCAGCAAAGCACTGTGCAGCTGCACGTTGACACTTTGCGGAAGCAGTTCCCCGAGCAGACTCTCTGGGGAGGGTTCACATATATGCTCAGCCTGGTATTCGCCGCTGGCATCTTCGCCTACATCCTCGGCAGCTTCGATGGCCGGTATTGGAATGAGCTGTTTGACTGCCGGCTCCTGTTTTCCCATGCTGATAAATTCGGAAAAAATAACATAGACCTCATCATAATCGCCGCTCAGATACCCCTCCACCAGTTTGCGTCCGGCGGTGGCGGATACATTGAAGCTGAAGGTCGTCCCGACGATGCCAATGTGCTCATCAGCGATCGTAAAATTCTCCTTACGGGTCCAGTCCCTTCCCCTGCGGCCGAAATTGGTAATGGACAGCTCCGTGTCATCCCTGACTTTTTCCTCGATAAAGGACTTGGCTTTTTCAATCAGATTAACATTAAAGCCGCCACACAATCCGCGATCGGAAGTACATAAAACCAGATGGATTTTTTTGACTTCCTCACGTGGCATCAGCAATGGGCTGGCCTCATCACCGGATTTTTCGGCCAGACTGCCCAAAACCTCTGAAAACTTTGCGGCATAGGGGCGAAAATTCTGCATATTCGCCTGGGCACCACGCAGTCTCGAGGAGGCGACCATATTCATGGCCTTGGTGATCTGTTTGGTTTTCTTAACGGCAGAAATTTTATTCTGGACATCTTTTAAGCTTGGCATAAAAACCTCTGGTTATTTGTTATTGGTTATTCGAAAGACATCCCGACTATCAACTAATAACGATTAACTTATAACCAATAACTACTTGATCGTATCTTTAAACTCTTCACCGTAGGCGTTTAAAGCCTCGGCCATTAGTTTGTCCAGATCGTCGGAAATTTCTTCTTTTTCCTTCAGCTCAGAAAAAATTTGCGGATATCTGTCTTCGATAAAGGTATACAGGCCGGCCTCATATTTTGCCAGAACATCGACGGGGAATTCATCTAGATGCCCTTTGGTCCCGGCATAAAGGATTGAAACCTGCTTTTCCATCGCCAGCGGCTGATACTGGGGTTGCTTCAGTATTTCAACCAACCTGGCGCCACGCGTTAACTGTCGCTGGGTTGCAGCATCCAGGTCGCTGCCGAAGGCCGCGAACGCCTCCAGCTCTCTATATTGCGCCAGATCCAGACGCAACGTACCGGCAACCTGTTTCATGGCTTTGACCTGAGCGGCACCGCCGACCCGGGACACCGAAAGGCCGACATTGATGGATGGTCTGACCCCGGCAAAGAACAATCCCGGTTCAAGATATATCTGACCGTCCGTTATTGAAATAACATTGGTCGGAATATAGGCGGACACGTCACCGGCCTGGGTTTCGATAATCGGCAGGGCTGTCAGCGATCCCGCACCGAGGTCGTCATTTAATTTTGCGGCCCGTTCCAGCAAGCGTGAATGGTTATAGAAAATATCACCCGGATACGCTTCACGGCCCGGCGGACGTCTCAACAGGAGCGATACCTGGCGATAGGCAGCCGCCTGCTTGGAAAGATCGTCATAGATAATCAATGCATGCTGGCCTTTATCACGGAAGTATTCTCCCATGGCACAGCCGGCATAGGGCGCGATAAACTGAAGGGTTGCCGGGTCGCTGGCACACGCGGATACGATGGTGGTGTATTCCATGGCGCCATGTTTTTCAAGAACGGCATGGACCTGGGCCACCGTAGATTTTTTCTGGCCACAGGCCACGTAAATGCAAAAAACATCCGTATCCTTCTGAGCTAAAATTGCATCAATGGCGCAGGCTGTTTTTCCGATCTGGCGGTCACCGATAATCAATTCCCGCTGTCCCCGTCCGACCGGTGTCATTGCGTCAACGGCCTTTAAACCGGTATAGCACGGTTCATGCACTCCCTTGCGGGCGATAACCCCCGGGGCCACCATCTCAACCCGGCTGGTGTCCTTGGAATCTATCGGACCCTTGCCATCCAGCGGTTCGCCTACTGCCGAGACTACCCGGCCCAGTACGGATTCACCCACCGGTACCTGGGCAATTTTGCCGGTTCGTTTGACCATATCGCCTTCTTTGATATGGATGTCTTCGCCCATAATGGCGATACCCACATTGTCTTCTTCAAGGTTTAACACCAGCCCCAGGATACCGCCCGGAAACTCGACGAGTTCCAGGGCCATGACCTTCTCCAAGCCGTATGCACGAGCGATACCGTCACCGACCGACAAGACGACACCGGTTTCACTCAGTTCAACCTTTTTGTCATAATCTGTAATTTGTTCTTTAATAATCTGACTGATTTCTTCTGCTCTTAGTTCCATTAGACACCCTCACCCCTTTTTAATGATTCCCTCATACTGAGTAATTGTGTTTTAATACTCCCATCCAGAACGAGATCGCCTATACGAGTGACGATCCCGCCAATGAGGCCTGGATCTTTTTCAACATCCAGAATAATATCCTTGCCCGTCTTTTCAGACAGGGTGGCTCGAATTTTTTCGACGGTTTCGGATGAAAGCTCGGTAGCCGAAACTAAGCTTGCCCGCGAAATGCCCTTTAATTCATCAGCCAAATTTTGATAAAGCTCATTGATACTGTTCAAATAGTTAAAGCGCCCCTTATCAAAAAGCAGGGTTAAAAAGGCCTTCATGATGCTGGAAAATTCCAGTTTATTTAATACGGATTCCAGCACCTTTTTGCGACCGTCGGCGTTGTAAAGCGGATTGTTGATAGCCTGTTCGAGAGTTTTTTCACGTTCAACCAGTTCACTGAACCCTGCCAGTTCCTCGCGGTAGGTTTCAGTATTGCCATCCTCTTTTCCGATTAATAAAAGCGCCTTGGCATAACGCCTGGCAATTACCAAATTTTTCATCATGCCACCACCTTCTTCAGATACTCATCAACGATGCGGTCCTGATCATCTTCCGAAAATTTGTTTTTTATTATTTCTTCGGCCTTTTCCAGCGAAGTTTCGAAAATTTCTTCCTGCAGTTTTAATTTGGCCTGTTCGAATTCATGCTCGATATTGCGTCGGGCCTGGGCTTTGAGTTTCTCAGCTGAGGATTCAGCCTCTTTCAATATTCTGGCCTTGGCCTCATTACCCTGTTTGATGTAATCCTCAACGATGGTTTCAGCCTCATTTTCCAGCTGTGCCAATCTTTCATTATATTCGGCCAGTTTTTTTTCAGCGTTGTCTTTGCGTGCTTCCAGGTCTTCCAACTCATCTTTAATGACTTTGATACGCGAACTCAGCGCCTGGGACAATGGTTTGCGTAACAAATACACCAGCACAATCGCCAGCACTACAAAGTTCATCACGCGAAAAGTGTCCGTGGAAACCCATCCTTTGGACCCCCCTTCGCCACCGGAAGCACCCAGAGCCGTTGATATGGAAAAAACACCTAACAGCAGCACCAGAAAAAAAAGAGCCGCGATGATTTGCCTCAAACGATGCGGCCGGCCAGAACCGAAATTTTTCATTAAACTGCCCTCCCCAATATTTTTTGACATATTTGGTCTGCAAAGTTATCCACTTCTTTTTGCAGACTTTCCCTGGCAGCTTCAGCTTCACTTTTAATCTTATTACGAATTTCGGCCAGCTCCGCCTGGGCTTTGGTGTTGATTTCCGCAATGATCTTTTTTTCCTCGTCCATCGCTTGCTGCATCAGGGCCTCTTTTTCCTTGAAGCCCCTGGTCCGAGCTTCCTTTATGCCCGCAGAAAACGCCTCATCTTTTTCCAACGCATCTTTATCGGAGGTTTCAATGGAAAGCTCAAGACCGTCAATCTTTTCTTTGCGCTGGGCCAAAATTTTGCGGATGGGTCTGTACAGTAGAATGTTTAGCACCCATATCAGAAAAACGAAATTGATGATTTGAATAAGGGCTGAGCTGTCGGGGGTAACCGTCACGCCGCCGCCGCCCGAATCACCGGAAGATCCCAGAACGGATTGGGGTACAACAAAACAAATCAGAGCAAACGACAAAAGGAAGATCGGAAAACCTTTCCGGCATAAACCAGAAAATTTCATAAGATAGAACCTCCATCAGCAGTTTTCAGTCAACCGGGTTAGCGGAGAACCATAATAATCAACCCCAAAAACACGAATCCTGAAAAACACGAAAAATTTGCTGGTTTTTTCGTATTTTGGCTTGCCCGGCTAAACCTTTACATCCGTTTAGCCGAGGTCATTTCGTGCTTTCGTGATAAGTCCGCACAGGTCGGATCATAAAACACAAAAAAAATAGACGCAATCGTCAAAAAGTACAAATATAACTGCGGCGGTCTATAACATCAGCTGTGATTAATTGTCAAAGGTTTTTTGAAAATTTTTCCGGATTGACGGTCAAAAAGCATTTAAAGGATAAGTAGTCTGGATTGTTACATAAATGTCATCGTAACGGATCATTTGCAGGCTTGTTTCAGGTTGGTGGAGTCTCGATGTTCGATGCTCGATGCCAGGGGCTGGAAAGTAATCGGTATTGGGTATAGGGCGTACGGTTTATGATAATAGGGTCGGGGCACTGTGCTTCGGGAAAAAAGAATTACAGAATTTGGATGTTACCGGGCATCCCGTATCGCGCATTTGGAAACCAGTATCAAGTATCCAGTATCGAGCATCCAGCATCCAGCATCCAGCATCGAAAATCCAGTTCACTAATTGTTTTTCAGCTCGGTAAATGCCGTTTTTTTCTCCGGTTCTGTTACCGAGGGTTTTATTTCCGGTTCCGGACTTGCGGGTTGTTTTTTGGAAAACGGAGATGTTTTGCCGGCCGATTCCCCCGGTGCTTTCATTATGCAGCTCCCGTTGAAAATGCCGCCTGGTTCTATGGAAACCACCGGCGACTGAATATCACCTCCAACCCGACCCGGAGGATATACTTCGATACGCTCTTTGGCTTTTATCTTACCATTGACTTCCCCCATGACGACTACCACATTGACTTGAAGTTCAGCATCGACAGCCGCTTTTTCGCCGACGATGACCGTTCCGCTGCTGCTGACCATCTTGCCTTTCACTTGACCGTCCACCCGAATTGTACCTTTAAAATCGATGGTCCCGTCAATGCTGGCATCCGCACCGATGAAAGTTGATATACGATCCGTATTTTTTTCTTTTTTCATAGCTCCAGTTTATCCTCCCGGGTTTGCTTTTTACTCAATCATAAATCGCCGCATGCTTATATTCATCAATAAGCCGATACCGATTGCCGTGGTTAAAACCGATGATCCTCCATAGCTGATAAACGGCAAGGGGACCCCGACCACCGGCGCCAAGCCCATGGTCATTCCAATATTTATAATGACCTGCCAGAAAAACATCGAGGTAATACCCACGGCCATAATCGTTCCGAATGGTTCCCGGCACCCCTGCGCGATATTGAGTCCCCAAAAAATCAACATCAAAAATAACAGAATCACGACAACCGATCCGATAAAACCCCATTCTTCAGCTAAAACAGAAAAAATAAAATCCGTGTGTTCTTCCGGTAAAAATGACAGAGCGTTTTGAGTCCCTTTTAAAAATCCTTTTCCGGAAATCATGCCCGAACCGATGGCGATTTTTGATTGAATGATATGATATCCGGCGCCCAGAGGATCCCGATCCGGATCAAGAAACGTCAATATCCGTCGCTGCTGGTATTCCTTTAGAAAAAACCAGACCAGCGGGATAACCGCCGCACATGATACCATCAGATATATCAAGGATCGTCGCTCAATTTTGACAAAAAGAGTGATTGATCCGGCAATCAAAAACAATAATCCGGCAGTACCCAGATCTGGTTGTTTCACAATCAACACAAACGGAATCAGCGTCAGAACAAAAGGTCGAAAAAGCTCGCGCAGCGTGAACCCTCTGGTATTCGCATCCTTGGAGAAATACCGCGCAAGCACAATCATAATGGAGATTTTAGCCAGTTCCGAGGGCTGAACGGATATGGGCCCCATTACCAACCAGCGCCTTGAGCCGCCGGCTGATTTGCCGAAGAACAATACCCAGACCAACAGAAGAATGCACCCGATATAAATTATCTGCCCCCATCGATCAAACAATTTATAATTAATCGAAAACGATGTCACCATGGCTACCAGAGCCGCCGAAAACCAGATCAGCTGCTTATAAAATATAATTTGTTGCGGGTGCGGTGTCTCAGCGGTAACCGCACTGAATAGGGTCAACAACCCGCAGCATCCGATCACAACGGCCAGGCCCAATAGCCCCCAGTCAAAATATTGCAGCAGTCTTCTGTCAAACATCTTCGTTTCACTCCAATTTAGGAATTGAAATAGGAATAATTCAGGAATTGCGAATTTAGGAATTGAAGGTGTTCTGTCTATCTAATTCCTTAATTCCGCAATCCCTTAATCCCTCAATTCCTATCATCCTCTACCCGCTTTGGCCTTCTTCAACCACCCGCTCACCATCCTTTGCCATTTGGTTAACCGGCCAATCTTTTCTCAGATAGGTTTTGATCATCTCCCTTGCAATGGGAGCCGCCGCACCGGACCCATGTTCTCCGTGTTCAATAAGCACGGCAATGGCTATTTGGGGCGCATCCGAAGGTGCAAAAGCCACAAACCAGGCATGGGGTCTCAAATGGGCCGGCCTTTCGTCCTCGGGACGCGTATCATCCTTTTTCCGGCTGATCACCTGGGAGGTTCCGGTTTTTCCGCTGAAGGGGATATCAACCAGGCGGCTGCCGCGGGCGGTTCCCCGGTCACTGTTAACAACCTCCCACAAGCCTTGGCGGACCAATTCCAAAGCCTTTTTATTGAGGTGGATTTTCCCCACCACCTGTGGTTGGTTCTGATATACCAGACGCCCGTCGGCCATTTTGATCGAATCCAAAATAATGGGTTTGTATCGTGTCCCTCCATTGGCTATCGCCGCGGTCATGCTTGCCATCTGGAGGGGAGTCGCCAGGTTAAAACCCTGTCCGATGGCAACCGATAGGGTTTCGCCTTTCTGCCATACGACACCGGTGCGTTTTTTCTTCCAGGCGGCAGTCGGGATCAAGCCCCTGGCTTCTTTATCGAGGTTAACACCGGTCGAAGAGCCCAAGCCGGCCGATATTGCATACCAGGCCAGTCGATCCACACCCAGCAGATCCCCCGCCTGGTAAAAATAAACATCGCAAGACTCGGCAATAGCCTTGACGACTTTTACCCGGCCATGGCCACCTTTTTTCCAGCAGCGGTACACACGATTGCCGAATCGGTAATGACCGGGGCAGAATACTTCTGTATTTTCATCGATTACCCCCTCTACCAGACCGGCGATAGCAGTTATGATTTTATAAGTTGAACCCGGTGGATACTCGCCCTGGACAGCTTTGTTTTCCATGGGTCGGAAAGGGTTGGAAATCAAAGAATCCCATTGCTCATGGGACATACCGTCTACAAAATAATTTTGATCAAAAGAAGGGCTGCTGGCCAGCGCCAGAATTCGACCGGAAGCAGGGTCCATGGCGACCGCAGCACCGGCAACCCCCCTTAAAAGCGATTCGGCCTTTTTCTGTAACTTAAAATCAATGGTTAAATGAATATTCTGCCCGGGATTGGTGGCTACGGTTTTTAATACGCGCACGACCCGGCCGTTGGCGTTGACCTCGACCTGGCGCCCGCCGCGTTCACCCTGCAGAAAGCTTTCAAAGGCTTTTTCCGCCCCGAATTTACCAATCAAATCGCCGCGGCGCAGTCCCGGGTATTTGCCACCGGCAAGCTCTCCGGGACTGATTTCACTTAGATATCCAATCAGATGCACGCCATCCTGAATATTGAGGTAATGCCTGCGCAGCTTGATGTTGACCGCGATTCCGGGAAGGTCATATTTATGAGCCTCGATTGAAGCCAATGCATTGCGGCCGATATCCTGTTTAATGACAACCGGTTTATAGGCCGATACGCCCTTGCTGCTGGATAGTTTTAGTTGCAGTTCCTCGGGGGGCACCGCCAGATGCTGAGAAAGCTTGTTGATCGTGGTTTCAACCGGCCGTGCATCCTTTAAAGTAATGGTGACATCAAAGGACGGCCGATTTTCCACCAGAACATCGCCATTGCGGTCGTATATCAATCCACGGGCGGGGTCAATGCTCTGCAGTCTGATCCGATTGTTTAATGAGAGCAGTCGATATTCATCGCCGCGGACCACCTGCAGGAAAATAAGCCTTATAATAAGGACAGCAAAAACTGCCATCACGCATATCATTACGCCTGTAATGCGCTGACGATACCAATCGGCATCTGCTGTTTTTAAGTATTTATCGGACATATTAATAATATTGAAGATTGTAGAATGAAGATTTATGGTATTCTATCATTTAATTTGGCTGATCGCCACAAGTTCACTTCCTAAATTAAGTGAACTTTGAGAACCGACAAGTTCAATGCCGTATGGTGTTCTCCTGGTAACAATTTAAAATTATATCTTAAGTTTCGCACCCCCTGACAAGGGTTTACGTCTAACATTTATCTTTTCTTATTACTTCTCTATAGTAGTAAAGGGCTCCTAATTATGATATATGTAATTATCCGATTTCACATTAC
>Ga0056115_1000313_pt1 | contig 22710 bp, 21 predicted proteins | sample WorMetOlspDAHAB1_FD_77007 | JGI IMG/M metagenome (GOLD analysis project Ga0056115, IMG submission 77007) | Marine gutless worms symbiont microbial communities from Max Planck institute for Marine Microbiology, Germany - Olavius sp. DAHAB.1 ...
CCGTTGCCGTTGCCGTTCCCGTTGCCGTTCCCGTTGCCGTTGTTGGTGCTGTTGCCGCCGGTGCTGTTGTCATCGTCACGGTCGCGCGAATTCTTGCCCACGGCGTTCGGATTGCGGCCTCGTGCCTTGGCACGGCCGTTGCTTGCATTTGCGACTGTCTCCTCGGCCTTTCCCGTGTTGGCCTTCGCAGCCGCTGCGGGCCTGTTTGCCTGCTGTTTCGAATTTGCAGGCGGTGCCGGTTTTGCCGCGGGAGGCGGGAGCGCGCTGCTGCTGGGTCGGTCGCCGACCGAGATTTTGGCGCCGGGCTCGGCGGGCAGCGCCGCCGCCTTGCCTGCCGACACATCGACGCGCTCGCCAGTGTCGTTGGCGGTGACCTCGACAAGACCCTCCGAAACCGAGACCGAAGCGCCGGTTTCAGCGACGCTTATCTCGAACACGGTTCCCTTCACGAGGGTGACCAGATAGGGGGTTTTGACCTTGAACTGACGTCCCGGGCGTTTGTCGACGCCGAAGATCGCGTTGCCGATCGACTGGATGACTTCGGTGACGGTGTCCGACCGGTCCGCCGGCATCTCGACACGGGATGCCGGCTGCAAATGCACGACATCGTCTTCGCGCAGCAAGGTCACGCGTCCGGAGGGACCGGTTCTAACGGAGAATGGGGGGCTAAGAACCTCGCCTTGCGTAAGAACCTGCGATTCGCCCTGGCCAGGCCGCTCGACCTCGGCCAGACCCGCCACTTGAAATGCTCGCCATCCGACTGCCCCGGTATCCTGTGCCCAGCCCAGGCTGGGCCCGACCAGGCACGCGATCACGATCGCCGCTATTCGCAAGATCCGGACAGAGTCCGATTGGGGCTGTTTACGGCGGTGCACGACTTCGCACTCCTTAATTCCGTTGCATTTGTCTTGTCGGCCTCGCGGTTCAGCGCCCCCCCGAACCGCGAGGCTCGGCTTCGGTCATGAACCTCTGCCAAGCACATTTAGGTTACATTTAGCGTGCTTTATGAAAGCTTTACGCCTACAAATTCAGATTGTTGAAATTGGCAGATATTAGTATCAAGGATTGTAGACTCCACGATTATACCCGATACGATGGTATGTAGATCCGCGAGTACGATCCGTGGCTGCGAGGCGGGTTCACGCAGCGGGTGAGTGCCGTTTCGGACTTGACCGTCATGCGCGAGAGCTTGGTTAAGGGTGGTCGATGTGCGCCGGATCGCCATTAAGCCCCGCTGCGTTAAGGATCGGGCAAGGCGGCCATGCGAACATACGATGATATGCGGATCGGGCAGTCCAGACGCAATGCGTCTTCAGGCCGGCGGACCGCATGGTTGCCGAAGAAAGAACAACAAACGGCACGGAGGCAGAAAACCAGGAATCGGACAGGCTGGCGCGTTGGCGCCTTTATGCCTCGGATCGACATCCGGAACCGGCGGATATGCCGTGTCCCGGCCCGAATTCCTGCAATCTCCCAATTGCTCGTCCCTTGGCCGCGCTCTTGTATTCGGGCGCGGCCCTTTTTTTGGCCAGGGCCGAACGGCCATCGACGCTGTGCGCGTTTACCCTGAAAACAAGACGGAGTCTTGCGCCCTACGGTTTGCCGTTAACCCTTTTAACGCCGCCTTAACGCTGGCCTCAGCATAGTTCCCCCAGGTCCGGGAAAGCAGCGTTTTTGCTGCTTCGTCAACGTCATGGCGCGGTTTCGCAGCCAGGTCGGAGGCGCACCCCACGGGCTGCGGGCACAGCAGATCCCGGCAGGGCGTTCCCTGACGGGACCTCTGCCGTGTCCGAACGCCGCGCGAGAGCAGGAACGTGAACGAACGTGTGCTGAGCGAAGTGCCGGACGAGATCCGGAGCGGGTACTACCCCGGATACGAACCCGGCCTGATCGACCTTGCCGAGTTCCTTCGCATATTCCAGCGCCGCGCCGGACTTTTGTTTGGCACAGTCTGCTTCCTAATGGCGGTCGCGACCGTTGCGGTATTCCAGCTCGCGCCGCGCTACACGGCAAGCACCAAGGTTTTGCTGGACCCGGACAAGCAGCAAGTCGTCGACATCGAGTCCGTGGTCTCGGCCCTGACCTTCGATAACCAGATGGTCGAAAGCGAGATCGCGGTCATCCAATCGCGCGCGCTGATTGCCGAAGTGATTCAAGAGTTGGAGCTGTATCGCCGTCCGGAGTTCAATCCCGCCGTCAGGGCGCGGTTGGCGGCGCAGCAGGAACCGCTGATCGACTGGAACAAGGTCGTGCCCCGGGCGTGGCTGGAGAGGTTTCTTCCGAAGAAGCAATCCGTCCCCGTTGATCCCGCGGTCCAGGCGCAGCGCGAGCGCACGCGGGTGATCAACAGCGTGGCCGGCGGGATCAGCGTCAAGCCGGTGGGCCGGTCCCGGGTGGTTGACGTGACCTTCTCCAGCGGCGACCCGGCTTTGGCGGCTGCGGTCGTCAATGCCCTGGCGAGGAACTACATCGTCGAACAGCTGAAGGCGAAATTCGAGGGCACGCGCCAAGCCACCGAGTGGCTGAACGACCGGCTGGGCGACCTGCGCAAGCAGGTCGAGGCCTCTGAGATCATGGTCGAGCGGTTTCGGGCCGAAAGCGGTCTGATCGAAGGGCGAGACACCAGCATCATCGCCCAGCAGATCACCGAACTGAACACCCAGCTTGTGATGGTCCGTTCGGAATACGAGGGGACCAAGGCGCAGCTCGCAAAGATCGAAGAACTGTTCGAAGAAAGCGGGTTCAGTTCGGTCCTCGACCTGCTCGGCTCGGAGACCCTGGACCGCTTCCGCAGCCAGGAGACGGACCTCAAGCGGCGCGAGGCCGAACTTCTGTCGGAATACGGCCCCAAACACCCGATCATCGTCAACCTGCGCGAGGAGATGGCCCTGCTGAGCAATCGCATGGCGTCGGAAGCCAAGCGGGTGATCGATGAAATGCGCAGCGAGGTCGCGGTGTCGCTGCAACGGGTCTTGTCATACGAGCGTCGTTGGACGGCCTGAAGCGGGAAGCCGCCGTCCTGAACAGCAACGAGGTCGAACTGCGGCAACTGGAGCGCGAGGCCGCCGCCAACAGGGCCGTCTTCGAAACATTCCTCAACCGGTTCAAGGAAACCGAACAGATCGGTTTCGAACAGCCGGACGCGCGGATCATCTCGAAGGCGGACGTGCCCACGGACCCGTCCTTCCCGAACAAGCTGCTGCTGCTGGCCGTGGCGTTCGTGGGCTCGTTGGGCATCGCCCTTGGCCTGATCTATGTCGCGGAGATCCTGGAAACCGGCTTTCTCAGCACCGACCAGATCGAACGTGAGCTTCAGATCGTGGGCCTTGGTCTGGTCCCGCGGATCAAAGGGGCCAGGCCCAATCCGCAGGAATTTGTCCTGAAGAAACCGCTTTCCGCCTTCGCGGAATCGATGCGCTCGCTGTTTACGGCGATCCTTCTGCAGCGCCCCCAGGGCGGCAAGGGGATCTCGATCATGTTCACGTCGGCGGTTCCCGGGGAGGGCAAGACGTCGATCGTCTCGTCCCTGGCGCGGGTCATCGCCCGTTCGGGCCGCAAGGTCCTTGTGCTGGATTGCGACCTGCGCCGCCCGCGCATTCACAAGGCGTTCGGCGAAAAGAAAGGCAACGGACTGACCGACTTCATCACCGGAGTGGCCAACCTGGAAAACCTGGTGCAGAAGGACACCAAGTCGGACGCGCACTACATCTCGGCGGGGCACCATACCGAAGATCCGCAGGAGCTGCTTCGCGCCGAACGGATGCGCTATCTGGTCGAGCGCATGAAAGACCACTATGACGTGGTCCTGCTGGATGCGCCGCCGGTCCTGCCGGTGTCCGACGCCAAGGTGCTCAGCGCCTGGGCCGATATCTGCGTGATGGTCGTGCGCTGGCGGTCCACGCGCCGGGCCGCGGCCCGCACCGCCTTGCACCAGATGGAGACTGCGAAAGCCAATATCGGCGGCGTCGTCCTCAGTCAGGTGAATGTCAGGCGGCACGCCAAGTACGGCTACGGCGACTCCGGCTACTATTACGGCGACTACAAGAAGTACTACACGGAATGACGGCGATCGGTCGCTCCGGGCCGCGCGCGGTCGCGGTTGTCCCCTCCGTTGCCCCGCGGCGTCGGGGCCGCTAGGCCATGGCGCCGCTGCGCTATGTGGGTGGGGCCGGTCCGGCCGAGGTCCCGGTCGAAGGAAAGATGGCGCTGTCGCGCGACGTCGTCTTCGTGGTCTACGCCCTGATCTTTGCGATCTCGGCGCGCTTTGCGTTTCAGCAGGGCTCCGACATCTTTCCGCTGGCCTGGGTCTTTTTCGTGATGTGCGGGCCGCTGTTCTTTCTCGGCGAGCGGTTCCTGATCGTCACGGTCGTCGCCTTCATCGTCTTCTTCGAGCAATCCCTGTGGTTCATCTCCGAGGGCGCTCCGGAAACCGTCTACGAGCGAGGTATTCTCGGAGGCAAGGCGGTCGAGTTCCTGGTGATCACGATGGCGGCGCGTTTCGTCGTCTACAAGCAGAACCTGTCTTTGATCAACCGCAACATCATGGTGCTGATGTTCCTGTGGTTCATGGTGATCGTTCAGGGCCTGCTGGTCAGTCAGACGAACAACGTCCCGCTCTACAACGCATTGATCTTCTCGGAGGTGCGCTCGCCGGCGCTTTTCGTGGTGTTTCTGGTTCTGATGTATAACTACGTCCGCCGCGAAGTCCGGTTCTTCCTGAAGATGTTCATCATTCTGATGCTGGCCAAGGCCGCCATTACGGCGGTTTCGGTCTATCTGGGCATCGACATCCTGTGGGCGACTCACGCCAGCGGCTATGTGGGCAAGCAGTCGGCGTTCTTCGGCGCCGACGAGTCGGTCAAGGTCGTGCTGCTGGCCGCTGCGGTTGCCATGTTCTGGTACCTTCAAAGCGAGCAAATGCCGCGATTCCTGGATCCGCAGGCGCGCCGCGACATCACCGACCGGCCTTGGTTTCTGGGCCTGTGCGCCTTCCTTTTCATGCTTGTTATCGTCGCGGCCTTGCGGCGCGGCGGGATCATGGGGCTGGGCTTCGTGGTGCTGGCGGGCATTCCCTTTGCCGGCGTCCGGTCCAGGGTGCTGCTGATTTCGCTGATGCTGATTGCCGCGGCGTTTGTGCTGTTCTCGTTCTTCGGCGAAACCGGGCTGCTGCCCGACTTCCTGCAAAGCGCCATGAAGCGGATGCTGGGCTTGGACAAGAACGTTGCCCGGTCGGACTGGGGTCGAAAGATGGACATCATCCAGGGATGGGAAGTGATCCAACGCCACCCGGTGCTGGGCCATGGCGCGGGCACCAAACTCGCGCTGGCCCGGGTTGCCACGTACGGCAAGACCGAATCCCTCGTCATTCACCAGAACCTGACGCACATGTGGGTCAAGTTCGGCATCCTCGGGGTCACCACCTTCGTCCTGACATTCCTGATCCCGATGGTCATGTTCTGGCGCAACCGGACACTGATCCGCACCGCTTGTGCGCCCTGGCTGGTGGGGGGCGCCTTCGCAGGCGCCAGTTTCCTTCTGGCCGAGTTCGTCTGGACCTTGGCGACGCCGCCGTTTTCGATGAATTTCCGATCCTGCGCGATCGTCGCGTTCGCCATCGTCCTGATCTATGCCGCGATCAACGATGCCAGGCGGGTAGGCGCCCGCCGGGCTGCCGCGGCCCACGGCGAACCGCGCGTTAACCATGGCTTCAGGCCGGCCCGCCATTAACCATCGGGTTGCAATTTGTCCTTAGAATCCGCCGGTTAGCGAATTCGGGCGGATTTCATGCAGGTTGTGACGTTGAACGAGGAGGCCCTGTCCAAGGCCAGCCGGGACCTCTGGTCTTCGGTCGAGCGGAGCGGATTCCGGCCGACCCACGTTGTCGGCATCGTGACCGGCGGCGCCGTCGTCGTCGACCGAATGCGGGCCGCCTTGCCGCGGGACGTGCAGACCGTCGAGGTGAGCATGGCCCGGCCGGGCACCGAGATGAAGCGCCGCAGCGCCGCCAGCCGGATATTGCCCCGTTTGCCCTACGCGGTGACCGACAGGCTCCGCGTCCTGGAGGCGTCGGTGCTGGCCCGCCGCAATGGAGAGGCCGACGAGCCGAGAGCAAAGAAGGGCCTGTCTCCGGAGGATGCCGCCAAGCTGGGCCGCATCACCGAGGCCGCGGACGCCAGGGTGCTGGTCGTGGACGACGCCGTCGACAGCGGCCGCACCCTTGCCGCCGTGGCCGGTCAGTTGCGCGACAGCGCCGGCGCGGACCGGGTAAAGACCGCTGTGATCGTGCAGACCCAGTCCGACGTGGCCCTGGTCCCCGATTTCCGCCTCTTTGACGGCGTCTTATGCCGGTTTCCATGGTCCAATGACTACCACGGCTAATCTTCTCGTGCTGGTCGACCTGGACGGCACCCTCGTCCGGGGCAACAGCTTTCACATGTGGCTGCGGCACATGCTGACCGACGGGCTGAAAACGCTGACGCCGCCGAAACGGTATGTCAGCCGGCTGGTCATCTGCATTTTTGCCGCCCTTCGTCTCGGCCGTGTGATCACCCACGCACGGCTCAAGCAGGTCTGCCAAGGCGTCTGGAACCGGGCCCTGACGCGGTCGACCGACCCGGATCACGAATTGAACAGCTTCCTGGCGGTTCTCATGCGGCAGGTCGACCCTCGGATCCGCACCTGGATCGGCAGCGCCCAGACAGGCGGCGCGGTTGCCGTTCTCACCACGGCCGCGCCGGGCGACTACGCGCTTCCGCTGGCCCGGCGACTCGGCTTCGACGGGGCGGTCGCGACACCGCGCGTGGACAGTGCCGGCTGGTCGGAGAACCTTCGCGAAGAAAAGGAACGCAACACGGTCGCTTATGTGCGCAGCAAGGGATGGGATGATAAACGGACCATCCTGTTCACTGATCATATCGACGACTTGCCGCTGATGCAGGCGGTCCAGGAGGTTTGCCTGGTCGCCGACGACGCCACACATTCCACGATCCGCGATCGTTTGAACGGCGCGACGCAGTTGCGCACACTCGAACAGGTGGTGGGCCATGCAGGGTGAGGGCGCCTGGATCTGGTTCGAGGACGAAGTCCGCGGACCGTACCCGCCATGGGAAGTGGAGCTTGTCGCCAGCAAGTGCCGCCATTTCCTGGTCTGCGACCGCGAAGGACGCTGGGTCCGTTTTGCGGACTGGGACCGCCGGCCCGTCTCCGGGGGGCAACCGCCACCGCCGCCGCCGCTGCGCCGGTTCGCCCTGGCTGCGTCGCGGATCCTTTTTCGCCGTCTGTTGAGGGTACACCACTAGATGCGCCCCTATATCGTCATAGGACAATACCGGGACCGCCCGGCGGAAGGCATGCAGGTGCTGACCCGCGCGGTCGTCGACGGGCTGCGTCGCGAAGGCCGTTCGGTCCATGTGTTCGAGCCGACGCGCATGGCGACGCAGATCTGGCAGTCGCTGAGGCTGCGGCCTGCGGCCATCATCTTCACCCATGGTCCGGGGACCAGGGCAGTCTTCATGTCGGCGCTGCTGGGTCGGTTGACCCGGGCGCGGATCGTTTGGTTGGCGCCGCGTCCGGACCTGGCCGGCTGTCCCCGCGCCTTGACGGCGCTGGCACGCGTCGACCTGGTTCTGAGCAGCCGGATGGCGCCAGAACTGGCGGCGATCGTCCGGGAATGCGGCGCGCTTTTCGTCAAAACCGTGCACGGCGTCGACAGGAACCGGTTCCGGCCGCTTCCGGCGCTGACCAACGACGACAGGGCTGCGGCATTGGGGTTGGACGGCACGACGAGGCGGCCGGTCCGTTTGCATGTGGGCCACATCCGTCCCAACCGCGGCCTGGAGCTGTTGGTCGAAACCAAACGCCGCCTGGGCGACCGGGCCGAGCTGGTCGTTTTCGGCAGTCCGACCTTTCCGCCCGATCAGTCCCTGCTGGATGCCCTTCGGGGCGCCGGCGCGCATGTACAGGTCGGTTTCACGCCTGATCTTGCGCGAGTTTACGGCGCGGCTGATCTGTATCTGTTTCCTGCAACGGACTCCCAAGGCGGTGCGATCGATCTGCCGCTCAGCGTCCTGGAGGCGCTTGCGGTCGGCGTCCCCGTTTTGACCACGCCGTTCGGGGCGACCCGGGAAGTCCTGGCGTCGGTTCCAGGCGTTACCTTTGCCGAGCCGGAAGACTTTGCGGCGCGGTGCGCCGACCTTCTGCAGAACTCTGCGATATCCGCGCGTCCGGTCGCATCCTTGCCGCAGGAGTTCGACCTGGCGCGCCTGGCAGGCAAGGTCGTGCGGATGGTGGAGGCGACGTGATGACCGGCGCACGGCAAATGCTGGTCGCCATCATCGGCGTTGACGGCAGCGGCAAGACCACGGCCAGCGAGGGCGTGGTTCAGGCGCTGGGCGCCGGGCGTGCGGCCCGGGTCTGGCTGGGCGCGGAATCCCTGTTGATGGCGCCCTTGCGGCTGGGCCTGTCGCTGTTGCGCCGGCGGGCCTTCGCGAAAAAGGAGACGTCGGGCGGCTACCGGGCGGAGGTCGCGCAGAAGCACTCCATGGCGCGCCGCTTTGCCAGGTTCGAGCCGCTTTACGTCTGGCTGATCCTGCTCGACTATCGCCTGCAATACCTCTGGAAACGCTGGCGTAGTCGCGGCGTGGCCATTCTGGTCACCGACCGGTACTTCTTCGACGTCGCGGTCAACCTGGCGCTGACTCTCGACTGGCCGGCGGAGAAACTGATCGCCTTTTTGCAGCGGCACATCGGCCGCTACGCGCTGCCGCAGGTCCGATGCCTTGTCCGGGTCAGCCCCGAGACCGTGATGCAGCGCAAGGACGACGTTCCCGACCGCAGCTACATCGCCTTGCGGATCGACTACTACCAGGCGATCGCCGATGCCTTCGGGTTCGAGGTTCTGGACGGCGAAGCGGCGCCGGAAACCGTGCGGGCCCGCATTCTGGACCTGGTCGAAGCGGCGCGCGAGCGGCCCCATGTGCATTACGTCCATGCCAACAACCCCGATCTTGGCGGGGCCGATTTCTGCCTCTGCCGAATGGCGCTGGAGATGCGGCGGCGCGGCTGGGATGTTTCCGTCAGTTTGCGCCTGCCGACCCGCATCGTCTCAGACTATCGGGCAGGCGGGGTCCCGGTTCTGACCGGCGGTTTCCATCGCCCCCAGGTCAGTCGCGGCGTGCCGGGCCTGTGCCGGCTGCCATTTGATATTGCCGCAAGCCTGGTCCATTTCCTGGCGAAGTTCCGCCGGCTCCGCCCGGATCTGGTCCATGTCAACGATCTGTACGATTTTGCCCCAGCGATTGCGGCGCGGCTGATGGGCATTCCGGTGGTCTATCACATCCGGATGATCCGCGAACGCGGGGCCGAACGTCGCCTGTTCGCTTGGCTGATTGGCTGGTGCGCGCAGATATCCTTTTCGGTGTCGGGAGCGGTGCGGTCCGCCTATTTCGATGCGGCCGCGCCCAGATCCGGTCATCGGGCCGAGGTGGTGCCGGACTGGGCAAACGACACCCTGGTCGCCGAAGGCGATGCGCCCCTGCCGGCGGACCTGGCGGAGCACCCGCGCCGCGTGGTGATGGTCGGCCGTCTGGAGCATTGGAAAGGCCAGCACGTTTTCGTCGAGGCCGTCTCCAGGATCGCAAAGAACCATCCGGATGTGGGCTTTTACCTGATCGGCGGACGCGTCGAAGGAAAGGGAAAGCAGGACTACGCCGACCAGGTCATCGCCGCGACCGGGACGGCCGGCGTGACGTGGCTTGGCGAACGCAACGACGTTCCCGCCATTCTCAGGAATGCGGATATCTCGGTTCATGCATCGGTGCGGCCCGATCCGTTCCCGGGCGTGGTGCTGGAAAGCCTGCTGTCCGGCGCGGCGGTCATCGCCGCCGACGGGGGCGGGGTGCCGGAAATGATCCGGGACGACATGGACGGCCTTCTGGTGCCGCCGGGCGACGCTGAAGGGCTCGCGGCGGCGATCGACGCCTTGCTGAAGGACCCTGACCGGTGCGCCCGGCTTGCAAGGTCCGGACGGATGCGGACCCTGGATCTGACCGACAAGGCGCGGATTTTGGAACTGACCGAGACGCTGTACCACGACGCGATGGGCCTCGCGTTCATGGAGGAAGAGAAATGCCAGATGACGCAATGAGAAGCCTCAAGTCGCCCGTCTCGGGGAGGGGCGGCGAGGCCATGCTGTTCGCCCTCCTGGGCTCGCCCATGGGCGAGACGCCGACGCGGCCGCCAGCCGGCATCGACGTCCAGTCGCTGTTCGAGTTCGCGTTCCAGAACCGGGTTGCCCTGATGATGCTGGAGCGGTGCGAGGAACTGAAGGTTCCGCTGACGGAATCCATGCAGTGGGAGCACAAGCGGCTGCGTGAGCGGCGTCGCAAGACCGACGCGGTTATCGCGCGGCTGAGCAAGGCGTTGAACGAGGTCGCCGAGGGCGAGTGGACCCTGCTGAAGTCGATGAAGCCGTTTCCCTCGACACCCAACGACACGGACTGGATCCCGTTCGATCCGGCGCGCCACGGCGATCTGTGCCTGCATCTCATGCAGTCGGGCTTCCGTTTTCTTGAGAAGGCGCCGCTGCAGACGACGCTGGTGGAGGAATCCGGTCTGGTCCTGACCCACAGCGACAAGCGCGGCGGGGTCTATTACATCGACTGCTACAAGATGCCCGGCGCGGACTACTTCGTCTATCTTGACCCCGCGAAACTGCGCGGGCACAGCGAGATCGTCAATGTCGACGGCGTTCCGACGCCGACCCTGGAGCCAGCACTGGAACTGGTCACGATCTTGATCCACAACGTCTTTCCCGAGAAGACGTACTCGATCGAGACGTTCTACCTGATCATGCACTATCTGGCCGAAATCGAACGGCGCGGCCAACGGGAGGCCTTCGTCGCGGCGGTGCGCGAGAACTGCTGCGCCCGGGCCGCGTCGGCCAATCTGGCCGTGACGGCGGTCTTGCATCAGCGGTACTTCGACTTCGTGCCCGAGCCGTTGCAGGCCCTGTTGAAACTGTTCCCGTCGGGACGGGCGGAAGGCCGGCTGCTGGCGAACAGCGAACGGGCGCTGCCCTATAACTTCTCGAACACGTGCTTCTGGATGGTGTTTCTGGAGAAACTGCGGGATCCGATCTCGATCAAGTCGGCTTTCGTGCAGCTTTTGCACATGATGAACCCGTTCTTCTTCTTCGACGTGTGCCGCATCATCTGGAAACGAACGCGCGGCGGCGGCATCTACAAACAGATGTGACCGAGGGGCGGGTCAGGCGCTGCTGTCGAACGATCGGACGATGCGGTTGAACTGGCCCGGCCGTTCCAGCCCGCGGTCCAGCAAGACCATGCCTTTCTTGTACAGCCGCGCAGCCACCAGCAGGACCTTCAGAACGGCGTAAGACAACCGTCGGGGCAGGATGGCCAGCCAGGGCCGCCGCTCGATCACCAGGTCCCAGTGTTCGTGGCGCATCGCGCGGTGGTCTTTCACCGACTTGTTCCGGCCTGTGATCCGAAACTGCGCCAGCGGCGCGCGGATCCGGCCGAATCGGACGCCGCCGTCGATGCAGCGAAGCCAGAACTCGAAGTCCATCGAATACTCGCAGCGCTCGTCGAACAACCCGACCTTCTCCAGGACCTGGCGCCGCCAGAAGCATGCCGGGTCCGCGAAAAGGTTGTGCCCGTAGGTGACGATGAACGGCGAAAAGCCCGGTTCCTTGTGACCTCCGATCTTGCTGCCGGCCTCGTCGATGAATTCGATATCCCCGTAGACGAAGTCGTCCAGCGGATTGCCGACGAAGTGCTGCCAGACCCGCTCCAGAGCCCCCGGCAGCAGCCGGTCGTCGGCATTCAGGAATTTGATGATCTGGCCCTCGACCAGGCGCATGCCCTTGTTGATGGCGTCGGTCTGGCCGGAATCCGGTTCCGAGATCCAGCGGATCCGGTCGCCGTAGCCGGCCAACAAGGCCTGGCTGCCGTCGCTGGAATTGCCGTCTACCACAACCACATCGACGCCAAGGTCGGACTGGGACAACACCGAATCTATTGCCGCCGCCAGGGTCCCGCAGGCGTTGTAGGCAGGGATGACGATACCGAACCGTTTGATCTGGCTTTGGGGATGGCCGTTCATTGAGGGTGCGCTGTTGTGTTGCAGTGGATCCTGGCAACTGTGGCATGCCCTGTCTTTGCAGAGTCTTAAGGCTTCTGGCGAAGAATCCAGCCTCTTCAGACGTTTGGACGGGCGACGGGTTCGGCCGCGCGGTTCCTGCCGGGGGCCCTGGGGCGCCCGGCTATGCGTTCGACGGGGCCGACCGGCGAAGGGCGGGAATGAGCACCACATCTGCCACAGGGGCCTTGCAGGGCCTGGCCAAGAACGCGACGATCTTCGCCATCGGCCTGGTGATGACGAAGGTTTTGGCCATCGTTACCCACCTGGTTATCGCCAACCTGGCGGGCGACGCCGTATACGGTTTCTTCAGCTTCGGTTTATCGATCATTTTGCCGGCATCGGTCCTGGCCCTGCTGGGGCTGCATCAGGCGTTGATCCGGTTTGGGGCCGAGAGCGCGCAGTCACGGACGCCGAGCGTCTTCGCTTCGCTGTACCGGCGGTTTTCCCGGGCGACGTTCATCTGCGCCTGCATCGTCGCCTTGCTGTTGTTTGCAGGCGCCTGGGTGGTTGGGCAATACGGCCTTTACGACGACTATGTGCCGATCGTGCAGATCATGGCCGTGGCGCTGCCTTTCATGACCAGCCTGACGATGTCCAGCTACGCCTTTCGCGCGATGGACGAATTCGGGCCGGACGCGTTCTTTCGCAACTTTCTGCGCAACGTCGTGTTCGCATTGCTGGTGATCGCCGCGCCGGTGCTGTTCGGCCGCATCGACCCCGAGATCATCGCGGCCATGTTCGTGTTGAGCTTTGTCGCCGCCGCGGCCGTTTCCGGCGGCTATCTGCGGCGCGCTTTCGCGAACGCCGGTGCGACCGGGCGTCGCTACGCCAGCCGGGTGCGTATGCCGTCGGGCCGGATTCTCTCGTTTGGCGTCGGAATGACCTCGTTAATCTTCGTCTACGAGGTGTTCTTCCACATCGACCGCATCTTCCTGGGGCAGTTCGCCGAGCCGGCCGAGGTTGGCCGCTACGCCGCCGCCGCGTTCCTGTCGCGCAATGCCGAGATTGTCGGCCTGATCAGCTACAACGTTGTCACGCCCTTCATTTCTTCGAAACTGGGCATGAGCTGGTCGAAGGAGCAAAAACAGGTGCTGCGGCCGGTGATCCTGATCACGGCGGGGTGCGGCGCGCTGGCCCTGTTAGCCGTCTACCTCGTCGGTGAGTACGTCCTGCGGCTGTTCGGTCCGAGCTTCGTGGCGGCGTACGATATCTTCATGGTGTTGATGCTGGGCAACGTCATCTTGACGATGAGCTCTCCGATCAGCGCGGTTCTGCAGTTTCGCGACCTGGTTCGGCGCGATCTCTTCTTCTCGTTGGCCGGGCTGGGCACGACGCTGGCTTGTCTGGCTTGGCTCACCATGAATGGGATGGCCGGGCCGGTCGAGGTGGCGTGGTCGATGGCGGCGGGCATGACCGTGATCTCCGCCAGTCGCATCGTCCAGTATCTCCTGCTGCGCTGAACGAACCGCTATTTGCGCAGGAATGCGCCGTTGACCTGCAGCACCTCGTAGTTGACCGTATCCACAAAGGTGGGCATCAGCGATACGCAGGTAAAGCCGCGCTGAGTCAGGTGCTGGTACATCTCCAGAAAACCTGGAGCGCCGTCATATACCGGCTGTAACGACAGTTCTGTGTAGATAAGCTTTATGTCCTGGATGTGCCGTTCGGCGCCCTTAAGGACCTCCATCTCGAAGCCCTGAGTATCAAGTTTCAGCGCGGCGTCGCGGCAGCGCAGCCCGGCCTCGTCGATAAAGGCGTCCAGCGTTGTGACCGAGGCGTCCTCGCTATCGATATAGTCGACGCCCGGCAAGCCGTCGCGATGTCGGTCCAGCATACCCAGGATCGAAGAACTGTCTCCGTTGCCCGCAATGTTGATGCGGGTCGTTCCAGGACTGGCGCCCACGGCGCAGCGCGGTGCGACCTGCCAATCCGGGTCCTGGGCCGTCAGGGCCGAGAGGCGGTCGTGCGAGCCGCTCAGCGGCTCGAAGGAGACGATCCGGCCAGCATACCCCTCGCGCCTGATATCGACACCGAACTGGCCGGTGCTGGCTCCGACGTCGAAGACCAGGTCGATCCCGTTCTGCTGCAGCAGCCTGACGAGCCGTATCGTCTCGTCGTAGCGCGGGTGGAACCTCTGGACCTTAAGGCCAAGGGTGCGGCACAGCGCCTTGACGGCTGTTCGAAACGCCTGGCCCGCGCCGCCGGGGACCGGCGAGGTTGGCAGCGCCACCTCCGACATCGTGCTCTCCGTCATGTTGGGACTGGTTCAGGGGGCCAATGGAACGGCGAGACCGGCTAACAATCGCTTAACGATAGCCGGTTCAGGCGGCGTTATTGGCGTGCCGGGCCGTTGCGGCCTGCGACTGCCGGGGCAGGCCCTTCGTGTCCCATTGGTGCGCGGTCGCGACAATCTCCCGAATATCCTCGAACTGAGGCTTCCATCCCAGGACCTGGCGGGCCTTGGCCGAATCAGCCACCAGGGTGGGGGGATCGCCGGGCCTGCGCGGGCCGTAATTGAGGTTCATCCGCTGGTTGGTCGCTTCCTGGACCGCGGCGACGATCTGTGTGACCGAGTGACCCTTGCCGGTGCCGATGTTAAAGCAGTCGGAACGGTCGCCCGTTGTCAGGAAATCCAGCGCCGCCACGTGGGCGTCCGCCAGATCGGACACATGGACGAAGTCCCGCACCGCGGTGCCGTCCCCGGTCTGGTAGTCGGTGCCGAAGACCGTGAAACTGCCCTCCGGATCCCGCGCCGCCCGCAGCGCCAGCGGAATAACATGGGTTTCGGGGTCGTGGGCCTCGCCGACTTCGCCGTCCGGGTCGGCGCCGGCGGCGTTGAAATAGCGCAATGCCGCGTATCGGATTTCGTGGGCCGTCTCATAATCGGTCAGCATACGTTCAACCGCCAGCTTGCTGTTTCCGTAGGGATTGATCGGCAGCAGCGGATGGTCCTCGGGGATCGGCGTGTTTTCGGGCGTGCCGTAGACGGCTGCCGTGCTGGAGAATACAACCCGGCCTATCCCTGTCTTGGCCAGCACCTCCAGCAGCGACAGCGAGCCGAATGTGTTGTTGCCGTGATACTTGCCCGGATCCCGCACCGACTCCCCGGCCTCGATCGAGCCGGCAAAATGGATGACCGCGTCAGGCTGGTAGATCTCGATCGTCTGGGTCAGGGCGGCCTGATCAAGAATATCCGCCTCGATCAGCGGGCCCCATTTCACGGCCCAGGCATGGCCGTTGCTTAAGTTGTCGTAAACCACAGGCCGGTGCCCTGCGGCCGCCAGCGCCTTGCATGTGTGGCTGCCGATATACCCGGCACCTCCCGTCACCAAAACCGTCGCCATTTTGACTGGTCCTTTTCGTTTCTTGGTCTTGCGCGGCGTCGGCGTGCGTGCAGCACGGTAAACGGATGCTTAAGCACGTCGGCTGCCGCGATCTGCGACAGTTGTGAGTGTAAGGAAGACCCGCTTAAGGGATGCTGAACAGCAAGGATTTGGAAACGATATTGGTTTTTATTGTATGCAGCATACGTTGTTATGCATTTGTTGAGAATTTTATCTAATCATACGCGAGTGTGCTTGCTGAGGCGTTGGCATTGCATACGGGGGCAAACGGAAATGGACCGGACGAATCGGTCTGAAATTCGCCGGAACAACAGGGCCGGCGGTTGGGGTCCTCGGAGGTAAGAAGAATAAAAATGGTCAGCCACGTCGACAGTTTTGCTGCCGTACAGAGCAGCAAGAAACCGCTGCGTCAAATCTCGCTTCCCATCGTTCTGGGTCTTTCCCGTGCGCTGGACATGGTCATCATCGGCGCTCTCGGCGTCGTTTCGACCCATGCGCTGGTGTTGGAAAACGGCATCGCCAACTCGGACGACTATTTCCTGGCGATCCTGCTGTCGTTGTTCATCTCGACGATCGCGTTCCGCAACTTCGATGCCTATAACCAGCGTCGTTTGTTCAGCGGCACCGACTCCGTGAGGCCGCTGGTCTATGCCTGGGCGACGACGATCGGGTTTATGTTGCTGATCGCGTTCGGTCTGAAGACCTCGGATCTTTATTCGCGTGTCTGGTTCGCAACCTGGATCGCATCCGTCAGCGGGGCGCTGGTGCTGCATCGCCTTGTCTTGGTGGGCCTGGTTGGCCACTGGGCCAAACAGGGGCTGTTGAAGGCGCGCACCGTCATCATCGGGGCCGGGCCGCACGGGTCGCGTTTGGCCCAGCACATCAGGGACCACGGCCACATCAACACCCGCGTGATGGGCTTTATCGACGAACGCGGCAGCCGCTCGCCCGGCATGCTGGAAGGTTATCCCCTGCTGGGCGACCTTGACGTTCTGGAACGGATGGTCCGCAACCACGAAGTCGACGAGGTCGTCATCGCGCTGCCCTGGGAGGCGGAAGAGCGGCTGCACGCCGTGACCCACCGCCTGTCACTTTTGCCGGTGCAAGTGCGCATGGCTCCCGATTTCACCGGCTTCGACTACGCCGGCGGCCGTTACAGCTTCCTGGCCGGCGTTCCGATGCTGAACGTTTTCGACCGTCCGATCTCGGGATGGTCCTCGGTGGTCAAGACGCTGGAGGATCGCGTTGCGGCGCCGCTGCTGGTGCTTCTGGCTCTGCCGGTCATGGCGCTGGTGGCGCTGCTGATCAAGCTTGATTCGCCGGGCCCGGTCTTCTTCAAGCAGCAACGGCACGGGTTCAACAACAATCTGATCGGCGTTTTCAAGTTCCGCACCATGTACGTGGATCAGACCGACGCCACCGCCCGCAAGCTGGCTACCCGGGACGATCCGCGGATCACACGGATCGGGCGTATCCTGCGCGCCACCAGCCTGGACGAACTGCCCCAGCTTTTGAACGTCCTGCGCGGCGAGATGTCTCTGGTGGGACCGCGGCCCCATGCGGTGCATGCGGGTGTCGGCGAACGCACCTATTGGGACATCGTCGACGACTACGCAGCGCGCCATAAGGTCAAGCCCGGCATCACCGGCTGGGCCCAGGTCAACGGCTGGCGCGGGGAAACCGACACGGACGACAAGATCCGCAAGCGTGTCGAGCACGACCTCTATTACATCGAAAACTGGTCGCTTTGGCTCGACATCAAGATCGTCCTCAAGACCGTCCTGGTCGTGCTGAGCCGGCAGAACGCCTACTGAGGCATCGGCCCAACAAGATCGACGTCGCCGACGCGCCGGCCAGGACGGACTCCCTACGTCACTGGCCGGCGCGCTCCGGTTTGTGGGCCACCAGGATCGGCTGGTGAAAGCCGCTGTCGGACGGCATGATCCAGCGCCCCCTGACCAGCCCGGCCACCTTCAACATGTCCGTCAGATCCAGCCGAAGGACGGCGCGGTAACGTCCGACGAAGTGGCGGCTGACCCACCCCTCGTCGATCTCTTCGGTCAGGTAGAGGTGCATCCGGTAGCTTCGGTCGTCCAGCCATTCCCAGACCTGATGGACGAAACGGCTCCGCCCGGAGGACTTGAAAAAGCGCGGCTGGGTTATGACCGGGCGCTCGTAGACCGAATTGTCGTAGTCCCTGATGCTGACGACCAGCAACCCGCCCGGCCGCAGCCGGCCTGCCATTTCGGCCAGCGCCTTCAGGATATCGTCTTCGGACGGGAGGTGCGGCAGGGCATTGTCCGCCGACAGGACCACATCGAACGGATCCGGGAACGCATCGGAGAGTTCCCTCACATCGGCAACTTGAAACGAGATCTCCAGCTTGCGCCAGTCGGCCTCGGCGCGGGCGCGGTTGACGGCGGGGGCGCTGATGTCGCTGCCGGACACGGTGTAACCCAGGCCCGCCAGGCCCAGCGCCTGGGTGCCGACGCCACAGGTGCAATCCAAGATGCTGGCCGGCGGCTGAAATCCCTCAGCCCTGATCAGGTGATAGAGAACCGTGCCCTGGCGCGTGATCGCCGCGTCCCAGTCTTCGTAGATAAGATGATAGTGCGCCGCGAATTCGTCATACAGCGCGTCGTCGTCCTGCGTCATGCCGCAAGCATGACAGGCGCCCGCCGGTGGTGCAATTCCCCGAAGCCGGCGGTTCCGGTCTAGTTTTCCTGCGCGCTCTTGTATGAATAGTATACAAAGCCGCTGGATGCGCCGCTCGGATCGTCTTCGGACTCGGCGCCGACCGCCAGTTCGCCGATCTGGCCGACGCTCGTGCCTACGCGGCTCTTCTTCGCCGGGTCACTGTCCGCGCCGGCGCAGCTGGCCAGTGCCAGGCCGACAACAAAAGCCAAGGGCAGGGACCTGCGCCGGATCCGGCCCGCATCGTCGTTCGCCATCGTCGTCATCTCACGGTCCCCGATCATTTCGCTAACGCTTTGCTGGCCGTCTCGTCGCAGGGCCATTCCTCTACCGCCGACCGCATGGCCGCCTGGATCGCGTCTTCTTCAAGATAATTGGGATTGGCTTTCGCCCAGTCCAGAAAGACCGCAATCGCCTCGGCTCGCGAAACCGGCCGTTTAGGACAGACAAACGGGTCGATATCGGGACCTCGCACCAGTGCGCGATGGAAATGCATAGCCCCGCTGAAGAACCCGAAACAGAAACTCATGGCCTCGTCGTAGAGGGGGTCGTCGTCCGAAACCGCGCACAGATCCACCAGGTCATTGCCTGTCCTTAGGCTGAAATCCTCCAGGGAAACGGACCATGCCGGATGGTGCCACACCAACGCGGCAGCGAAAGCCAGGGCCACCCTGCGCATACTTGTCCTCCCAGTCTCTGTAATCCATTCCCCGACGCCAGTGTGCCCAATGGAAGTGAGCCGGGCAAGGACTGTCCGGGCTGTGAGCCGAATCGTTAAGAATCAAAGATCTATTGCCCTGGAGGCCTGATTGCCTATAGTCCCGCGAGACCACAGACAAAGCAGGAGAGGGTCATGAGGCAGGCAGGATTTATCGCAGCGGCACTGGCGGCATCGCTGGCCATGGCGCCGGCGGCTCAGGCCAAAGACGTCCAGGCCGAATGCGAAAAGATGGAATGGGTCAAGTCCGGCACTTTCAAGGCCGAACTGACCAGCGTCGGGCTTATCATCGGCGCCCGTTGGGGCAACGGCACGGTAACCCTGGACGATGGCAAGACGTTCACGTTCAAGATGTCCGGCGGATCGATCCTGGATATCGGCGGCTCGGCGACGGAGTTCGAGGGCACTGTCTACAACCTCAAAGACCTGAAGGACTTCGAGGGCACCTATTCAGGCGTCTCCACGGGTGCTGCAGTGGTGAAGGGCGTCGGCGGCGTCTCCCTGACAAATTCGAACTGCGTTGTGCTGAACGCCGAAGTCGGCAAGACCGGGCTGCAGCTCAAGGCGGGCCCCGAGGGCGTTAAAGTCTCGCTGGAAGAGTAGGCGAAACGAGTTAGGGCTCCTTGCCGACACGGCGTTTGATTGGCACGCCGCACGGGTCCAAAAAACGCCGTGGTTGTTCCGTATCCAGTCTCCGAGGGGCCTTGATCGTCGGCGAGGCGGACTGGAAAACGTGCATGCAGTGCCAGAACCTTCTACGAGGCGGGCTATGTGGCGGAGTTTGATGGTTGCCGGTGCGCGCCTTGTCTTGTTCGCCTTTTCGCTGGTCCTGGCGGGTGGGGCGGACGCTGCATCGCCTCTGGACCCCAGGGCCTTTCGGGGAATTGCGGCGCGGCTGGATCAGGGGCTGGACGGATCGCCGTTGCGCATTGCCATTCGCCCTTTCGCGGCAAACGAGGTTCCCATTTCGGTAGCCACCGCCAGCCTGTTTAACGATGCGCTGATGGCAGCCCTGCAAGAGCGATTCCGGACGGCCGGAACCGGTCATTCGATTGTCGCGCGGGCGGAATTGAACCAGATCTTTCGCGAGGCCGAAGTGTTCTACGACTTCGACCTCGCCGAGGCTCTGAAGTCAGCAAAGGCCGATGTCCTGGTGATCGGTAGGATCACGCGGGCGCCAGAGGGCGGCGTATTTGTTTCCTATCGGGCCAACCTCGTCTCAACCGGACAGGTCAAGGCCAGCACCGAGCCAGTTTTCATCGCTTATGATGTCGAATCGGACCTTGACGCCAATTCGGCGCGTTCGCTGGAACAGGTGATCGACGATGCGGCGCGTCACTTCATCCGCCAGCTCGGCGAGATTCGCTAGATCCGGCCCAAAGGTCTTCACTATGCCACTTCGGGAGTTGAGACACGTTTCGGCGAGTATGCGGGCCAATTGTTCTTGGATGCGATGTCTCAAAGGGCCGGTGCACAGTCCTGGCAGCCGATCGCGGTGGAAGGCTTGACACGAGGACTGAAGATTGAAAAAGGCGAGGTCGACGCGGCATTGGTCAGCGAACAAGCGTCGGATTTTCTGTTTTGCGGGACATATTGGGACCTTGGGCGCCATGTCGAGCTTAGGCTGACCTTGAAGAACGCCCGCGGCGCCCGGACATCATACAAAGGGCTCGTACTCAGACAATCAATCGGCGACGACTTAACACTTGCACCGTCAGACGATGTGTTGGGTTTGGCGGACGTCGCCTTTCCCGGGCCTTTGGGCCTGTATCTGTCCAGCGACCGCGGCAACAATCCGGTCTACGCTGTGGGCGACGAGATGCACCTGTTGGTTCAGACCAGCGAGGATGCCAATCTCTACTGCTTCTACAGGTCTGTCGACGGCTCGGTCGTTAAGCTGTTCCCCAACAGCTTTGTGCCCGAGCCACGCTTGCCGGGCGGTTTCCTGCATCGTATCCCCGGGCGTACGATGCCGTTCCGACTGAAATTCAGCGGTCCGCCGGGTGTCGAAAGCGTACGTTGTTTCGCCACGGGCCGGCCCGTCGACAAAAACCTGCCCGACGAAGTGCGGCGTAACGATTTCGGGAACCTAACCGGCCAGGTCGTGGACGAATTGAACCGGGTCTTCCGAGGGATCCCCGAGGTGCGGCTTTCGGAAGCAACGATGGTCTCGACCCTCCATTTATGTGCGGGTGCGTGGGCTTCCTGACGTGCATGCTCGTAGCGGATCGCGCGATGCGACTCCACAGTATCGCCCTCTACTATGCCGCGGTAATTATGCACCATCGGGACCGCAGGGATCCTGCCAAGTCTCTCCTTGCCTTCCCCAGATCAGTGCTGCTTTGGTTCGGTGCACACTTGGTCACCCTCAGCGCCTGCGAAACTGGACTCGGTGACCTGGGGTCGGGCGGCCCCACCAGGGCCGCGGCATGAACGGCAGAACACCGGCCAAGGCGTTCACCAACGAAAAATCGCCGAAGCCAACAAATACGAGGAAGATGTAGAAGGCCGAAACGAAGAAAGACGCTCTATTGCCCCCCCCAACGCACGTGCACGGGGCGGCAGTGTCAGGCGATTATCCTATCTGTACAATCTCGCATCGCTCTGCGCTCAAACCCGTTTCGTAACGAGCGACGATGGAGGCAGGTCTGTTTTGGATGTGACACTCCAAGACTGAGAACACCCCAATCCGAGCAATAGTGCATACATGCATGCAACGCCTGGAATCTGCACGCTGAAATCCACGAGCGCATGTGTCCCGACAAGTACCGTTGCACAACACCCGAGCCAGGCAAGCAAATAGGCGTTGCTGTGTCGTTCAAGTCCGCGAAAGCACCTCCACGCCAATAGGACGACGGCAATCAACAAACAACCGGCAGCTGGCAGACCGATCTCAAGCGCCAGTTCGAGGTACGTGTTGTGCGCATAATCGAAATAGGCGCGAATACCTGGAACGCTGTATGCTTGAAACACGTCAGCGAATGTTCCATAGCCTGTCCCGAGATAGATGTAGTCTTCGATTGCAATCGCTGTTTGTTTGAAAGCGATAGACCGTTGAGTTGCACCAAATCCTTTCTCTGCAAAGTGGTCTAATCGTTCGTCGACATGTCCTCCTGACACGCCCAAAAGAAGGCCACCAACCACAATAAGAACGGTAAATGCCAACACCGCAACCCGGCCTGCATTCTTCGCCCGAAGAGCAATGCCTGCGACGAAGACAAAGACGGCAATAACCGTGGCTGAGACACCGCCTCGAGACGCGGTCAACAAAAGAGCAGTGCCGTTCAATAGCACGGCCGCAAGTGAAAAATAGAAAGTCAGCTCTAGTTCTGCAAGCATACGGATTATCCGCCGGGACGCGGAAGAGCCAACATAGCTGCCGGATTCGTTGCTTCGGATGTGAAGCATTCCAGAGGTTACCGCACACAATAACCCCAAACCTGCAAAGGTCGCGAAGGTGTTTCGGTTGACGAAAGTGCTCGTCAAAAACCCCTCGTAGGCCCACTTCTCGAACCAGAGGATTGCATTGGAGTCCAAGAAATAGAGGACAAGACCGTAGACGCTGTATCCGGCTGTCACGAGGGCGAGAACAAATACGGCGCGCTTGGCAGAGTCCCTCTCACGACAGGTCTGAAGCGCAAGCCAGAAAATCGCCCCGTAACTCACTAGCTGGAGTTGGAGTTGGAGTTCCCCCGGTTTGATGGACAGTTATGAGCTTACAGACTCCAGTCGCTCACGGGCGTTCTTTTCGTAGTTGATGGGGGACTGGTAGCCGAGCGCCGAATGACGCCG
>Ga0056115_1000314_pt1 | contig 22710 bp, 20 predicted proteins | sample WorMetOlspDAHAB1_FD_77007 | JGI IMG/M metagenome (GOLD analysis project Ga0056115, IMG submission 77007) | Marine gutless worms symbiont microbial communities from Max Planck institute for Marine Microbiology, Germany - Olavius sp. DAHAB.1 ...
ACGGCGAGGTCACGATCGCCGTCGTCGGCAAGTACACCAACCTGCTGGACGCCTATAAGTCCCTGGCCGAGGCGCTGAATCACGGCGGCATCGCCAACACCCACCGGGTCAAGCTGCGCTGGCTGGAGTCGGAGCTGTTCGAACATGACGATCCGGTCCATCACCTGGAAGGCTGCAACGGCATCCTGGTCCCGGGCGGCTTCGGCGAGCGCGGGGCGGAAGGCAAGATCGCGGCCGCCCGGTTCGCCCGGGAGCGTGGCGTGCCCTATTTCGGGATCTGCTTCGGCATGCAGATGGCGGTGATCGAGGCCGCGCGAAACCTGGCCGGCATCAAAGAGGCCGGCTCCAGCGAGTTCGGCCCGATGGAAGACCCGGTGGTTGGACTGCTGACCGAATGGACCCGCGGCAACACCGTGGAGCGGCGTTCGATGGGCGACAACCTGGGCGGCACGATGCGTCTGGGGGCCTATCCCTGCAAGCTGTCGGAAGGGTCGCGGGCGTTTGAGATCTATGATCGTTCGCCCAGCATTTCGGAACGGCACCGCCACCGCTACGAGGTGAACATCAACTACAAGGACGTGCTGGAAGGGGCGGGGGTCCGGTTCTCGGGAATGTCGCCAGACGACACCCTGCCGGAGATTGTGGAGATCCCCGATCACCCCTGGTTCATGGGCGTCCAGTTCCATCCCGAGCTGAAATCCAAGCCGTTCGACCCCCACCCGTTGTTCGCAAGCTTTGTGCGGGCGGCGATCGATCAGTCGCGGCTGGTCTGACGCCTCGCCGCGGCCGGCGGCGACTTTCCGGCTTGAAGAGGGCCGGCCGCACCGCTAAGAGAGCCGTCGGCGCAACCGAACCGCAAAGCGAGGGCCATGACCACCCAGCACCATATTTCCGTTGGCGACGTCACCATCGGCAACGATCTGCCGTTCGTGCTTTTGGCCGGGCCGTGCGCGATGGAGAGCCGGGCGCACGCCTTGGAGATGGCGGGTGCGCTGAAGGAAATCACCGACGGGCTGGGGATCGGCCTGATTTACAAGAGCTCCTACGACAAGGCGAACCGCACCTCCATCGAGTCCGCGCGCGGGATTGGCTTGGACAAGGCGCTGGAGGTGTTCGCCGAAGTGCGCGAAAGCGTGGGCTGCCCGGTTGTGACCGACGTGCACGCGCCGGAACAGTGCGCGCCGGTCGCCGAGGCCGTCGACGTGCTGCAGATCCCGGCGTTCCTGTGCCGGCAGACCGATCTACTGGTCGCTGCGGCTGCCACGGGACGGCCGATCAACGTCAAGAAGGGCCAGTTTCTGGCCCCCTGGGACATGGCCAACGTCGTCGCCAAGCTGGAACAGTCCGGCAATCCGGACGTCATGGTGTGCGAGCGCGGCGCCAGCTTCGGCTACAACACTCTGGTCACCGATTTTCGCGGTCTACCGATCATGGCCAAAGGCGGCACGCCCGTGGTGTTCGACGCGACCCACTCGGTCCAGCAGCCGGGCGGGCAGGGCGCCACGACCGGCGGCCAGCGCGAATTCGTGCCGGTGCTGGCGCGCGCTGCCGTGTCGATCGGCGTGGCGGCGGTCTTCATGGAAACCCACCAGGACCCCGACAACGCGCCGTCCGACGGCCCCAACATGGTTCGCTTGCAGGACATGCCTGGCCTGCTGCAGACCCTGAAGGCGTTCGATCGCGTCGCAAAGGACGTTCCCGTCGCAATTTGATCTGCGCTGCCGCCGGGGCGTCTGTTCTGTGTGCGGAAACTGTGCTTGAACTGTCTTCCTTGGCCGGTATAAGCCGGAACCAAGACCAATCAACTTGGGCGTGCGGGGGTAAATCATGTCTGCGATCATCGATCTACATGCGCGGGAAATCTTGGACAGCCGGGGAAATCCGACGGTCGAGGTGGACTGCGCGCTTGAAAGCGGGGCTTTCGGGCGCGCCGCGGTGCCGTCCGGCGCCTCGACGGGCGCCCACGAGGCGGTTGAACTGCGCGACGGCGGCGACCGCTACGGCGGTAAGGGCGTCATGAAGGCCGTGGAGGCGGTCAATGGCGAGATCTTCGATCTGCTGACGGGCATGGATGCCGAAGACCAGGTTCAGGTCGACGCCATGATGTGCACCCTGGACGGGACCGAGAACAAGGGGCGGCTCGGCGCCAATGCGATCCTCGGCACCTCGCTGGCGATCGCCAAGGCCGCCGCGGACGAGGCCGGGCTGCCGCTCTACCGCTATGTGGGCGGCGCCTTCGCGCATCTTCTGCCGGTGCCGATGATGAACATTATCAATGGCGGCGCGCATGCGGACAATCCGGTCGATATCCAGGAATTCATGATCATGCCGGTCGGCGCCGAAACCATCGGCGAGGCGGTGCGGACCGGGTCGGAGGTGTTCCAGGCCCTGAAGAAGGCGCTGAAGGATGCGGGTCACAACACCAACGTTGGCGACGAGGGCGGCTTCGCCCCCAGCGTCGGATCGACCCAGGAGGCGCTGGACTACATCATGAAGTCGATCGAGGCGGCCGGCTATCGTCCTCAGGACGACATCGTCCTGGCCATGGACTGCGCCGCGACCGAATTCTACCGGGACGGCAAGTACGAGCTGGCCGGAGAAGACCGCAGCCTGGACAGCGGGCAGATGTCCGACTACCTGGCGGACCTGGTTGGCAACTATCCAATCGTTTCCATCGAAGACGGCATGGCCGAGGACGACTGGGAGGGCTGGAAGGTCCTGACCGAGGCGATCGGCAGCCGGGTCCAGCTGGTGGGCGACGATCTTTTCGTGACCAACCCGGTGCGGCTGGAGCGCGGGATCGGCGACGGTGTGGCAAACTCGATCCTGATCAAGGTCAACCAGATCGGCACCCTTTCGGAGACGCTGCAGACGGTCGAGATGGCGCACAAGGCGGGCTATACCTGCGTCATGTCGCACCGGTCGGGCGAAACCGAGGATGCGACGATCGCCGATCTTGCGGTTGCGACGAACTGCGGCCAGATCAAGACCGGGTCGATGTCGCGGTCGGATCGTCTGGCCAAATACAACCAGTTGATCCGGATCGAAGAAATGCTGGGGGACGCGGCCCGGTATCCCGGCTCGTCGGCCTTTCGCATCTGAGGACGCCTGGAACGGCGCCGTCGAATCAAAACGGACTCCGCTGGCCTTAGCGCAAAGCTTTCGACTCGCCCGCAAGGGCACCTTCCTAAGCGACGGATTCTATTAGGTCTTGACCCGGGAATCGCGCCTGTGATTCACTCCCGCGCATGGGTCTGGTTAAAGAGTTCGAACGGCGCTCGCGGCAGGTGTTCCTGCCGGTCATGGGCGTCTGCCTGATTGCGTATTTCGCCTATCACACCGTGCAGGGCGAACGCGGTCTGTTCGCCCTGCACCACCTTGGCCAAGAGGTCGCGCGGGCCGAGGCGACCCTTGCGGCGTTGCGTCAGAGGCGCGAGCAGATGGCCCACCGGGTGTCGCTGCTGCGGCCCGACAATCTCGACCCCGACATGCTGGAAGAACGGGCCAGGACGGTCCTGCACCTGATCCGCGACGACGAAGTCGTCATCCTGGACCCGGTTCGGCGCTGAACGCGCCGCCCGTTGCGGGCGCCCCCATTTGCTATCGCGTTGGTGCGACAGGTCTGTGCAAACCTGGTCTGACCGGCACTACGTAGCGTATTACAGCGCCGCGTTCGCCGGTTTGCGGGAAAGCTCTGACGTGACCGGGAAGCCAAGAATTAACTGATAATCAGTTAATATCAGTTTTTTGTATACATATCAGAGGGTTGTTCTTGCTCTCGGCTGACCTGGATGTTCTGGTCTTTCCGGTCGATTTGTGGTACGGGACCCATCCTTAACGAATGCCGTGCCGCAGGCCGCGGCGTTCGGCGTTGCCGCCATCACAACACGGGAGACCAAATGGCCGCCGCACCCGCAAAACGCAAACCCAGGTCCGGCCCCAAGCAGCCGAATATCGACGTCGGCGCACTGCGCCAGCATTACCGCGATATGCTGATGATCCGCCGTTTCGAGGAAAAGGCCGGCCAGCTCTACGGCATGGGCCTGATCGGCGGTTTCTGCCATCTCTATATTGGCCAGGAGGCCGTCGTGGTGGGCATGCAGTCGACGGTCACCCCTGACGACGCGGTGATCACGACCTATCGCGACCATGGGCACATGCTGGCCTGCGGCATGGACCCGCGCGGCGTGATGGCCGAACTCACCGGGCGCGAAGGCGGCTATTCCAAGGGCAAAGGCGGCTCGATGCACATGTTCTCCAAGGAGAAGAACTTCTATGGCGGACACGGCATCGTCGGGGCGCAGGTGCCGCTGGGCACCGGCATCGCGTTTGCCCACAAGTATCGCGACACCGATCTGGTCTCGCTGACCTATACCGGCGACGGCGCGATCAACCAGGGCCAGGTCTACGAGGCCTTCAACATGGCCGCGCTGTGGAAACTGCCGGTCGTCTATGTCATCGAGAACAACCGCTACGGCATGGGGACCAGCGTCGAACGGGCGTCGGCCAACACCGAGCTGTTCAAGCGCGGCGCCGCTTACGGAATTCCCGGCAAACAGGTCGACGGCATGGACGTCATGGCGGTGAAGGAAGCGGGCGCCCGCGCCGTGCAGCACTGCCGCGCCGGCAAGGGGCCGTACATCCTGGAAATGCAGACCTACCGCTATCGCGGCCACTCGATGTCCGATCCGGCAAAGTACCGCCCGAAGGACGAGGTGCAGAAGATGCGGTCCCAGCATGACCCCATCGAGCATGTGAAGACGCTTCTTGTCGAAGGCGGGCATGCGAGCGAGGACGAGCTGAAGGCGATGGACAAGGAGGTCAAGGCCATCGTGTCCGATGCGGCCGAGTTCGCCCAGACCTCGCCCGAGCCCGATCCGTCGGAGCTGTGGACCGACATCCTGGTTCACGCATAGCCTTCTAAATACAACAATATCAAATACTTGTAACTCCCACAGGGGATGAAACATGCCAATTGAAGTTCTCATGCCGGCGCTGTCGCCGACCATGACGGAAGGAACGTTGGCGCGCTGGGTGAAGTCCGAAGGGGATCAAATCGCCTCCGGCGACGTGCTTGCCGAGATCGAAACCGACAAGGCGACGATGGAGGTCGAGGCGGTCGACGAAGGCACCATCGGCAAGATCCTGGTGGCGGAAGGCACCGAAGGCGTGGCCGTGAACACGCCGATCGCGCTGTTGCTGGAAGACGGCGAGGACGCCGCCAGCCTGGAAGCGCCGGCGGCCGCCGCCGCGGCGCCGGCTCCCGCTGCGGCGCCTACGCCCAACGGCGCCGACGTGGCCCCCGCCGCTGCCGCGCCAATCGAAGCGCCGCCCCCGGCGGAGGCAGAGTGGACCGGGCCAACGGTCACCCTGACCGTGCGCGAGGCCTTGCGCGACGCCATGGCCGAGGAGATGCGGACCACGCCCGAGGTCTTCCTGATGGGCGAGGAGGTTGCGGAGTACCAGGGCGCCTACAAGGTCAGCCAGGGCCTTCTGGAGGAGTTCGGGGCCAAGCGGGTGATCGACACGCCGATCACCGAGCACGGCTTCACCGGCCTCAGCGTCGGCGCGGCCTTCATGGGCCTGAGGCCGATCGTCGAGTTCATGACCTTCAATTTCGCGATGCAGGCGATCGACCAGATCATCAACTCCGCCGCCAAGACCCTGTACATGTCTGGCGGCCAGATGGGGGCGCCGATCGTCTTCCGCGGCCCCAACGGCGCGGCGGCACGGGTCGCCGCCCAGCACAGCCAGTGTTATGCGAGCTGGTATGCCCATTGCCCCGGCTTGAAGGTGGTCGCGCCCTGGTCGGCGTCTGACGCGAAGGGACTGTTGAAATCCGCGATCCGCGACCCGAACCCTGTGATTTTCCTGGAAAACGAGATCCTGTACGGCCAGTCCTTCGACGTGCCCGAAGATCCCGACTTCACCGTCCCGATCGGCAGGGCGAAGGTCCTGCGCCCCGGCACCGACGTGACCATCGTCGCGTTCTCGATCATGGTCGGTAAGGCGATGGAAGCGGCGGAAACCCTTGCGGGCGAGGGCATCCAGGCGGAAGTGATCGATCTGCGCACCATCCGCCCGCTGGATGTGGAAACGATCGTCGCCTCGGTCCAGAAGACGAACCGGATCGTCAGTTGCGAGGAGGGCTGGCCGCAATCGGGGGTCGGGTCCGAGATTGCGGCCCTGATGATGGAACATGCCTTCGACCATCTGGACGCCCCCGTCGCGCGGGTGGCCGGCGCCGACGTTCCGATGCCCTATGCGGCGAACCTGGAACGTCTGGCCTTGCCCCAGGCGGAACAGATCGTCGAGGCGGCGAAGTCCGTCTGTTACCGCGGCTGACGCCGGACGCAGGGAGAAAAAACAATGCCTATCAAGGTCTTAATGCCGGCCCTGTCGCCGACGATGACGGAAGGCAATCTTGCCGCGTGGCACGTGAAGGAAGGCGATACGGTGTCGTCGGGCGACGTGATCGCGGAGATCGAAACCGACAAGGCGACCATGGAGGTCGAAGCCGTTGACGAGGGCGTGGTCGGCAAGATCGTCGTTGCCGCCGGCACCGAAGCCGTGCCGGTGAACGATCTCATCGCGGTCTTGCTGGAGGATGGCGAGGATGCGGCGTCCGTGGACGCCGTGCTTGCAGACGGCGGGACGCCGGCCCCTGCGCCCGCGCCAGAACCCGCGCCCGCCGCCGCCGCTGCGCGGGCTCCGGCCGCCGCGGCGCCTGCCGCGCCGGCGCCCACAGCACCCGCCGGAGATGGCGGGCGCGTCTTCGCCAGCCCGCTTGCCCGGCGGATGGCCAAGAATGCCGGTCTGGACCTGGCCGCGATCAAGGGGTCCGGGCCCCATGGGCGGGTGATCAAGATCGATATCGAGGCCGCCATGGCCGGCGGCGCCGCGGCTGCGCCCGCTGCCGCTGCGGCCCCTGCCGCCGCACCCGCCGCCGCGGCGCCGGTATCGGCGGCGGCACAGCCGTTCGAGCCGGATTTCGAGCTTGTGCCGCATACCACCATGCGCAAGGTGATTGCGACGCGGCTGAGCGAGTCCAAACAGCAGGTGCCGCACTTCTACCTGACCATCGATTGCGAGATCGACGGGTTGCTGGCCCTGCGCAAGCAGCTGAACGACAAGGCGGACGGGGCCTACAAGCTGTCCGTCAACGACATGATCATCAAGGCGGTCGGGATTGCGCTGCGCAAGGTTCCCGAGGCAAACGCCTCCTGGACCGACGAGGGCGCCAAGCTCTACAAACGCGCCGACGTCGCCGTGGCCGTCGCCATCGAAGGCGGCCTGATCACGCCCGTGGTCCGCGACGCCGGCAACAAGGGGCTGGAAACGGTCTCCACGGAGATGAAGGCGCTGGCCCAGAAGGCACGGGACGGCAAGCTGCAGCCCGAGGAGTTCCAGGGCGGGACCTTCTCGCTGTCCAACCTGGGCATGTTCGGCATCAAGCAGTTCGAGGCGGTGATCAATCCGCCCCAGGGCTGCATTCTGGCCGTCGGGGCGGGCGAACAGCGCCCGGTCGTCAAGGACGGCGCCCTGTCCGTCGCCACGGTGATGACCTGCTCGCTGTCGGTCGATCACCGGGTCGTCGATGGCGCCATCGGGGCCCAGTTCCTGGCCGCCTTCAAGAAGCTGATCGAAGACCCGGTCACGATGTTGTTGTGATCCGGCTCGCGGCCTGCCTTGTGGTGTTTGTCGTGCTTGCCGGTCCGGTGCGGGCGCAGACGCTGCCGCCCACGATTACGGCCGTCAAGAACGAGATCCGCGAGGCGTTCGACCAGTACCGCCGCGCCGTCCTGCGCGGCGACCGGGCGACCGTCACCAAGATGGTCACGGGCGAGGCGGTCCGCTACGGCAATGCGCTGTTGCGGATGGCGCGAAGCTGGAAACGCGAACGACTGGCGAAACAAAGCGCGGTGACCCAGATCGCGGTGCTGGGGCTGCGGCTGGACACGGACCCGGGCGAATTGGACGACATGCTGCCGGCGGAGGCCTTCGCCCGCACCTACGAGGCCGGCGTTCTGGATCCGCTGGTGTTCGAAGAGATGACGCTGGTGCAGATCGACCTGGGCAGCGGCAGAACCACGGCGAGGGCCCTGATCGGCATCGGCGAGCAGCGCGGCGATGCACCGATCGCGTTCGCCAAGCCCAAGGATCGCTGGCTGATCGATCCGGTCAGCATCAACAACCAGGTCAGCTTGAGCCTGACGGTCCTGCTGGAACGTCAGGGCGTCTCTGAAGAGGCGTATGTACTTGATTTTATGGGCCAAATGTATGGCGACATGTTCGACGATCGGGCCTGGGAACCGACTGCGGCGCGGACCGGGGCGACAACTCAATAAAGGCGGAGGGCAGAAGCGTGGCTGAACAGTCATTCGACATCATCGTGATCGGCGGCGGTCCGGGCGGATACGTGGCCGCCATTCGCGCGGCCCAGTTGGGCATGAAGACCGCGGTCGTGGAAGCGAACCACCTGGGCGGCATCTGTCTGAACTGGGGCTGCATCCCGACCAAGGCGCTGCTGCGGTCGGCCGAGATCTACCATTACATGCAGAACGCCGAGGCCTATGGGCTGAAGTGCGAGGGCATCGGCTTCGACCTGGATAAGGTCGTCGCGCGGTCGCGCGCCGTTTCCAAGCAGTTGAACGGCGGCGTCGGCCATCTGTTGAAAAAGAACAAAGTCACCGTCTTCGACGGCTGGGGCAAGCTGGCCGGCGGCGCGGCCGGCGCCCGCAAGGTGACGGTGGAAAAGGACGGCAAGAAGATTGCCGATCTTGCGGCCAAGAACGTGATCCTGGCCACCGGCGCGCGGGCACGATCCCTGCCGGGTCTGGAAGCGGACGGCAAGCTGATCTGGACCTATCGCGAGGCGATGGTCCCGGACATGATGCCCAAATCGATCCTGGTGGTCGGTTCCGGCGCGATCGGGATCGAATTCGCGAGCTTCTACCGCACGATGGGCGCCGAGGTGACGGTGGTGGAGGTCCTGGACCGGGTCCTGCCGGTGGAGGATGCGGAAATCTCCGCCCTTGCGGAGAAGGCCTTCAAGAAACAGGGCATGAAGATCCATACCGGCGCTACGGTCAAGGCCTTGAAAAAAGGCAAGGATTCCGTGACCGCCACGATCGAGGCGAAAGGCAAGTCCAGCGAGCTGACGGTCGATCGCGTGATCATGGCCGTCGGCATCGTCGGCAACGTGGAGAATATCGGCCTGGAAGGCACCAAGATCCAGACCGACCGCACGCATGTGGTCGTCGACCAGTGGCTGGCCACGGGCGAGCCCGGCGTCTATGCGATTGGCGACCTGGTGGGACCGCCCTGGCTGGCCCACAAGGCCGAGCATGAAGGCGTGATCTGCGTGGAGAAGATCGCCGGGGTGAACGACGTGCATCCGCTGGATGCCGGCGGCGTTCCAGGCTGTACCTATTGTCAGCCCCAGGTCGCCAGCGTCGGCCTGACCGAGGCCCAGGCGAAAGAGAAGGGGTACAGCGTGAACGTGGGACGCTTCCCTTTCATCGGTAACGGCAAGGCGATTGCATTGGGCGAACCGGAAGGCCTGGTCAAGACGGTGTTCGACGCAAAGACCGGCGAGTTGTTGGGCGCGCACATGATCGGTGCCGAAGTCACCGAGCTGATCCAGGGCTATGTCATCGCCCGGACGCTGGAGACCACGGAGCACGAACTGATGCACAGCATCTTCCCGCACCCGACGCTGTCGGAAATGATGCACGAGTCTGCCCTTGACGCCTATGGGCGGGCCATCCACTTTTGAACTGCAACCTGACAGGCAGCACCTTCAATGAGTTTGTCGTCCGATCGGCCCTTCCGTCATCCTGAAAAGCGCAACCGGCCCGACAACCCGATCCAGCGCAAGCCCGCCTGGATTAGGGTCAAAGCCCCGGTCAGCCGTGCCTTTCAGGAGACCAGGGACGTCATCCGCGACAACCGGCTGGTGACCGTCTGCGAGGAGGCGGCTTGCCCCAACATCGGCGAATGCTGGGCCAAGAAGCATGCGACCATGATGATCATGGGCGAAATCTGTACCCGCGCCTGCGCCTTCTGCAATGTGGCGACGGGCAAGCCGGCCCCGCTGAACACGCTGGAGCCGTTCAACGTCGCCGCGGCGGTCGAAAAACTGGGCCTCGAACATGTGGTCGTCACCTCCGTCGACCGGGACGACCTGGACGACGGCGGCGCCGGCCATTTTGCGGCGGTGATCGAGGCGATCCGCAGCAGGGCGCCGGCAACCACCATCGAGGTGCTGACGCCGGACTTCAAGGACAAGGCCGGCGCGGTCGAAACGGTCGTTGCGGCGCGGCCGGATGTCTTTAACCATAATCTGGAGACGGTGCCGCGGCTCTATCCGTCGATCCGGCCGGGGGCCAGGTACTTCACCTCGCTGGAACTCCTCAGCCGGGTGAAATCCTGCGACCCGGCGATGTTCACCAAGTCTGGGATCATGGTCGGGCTGGGCGAAACCCGCGAGGAGGTCGGCCAGGTGATGGACGACATGCGTGCGGCCGACGTCGATTTCCTGACCATCGGACAGTACCTGCAGCCAACGCCCAAGCACGCGCCGATCGATCGTTTCGTCACGCCCGACGAGTTCGAGTCCTATGCCCAACTTGCGCGCGGGAAGGGGTTCCTGATGGTGTCCAGCACGCCGCTGACCCGTTCCTCCTACCATGCCGGCGATGATTTCGCGCAGCTGAGGGCGGCGCGCGAGGCGCGGCTTTCCGGCCGCGGCGCCGGCACCGATCGTTAACCCCGCCCTGGACCTTCCGACAGCCGTTACCGCCGATGCCCACGCATGCCGAAGAGCGATGGCTGCCCTATCCGCCCGAGCGTCTGTTCGAACTGGTCGCGGATGTGGAGCGGTATCCCGAATTCCTGCCCTGGTGCGTGGCGGCCCGGCTGCGGCAAAGCACCGAGACCGAGTTGATGGCCGATATGGTGATCGGTTTCAAAGGGATAAGAGAGAAATTTACAAGCAGGGTCTCACTTGACCGGCCCAACCTGCGGATCCATGTGAGCTATGAAGAAGGCCCGTTCAAGTATCTGAACAATCACTGGTATTTCCGGCCAGCCGAAGACGGGTCCTGTGTCATCGACTTCTTCGTCGATTTCGAGTTCCGGTCCCGTCTGCTGCAGAAAATGATGGCGCTGTTGTTCAACGAGGCGGTCCGGCGAATGGTGGCGGCGTTCGAGGCGCGGGCCAACGCGCTGTTCGGGCCGTCGCAGGCCGCGGACCCGTCCGCCCATGGCGGGTCCTGACCCCTAGATCTAGCGTTTCGCCGACCTACTGCAATCGTAGACAGACTTGTTCTCGAGGCGGAACGACTCCGGGGCCGCCCTAGGTCTTGAGGCTGGTTTCCTATGCTCCGCTACATCTGCCCTGTCTCTCCGTGACAGCGAGATCAGGACCGATTATATTAGGTCTGATCCATAATTTTCTCGTGGGGGGCCGGGTCGCCAGATTGTGGCGGGCGCCAGTCGCCAGCGGCCGGGAGACCGACCTGTCTTGATCACCGCAGCGCAGATCAGAGCCGGACGCGCGCTTATTGGCGCGAAGCAATCCGAGCTTGCAAAAGCCGCTGGTATCTCCTTGGCCACACTCAATAATATCGAGCGGGGAGTCGGCGATCCCAGGTCCAGTACTCTGGAGGCGATCGAACGGGCGCTGGGCGAGGCGGGCGTGCGGCTGGAGAACGACCGGGTCACGGAGACCGTTATTTTGCGTCGGCTGGCCCGGCCCGACGCGTTCGATACATTCTTCGCCTCCGAGCGGGTCCTGGAGGTGTTGCGGCCGGGTTCGTTAACCAAGGTCGCCAAGGTGCTGTTCTTTGCCCGCTGGAACCGCGACGGCGCCGGCGGAGAAGAGGCGGACCGGCTGCGCGTCTGTCTGTTGATCGAGGGCGAGTCGCGCGCGATCCTGTTCGACCAGGTCGGGTTTTCGCTTGCCGCGACCAGCCGCGTGGCGGAAGTCGCCGGCATGATGGTCGCAGCCTTTGCCTTCCACCGGGACAAGCTGTTCTTCCTGGACCAGGTTCTTGAGGACACGACGGTGGCGGCCCTGGACGAGGCCGTGCCCCGGCTGCGGTCGCTGCCTTGGCAGCCTCTGACGCATCCAGCGGCCTTCTTCGACGTGTTCGATGACTGGAACGGCCGGCTTCGTGGCTTCGCCGAACGCCCGGGCCATCCCATGGCCGAACTGGTCAGGCTGGCCGAGGCGGGCGGCACAGGGTAAGCGCCATATCCAAAGCGCGCGCCACCGTCGCCATCCGCACGGCGTGCCTGTCGCCGTCGAAAACCCGGCGTTCCACCGCAACGGGCGCGCCGCGCCGCGCCGCCGCCAGATAGACCAGGCCCACCGGCTTGGTTTCCGTCCCGCCGCCGGGGCCGGCGATTCCGGTAACGGCCAGCGCAATATCGGCCGGGCTACGGGCCAACACGCCTTCGGCCATCGCCCGGGCGACCGGTTCGCTGACCGCCCCATGTTGCCGGAGCAGGGCCTCCGGTACGCCCAACATGCCCTGCTTGGCCCGGTTGCTGTAGGTCACGAAGCCGCAATCGACCACGTCCGACGAGCCCGGGATCTCGGTAAACAGGCCGGCGATCAGGCCGCCGGTGCAGGATTCCGCCGTCGCCAAGGTCAATTCTTGTTGGCGGCAACCTTCAAGTATTAACTTAGCTTTATCCAATAAACGATTGTCAAACATAATTTAAACGTCTCTTTTAAAGCTAGATCGTCACGCTTGCGACGGCCTGGGCGGCGATGCCTTCGCCGCGCCCGGTGAAGCCCAGGCGCTCGGTGGTGGTCGCCTTGACGCCGACCCTGTCGACATCCACTTCCAGCAACGCGGCGATCGCGGCGCGCATGGCCGCGCGGTGCGGTGCGATCGCCGGGCGCTCGCAGATCAGGGTCACGTCCACGTTGACGATGGCGCCGCCACGGGCGGCAATCAGCGAGCGGGCATGACGCAGGAAGACCGCGGACGGGGCGCCGGCCCATTGCGGGTCCGACGGCGGGAAGTGGGCCCCGATATCGGCTTCGCCGATCGCGCCCAACAGCGCGTCTGTCAGGGCGTGCAGCCCCACATCGGCGTCGGAATGGCCGGCCAGGCCCCGGTCGTGCGGGATCGTGACGCCGCACAGGGTCACCGCATCGCCCGCGGTGAACCGGTGGACGTCGAAGCCCGAGCCGATCCGAATCTGGTTTGACGCCATCAACAGCCTGGCCGCACGGGCAAAATCATCCTCCGTGGTGACCTTCAGATTGTCTTCGGAACCGGCAACCAGGGCAACCGCAAGACCGGCCGCCTCGGCCACCGCCGCGTCATCGGTGAACCGCCGCTCGGCGTGGCGCCTGTGCGCCTCCAGCAACGGCCCGAATTGGAAACCCTGCGGCGTCTGGGCCCGCCAGATGCCGGACCGGTCGACGGTCTCGCCGATCCGCCCTGCGGCGTCCGACCGCTTCAACGTGTCGGTGGCCGGGACGGCGGCGATGGCGCCGGGATGGTTCGCAAGCGCCGTTACGACCCGCTGAATGGTCTCTGGATCGACGTTGGGCCGGGCGGCATCGTGGACCAGGACCGACGCCGGAGCGGCCTCTCGCAGCGCCTCAAGGCCCATACGCACCGATTCCTGCCGCTCGTCGCCACCTGCGACCGGCGTCTCCAGTCCCAGATCGCCCAGCGCGGTCTGGTAGTGATCGCGGTGGTCGGGCTGGATGACAAGTCGCACCCGGCCGATTGCGGGGTGGGAGAGGTACCGCAGGACGCTGTGGCGGATCATCGGCATGCCCGCCAGCGGGCGATACTGCTTGGGCACGCCCCCGCCGGCCCGGACGCCGCGGCCAGCGGCCATGATCAGTGCGGCAACCTCGCCCATACGGCGGCAATCATCCTCCTTGCGCGCAAGCCTGCGCATTGCGAAAACCGCATGCTATATAACCTGACGAAATGGCAAAGTCGCTGCTCTTCCCCGCCCTGGTCTTGATTTGCCTGGCCCCCGCAACCCTGATGGCCGTGCGCGGGCGCCTGCAGGGGTGGGGCTTTGTCGTCTGCATGGTGATTGCCGTTCTGGGCCCGGTCGCCTGGGCGGCCTATCAGATTGGTCCGGGCTGGCAGACCGGCTTTTCGGCGGCGCTTTGGGTCACAATAGCCATAACGATCGGTCTGTATGCTGTTCTCGCCTTGTTTAACCAGGCGCTCTGCCGGCTGGCGCCGCTGTTGCTGCCGTACCTGATGGTGCTGGCGGCGGTGGCGCTGATTTGGGGGCAGGCGCCTTCGCAGCCGCTCGCCGCCGGCGCGCCCGATCCGTGGCTTGTCGCGCATATCGCCGTCTCGGTCCTGACCTATGCGCTGTTGACCGTCTCGGCGACCGCGGCGGTTGCGGTCCTGCTGCGCGAACGGGCGCTTAAGCGCCGCGTCGCAGGCGGTTTCAGCCGCCATTTGCCGTCCGTGGCCGACGGCGAACATCTTGAGCTGCGCCTCCTGGCCGCTGCGGAACTGGTGCTGCTGCTGGGCATGGTCACCGGCATGGCGAACCAGTATCTGGCGACCGGCGATCTCCTGCGCCTGGACCACAAGACGCTTCTGGTGGTGGCCGCCTTCGTCGTCATCGGACTGCTGCTGATCGGGCACCAGGCGACCGGCGTCCGCGGGCGCCGGGCGGCGCGCTTCGTGTTGGTCGGCTATCTGCTGGTGACCCTGGGGTATCCAGGCGTCAAGTTCGTCACTGACGTCCTGATGTCCTGAGCCGGCGACAACCGCGCGATCGCGGCGATTCGGGTGGACAAGCCGGCGCCCCGCGGGTAGAAGTCGTCTGCCTAAGTCTTAAGCAAAAGAGAGCTCTGCACAATTGATGGGCATATCGATCGGGTCCGTCCACCTGCCGGTGCCTGTGGTGCTGGCGCCCATGTCCGGGGTGACCGATCTGCCGTTTCGCCGGATCGCGAAGCGGATGGGCGCCGGCATGGTCGTCTCGGAAATGATCGCCAGCGGCGAGGCGATCAGGCGCACCCGCGAGACCCTTAAAAAGACGGCCCGCGCCGGGGAAGACGGACCGATGGCGGTCCAGCTCGCCGGCCACGAGCCGGCGGTGATGGCCGAGGCGGCCAGGCTGTGCGCCGGGCTGGGCGCCGACATCATCGACATCAATTTCGGCTGCCCGGCCAAAAAAGTGACCCGAAAGCAGTGCGGGGCGGCAATCATGCGCGACCCCCGGCTTGCGGCCCGGATCATGGAGGCGGTGGTGGATGCGGTTGCGCTGCCGGTGACCATGAAGATGCGCACAGGATGGGACGAGTCGGACCGGAATGCGCCTGAACTGGCCAGAATCGCCGAGGCCTGCGGGATCCGCATGCTGACGGTCCATGGCCGAACGAGAAGCCAGTTCTACACCGGTACGGCCGACTGGCGCTTCATTCGACGTGTCAAGCAGACGGTGTCGATCCCGGTGCTGGCGAACGGCGACATCCTTTCGGTTCCCGATATCGCGGCGTGTCTGGCGGCCTCCGGCGCAGACGGCGTCATGATCGGCCGCGGCGCCTGCGGCCGGCCCTGGTTTCTGGGCCAGGCGGCTGACTGGTTCCGCACCGGCGCATCAGCGGCCCAGGATCCGCCCCTGGCGGAGAGGCTGGCGGTCGTACGCGAACACTTCGCGGCGCTGATCGAGCATCACGGTCCGGTGCGCGGCGTCCGGTTGGCGCGCAAGCATCTGGCTTGGTATGCCGCGGGACTGCCCGGCGCAGCCGGGTTCCGCGCGACGGTAAACCGGCTTGAGGACCCCGAGCAGGTGCGGCGTGCAATCGCGGGCTTTTTCGAGCCGGAGATCGAGCGGGGGGCGGCGTGATCGCGGCGGGACTGGACCTGAAACTGCGGCCCGGCGTCGACGCATCCCTTGATAGTGCCGGCCTGCTGAACGCCTTGCCGCACCCGGTGATCGTTGTCGACGCCCGCGACAACATCTCGTTCCTGAACGCGGCCGGCGAGCAGTTCCTGGCCGGAAGCCTGGCCAGCCTGGCCGGCACCAACCTGCAGGACCTGATTCCGCACGACAACCCGCTGCTGTCGCTGGTCGGCAAGGTCCGCAAGACCGGCAACAGCATGACCGAACACGGCATCCGGCTGAAGACGCCCCGGATCGGCAGCCACCGGGTCAGCGTGGATGCCGCGCCTGTCGGCGCGCCGGCGGGCGGCGTGGTCCTGATGCTGCAGGCGCAGACCATCGCGGGCAAGATCGACCGCTCGATCACGCATCGCGGGGCGGCGCGATCGGTCACGGCGCTGGCGGCGATGCTGGGGCACGAGGTCAAGAACCCCCTGTCTGGCATCCGCGGGGCGGCCCAGCTGCTGGATGGGCTGGTGGCGCCGGAGGACCGCGAACTGACCCGCCTGATCGTGGAGGAGGCGGACCGCATCGTTGCGTTGCTGGAGCGGATGGATGTGTTCACCGACCGGCCGTGGCTGGAACGCCAGCCGGTCAACATCCATGAGGTCCTCGATCATGTGATCCTGTTGCAGAAGAGCGCGCAAACCAAGCCGGTGCGGTTCGAAGTGCGCTACGACCCGTCCTTGCCGCCGGTGTACGGCGACCGGGATCAGCTCATACAGATCTTCCTAAATCTTCTGAAAAACGCCGTAGAAGCGGTTGATAATGAAGGAGGAGAGATCATCGTTCAGACGGCATATCAGCATGGGGTGCGGTTTGCCGTGCCAGGCTCGGAAAGCCAAATGCACCTGCCGCTGTCGGTCCAGATCCAGGACAACGGGCCCGGCATCCCAGACGACATGCGGCGGCACATGTTCGACCCGTTCATTACGACCAAGCCCGGCGGAACCGGCCTGGGCCTGGCGCTGGTTGCCAAATACGTGGACGACCACGGTGGGGTCATCGACGTTGAGTCGCAGCCGCGGCGGACCGTCTTCTCGGTCATGCTGCCGGTCATACTCAAGCCGGAGGGAGGGACAGATGGGCGCTGAAACCATCCTGGTCGCCGATGACGACAGGGCGATCCGAACCGTCCTGGGGCAGGCGCTTGGACGGCTGGGCTACGATGTGCGGACCACAGGCAATGCGTCGACCTTGTGGCGCTGGGTGGAGGATGGCGGCGGCGACCTGGTGATCACCGACGTGGTGATGCCGGACGAAAACGGGCTGGACCTGGTGCCTCGCATCCGAAAGTTGCGCCCCGATCTGCGTGTTATCGTGATGAGTGCACAAAACACGTTGCTGACGGCCGTGAAAGCCACCGAGCGTGGCGCATTCGAGTATCTCCCGAAGCCCTTCGACCTGAAGGAACTTGTCCATGTGGTCAAGCGCGCGCTGACCGAACCCCGGCGGCAAGCCTCGGCGGCCGGTGCGGACATGGACAAGGAGGAGGAAAAGCTGCCCCTGATCGGCCGGTCGCCGGCAATGCAGGAGCTTTACCGGGTGATCGCGCGCCTGACCGGAACCGACCTGACCGTTCTGATCACTGGGGAGTCCGGAACGGGCAAGGAGCTTGTGGCCAGGGCGCTGCACGACTTCAGCAAGCGCAGGGCCGGGCCGTTTGTTGCGATCAACATGGCGGCGATCCCGCGCGAATTGATCGAAAGCGAGCTGTTCGGCCACGAGAAGGGTGCCTTCACGGGTGCGACCAACCGTTATGCCGGTCGTTTCGAACAGGCGCAGGGGGGCACGCTGTTCCTGGACGAGATCGGCGATATGCCGCTGGAGGCGCAGACCCGGCTCCTGCGGGTACTGCAGGAAGGGGAGTATTCCACCGTCGGCGGGCGCCGGGCGATCCGCACCGACGTGCGGATCATTGCGGCCACGCATCGCGAGCTGCGCAATCTGGTCAGTCAGGGCCTGTTCCGGGAGGATCTGTATTATCGCCTGAACGTCGTGCCGATTCGCCTGCCGCCGCTGCGCGAGCGGCGCGAGGATATCGCAGATCTCGTGCGGCACTTCATGGTCCAGGCCGGTTCGGAGGGGCTGCCCGCCAAGACGCTGGAAAAAGGGGCGATGGAGCGGCTGGAGTCCTACCGCTGGCCGGGCAATGTGCGCGAGCTCGAAAACCTGGTGCGGCGTCTTGCGGCGCTGTATTCCCAAGACCTGATCGGCACCGAGGTGATCGAAGCGGAACTTGCGGAAACGGCGCCCGACGGGTCTGCAGGCGCGGCGCCCGCCGGCGAGGACGAGAGCCTGGGCGAGGCCATCGAACGGCATCTGAGGCGCTATTTCGACGCCCACAAGGACTCGTTGCCGGCCTCCGGCCTTTACGACCAGGTCCTGCGCGAGATGGAGCGGCCGCTGGTGGCGCTTTCCCTGGCCGCGACCCGGGGCAACCAGATCCGGGCGGCCCAATTGCTTGGATTGAACCGGAACACGCTGCGCAAGAAGATCCGGGAACTGGATATCCAGGTGGTGCGCGGCGTAAGATAGGCCGGATCACCGCGGACTTGGAATGACAGCAACGACCCCAAACGATCAGGCGTCGCCCGAACCGGCGCCGCGCGGCGCCGGCAAATGGCTGCCCTGGCTGCGTATTCCCAGCCGGGCGAGGGCGCGGTTGACCCGCACCTTTGCGCTGGTTCTGGCGCTGGCGGCGGTTGCGTCGGCGCTTGCGACCTACGGCGTGCTGACGGGATCGCCCTATTTCGGCACCAGTCCGGAAATCCTGGTGTTGCTGATCAATCTGGACCTGGTGCTGTTCCTGCTGCTGGGCGTCTTCGTGGCGCGCCGCGTGGTGGCGGTATGGTCGGCGCGCCGCCGCGGCCTGGCAGGGTCGGGCCTGCATGTCCGGCTGGTCATGCTGTTCGGTTTGCTGTCCGCGACGCCGGCGATCATCGTGGCGCTGTTTTCGGTCCTGTTCTTCGATCTGGGCATCGAGTCATGGTTCAGCAGTCGCGTGCGCACCGCGCTGGATTCCAGCACCGCCGTGGCAAGCGCCTATCTGGCGGAGCACCAGAAGAACATCCGCGGCGATGCCCTGGCGATCGCCCGCGAATTGTCCATCAACGCATCGCGGGCGACGCTGAACCCGAAGATCCTTGAGGAGATCCTCAGGTTTCAGGCGCAGCAGCGCGGCATCAACGAGGCGCTGATCTTCCGTCCCAACGGCGAAATCCTGGCCAAGGCGGGCCTGACGTTCACCTTGCAGTTCGAACCGGTCGAACAGCGCAAGCTCGATGCGGCGGGGCGCGGCGAGGTGGTGCTGATGATCAGCGAAACCGACCGCAAGGTGCGGGCGTTGATCAAGCTGAACAACTTCGTCGAAACCTTTCTCTATGTGGGGCGCCTGGTCGATTCCCGGGTTCTCAACCACATCAGCCAGGCTGACGCGGCGGTGGAGACCTTCCTCCAGATCGAGACCGTGCGCGACGACCTGCAGATCTCCTTCGCGCTGATCTTCGCGCTGGTGGCGCTGTTGTTGTTGCTGGCCGCGGTTTGGGTTGGGCTCAATGTGGCGACCCAGATGTCGCGGCCGATCAGCACCTTGATCACGGCGACCGAACAGGTGCGGGCAGGGGATCTGTCGGCGCGCGTCCCCGACGAGGCGCCGGACGAGTTCGGGCTGTTGAGCCGGGCCTTCAACCGCATGACCAGCCAGCTTGACGGCCAGCGCCGCGAATTGCTGGAGGCCAGTTCCCAGATCGACGAGCGCCGCCGCTTCACGGAGGCGGTGCTGACCGGCGTTTCGGCCGGCGTCGTTGGGCTCGACGCCGACGGGCAGATCAATCTTCCCAACCGGTCTGCCTCTCGCCTGCTGGGCGTGGACCTGGAGGAACTGCTGGGCCACTCATTGGCCGACGTGGTGCCGGAGATGCAGCCGCTGTTGAACCAGGCACGGGTCGCGCGCCTGGAAAAACCGATCGAGAGCCAGATCCAGATCCGCCGGGACACGGAACAGGTCACTCTGTTGGTCCGGGTTGCGGTGGAAATGGCCGAAGGCAAAGTGGGCGGATTCGTTGTCACCTTCGACGATATCACGCAGCTTCTGACCGCCCAGCGCAAGGCCGCCTGGGCCGATGTGGCCCGCCGCATCGCGCATGAGATCAAGAACCCGCTGACCCCGATCCAGCTTTCGGCGGAACGCCTGAAACGCAAGTATCTCAAGGAGGTGCAGAGCGATCCTTCGGTCTTCGAGACCTGCACCGATACGATCATCCGTCAGGTGGGCGATATCGGCCGCATGGTCGACGAGTTCTCCAGTTTCGCAAGGATGCCGGAGCCTGTGGTCAGGCCCGAGAACCTGACGGATCTGTGCCGTCAGGCGGTCTTCCTGCAACGCAACGCCAATGCGGCGATTGACTATGAACTGGATCTGCCCGAAGAAGCGGTCCGCGTTGCATGCGACGGCCGCCAGATCAGCCAGGCGGTCACGAATCTGCTGCAGAACGCGGCCGACGCCATCGAAGGGCGGACCGGTCCCGACCAGCCGAAGGGCACGATCGCCTTGCGCCTTTCGTGCGAAAAGGACGATGCGGTCATTTCGGTGACCGACAACGGCAAGGGGCTGCCGGACGATGGGCGGGAACGCCTGACCGAGCCTTATGTGACAACGCGGGCGAAAGGCACTGGTCTTGGCCTTGCGATCGTGAGAAAGATCATGGAAGACCACGGTGGCAGACTGGTTCTGGAAGACGCCCCCTCGGGCGGGGCGATGGTGACGTTGCGCTTTCCGGCGGTAGCGGCGGACGAAGGCGCGGCGACAGAAGACACGGCACGGGGCGCAGCTGGCAATGTCGCATGACATCCTGATCGTCGACGATGAGGACGACATCCGCTTCCAGATCGCCGGGATCCTGGAAGACGAAGGCTATGAGACCCGCGAGGCGGCCAACAGCGCCGACGCCTTGTCAGCGGTGGCCGACCGGCAGCCGTCATTGGTGATCCTGGATGTGTGGCTGGCGGAAAGCGAACTGGACGGGCTACAGCTTCTGGAGACGTTCCGGCGCAATCAGCCCGATATGGCAATCATCATGATCAGCGGCCACGCCACGTTCGACATGGCGGTCAGCGCCACCAAAATGGGCGCCTACGATTTCCTGGCCAAGCCGTTCAAGACCGACGCGCTGCTGCACACCGTCCAGCGCGCCATCGACACGTCCAGGCTGTTGCGCGAGAACCGCGAACTGCGCGAACAGACGGGCGGCGGCGGATACGAACTGGTGGGCGATTCGCCGGTCATCCAGGAGGTGCGCCGCGCGATCGAACGGGTCGCGGCGACCGACAGCCGGATTCTGATCACCGGTCCGGCGGGCGTCGGCAAGGGTGTGGTCGCGCGGCTTGTTCACGACCGGTCGAGCCGCAGCCAGGGGCCGTTCATGCGGCTGAGCTGCGCCGGGTTCGAACCGGCGGCGCTGGAAGCGGAACTGTTCGGGGCGGAACCGAACGGCGAAGCGCCCAGGGTGGTCGGCGCCCTGGAGGAAGCGCACGGAGGCACTTTGCTGCTGGACGAGGTGGCGGAGATGCCGTCGGAAACCCAGGGCAAGCTGGCACGCGTCCTTCACAACACCCGGTTTCAGCGGATCGGCGGCAGCAACTGGGTTGAGGTGGACGTCCGGGTGATTGCATCGACCAACCGCGACCTGACCGCGGCAATGGCCACCGGCGCGTTCCGCGAGGATCTCTTCTATCGTTAGAATGTGGTGCCGATCCGTATCGACGGCTTGAGCGGCCGCCGGGAGGACATTCCGCCGCTGGCGCGGTACCTGATGAGCCGTCTGGCGGCCGCCAAGGGGTGGACGCCAAGGCCCATGACCGAGGGGGCGGTGGCGGCGCTGCAGGCCCACGAATGGCCAGGCAACGGATGGGAACTGGCGAACGTTGTCGAACGGGTCCTGCTGGCGACCCGTGACGGCCCGGCCGAGGCGATCGATGCGGAGATGGTCATCGAGGCGCTGGGCCAGAGCAGCGGCGAGACGGCGCGCTGGGATCAGGCGCACGAGGTGATGAACCTGCCGCTGCGCGAAGCCCGCGAAGCGTTCGAACGGGAGTATTTGTTCTTTCACCTCACCCGTTTCGGCGGCAACATCAGCCGCACCGCGGAGTTCGTCGGAATGGACCGCGCAGCCTTGCATCGCAAACTTAAGATGCTGGGCGTTCAAGACCCGATGAGGCCCCAGAAGGCCAGCGCCTAGACCTTCAGCCAACGGATAGCGTTATGAAAGTGGTGATCTGCGGGGCCGGACAGGTCGGGTTCAACATTGCGCAATACCTGGCGAGCGAGGCCAACGACGTCAGCGTGGTGGATCAGTCGCCTGACCTGATCGGCAAGATCAACGACTCGTTGGATGTTCAGGCCTTTGTCGGGCACGCGTCGCACCCGGACGTCTTGGAGAAGGCCGGCGCCGGAGAGGCGGACATGTTGATCGCCGTGACCTTCGCCGACGAGGTGAACATGGTCGCGTGCCAGATCGCACACTCCCTGTTCAACACGCCCACCAAAATCGCGCGCATCCGCGAACAGAGCTATCTGGACCCGATGTGGGCCGACCTGTTCGCCCGGGACCACCTGCCGATCGACCATATCATCTCGCCGGAGATCGAGGTGGCCCGCGCGATCGGGCGTCGGCTGAGCGTTCCCGGCGTGTTCGACGTCATCCCGATGGCCGGCGACCGGGTGCGGGTGATCGGGGTGCGCTGCGGCGCCGACTGCCCGGTCGTCAACACGCCATTGAAGCAGCTAACCTCTCTGTTCCCCGACCTCAACAT
>Ga0056115_1000315_pt1 | contig 22538 bp, 20 predicted proteins | sample WorMetOlspDAHAB1_FD_77007 | JGI IMG/M metagenome (GOLD analysis project Ga0056115, IMG submission 77007) | Marine gutless worms symbiont microbial communities from Max Planck institute for Marine Microbiology, Germany - Olavius sp. DAHAB.1 ...
AAGAAAATAATAGAAGAGATTTTTAAATCTAATTTTTGGAAGAAAATACAGCTGAAGAATATAACAGTTTCAGACCGCTAAGTTTAATACTGTTTCAGGTTGCCGCTGACAATACGGAGTTGGCATCACGGAGGAAAGTCAGAAGTATATTTTCGGAGGTTTTTTTCATACCCAGGATACCGACATGTATTCATCCAGGAAACCTTTTGATTTCAATGCCGGTGGATCGGGCTCCGATCTGTTGAGGATACAGGTGTTCTCCGAGAGGTTTGGTTTCAAAGTAACTTTTGAAAGTGCTCGCTGCCAATTCATCCCGGAGGATGCAGATATCTGTTCTGGCAGAATCACGTTGTGTGATCATGTCCAAAATGAATCTGAATGCCTGGCCTCTGGCGGAAGCACTTTTTGTCTTTTATTCCCAAAATCGCAATATAAAAACACTGTTTTTTGACCAGAAATAATGAATACCAGAACCCTGATAATTCTCTCGCTGATTCACGACCTCAAAGTTCCACTGGCTGTTATAGAGCTTGGGACTCAGTCCATGCTGTCCAAAAATGCCGGGCTTGATGGTCAACAGGTTGAAGTCCTGCTAAAAATCCAAAATGATAACGCTCGTGCAAAACAATTGACAAATCGATTGTTGGACACAGCGAGGTTTGAATCACCTATCAAGAACTTTACTAATAATACATCCGAAAATTCAATACTTAATGATTTAAAAAGGGTGCTCGGCCGACAATCCAATTCGTCCGACAAACTGCAAGAAGTACTAGGCGAATTGAAAAATAGGCTCTCCTGCTGTGAGAAAGGAACCCTTTTTCTAAAGCGGTCTATTGCTCAGGATGTCAACCCAGATTATGATAGTCAGCTAACCATTGATAGAGCCTGCCGCAACATTCGGATCGCCTTGAGATTGATCAAGCAGGCAACAATACTATTAACAACAGATATTAAATTATCGCGGCAAGGTGTCAGACTATCACAATTAATTATTCAACCATTAATTGAAGTTTTTGATTTGAGGGGTGAATCGATCCCTGAACGGTTGCAAATTTCCAATTCTCTTGACGAGGTCAGATCAATTTGTATGGAAGATGGCGTTATTCTTAGCATCGATAGTCGGTTGTGGAATCAGGATTGTTGTTTGGATAGGGAAAGAGTCAATCAAGTAATTGTCAACCTATTGCTCAATTCGTTTAAATTTCGCCAAAGCAAAATTGAGATTTCAGTGAACCACGCGAAGGATTTTCTCAGTTTATCTATAGCAGACGACGGCGAAGGCATACCTCCTCCCGATGACGCCGATAATTTATACTTCAAATTCTCAAATTATACTCCTGAAGATCTACCAGTTAGAGCACACGGAATCGGCTTGATCGGAGTTCAGGTAATTCTGCAGGAAATGAATGGTAGGCTAAAGCTCGAGACTGACGAGAGACAGGGTGCAAAATTCACCATAACCGTCCCATGCTGACCTCGAAAGGATGGATGCAAATAAGCTGTGACTTCGCATGCAGTACAGTTATTTTATAAGAGATGTAGAGAAACGATCGGATCTGATCGACCATCCGTAAAGGTCCAAGCTGAGTTATTCCGGCGAGCAGGATATTAGAGAGTGCCGTTTGAAACCAACCTAAACAAGCATTAACCGAGTCGATTATTCCCAAAAGCCTTTGTAATTATCCAACCAACCCGGTCCGAATTTACGGTCGAAATAAGGCTGTAACAGCTTAAACCATTTACCTGGTTTTTTTTCTTTTTCTTGTCGTGCCCTGATAGAGTCTGATACGAAAAATAGGATGTCCGAAAGTTTGTCTTTGGGAACATAAGCATCGGCGCCGGACTTCATCGATTTGATAAAATTTTCTGCACTTAGAGCATGAGCCGTCAACATAACGGCGGGGATATCTCTTCGAACTGCTATTTCCAATAATTCATACCCTTTAACTCCCATGATGTCTAGAATCGCAACAGCATAATTTCGAGTCTCGAGCAATTCCTTGGCCGAATTAAAATTTGCTGCTGAATCTACTTCGCACATATGAAAAAGCTCGGAAAGGCTTTCCAACAAATCCGGTTCATCGTCGACAATTAAAATATCTTTGCCTTTTAGGATTTCCATTTCATTCATATTTTAGCCTCCTTTGTAAATATAAACTAATTTATCCTTCGTTTATATTTAACGGCCACATGTAAGTCCTTTCAGAATATCTCAAACCAAGTATTAGGAAACATAAAAAATAGTAGATACCAAAATGGCTTTGTCAACTTTGATTACATTTCAGCCTCCTTGGGTTATTCTACAAAAGTTTTTCAGCAATGCGTTTTTCAATAACATATTCAAATTGATGTATCAGCTGTCCGTGTTTATTTGATCTTTGAAATAACGGGCGATATCCGGCCGTTTTGGGGCTCTTAACTGTTGATTAGACAGTTGCCAATTCAGTTTTACGCAAAATGCGTAAAATATTTTTCGGATATCAGATATGGAATCGGAGGAAAGTTTTACTCTTCATAAAAAAATCTTGACATAAAACCTACTATAATTATAACAATATAACAAACCTTGCCATTAGCTCCTGCGAATCGATAAATTATTTTGTAATTCTGACAGACACAAGTGGATGTTATGAGTTCAGTTCACAAGGGGCAAGCCCCGGAAAACAACCTGATTCTCTATGTCGACGATCCCGATGAATTGGAGTGGGATATAGAGGTGGATATCCTGATAATTGGTGCTGGCGGGTGCGGGCTGACGAGTGCTTTGGCGGCTGCAGAAACGGGGTCAGAGGTCTTCGTAGTCGAAAAGGAAAAGACGGCCGGCGGCAACACCAGTTTAAGCCAGGCAATGGTTCCGGCCGCAGGAACTGAGATGCAAAAAGCCGCAGGTGTTATAGACTCCCCAAAGTTAATGGCAGCCGATATTCTGAAAAAAAACAAAAATGGAAGCGATCCTGACCTAACGCTTCACATCTCAAAGATGTCAGCTTCGCTGATTGAATGGCTAAAAACCGCCATGAACATAGATTTTGATCTGGTAAGTGATTTTTTATATCCGGGTCATTCGGTTCATCGGATTCACACGAACAGCACCTGCAAGGGTGAGCAATTGATCATTGAGTTGCTCAAGGCAGCGGGGCGCTTCGACAACATTTCGATCTCTTACAATACTCCTGTAACCCGATTAATTGCGCGTGGTTCTGATTCCAGTGTCCTGGGTGTGGAAGCGGAGATTGAGGGTTTTGGGAAAAATCTGGCGCGAGCCAAAAAAATCATTTTAGCCTTGAATGGGTTCGGCGCCAATCGTGGAATGCTTCAACAATATATCCCGGAGATGTGCGATGCCCAATATTTTGGTCATGAAGGCAATACCGGAGAAGGCATTCTGTGGGGCCAGGCCTTGGGGGCCGAGCTTTCATATATGGGAGCCTACCAGGCGCATGGCTCTATCGCTCATCCGCATGGGACCCTGCTTACCTGGGCGGCTGTCAGCCTGGGGGCATACCAGGTAAATCTTGACGGCCACCGGTTTGTGAATGAATACCAGGGTTACTCGGAACATGCCCTCTCCGTCCTGGATCAAAAAGACAACGTTGCCGTGGAAGTGTTCGATGAACGAATTTTTCATACCATTGCCGGCTATGAAGACTTTCAGCAATGCGTCGAAATGGGGGCCGTAAAAAAATTCGAAGATATGAAATCGCTGGCGCATGCTTTCAATTTGCCTGAGAATGTATTATTAGACACCCATGAGAAATTTCAGAAGGCTGCCCGTGGAGAGTTGGCGGATCCATTGGGCCGTATCGAATTCGGTGCTCCTCTTGAACCGCCATATTATGGTGTTAAGGTAACCGGAGCCCTCTTTCACACCCAAGGCGGTCTCAAGGTGGATAAAAACGCACGTGTACTTCGTGAAAACGGCCATCCCATTCCGAATCTTTATGCCGGGGGGGGAACCGCCGCCGGTTTTTCCGGCCGCAAAGGACCGGCAGGATACCTGTCGGCGAATGGATTGATGGCAGCCCTGATACTTGGAAAATTGGCCGGAGAACATGCTGCCGGTTCAATTCGAACAAGTGATATCTGACCTCAAGCAAGCCGGCAGGAAACAATGAACCGTTCCGCAGTACAGCCAGACTATACAGCATGTTTATGGATCGGTTCAATTGAGCTTCCACCAAACGTTAACTATTAAGGAGGATTGATTATGGTCCGCAAAAAGAAAACAAATCCATTTGGCAAAAAAGTGACCCGTCGAGATTTTATGAAAAACGCCGCCAAGGCTACCGCAACAGCCGCTGTCGTGGGAACCGTCGGTTTTCCGAACGTGTTGCGCGGCGCCCAACCGCCGGAAGTCGTCATCGGGCATATCCACCCCTTGTCCGGATTTTTGGGGTACCTTGGCAACCAGCTTAAGAATGGCTGCGAGCAGGCCGTTGCAGAGATCAATGCTGCCGGCGGCATCAAATCCCTGGGCGGTGCAAAGATCAAGCTGCTCACCGCGGACAGCGAGGGAAAGCCGGATCTGTCCATCCCGGCAGTGGAGAGGTTGGATCGGGAAGGTGCCGTTGCCGTAACCGGCTGCCTGCAGTCTTCGGTAACGATTGTGGCCACACAGATCGCCGAAAAGCAGCGCCTTCCCTTTGTCGTATCCGTGGCCGTGGCCGACAAGGTAACCGATCGCGGATTCAAGTATACCTTCCGGATTCAACCGAATGCCGCCCAGATGGGCGCCCAAACTGTGCGCTACATTTCCGAAATTGCCAAGCAGGCCGGTGTTCCGGTCAAGACGATCGCCTATCTGCACGACAATACGGCTTTTGGAACATCTCTGTCGGCGCATGTCGTCAGCAACGCTCCCAAGCATAAAATGGAAGTCATCGCCAGAGTGCCTTACTCCCCCAGGGCAGCTGATGTATCCACGGAAGTGGGTAAAATAAAGGCCGCCCGTTCCGATCTGGTCATGTCCACCGGCTACTTTGCCGATCAAGTCAGGGCATATCGAACCATGAAAGGTCACCGGGTGAACCCAAAAGCCTTCGTTGGATGCGGAAACGGCGCCTTTAGCGATCAAAACTTTGTCAAGGAGCTGGGGGAAATTACCGAATACGTCATGGACGGCAACTACCAGGCTAACCCGGTCAGCCCGCTGGCTGAAAAAATGTATGCCCATTACAACAAACTCCATGGTACTAAAATGCCGCCTTCGGCCATATTTGCCTATGAGGCCATATACGTGATCGCGGATGCTGTCCAACGCGCCAAATCAACCGACCGGGAAGCGGTAAGGGAAGCGCTCACCAAAACCAACATTGCCGATCACGTCCTGCCACAGGGTCCGATCGTCTTTGGCCCCGATGGTCAGAATCAGAATGCCCAGGCAGCCATTACGCAGGTGTTGAAAGGGAAAATCAATGTGGTCTGGCCCACAGAATACGGTCAATCCAAATTCGTATTCCCGGCCCCCAGCTGATGTCGGCCTGCCCGCGTAAATGTCATCGGCATTTCCTCGCCCGGTGCAGACAGTAGGATTTCATAGTAACTGCATGAGCGGTTTTCGATAAGGATACAGCCTGATCCAAAACCGCTCATCTTTGATCACCGCTTGAAAAGCAACGGATTGAAATGTAGCAATGAATGTATTTTTTATCCTGCAGTCCCTGATCGACAGTCTACTGATCGGCGGGGTTTACAGCCTGGTGGCCATAGGCCTGACATTGATTTTCGGGGTTATGCGGGTCGTCAACTTTGCCCACGGCGCATTGATGATGCTGGGGATGTACACGACCTATTGGACCTTCTCCCTGCTGCATATCGATCCGTACCTTTCCATTTTCATCTGCATCCCGTTGATGTTTCTTATTGGTGCATCGCTCCAGAAATTTTTGATCACACCGATACTCGACGCACCTGAACACAATCAACTGCTGCTGACCCTGGGTGTTTCCCTGTTTATTGAAAATCTGGTCGTGTTCCTGTGGTCCCCGGACTACCGTGTCACCCGCACATCCTATGAGTTTGCCTATCTTTATCTCGGCGACCTTTCCATATCCCTCCAGCGAGTGCTGGCGTTCGTAACCGCCATGATCGTGGCCGGAGTCGTTTATTTCCTGTTGTCAAAGACGGACCTGGGAAAAGCGATCCGGGCGGCCAGTGAGGAACCCCGCGGTGCCCTTTTGATGGGTATCAATGTCCGTAAAATCTACTGGATCACTTTTGGAATAGGATCTGCCTGTGCCGGCGTAGCCGGATCTGTAACCGCCCCCTTTTTCCCGGCCTATCCCACGGTCGGCGGCATATTCGTTATTACGGCCTTCATGGTTGTCGTCCTGGGAGGCATGGGCAGTGTCCAGGGGGCCTTTGTCGGCGGTTTGATCATCGGCATCGCCGACGCCATCGGCGGCATGATATTTCCCGGTGCCATGAAATCGACGATCTCTTTCGTATTATTCATTCTGATCTTACTTTTCAAGCCGACGGGGCTTTTCGGGAGTAAAAACTGATGAACGGAAACAGACCTGCCACCGGTTATCTTACCCGGGGACTGGGCGCCGCAAAATGGGTTGTCATCATCCTGGCATTGGCCCTGCTGCATGTGTTGCCCTGGACCATCCCGACGCACTTTACCCATATGATGATCATGATATTCATTTTCACCATTATGGGACAGGGGTGGAACGTGCTGGGCGGCTATGTCGGGCAGTTTTCTTTCGGTCACGCACTGTTTTTCGGTATTGGCGCCTATACCTCGACCCTGCTGTTTATGCATCTCAGCCTGAGCCCTTGGTTCGGTATCATCATTGCCTGTACGGCTTCCATTGCCGTTGGTCTCTTTGTCGGGCTTTTAAGCTTCCGGTACGGCCTCCGCGGCCCTTTTTTTGCGCTGATCATGCTGGCGTTTGCTGAAATTTTTCATATCACCTTCACCACTTGGGAGGCGGTCGGCGGATCCCTGGGTCTATTAATCCCGTTGTCCGGAAACGCGCCTTTAATAATGCAGTTCAGCAGCAAAATACCCTTTTACTATATCTCCCTGTGGTTTATGGTGGGCGCACTGTATGTGGTGTGGCGGTTTGAAAAATCCCGCACTGGCCTCTACTTCCTGGCGGTCAGAGAAGATAAGGATGCGGCCGAGGCGCTTGGCGTCAACACGTTTAAATCACAGATGGTCGCCATGGCCATCAGCGCCGGAATGACAGCCATCGGCGGAACCATTTATGCCCAGTATCTGCTCTATATCGACCCGGACATTACCTTCGGGGTCATCAACTCCGTGGAAATCATGATTCGCCCCATCATCGGCGGGCCGGGAACCGTTTTAGGGCCGTTGTTGGGCTCGGTTGTACTGACGCCGCTCTCTGAGTTCACACGCGAGGTCTTTCAGGCATACAGTGGTGTTTACCTGATGATTTACGGTGTTGTCCTTGTGGTCGTAATCATGTTTCTTCCGGGAGGAATCACCGGGTTTGCCGCCGGCATGTTTAAAAAATTCGCACACGCTAAAAGGAATCACACAGGATGACTCAGACGCATCTGCTCAACATAACCAACCTATCGAAATCATTCCAGGGTCTCAAGGCGATATCCGAGGTTTCCCTGCACATCGATACCGGTGAGATATTGGGGCTCATCGGACCAAACGGTGCCGGGAAAACCACCTTGTTCAATCTGGTAACGGGGTTTTTGAAACCGGAAAGCGGGGAAATCCAGTTCAACGGCCATATGATCATGCGACTCAAATCGCATCAGATATGTAAGCTCGGCATTACCCGGACCTTTCAAATCGTTAAACCATTCGCCCACCTGTCAACCCTTGAGAATGTGGCCGTGGGAGCATTTAACACCACGAAGAATTTAAAAGAAGTCGAAGAAAAATCGTGGGAAACTCTATCCTTCGTCGGTTTGGATCGCAAGGCTCTCGAACCGGCGCACAGTCTCACACTGCCTGATCGAAAACGCCTTGAACTCGCACGCGCCCTTGCCACCGAACCCAAGCTATTGCTGCTGGACGAAGTTATGGCCGGCCTGAACCCGACAGAGCAACATGAAATCACAGAGCTCGTCTTGAAAATTCGTGAGTCCGGAACCACTATTTTTATAATTGAACACCATATGCGCGTCATTATGGGGCTCAGCGATCGCATCGTCGTTATCCAGCACGGCGAGGTGATCGCCGACAACAGCCCGCAAGCCGTATCAGAAGATCCCAGGGTGATCGAAGCCTATCTGGGCAAAGGAGCGGTCATTGCTTGATATAGATAAAATCGATGTCTGTTACGGGGAAGTTCAAGTACTGAGGCAGGTCTCGCTGAAGATCAAAGCGGAGCAAGTGGTCTCTCTTCTCGGGAGCAACGGAGCGGGTAAAACCACGACGGTGAACAGCATTTCAGGCATTCTTCCGATAGCCGACGGATCCATTGCATTCATGGGCGAAGATATCACCAATACGGAACCGCATGTCCGGGTAGAAAAAGGCCTGGTTCAGATCCCCGAAGGCAGACGCGTCTTTCCGTCACTGAGCGTGAAAGAAAACCTGGAGATGGGTTCCTATCTGAAGGGGCCAAAAGCCCTTCGCAGGGAAAGCATGGATTTGGTAATGGCACTGTTTCCGATATTAAGGGAACGGACCGATCAGAGAGCGGGAACCCTGTCAGGCGGTGAACAGCAGATGCTGGCGATTGCACGCGGCCTGATGTCAAAACCCAGACTGCTGATTTTGGATGAACCATCCCTGGGATTGGCACCGATTTTGGTTGAAGATATTTTTCGAAGTGTGCAGCGCATCAAAAACGAGGGTGTCACCATTTTGCTGGTAGAACAAAATGTCCCTCAAGCGCTGGGGATCTCCGATTACGCCTATGTCCTCGAAGAGGGCCGGGTCGGCCTGTCCGGTCCGGGAAAAGATCTTCTGAACAATGCCCATATCAAAAAACTATATCTGGGACTATAACTCCATTCATTAGCCATCCCGCTTACCAGCGGGATGGCTAATGAATGGAGTTGCGGGGTATGATCATGACAGACTATCTTGATGAACTGGTCGCCTATATCTGTGACTGTACAATCGACGATCTGCCGTTGGCGGCGGTCCAACGCGCCAAATCTGTCTTGGCGGATTCCATCGCCGTCATCGCCGCCGGCGCCCAGGAAAAAGAAGTCAAGGCCATGACCGATCAGGTCGCCGGGCCTGACGATCCGGCGCTTGCAACCATCATTGGTGCGGGGCGCCGTACCGAAGCGGCCAAAGCTGCCCTGATCAACGGCACCGCCGGAACTTTTCTGGAGCTGGATGAGGGGAATCAGTTCGCCCGCGGCCATCCTGCCATTCATGTGGTTCCGGCCGCCCTTGCCCTGGCGGAATCCCGCCGGCTGTCCGGCCGCCGGCTGTTGATTGCTTTGATCCTCGGCTACGAGGTCGGGGCCAGAATCGGTATCGCCTGTAAAATCAGAATGTCCATGCATCCGCATGGCTCCTGGGGAACAGTGGGAGCAGCGGTAGCCGTCGGCAAGCTGTTGGCGTACGACCGCTCGGCCATGCGTGAATTGATCAATGTCAGTTCTTCCCTGACCTTGGCCACCAGTCGTCGCACGATGCTCGAAGGGGGATTGGTGCGCAATGTCTACTCAGGGGTCAGCGGGCATATGGGCATCCTGGCGCACCAATTGGTGGATGCCGGCTTCAATGGTGAAAAAGACGGGTTGAAGACCGTATTCGGCCAGGTTGTTTCAGAAACGTTCGATACCAACGAAATGACAGCGGGTCTGGGTACGCGCTATGAGATATTGCGTAATTATTTCAAGCGCCATGCCTGCTGCCGCTATAATCACGCAACCCTGGATGCGCTGCTGGAGATTATGGCCGAGGCGCCTGCGGGCCGGATCTCATACGAAGATGTCGCGGATGTAAAAGTCTCAACCTATTCTTTGGCCGCCCAGCTGTGCGACCAACGGCCCATAAACACCCTGGCAGGTAAATTTTCGATTCCTTTCGCAGTGGCAACCACCCTTGTTCACGGACACACCGGCGTTGAATGCTTCACCCCCGAAGCCATTCATAACCGGAGCGCAAGGGAACTTGCCCAAAAAGTCAGGGTCGTGGAAGACCCCAAGCTCACCGCCATGATGCCGGACCGGCGCCCGTCACGGATCACCCTGAACCTCAAGGACGGCACCCGCTTGAAGGCTGAAGCCTTTATCAACAAGGGTGATTTCGAAGACCCCTATTCGGAGAACGAACTGCTTGAAAAATACAACCAGCTGGCCCGGCCGGTCTGGGGCCGGGAGATCGCGCAAAAAATTTATGGTGAGATTGCGGATGTGGATACCATCTCAGACGTGAATGAATTCACCTCTCTTTTTGCTTCATAAATATTACAAGCATGACCCCAACTAAGGGGATGATTCTGCTCCCGGTTGACAAAGACTTGACGATTGCAGGAGGCAAGGAAATGGTGAAAGCAATTTTGGGCTATGACATCATGCCTGGCATGTCGATAGAGGAATACGAGAAATGGCTCAGGGACATCCACATCCCGGATCTATCCAGGATTCCGGGATTGCGTAAAATCGTGTTCAACACGGTCAGCGGCACGGTTCTGGGTGAAACCACTTTTTACCGGATTGCCGAACTGCACTACGATGATATGAAGTCCTTCGAATATGCCATGAAGTGGCGGCAGGAGAATCCCGTTTCCGATGAACGGAGTCCCAAAGGCAAGACCGATTTCAAATTCTATGTTGTGTGTGAAACCGAAGAAGTAACCGTCAGCAGCCATCAGCAGATCGAGAGCCAGGCCCCTTCGAGGGGCCTTCCTCATACCCCCAGCTCTGCTGGTGGTCGCTGATTTGATTCATCGATGTGGTTATAAGCCGTCGATGCGGGAGTTTATCATCATGAAGGGTTTTGGATCCACCTTTTGCGTCCAACCATCATAATATTTTTTCACATATTCTTTCAGGGTGTCCATCCCTTTCATAAGGGCCTCTTCCTGTTCCGTCCTCGGTCGCGAGGCCGCTGCGGCCAAACGTTGACCCACGGCATCCTCATCGATTGACAGGACCTTGCCCGCTTTGAGGACAACCTTTCCATTCACCATGACCGTGTCCACAAAACGCCCTGCCCCGCGGTACATTAGGGTATCGATGGGGTCGTGGGATGGGTCCACAAACGGAAATGCCATTGATTTATAGTCGATCAGGGCCATGTCGGCGAACCGGCCGGGTTCAAGCCTGCCGATCTGGTTGTCGAACCCAAGCAGCTTGGCGTTGTTGGTGGTCGTCATCTGAAAAACCTGACGGGCGGTCATATGCTGCGAATCGAGCTCGAGAGACGGCAGTCGGTGAAGAAGATAGCAGACCTTCATCTCCTGTATCATGTCGTCGTCGTCATTGATGGACTTGCCGTCAAGCCCCAAACCGACCAGCACACCGGCTTGCAGCATGTGAAATGCCGGGGAAACGCCGTTTCTGACACGCAGGTTGCACGAGGGGTGGTGGGTCACGGCCGCCCCGCTTTGCGCGAGCAGCCTGATGTCGTCTTCAGTCGGCCAGACACAATGCCCGATAACCACACCTTCACCCAGAAACCCGATGTCATGCATATGCTGGACAAGGGTTTTCTTTAGAAATTCGAGGCCGTATATTTTTTGGAAAATCGATTGAACGGCATGAACGTGTATCGGCACATTCAGTTTTTTGGCAGCCTTGCGAATATCCAGCAGCAGTTTGTCCGTACACCATTGCGGAGCCAGGGGCCCAAACCCGATGCGAGTCATATCCGTGTTGTGCTGGGCGTGCAGTCTGTTTACCACATCGACAAAATTGTCGGCAGTCAACGATCCTGCCGGCGGTGGTGCGGTCAACACCTTACGCAGCCCATCGGGCAGCTCGTTTAAAAAGGCGGCGTTGTCTCCGTAAATAAAGGGATTGTCGTTGCGGACGCCGGGATTGAATTGCACGCGGATGCCTGCATCGCGATAGGCTTGCAGCCCCTCGTCGAATTCCTTCTCGAAATCCACTGGATTTTTCAGCAGATGATTGTGCATGGTGGTCGTCACACCGCACTTTAAGAGTCTGATCGCGGAAAGCGCCAGGTCATCATAGGTTGACACCGGTACATACTTGCGGGTATCGAAAAGCCAGGACTCCAGGGTGTTGTCCAAGGCCCCCCTCTGAAAATCCGTCAGTCCCCGGCCATGGCCATGGCCATTGATCAATCCCGGTATGAGCAGAAAATCATCCCCTCCGATGATGTCGGCATCCGGATATTTGGCGGACAGCTCTGAAAAGCTGCCAACGGCCTCGATCTTTTCACCCGTCACGGCGACAGCGCCGTCTTCAATGGCGGGTTGGTCATGAGCGGGGACCATCCGGCCGGCCCGCACGATGGTTATAGCATTCGGCATTTGTTAATTCCTCCTTTGTAAGCGTTGAAAATATTCAGGATTGATTATCTTATGAATCTATTTTATTTTCAAACGGATATTTTGAAATCCCATTATTTCGACAAACCAGCCCAATTTAAGCCAGGGCATTGAATCATAAAATTGTTGACATAAATCAGTCTAATAGTTATAACAACAATACATTTAATATTGTCTTTGCATCGCACACTCAAACACTAAAAGCAAGTAAATATGAAACCCTATCCCCAAAAAATTACTATTGAAGAGCAGGGTTTACGTGACGGTTTGCAAAGCGAAACGCCTTTTCTGCCGACCCACAAAAAACTTGAACTGATCCGTGCGGTTGCCGATGCCGGATTGAAACGAATCCAGGTGACCTCGTTCGTGCACCCCAAACTGGTCCCACAGATGGCTGATGCTGAAGACATTTGTAAAGGTCTGGACCAGAACAGTGATGTTCTCCACAGCGCACTGGTCTTGAATACCAAAGGCCTCGAACGCGCGGCCAAAGCCGGCCTCAAACACGTGGCCGCCTCCATTTCCGCCAGTGACACGCACAGTCGTAAAAATGCCAATGCTTCGCTGCCGGAAGCCAGAAAACGCATCGCCGATATGATCAAAACCGGCCAAGCGCTTGGTCTGACGCTTCGCGGTGGTCTACAATGTGTTTTCGGCTGCCGGTTTGAAGGCCGAATCGACCCGAATATCGTATTCGATATGATCAAAGAACAGCTGGATCTCGGTGTGGAAGAGGTTGCCCTGGCGGACTCCACCGGTATGGCCGACCCCGTTGCCATTCAGGAGATTTCAGGTAAGGTAATCGAGCTCGCCGAAGACAAGACCGTATGCCTGCACCTGCACGACACAGAAGGCAAGGGTCTGGCAAACGCACTGGCCGCGATTCAAGTCGGCATTACCCATTTTGACACCGCTTTCGGCGGCACGGGCGGATGCCCCTTTATCAAGGGTGCCTCGGGCAATATTTCTACCGAAGATTTGGCCTTCATGGCCGGACAGATGGGAATTGAAACCGGCATCGATATAGAGAAAATCGCCTCCATCAGCCGGTCGCTGGAAGAATTTTTTACCAAACAGTTTTCCGGTAAAATGCACCGGGTGCTGGCCAGAGAGGACATTCAAATCGTCCGATAGATGGCGATGGCAGGCAAACTTAGTATAGTAAAACCGCAACTGAATTAAACACTTCAGGATAAAAATGGGTCAAACCATTGTTGAAAAAATCATATCAGCCCATACCGGCCAAAAAGTCCACCAGGACGAGATTGTTATCGTTCCGGTCGACGGTGCCATGGCCTCCGACACGACGGCGCCTTTAACCATTAAGGCCTTCCGGGAGATGGGGGGCAAGAAGGTGTGGCAGCCGGACCGATGTTTTCTGGTCATCGATCATGCCGCACCGGCACCGAACGAAAGAATCGCCAATCTGCACGTCATGATGCGTGAATTTGCCAGAGAACAGGATTGCGTGCTTTATGAAGCCGGCGTCGGGATTTGCCACCAGTTGATGATTGAAGAGCACATCGTCAGGCACGGGCAGATTTTTATCGGCGCCGACTCGCATTCAACCGCCTACGGGGCGGTCGGGGCCCTCGGATCTGGTGTCGGGTCCACCGATCTGGCGGCAGTGCTGCTGACCGGGAAAATCTGGCTGAAAGTCCCCCGCAGCATTAAAATCGAGCTGAAGGGAAAAATTCCGCCGGCCATTCAGAGCAAGGATCTGATACTAAATGTCATCGGGCAAACAGGAATTTCCGGTGCGACCTATCTGTCCATGGAATTTGGGGGTGAAGCCGTGTCCGGGTTGTCACTTTCCAGTAGAATAACCATGGCCAACATGATGATTGAAGCCGGTGCCAAAACCGGATTTGTTCATCCCAACGGGCTTGAGCTGCCCTATTCATTTTCACCGACATATCCGGATCCGGATGCGATCTATCAGCAGACCATAACCATTGATGCATCCCAAATGCAGCCGATGATCAGCCAACCCCATTCACCCGACAGTGTTATACCCGTAGATCAGGTTGCCGGTAAAAAGGTCGATTACGCCTTTATCGGCACCTGTGTCAACGGCCGGCTGGAGGATCTTCAGATTGCAGCCAGGATCTTGAAAAACGTCAGAGTCCATCCGCAAACCCGGCTGGCCATCGGCCCTGCCTCCCGGCGGGTCTTTTTGGATGCGGTCAAAGACGGCACGGCCGCCATTCTTACCGAAGCGGGCGCGACATTCATCCCCCCCGGCTGCGGTCCCTGTGTCGGCACCCACAGTGGTGTACCCGGAAACGGAGAGATCGTGATTTCGGCCGGTAATCGTAATTTCAAAGGCCGGATGGGCAACCCGAATGCCTCGATATATCTGGCGTCACCGGCGACGGTCGCTGCTTCCGCCCGAGACGGCCGGATAACCAACCCGAACAAATATCTTTAGATGGTGGTTGCTCCATGGAACAATCAAAGATAACCGGCAAAGTTCACGTATATGGTGATGACATCAATACCGATGCGATCATCCCCGGCAAATACACCAAGACCCTGGACATTCAGACCTTTGCCGAGCATGTCCTGGAAGACCTTGATCCCGAGTTTAAAAACATCGTTCAGCCCGGCGACATCCTGGTGGTCGGCGACAACTTCGGCTGCGGTTCTTCACGCGAACAGGCAGCCCTGGCCCTCAAGGTGGCCGGCGTTGCGGCCGTAATTGCCCGGTACTTTGCGCGTATTTTCTTTAGAAACGCCATCAATATCGGCCTGCCGGTTCTTGAAGTCAGCGAGTTTGACATTGTTGCCGGCGACGAACTCGCCCTTGACCTCGAATCCGGCAAGGTAGAAAATCTGACCCGTGCCAAAACCTACACCGCCACGAGGATGCCCCAGGTCATGATCGACATCCTGGCACACGGCGGACTGGTTGAGTATCTAAAGGCGTATGGGGATTACCGGATCTGAAAATGACGAATGAAAGAGGAGAACAGCATCATGGACAACTCCGCAAAAAAACTACCCCTGGAAGGGATAAAGGTTCTGGCCTTTACGCATGCAGTGATGGGTCCAGCGGCAGGCCTTATTTTGGCTGACCTCGGCGCCGACGTGATTCATATCGAGCCGACGACCGGTGATACGACCCGTCGTCTGAAAGGGTTTGGAATAGGATATTTTTCCTTCTTTAACCGCAACAAGAAAAGCCTTGCCGTCGATCTCAAAGCACCCGAAGGTAAAGAAATCATTCTCAAGCTAATCGAGACCACTGATATCGTGCTGGAAAACTTCGGGCCCGGAACCATAGAGCGCATGGGGTATGGTTATAACAAGCTGAAAAAAATCAATTCTCGACTGATCTATGTGTCTTTGAAAGGCTTTTTGCCCGGTCCCTACGAATATCGGGTCGCTATGGACGAAGTTGTTCAAATGATGGGGGGGCTGGCTTATATGACCGGTCCTCCGGGACAACCGCTGAGAGCCGGCACATCGATCATCGACATATCCGGTGGTATGTTTGGCGCCATGGGAGCCATTACGGCACTGTATGACCGCGAACAAACCGGAAAAGGGGCCTATATCAAAGGGGCCCTTTTTGAGACGACGGCCTTTATCATGGGCCAGCACATGGCGTATGCGGCTCTGACCGAAGGGCCGGTTCCGCCCATGCCTGCACGAGTCAGTGCCTGGTCGGTTTACAAGCTGTTTGATACCAAGGATGGGGAGCAGGTATTTATCGGTATCATCAGTGAAAAACACTGGCAGAAATTCTGCGAAGCATTTGATCGCCATGACTGGCTTGAAGATGAAAGACTGGAGACCAACAACAAACGGATCCGGGAAAGGGATTGGTTTCTGCCGGATGTCGAAAAAATGATTGAGCAATTCACCAAAGAAGAGGTCATCAAGATCTGTGATCAAGCGGGCATCTGCTTTGCCCCTATCGCCTGCCCGGAAGATCTTTTCGACGATCCCCAGCTAAACCAGGGGGAATATGGATTGATGGAGACCGTATTTCCCAATGGCCGGAAAACGAAAATGCCGCGCATTCCGCTTCAGTTCGGATCTTATAATCTGAAAAAGCGCAGCGATCCCCCGGCAGCCATTGGTGCCGACACCAGAAAGCTGCTTGAATCATTGGGTTATAATGAAGCTGAAATCTCCCGGATGGCCGAAAATAAGATCGTTGCCCTCGGAGACTGATACTGAAGCAACTCACCGACATGATTACATGAGGTGTTGGTCGTGTTGATGGTTAGACGCTCAAACGGCACCCCATCCCCTGGATTTGTCGGTTCTTTTCCGTTTCAGCTTCATGCTGAAGGCATATTTGTCGGCGCGATACATGACCGAAACATATTCCACCGGGTTGCCCTTGACGTCATAGACGGTACGTTCGGCCTTGAGCAATGGGTCTCCGACGCGAATTTCTAAAAGGGAGGCGACTTCGGCATCGGCTATCGTGGCTTCGACAGTCTGGTCGGCCTCGACGGCCCTCACGCCCAAGTCGTCCTCGAGAATCATTAGCATCGGTTTGGATTCCACGAGGTCCATGGAAAGTTTTTTCCCGATTTGCGGCGGCAGAAAATTGAATACATGCGAAAACGGTACGCCCTCTATTTGGCGAACTTTTTCAAGGCGCAACACCTTACCTCCTTTTACCCCCAAACGAACGCGGATACTTTCCGGAGGGTCGACCCATGCACTTTCAATGATCCTGGTTTCCGTGCGTTTGCCCATCAACACCAGGTCTTCGATCGAACCGGTAAAGCGCGGAAGTTCAAGTGAAGCCGCTTTTTCAGATACAAATGTGCCCTTGCCTCTCTGACGAATGATAAGCCCGTCCTTTTCCAGCGATGAAAGCGCCTGGCGAACCGTAATTCGGCTGACTTTATATTCTCCGGCCAAAGCATCTTCGCTGGGCAAGGGAATTTCCGGTGAATAATCACCGGATGCGATTTTCTTCCGTAAAATCGTCTCCAACTGGTAATATAGCGGTATGGCTTTTTCCTTGAGCATCGATACTAACTTCCAACCGATTTTAACTTCTAGTAATGAAGTTTAACCGGGCGCTTGATGAATTGCCCATTGCCTGGTTTGACGGTCACCCGACCTTTTTCAAAAACTACTTTTCCACGCAAAATGGTACAGTCTGTCCAGCCCTTGAATTTCATGCCCAGTTCCGGACTGAATTCCTGGGCCGTGTGAAGATTTTCTAAGGTAATTTCCTTTTCAGCATCGATATCGACAATGGCGAAGTCCGCATCGCTGCCCACCATGATGGCCCCCTTTTTGGGATATAAGTTGTGATAGCGAGCCGGATTGGCGGAGCTGAGTTCTGCGATGCGATGCAGGGGCAAACCGCGTTTATGATAACCATCCGTCATCAGCACCGGAAACATCAATGATGTGCCCCCGAATCCGGGAAGCGACGTCCACAGATCGCCCTTTTTTTTATCAAGGGTGGCGCAAGCATGATCGCTGGCCACGGTTTTGATGGTATCCTTCAACACGGCATCCCATAGGAAATCCACGTCCGCATCGCTCCTCAACGGCGGGTTTACTTTGGCCTTCTGCTCAAGCTGCATGTCATTGGAGAGCCCCAGATGATGCAGAGTTCCTTCGAGCAGGAAGTCGTTTTCAGGATAACGCTGGCTGACATCGATGCCGGCTTCGACCGCCTTTTGACTGCTCAGGTGCAGCAGGTTCACCGGGCAGTTGGTGTATCGGGCCATGATGGCGGTTTCGTTGATGGCAAGTTCTTCCTGCCATGGCGGACGGGCGTTGCTGTAATCCTTCATGGGGACGCCACTTGGTTTGGCCTGCACTTCAGCCTGGGTGGCGCGGATAATTTCCGGATTTTCACAGTGTACACTCAGACTGATGTTGCCGTATTCTTTATATAGTTTATTGACCCGCCCGACTTCCTTCATGAAACGGTAGAGATAGCCGAAGTCTACAGGATTGTCGATCATCAGATAATTGTTGGCTTCCGGAGTGGCGCCGGCGAGGGTCAACAATTTATAAAACATGTAGTATTTCAGAGTGGATACGCCGCCTTCTGTTACAAGCCATTCGATTTCGTTGATATGATCTTCGGTCATGCAGGCCAAATGATAACCATAATCAACGATGAATGATTTTGCAGAAAGCTCCAGTAATTCAGGCAATATCTCGCGGTAAGGCCCGATCTTGTTCAGATAATCCTGACCGGTTCTGAAGTAGCTCAGAATCGTTGTAACACCGCCGGATGCCGCTGAGGTCGATTCGCTCTGGGCATCTTCCATAAGCGGTCGGTAAATCCCCACATGAAAGTGAGAATCGATGGCTCCGGGAAACACATATTTGTTGGAAGCATCGATAACAGTCTCGGCATTGGCTGCCGAAATATCCTGGCCAATGGCTGCGATTTTTTCATCAATAATCCCGATATCGGATTTTTTAACACCTAAATAGGGAATGACCAGGTTCCCATCTTTGATGACCATACTGCATTTCTCCATCACAATCTCCTGATTCTTTTCAATTGACAATTCTCAAAAATTTGTATTGTAATTATAACAATATATCATTTTTGTCAAATTGAATTGCATGGCGATAAAGCGGGCATTTTGTGCACGAATGAATGGAATCAGGTGTCGGGTTTCAGCCCAGCCACTGGCCGCGAGCGTCCAGTCTGATCGAAAAAGAAACTTTAGCGCGACAAATGTCGATTGACGAATACCTCTGCCTTTTCATACGTGAAACCTGACACCTGTCTGCGATCCTGTCTGAAGCGAAGCGTAAGCGGGGAAACCATATCTGCGGAAGAAAAACGGTGTAATAAGTCGAGTCTATGTGCATCAAGATACAGGTACATTTTCATCATCTCAGTTCCCGCCCCCATAAAAGCGATCAGCGGCCATCGCTATAACCGATGGCCGCTGAACTGATTTTTAACCGAATGTGGTTGTTTCAAAATTTAAGGAAGTTGCTCCTAGCCTGGCGTTTGCATAACTTGGTTATAGATGGGGCGCCACGTTAGTAGGGCCTTTGCAGGTACCGGCCTTGGGGATCTCCAATCACCCTTCCCTGGTCATAGATCCGGCACCCTCGCAGGAAAGTGGTTTTTACCCGGGCAGTCATCTCCAAGCCTTCAAAAGGTGTATACCCCTGCTGGGACTCTGATTCCTCTGCCCGAACGAACCATGTCTCGTTTGGATCCACCAGCACGACATCCGCATCCAGGCCTTCTTTAAGGTCGCCTTTTCGATTTAAACCAAAGCGGCGGGCTGGATTGAAGCTTGTAAGCTCAGCCATGCGGTTGTAGGATAGATTTCTCTTTCGCCCCTCACTGATCAATGCCGGCAGCAGATATTCTGTGCCGCCAAATCCCGACTTTGCCAACCAAATGTCGCCGGGATTATCAGCATCCACTTTGAGTTCGTGCCGGCAGCAAGCGTGGTCACTGCAAACCCAATCTAGCTTGCCCTTTAGCAGGTTTTCCCAAAGAAACTCGACATCTTCCCGCGGACGAATGGGGGGGTTTACTTTGGCATAATTACTGGCCGGCGCATCGATGTCCAACATGAGGTGCCCGATGGTCACCTCACGGCGGAAGTTAATGTGCGGAAAAACATCCGCCATCTGGAGAGCAGCTGTCACCGCCTTGCGGGAAGACAGGTGGAGCAGATTGATATTCGGCAAATCGGCCTCATTCGCCAGGTAAGAGGCAATGAAAATGGCCAGCCCTTCGGAGTGAGGCGGCCGGGCTGCGTGATACGCCGGCAGCCCCTGAAGCGTATCATCCGCTTCCACCAGCTTGGTGTAGGCCGCCATGATTTCGGCTGTCTCGCAGTGCAAGCTCAGGCTGATCTGCGCCGCTATGTCAGGATGACGTTGCATGGCGTCCTGAAGACCCCGCATGACGAATTCGAAATGGGCATAGTCATAGCGCTCGTCCTCGTCAATCATCAGGAAGTCGTGTTGATTGCTCGAGCGCCCATGTAAACCGTGGCTACCGTAAAACATAAAAATCTTAAACGATGTCACACCAAATTCATCAATGAGTTCGGGGATCTCCTCGATATGCCGCCGGTCCATGGGAGCCAGGTGGTAGGCATAGTCTACAAAAAACCGCCCCTCGGAAAGCGTCAATACCTCTGGAAAAAAGCTGTTGTAAGGCCCCCCCTTGTTGAGATAGTAGCTGCCCGTGCGCATGTAGTTCAAGCTGGAGGTTACCCCCCCCATGGCGGCTGCACGACTCTCGGTAATCGCATCTTCCTGCAAGGGCGAATATATGCCGGTGTGCATATGAGCGTCCACCACTCCAGGAAATGCCAAGCGGGCCCGACCATCGTATACTTCAGTTGACCGATCGGCATTCAGATCTGGACGGATATGTAAAATCCTACCATCCTTTACAGCAATGTCCGAATCTATCACAGAATCCGTATTAGGTCTGACAATTTTTACATTTTTAATCAGAAGATCGTATTGTTTTGTATCAGCCATGTTTTCCTCTTAGGTACTAAGCTTTTTCCAAAACTACGCTCGGAAAAAGTGACCCCAGCGGGGCAGCAATAGCGCAATTCATTGGTTTTCGGTTTCAGGTGTCAGGTTTCGGGTGTCAGGTAACCGAGGTGTTAAGTACTGACACCTGAACACTGATCCGCCTTGCGGCGGAAAACCTCCTGTTTCTTACAACATGTTGTCAGATAAAAGGCTCTAAGGGCCTAATTGCCGGCGACATAAACTCGTTTTCCGATGAGCAAAGGAATCAGTTAGGATAATGCGATGAATATTTAGAAATTTTTAATATTTGACAATGCAAAATAAACGGATAAGGATGACCGCATAATTATCATGGACCTTTTTTTTTGTCAAATTTTTAGCAGCAGGTACAAGGTCGTGATTGGGAAATAGACGGAGATCATTTGAAAAATTGATTGTAAAATCCGGATCAATTATGACCGATACAATATTGTTTGAAAATTTCAAGAAGACAAACTAATAATTCACAAAATGGAGGCATTTATGACAAAGAAAATATTGACATTCAAGAACGTACATCCCCCTTTAGGGTATTCCCACGCAGCCAAAGCAGGTAACACCTTGTATATAGCCGGTCAGATAGCGAAAGACGTGGATGGAAATATAGTTGGCAGAAGTGACTTCGAGAAACAGGCTCTTCAGGTTCATGAAAATTTGAAAAATATTTTAAAAGAGGCCGGGGGCAGTTTGCAACAGATTGTAAAAATGACTATATTTCTGACACACTACAGCTACATCGATACCTACCGCAGTGTTCGAAACGAGTATTTCCCGGAACCCGGCCCGCCCAACACGCTACTGGTGGTGGAAAGTTTAGCACTACCGGACTACTTGATTGAAGTGGAAGCAGTTGCCTATCTGGGTTAAGGGCCTCGGAAACAAATAAATCCGGAATGCTCCATAAAAAATCAGACCCAAAGATCTTCCATTTTATTTCAGAGCTTATTGAACTTGGGAATTAAACTTAAGCTCAACCTGGTTGATTTTATTTTTCTCTCCTTGAGAAGCATTGATTCCTGCTGGATTTTCCGAGCCCAGCCAAAAGGCTTTTATTCTTGAATTTGAAATCCCACGTTTAACAAAATAGCCTGCTACTATATTGGCCCTCAGTTTAGATATATTTTTGTTATGTCGGTTCAGTTTGCTTGAATCTCCATAACCCTCGATAATAAGCTCTTCAGCTGGATATCTCAAAAGAAATAAATAGATTGTCTTTAATTTCTTAAGTGCCTTGTCAGTTAGGCCGGTTGATTCAGCACTAAAGTAAATAGCCAATTTTTGTTTATTAGAGTTTAAGGGAGGCTGCGAACGGACCGGATTCGAAACTGGATTATAAGCTTTGGCGGAGGGAGCTTTGATACTATTGATATTTATTTTATGTTCATCTGATGAATCCGTTTTTGATTGCGGTGCCTTGATATTTTCACCCTTAATTTCATTAACTGAATTAGGAGCCTCATTTCTGTTATCCGATTGTCCTTTATTGATATCAAGTTTCTTTACAACTATTGGTAAACTATCGGCAGATTTCTGTGGCTGAGGGATATCAGCATCTTGTTTGGCAAAGTGGGGGGATTTTTGACATCTTGAAGTATAAAATAG
>Ga0056115_1000316_pt1 | contig 22536 bp, 19 predicted proteins | sample WorMetOlspDAHAB1_FD_77007 | JGI IMG/M metagenome (GOLD analysis project Ga0056115, IMG submission 77007) | Marine gutless worms symbiont microbial communities from Max Planck institute for Marine Microbiology, Germany - Olavius sp. DAHAB.1 ...
ACCTTCTCCCCCCTGGGGCGAGGGGCTTTTTGTTCCCTTCTCCCCAGGGGGGAGAAGGTGGCCCGAAGGGCCGGATGAGGGGGTTCCGGTCTGGCCTTACAGCGCCTCGCCGCGCACCAGGCGGGGAAGCTCGCCCACCATCCCCATGGCATGGCGCATCAGGAAACGTTTGACCGGCGGCGTGCGGTTGACCGCTGCCAGGCCCAGGTCGCGGGCAAGGCGCAGCGGCGCCAGGTCGTTTGAGAACAAGCGGGTCAATCCATCCGTCACCGCCGCCAGAAGCACGTTGTCGAACCGGCGCCAGCGCTCGTACCGGGCAAGCGTCGCCGGCCCGCCCACGTCCAGGCCCAGACGTCGCGCGTCGACCAGGGTTTCGGCCAGGGCGGCAACGTCGCGCAGGCCCATGTTCAGGCCCTGACCGGCGATGGGATGGATCGCATGTCCTGCGTCGCCCACCAGGATCAACCGGCCGTCCACATAGCGCTCGGCATGGATCAGGCCCAGGGGATAGGCGAACCGCGGGCCGGTCAGCGTGATCTCGCCCAGCCAGTCCCCGAAACGCAACTTGAGCTCGTCGAGGAACGCGGCGTCGTCGAGGGCCAGCACACGGTCGGCCTGCTCGGTGCTTTCGCTCCAGACCACGTTCGAGCGCCCGCCGGTCATCGGCAGCATGGCGAAGGGGCCGCCGGGCAGGAACAGTTCCACCGCGACGCCGGCATGGCCCCGCTCGTGACGCACCGTACAGACGATCGACTTTTGATCGTAACGCCACTGGGCCGTGCGAATTCCCGCTGCGGCGCGCAGGGCGGAATTCCGACCGTCCGCGGCAACCACCAGCGCCGCCGAAAATGACCGGCCGTCTTCAAGATGCGCGCGCGCCGGATAGCCGTCCCGGTCAACGCCGACGACCCGGCCGGGCGCAACCACCCGCAAGCCGGGCAGTTCGGCGGCCCGGACCGCCAGCGCGCGCCGGGTTTCCCGGTTTTCGATGATATAGCCGAATGGCTCGTCGCCCACATCTCGGTGATCGTAATGCAGGAACAGGGGCGACACGCCGCGGAACGGATGCCCGTCCACCACCCGAATGTCCAGGATCGGTTCGGCCGCGTGGGCAAGGCCGTCCCAAAGGCCGATGCCTGACAGCACCCGGGCCGAACCCAGCGCAATTGCCGAGGCGCGGCCGTCATAGGCCGGCGCCAGGGTCGTTTCCGGCACAAGTGCGTCGACGACGATCACTTCCAGCCCCGCGCCGGCCAGCGCGCAGGCCGCCGTCAGGCCGACCATGCCGCCCCCGGCGAAGATCACGTCCGCATCCAGCGGCGCGGCGGTTTTGCCATTGCCCGAAATCATGGCCCTAACAATTGGCGAGCGGGCCGGCCCTGTCCAGCGTCGCGGCGTCGCACCGTGGCCGGCCAAATTTTGGGCAACGCCGCGATTTTGCCCATTATTTGTGCAGGTCAAGCCCTGCCTGATCGCCTGTGTTTTGGGCAAATTCCCATAACTAACTGAATTAAATCGTTTTTTTGCATCGCGGCAAAACCGGCACAGTTCTTGATAAACCCTTACCGGGTGGCCGGCCGCGCCCAGCGGCCGGCTGTGTGAAACGCAGTGTGAGTTGTCACCAAGAGAAGGCGAGGGGAAGCAAGCGATGAAGCTCGTTATGGCCATCATTAAGCCCTTCAAGCTGGACGAAGTCCGCGAGTCGTTGACGGCATTGGGCGTGCAAGGCCTGACCGTTAGCGAGGTCAAGGGCTTCGGACGCCAGAAGGGGCAGACCGAGATCTATCGCGGCGCTGAATACGCCGTGAACTTCCTGCCGAAAGTGAAGATCGAGATCGCCGTTCCGGACGATCTGGCCGAACAGGTCGTCGAAGCGGTCCAGAAGGCCGCCAACACCGGCCGGATCGGCGACGGCAAGATCTTCGTTTACGACGTGCAGCAGGCCGTCCGGATCCGGACCGGCGAAGTCAATGCCGACGCGATTTAAAGGAGCTTTGGGGAAACGATGACGAACCTTTTGAAAACAACGACCCGGCTTGTGCTTGCCGGGGCGCTCGGATCCGCGCTGGCGGCGCTGCCGGCACAGGCCGCGGTCTCGGAAGAGACGGCCTATGTCTTCAACACCTTCCAGTTTCTGGTCAGCGGCTTCCTGGTGATGTGGATGGCCGCGGGCTTTGCGATGCTGGAATCCGGCCTGGTGCGGACCAAGAACACCGCGACCATCTGCCTGAAGAACATCGCGCTCTATTCCACCGCCGGCATCATGTACTACCTGGTCGGCTACGGCCTGATGTACGTGGACGTCAGCGGCTATATCGGCTCGCTGGCCGGCGCGTTCTACAACCCGTCCGAAGCGGAACTGACGCTGCTGAACGCCGAGGAAGCCACCGAAGAGATGGTCGCGGCGGTCGTCAGCAACGGCTACTCCGTGCAATCCGACTGGTTCTTCCAGATGGTCTTCGTCGCGACCGCGGCGTCGATCGTGTCGGGCACGGTGGCCGAACGCATCAAGTTCTGGCCCTTCATGATCTTCGTCGTTGTGCTGACCGCGGTGATCTACCCGATCCAGGGCTCCTGGAGCTGGGGCGGCGGTTTCCTGGCGGAGATGGGCTTCTCCGACTTCGCCGGTTCGACGATCGTCCATTCCGTGGGCGGCTGGGCCGCGCTGGTGGGCGCGATCATCCTGGGCCCGCGCAAGGGCAAGTACGGCCCCGACGGTTCGGTCAACGCGATGCCGGGCGCCAACCTGCCGCTGGCCACGTTGGGCACCTTCATCCTGTGGCTGGGCTGGTTCGGCTTCAACGGCGGTTCCGTCCTGGCGCTGGGCAGCGCGTCCGACGCCACCTGGATGGCCATCGTCTACACCAACACCAACCTGGCCGCGGCCGCAGGCTGTGTCGCCGCGATCGTCCTGACCCAGATCATCTATAAGAAGATCGATCTGACCATGGCGCTGAACGGCGCAATCGCCGGCCTGGTGTCGATCACGGCGGGTCCGGACCTTACCAACCACTTCATGTCGATCGTGGTCGGCGCCATCGGCGGCGTCCTGGTGGTGTTCGCCGTGCCGATGTTCGACAAGCTGAAGATCGACGACGTGGTCGGCGCCATTTCGGCCCACCTGGTCGCCGGTATCTGGGGCACGCTGGCCGTCGGCATCTTCGGCGGCGGCAGCCTGGTCACCCAGGTCATCGGCATCCTGGCGGTCGGCGCCTTCACCGTGGTCTGCAGCGCCATCGTCTGGGGCCTGTTGAAAGTCTCTATCGGCATCCGCGCCGACGAAGAAGACGAAGCCCTCGGACTGGACCGGGCGGAACTGGGGATGGAAGCCTATCCCGAGTTCGGTCAGGGGTCGCAGAGCTTGTAACAGCCAATCAACCTCCCGAGACTTGTCAGGCCCGGACGTCCACCCCGTCCGGGCCTTTTTCTTTTTTCTTTTTTCTTTTTCCTTTTTGTCCTGGTTTTGTTCCGAAAAACCGCGACTCGGTCAAATTGTGGTGCCTGGTGCGGTCCGCCCCAAGATGATGTATGATTCATCCGTGACGCCGCTTGAGATGGGCGGCGGGCGCGGATAAAGTGGGCCCGATTTGTTTCTGCTTTGTACTTGGCGACACCCTGGCCCCGTCCCGTGACCCGCATCGACCCGCTGTTCGACTATCCGTACCGGCGCCTCGCGGCGCTGTTGCAGGATCTTGCGCCGGGAGAGACGCCAGTACCGATGCATATCGGTGAGCCGCAGGGACAACCGCCGGCCTTCGTCGCGGAGATCATTCGTGACAATGCGGCACTGTGGGCCAAGTACCCGCCGCTGGCCGGCACCGAAGACCACCGCGCCGCGATCGCCGACTGGCTGGTCCGCCGTTACCAGCTGAGCGCCGACAGCATCGACGCCGCACGCATGATCATCCCCGTATCGGGCACCCGCGAGGCGCTGTTTCAGGCAGGCCTGATAGCGGTAGCCGCCAAGGCCGACAAGAGAGCGGCGCCGGCCGCGCTGCTGATGCCCAACCCGATGTACCACGTCTATTACGGCGCTGCTGCCGTTGCGGGCGCCGAGGCCGTTACCGTGCCGGCAACCGCGGCCGGCGGATATCTGCCGCGCCTGGAAAACCTGGACGACGCCGTTCTGGACAGGACGGCGCTGGCCTATGTCTGCACGCCGTCGAACCCCACCGGCGCCGTGGCGCGCCTGGAAGACCTGGTCCGGTGGATCGAGCTCGCGCGGCGGCACGATTTCGTGCTGGCCGTGGACGAGTGCTACTCGGAGATCTACGACGAGACCAGACCGCCTGGCGCGCTGCAAGCCTGCGCCGTCCTGGGGCCGTCCTTCGACAATGTGCTGACCTTCAACTCGCTGTCAAAACGCTCCAGCGCGCCGGGCCTGCGCTGCGGGTTCGTCGCCGGCGATCCCGACCTGATCGAGACCCTGACGATGCTGCGCGGCTACGGCGGCGCCCAAGTGCCCGGGCCGCTGCTGGCCGCGGCCACGGCGTTGTGGCGCGACGAGGACCATGTCGCCGCGGCGCGCGCCCACTATGCCGACTTGTTCGACTTGGCCGACGACCGGCTCGGCCATCTGCCCGGATACCGCCGCCCAGAAGGCGCCTTTTTCCTGTGGCTGGATGTGGGCGATGGCGAACAGGCGGCGCGCAAGCTGTGGACGCAAGCCGGCGTCAAAGTCATGCCGGGCGCCTACATGGCGCGGCAGGACGCCGCCGGAAACAACCCCGGCGCCTCCCATATCAGGGTTGCGTTGGTGCACGACCGGGACCGATGCGCTGAGGCGCTGGACCGGATTGCTGAGACCTTAGGAGGATAGCAACCGTGGCAGGCCGAACCACAGCGGTGCGCAAGCAGACCTTCCTTCCGGAAGGCGTGCCCGCCGCAATCCGCCGCCGCCTGATCGAGCTGGGCGGCGTGGGCATGATCGGCGCCGGCGTGGCCCTGTTCGCCGCCCTGGCAAGCTATGCGCCGACCGACCCGTCCTTGAACACGGCGTCGGGCGGACCGGTCGACAACCTGTTGGGCCGGCCGGGCGCGGTGGTCGCCGACCTCTTGCTGCAAAGCCTGGGCCTCGCCGCGGCCCTGCTGACGCTGTTCCTTGTGGCCTGGGGCTGGCGGTTCGTCACCGCACACCGTTTGACATGGCCCTGGATCAGGCTCGCCCTGGCGCCGATGTCCGTCATCGCCGCTGCGATCGCGCTTGCGGCCGTCCAGGTGCCCGCCAACTGGCCGCTGGCCGTCGGGCTGGGCGGTTTCGGCGGCGGTCTGTTGCTGAACCAGGCGATCGAGCTGGTGCGGTTGGTCGTGCCGATGGCCGGACCGCAGCAGGTTGCCTGGGCGGTGGGCGGCGTGACCCTGATCATGGCTTATTTCGCGCTGGGCTACCGGCTGGGCGAATGGGCCGGCGGCGCGCGCCGGATCGGGCGCTTATTCGGCCGCCTGTTTGGAGGCGTCGGCAGCGCCATCAGCCGCCGCGGCGCGGTGCGCGACGCGATCAGCGAGGCCGCCATGGCGGTCAAGCGCCGTGCATCGCCGGAACGCATCGAGCCGCGGATCGGCGCCGACGCACGGTCTCAGCGCAAGCCAAAGCCGGCCCCGGAACTGCGCGCGCCGCGCGCGCCGAAGATCGCGACCAAGACGCCCGCGCTGAAACCCAGCCGCAGGGCCTCGAAAGAACGCCAGCGCAGCCTGGACCTGAAAGGCCCGGCGGCGACCTTCCGCCTGCCGCCGCTTGAACTGCTGGGCGAGGCCGAGCCGGTGGCGGCGGACCGGGCGCAGCAGAACGAAGACGCGCTGGAGCAGAACGCCCGCATCCTGGAAGGCGTGCTGGACGACTTCGGCGTCCGCGGCGTGATCGAGCAGGTCCGCCCGGGTCCCGTGGTGACGTTGTACGAACTGGAGCCTGCGCCGGGTACAAAAAGCAGCCGGGTGATCGGCCTGTCCGACGACATCGCCCGCTCGATGAGCGCGGTTTCCGTGCGCATCGCCACCGTCCCCGGCCGCAACGTCATCGGCATCGAGTTGCCCAACGCCCGGCGCGAAATGGTGCAGCTGCGCGACCTCCTGGCCTCGACCGCCTACGAGGATTCGGGCGCCAAACTGCCTTTGATCCTGGGCAAGGACATCGGCGGCACGCCGGTGATCGCCGACCTTGCCCGGATGCCGCACCTGCTGATCGCGGGCACCACCGGCTCGGGCAAGTCGGTCGGCGTCAACGCCATGATCCTGTCGCTTTTGTACAGCCACGGCCCAGACGCCTGCCGTTTCATCATGATCGACCCGAAAATGCTGGAACTGTCTGTCTATGACAACATTCCGCATCTTCTGGCGCCGGTCGTGACCGACCCGAAGAAGGCGGTCGTTGCCCTGAAATGGACCGTGCGCGAGATGGAAGAGCGCTACCGCGCGATGTCCAAGCTGGGCGTGCGCAACATCGAAGGCTACAACAAGCGCCTGGCCGACGCGCGCAAGAAGGGCGAGGTTCTGACCCGGCGGGTGCAGACCGGGTTCGACGCGGACACCGGCCAGCCGATCGTCGAGGAACAGCCGCTGGACTTGACGCCGCTGCCCTACATCGTGGTCGTGGTCGACGAAATGGCCGACCTGATGCTGGTCGCCGGCAAGGATATCGAGGCGTCGATTCAGCGCCTGGCGCAGATGGCCCGGGCTGCCGGCATCCACCTGATCATGGCGACCCAGCGCCCGTCGGTCGACGTGATCACGGGCACCATCAAGGCCAATTTCCCGACCCGCATCAGCTTCCAGGTCACCTCCAAGATCGACAGCCGCACCATCCTGGGCGAGCAGGGCGCCGAACAGCTTCTGGGCCGCGGCGACATGCTGTACATGGCCGGCGGCGGGCGCATTACCCGCGTGCACGGCCCCTTCGTCGACGACAACGAGGTCGAATCGGTCTGCCACCACCTAAAATCCCAGGCCGAACCGTCCTATATCGAAGGGGTCACCGACGACGACGATTTCGGCGAAGCCTTGCCGGGCGTCGACGGCGGTGGCGGCGGCGGCGGTTCCGGCGACGAGTTGTACGATCGCGCGGTGGCGGTGGTGGCGCGCGAAGGCAAGGCCTCCACCAGCTTCATTCAGCGTCATCTGCAAATCGGTTATAACCGGGCCGCGCGGATCATCGAGAAGATGGAGAAGGAAGGCGTTGTCAGCAAAGCGAACCACGTGGGCAAACGCGAAGTGCTGGTCCAGGATCACAGCGCGCCGGTCGACTGACGCGCTGGCCGGCGCGTTCCTTGCCTTTGCCGTCGCCTGGGCAGGCACAACGGCGGTCGCCGCGCCCGCCGCGCCCGCCGCGCCAATCGCTCTGTCCGACCAGGACCAGGCGACCGTCGACACCATCCAGGGCTACCTTAACGACCTGACCACGGTCCACGGCCGCTTCATCCAGTCGAACGCCGACGGCTCCTACGTCGAAGGCGATTTCTTTCTGGAGCGTCCCGGCCGGATGCGCTTCGAATACGACGATCCGGTCCCTTACCTGCTGGTCGCCGACGGCTCCGATTTCATCTATGTGGACCGCAAGCTGGAACAGGTCACCTACCTGCCGCTGTCCCAGACGCCGGCCTATTTCCTGCTGCGCGAGGCGTTCAGTTTCGATGACGGGCTGACGCTGACGGACTTCCGGCACGAGGCCGGTCTCTACCGGCTGCGCATCATCCAGGAAGACGAACCGGATTCCGGCTCCATCGTGCTCACCTTCACCGACCGGCCGCTGTCGCTGAGGCAATGGACCGTGGTCGACGCCCAGGGCGCCGCCACCCGGGTGACCCTGGTCCAGCCGCGGTTCGGGATGCCGCTGGACCGCGAGCTGTTCCGTTTCGTCAATCCCTGGCGCGGCAATCAGCGCGATTGAGGGAAAGGCGCGTGCGCCTCAGGCGCGCCGCATGAACGGCCGGCCCAACAGCGGCAGCAGCGGTTTTTCCGCGATTCCCTCGACCCCAATCTTCATGTCGGCCTGGCGCCGGTGTTCGCATTTCGATCCGAACAGCCGGTCCCAGAAGCTGAACAGGTTGCCGTAATTGGAATCGGTGTCGACCCGCAGCGCGTGATGATGCATCCAGTGCCAGGCCGGCGTGATGATGACCAGGCCCAACGCCCGTTCCAGCCCGCGCGGCAGGCGCAGATTGGAGTGCTGGAACAGCGCGGCCAGCAGGACGACCGTCTCGAACACCAGCACCGAGACCAGCGGAATGTCGAGCGCGACGATGACGACCGCCCGCACGCCGGCCGACAAAAGCACCTCGCCAAAATGGAAACGCACCGCCGAGGTCGTGTCCAGGAAGCTGTCGAGATGATGGACCTCGTGAAACCGCCAGAGAAACTGGATCTCGTGGTTGGCGCGATGCCACCAGTAAAGCCAGAGATCGAGGATCAAGAGGTCGAGCGCCAGCCCGCCCCAACCGCCCCACCAAGCCGGCCGCCAGTCCCAGGCATAGGTGGCGGCCAGCGCCGAGACGGGGATGACAACGAACCGCGAAAGAGCCACATTGACCAGGAAAAGCCCAAGATTGCGGCCCAGGCGCCGCCATGCGCCGCGGCCAGCGGGCGCGTTCACCGCCATTGGCGCCACGCGTTCTGCCGCGAAAAACAGCGCGAACCAAACGACGACCGCAAGGCCCTTCAGCTGCAGCAGGGTTTCCAACTGGAGATCCATCACCGTTAAATTGCACCGGAGCCGGACATTTGCAATGCGACCAGACAACTCATGAATTCAATGACTTGTGACCGTGCCGAGGCGCCGGCGGCTTGCCCCGCATGCCCGACCGTGCTAGCGAAACGTCCATGACTCATGAAATCCATCCGCTGGTCGGCGTTTCCGCCTGCACCCTGGACTCAGACGAGCACCGCAATTTCAGAGTGGGCGAAAAATACGTCACCTCGGTCGCCGACGGAGCGGGCTGCATCCCGGTCCTGATCCCGCCCTTGGGCGACTGGTACGACTGCAAGGTGTTGCTGGAAAGGCTGGACGGCCTGTTTTTGACCGGCAGCCCGTCCAACGTCGAACCGCACCATTATGAAGGATCGCCCAGCCGCGAAGGCGTGCTGCACGATCCGGCCCGCGACCAGACCATCCTGCCGTTGATCAGGACCGCCCTGGACATGGGCGTGCCGGTCTTTGCGGTCTGCCGCGGCCATCAGGAAATGAATGTCGCCTTGGGCGGAACCCTGCACCAGCACCTGGAGGAAGTGCCGGGCAAGGACGACCACCGCATGGAACGTCATCTCCCGCCCGACGACCGGTACCGGGCACGCCACCCGGTGACCGTACAGCCAGGCGGTCTGTTGGAGAAACTGGCCGGCGGACCGGGCGAGGTGATGGTCAATTCGCTGCACGGCCAGGCAATCGACCGGCCGGCGGATGAACTGCGCGTCGAGGCGATCAGCCATGACGGCGTGGTCGAGGCTGTCAGCGTCAAGGATGCGAAGGCCTTTGCGCTGTCCGTCCAGTGGCATCCGGAACACCCGATCGCATTGCAATGGCCGTTGAGTCAGGCGATGTACCGCGCCTTCGGCGATGCCGCACGTGCGCGACTTCGCGCCAGACGCGACCGGGGAAGGGACGCCGCCGCAGCCTGACACCGCGCCATCCTGGTATATCCCTACCGTTTGTCGGGTTTTTTACATTGCCTAACGTATACGCCTGGACTATCCTTTTGCAGTGGTGCTGCGCAACGGTGCCACACATGGTCTTCACCCGCCCCGGTGAAGTCCAGCCAGAGCAGCAAGCTCCTGGTCTCCTGCACGGAAAATAAAAAAGACGCCCGGTCGCCCCCCTGACCGGGCGTCGCCATCTGCGCAGCATGCCGCTTTCGCAATTCGTCACGCCATCGCACGCGGTTCGGTGTAATTTCCACCACCAACCGAAAAGGACCTGCCCGTCATGCGACTGGTGACTTGGAACATCAACTCGGTGCGGCTGCGGCTGGACCAGCTTCGGCGGATCGTACGCGAACAGGAGCCGGACGTGGTCTGCCTGCAGGAAACCAAAGTGGCGGACGGTTCGTTTCCGATGGGCGAAATCCGGGACATGGGCTTCGACCACGTAATGATCCGCGGGATGAAGAGTTACAACGGCATCGCCATCCTGTCGAAAACGCCGTTCACGGCGCTGCCCGGAAGAGACTGGTGCGGTAAGCAGGACTGCCGGCACGGCGCAATAGCCTTCGACTCCGGTTTGGAGGTCCATAACTTCTACGTCCCGGCCGGCGGAGATCTTCCGGATCCGGATGAAAACGACAAATTCGCTCACAAGCTGGCCTTCGTCGACGAGATGACGGAGGTCTTCTCCACAGCGAACGGCGCGTCGAAGATCCTGATGGGCGACCTGAACATCGCGCCTTTGGAAAACGACGTGTGGTCGCACAAACAGCTGTTAAAGATCGTAAGCCACACCCCGGTAGAGGTGGAAAAGCTGACGCGCGCCAAACAGGCCCACGACTGGGTCGACGCATTGCGCCATTTCGTACCGGCGGATCGCAAACTCTATACATGGTGGAGTTACCGCGCCCGCGACTGGCAGGCGGCGGACAAGGGGCGGCGCCTGGACCATGTCTGGGTCACGCCGGATCTGACCGGGCGGCTTGAAGCCGCGGAGGTCCTGAAGGAAGCCCGCGCCTGGGAGAAGCCGTCGGACCATGCGCCGGTGATGGTGGATATCGGGATGAGCGCTTAAGACCGGACCCCCAGCACTCGCCCCTCTCCCCGGCGGGGAGAGGGTGGACCGCGGCGTGAGCCGCGGGCCGGGTGAGGGGGTTCGGATCTACGCCTACCGCCTCTTTTGCAACATGAAATAGCGGTCCTGCTGGATGTCTGCCGGCGGGTCGACCGGCGCGCAGCCTTCGATCTCGATGCGCTGGTCGCTGACGACCAGCGCGCCCGGCGCAAGTACGGGACCCAGCGAATTCCCCAGGAACGCCGCAATTTCCGCGTTGTAGCCGCCGTCGCCGGTGCCGATATCGCTGTGGACCAGCGCCACGGAACCGGCAAAACGTTCCACGGCGGCAAGCAGGGTATCGCCCAGGTCGCCCAGGAACAGGTGGGCGTCGTCCGGGATGCAGTCCGGGTGGGCGGCGATCTGGCGTTCGAACCCGAAGATCTCGCGGTCCGCCATCAGTTCGCGCAGGTGGTCGTAGGTCCTGCCGTTGCCCAGACCGAGCTCCAGCACGACGCCCGGCACGCCGGCGACAAGGTCGCAGGCCGTATTCAGGCAACTGCGTTGCGCCTGCAGGCGCCGGATCGCACTGTCCAGTCGTGACATGGGCTTCGCCGGCGCCTCAGCTGTTTGCCGTTGCCTGGCGAAGCTTTCCGGTGGTCTCTTCGACCCGGTGCGCAAGTTCGCGCATCAGCTCCACCGCGATCTGCGGGAATTCGCAGACCAGGCGGAAAAACAGATCCTTGGAAATGCACAACGTTGTAAGGTCGGATTTGGCCTGGACCGTCGCGGTCCGGGGAACGTCGCACAAGATTGCGATCTCGCCGACGATGTCGTTCGTCTTCAAGGTGGCGACGTTCAAGGGCCCGTCGGGCGTGTTGACCAGGACATCGGCCTCGCCGTTCATGATGATATAGGCGGCGTCGCCGATCTCGCCCTGATTGAACAAGACCTCGCCCGCCTGGTATTTCAGCCGCTCGGCGGTAAACGCGATCAGCTTCAGCTTCGACGCTTCGATATTCGCGAATAGCGGGATGTTGCGAAGCAGTTCGACCTCTTGCTGTAAACTCATTCTATCCCCCAGTCAGGATCTAGCTTGCCGCCAGCAGTTCGGGAAGCGCCGCGCCGGTCTCGCGCAACGCCGCAAAATCGCCCTGTTCGGCCACCCGACCGTGTTGCATGACGATGATATGGCTGAATTTACTGGCGTTGGAGACTTGATTCAGGATGTAGATGGCTCCCTTGTCGCCGACGTGATCCAGCACCCGGTTCATGATGCGGGATTCGGTCGGCGGATCCATGCCCGACGAGCCGTCATTGACGATCAGGAGATCCGGCTGCTTGATCAGCGCCCTGGCGATCGAAATCTTCTGACGCTGCAGCACCGACAAAAGCGATCCGCCGACGCCGACCTGGAAGTCGAGCCCCAGTTGGATCACCGTGTCGCGCAGGGACAGGCTTTCGATTACGTCGGACAGAAGATTGCCGATCTTGGTTTCCGATTGCGCCTGCCCGTGGGCGATCTTGCCGAACAGGATGTTATCCTGAACGGATGCGGCCGGGTTGTACTGATCGGCATTAAAGAAGGCGACGGCGCCATGGAGGTTCTCCGGCAGGCTTTCGGCGAAAAGCTGCCGCGCCTCCAGGATCCGGCCCTGGATTTCTTCCTCGATCAGCCCTAGACGGTGCCTCGCGGGCGCCAGCTTGAAAGGCAGCGACAGCAGCCGCAGGCGCTCTTCTTCGGTCAGGGTCTCCAGGCCGCGGTCGGCGCGTGACAGGATCGCCTGATAGTCCGGCAGGTCGTCGGAGCGGATGAAGCTGAACCGTTCGAAAAATTCGTGGCCTGGCGGAAGGTCGGCGAACAGCTCGATCATGGTTTCCGCCACCTGGCGGCCGATCGACAGGAACTCGTCGGTCAGGCCGACCTTGTCCAGGATGCCGCGCACATAGGCGTTCTCGGGCAGCCGCTCCACGTCGAACGCGTCGCCCACCGGCTTGCCGAACAGCAGGTTTTCGGCCACCGTCGCGTTGGTGTTGTAGCGGGTCACATCGAACGGCTCGACCAGCTCCGCCAGGGCCGAGTCGGACAGACGGTCGCGCAGCGCAAACCTGGCCTTCAACAGAACCTCGGCAATGTCCGGCCGCGCAATCGGGTCGACCACCCCGCGCAGTCCCATGCGGTAGACATCGTCGTCCAGCTCCACCAGCTTCAGGACGGTCAGGATTTCCGACAACAGCTCGGGCTGGCCCGGAACGCCGGCCTCGTCGTAGCTGATCCACTGGGTGTTGTAGCTGTAGGTGATGTTGCCGGTCAGCTCGGCCTCGTGGACATAGTCCGGGTCGTCATCCTCTTCGTCTTCGTCACCGCCGCCCTGGGGTCTGTGCTTCAAGCCATAGACCAGGTTTTCGCCCAGCGATGCGGAGTACAGATAGGCGTTGCCGCCCACGTAGCCGATCCGGCGCCCGGTCACCGCCTCTGGCAAGGATTTCAGGTTGCGTCCTCCCACGGTGACCGTTCCGTGCGTCGCAGACAGCAGACGGGCAAGAATCTGGGCCAGTTCGCCCTTGCCGCTGTTGGCGTCGCCGACGATCCCGACCTTGGCCGAAACGGGCACCGTGAAGTTCACGCCGTCAAGAATCTTCGTGCCGTCTTCGTCTTCCAGCGTAACCGCCTGGACGACCAGATCCCCGCTTAACGGCTCGTCTGCGCCGGTTTCGTTGTGCTGCAGATCCTCCTCCAGCATGCCCTTGGGCGCGAACTGGCGGACGACCTGGTCGTACTTGATCCGCATATCCTCTTTCTGCTGGTACCAGGTCAGGAGCTCCTTCCAGCTTGGCGAGATGTCCTTGTAGGCGGCCAGCACGGCCAGCAGCGCGCCGATGGTCAACTGGTCTTCGATCACCAGCCAGCCGCCGATCGACAGGAAGAAGAAGGGCGTGAGCTGGGCGATGAAGTTGTTGAGGAACTTGATGAAGAACTTCCGGATGAAAATCTCGTAGCGGATCTTGAAGATCTGCCACATCCGGTCGGTGAACCGGGCCAGCTCCAGGTTCGAGGTGTCGTTGGCATGCACTTCCGTGATGCCGGAGATGGTTTCGCCGATATGGCCGGACAGCTTGCGCACCTGCTGAACGCGCCGCTTGCCCAGTTCGTTGACCTTTCTCTGCAGCTTGGGGATCAGGTAGATCTGAAGCGGATACAGCGCGATCGCAGCGACGCCCAGCCACCAGTTCTGGATCATGATGAAGCCCAGAATGATGACCAACTGGCCGCCGTTGAACAGCGGTCCGGCAAAAGCATCGCCCATGAAACCGCCCAGCGGCTCGACCTCCGCAGTGATCATGGGGATCACCTCGCCCTGGCTGGTCCGCCGGAAATGGGGCAGGGGAAAGCGGAGAATGCGCGAATAGAGCTGGTAGCGCAGACGGCGAAGCATGCGCTCGCCCAGCCGGCCGCGATAGACGTTGGTGTAGTACTTCAGCAGACCGGTGATCAGCACCAGGCCCAGATAGACGAAACACAGGACCAGCAGAAAGCCGATCTGCTCTAGATCGATGGGGATGTCGATCCCGAAGATCGGCAGGAAGTACGGCGGCTCGCCGACCGCCTGCACCGCGTCGTTAACGATGATTTTCGGCAGTTCCAGGGCCAGGTACTGGAACGGAAAATAGACCAGCGTCAGGGCGATAACGAAGACCTGCTGCGGCTTGCTGTAGCGCAGGACGTATCGAAAAATGGTTGGTTCCATACCGCCGATCCGCGCCGCAGGCGCCGTGACGGGCCCTTCCGGCGCTTGCCGTTTCATCCAGTTCCGCGGGACTCTATCCCACCGGAGATACAGGGTAAATGACCGCAGCCGGGGTACCTTGCGACAATCCCTCTTCCTGGGTCCCTCTAATTCATGCATAGTTTCCAAAAGAGGGCATAACTGGCAAAGGGGTCTTGGGGATGACCTTGAAGGGTGCGCGAGGCGACGTGCGCGTCCTCATCTACAGTCACGACACGTTCGGCCTGGGCCATCTGCGCCGCTGCCGGGCGGTCGCGCACGCCCTGGTGGAACGGAACAAGGACCTCTCGGTCCTGACCCTGACCGGCTCTCCCATCATCGGCAGCTTCGATTTCAAGGCGCGGGTGGATTTCGTCCGGATTCCCGGCATCATCAAGCTGCGGAACGGCGACTACACCTCTCTGAAGCTGCACCTGGATATCGAAGAGACGCTGGCGATGCGGGCGTCGATCATCCGCCACACGGCGGAGATCTTCGATCCCGATCTTTTCATCGTCGACAAGGAGCCTTTAGGCCTGCAGGGCGAGGTGGGCGAGACGCTGGCCATGCTGAAGGCCCGCGGTACGCCGCTGGCGCTGGGCCTGCGCGACGTGATGGACGAGCCCGCCTTGCTGGAGCCGGAATGGCGGCGCAAGAACGTTGTCCCGGCCCTGGCCCAGCTTTACGATTCGATCTGGGTCTACGGCCTGCCGCAGATCTGCAATCCCATGGCCGGTATTTCCGTGCCCGACTCGGTCCATCGCAAGACCTTTTATACGGGCTACCTGCGCCGCAGCGCGCCGCCCGACGCGGCCGCCTACCGGGTGCATGCCGAGCCCCAGCCGCCCTTTATCCTGGTCACGCCCGGCGGCGGCGGCGACGGCGAGGAGTTGGTCGATTGGGTGCTCAGCGCCTATGAAACGTGCCCCGACCTTCCCCATGACGCGCTGATCGTCACCGGTCCGTTCATGAATTCCGAGCGGCAGCGGGAGTTCTGCGACCGCGCCGACCGGCTGAAGAACGTCCGCGCCATCACCTTCGACGCCCACCTGGAAGGCCTGATGGCCCATGCGGTCGGCGTTGTGGCGATGGGCGGCTACAACACCTTCTGCGAGATCCTGTCCTTCGACAAACGCGCCATCATCGTGCCGCGCACCGAACCGCGCATGGAACAGTTCATCCGCGCCAGCCGGGCGCGTGACCTCGGCCTGGTTTCCATGTTGTGCGATCACGGTCACCGCGACCCCCAGGCCATGGCGACGGCACTGCGTCAGTTGCCGCAACAAAAGCGGCCGTCGGAGGTGGTGGTGCCCGGCTTGATGGACGGTCTGGACAATGTGGACCGGCTTGCGCGCCAACTGATCGAAAGGCCGCGACCCTGGTACCGGCAGGACAAGCAGCGGGCCTGATCCTTGGCTGTCGCATTCGTCCTCAAAGGGTATCCCCGGCTGTCGGAATCCTTCATTGCCCAGGAAATCCGCGGGCTGGAGCGCCGCGGCATGGACATCCGCATCGTTTCGCTGCGGCATCCCACCGACCGAGCGGTTCATCCCGTTCATCGCGAAATCCAAGCGCCGGTCACCTATCTGCCCGAGTATCTGCACGACGCCCCGGCCCGGGTGGTGCGCGGCTGGCGCGCCGCGCGGCGGCTGGCCGGCTATGCCGAGGCGCGGCGCATCTGGATCGCCGACCTGAAGCGCGATCCCACCCGCAACCGGGTGCGGCGGTTCGGACAGGCCTGCGTGCTGGCCGCGGAATTGCCGTCCGACGTGACCTGGCTGCACGCCCATTTCCTGCACACCCCGGCGTCCGTCACCCGCTATGCGGCCGTGATGACGGGCTTGCCCTGGAGCGTGTCGGCGCACGCCAAGGACATCTGGACGACGCCGGACTGGGAGATCAGGGAAAAGTTAGACGCCATGCGCTGGCTGGTGACCTGTACGCGCATCGGGGCGGAGCATCTGCGCACCCTGGCCGCGCGGAACGAAACCGTTCATCTGGCCTATCACGGCCTGGACCTGGCGCGGTTTGCGCCGCCGCCGACCCGCGTCAGGATGCGCGACGGCAGCGATCCGGCCGACCCGGTGATGATCGTTTCGGTCGGCCGCGCTGTGCCGAAGAAGGGTTATGAAGACCTGTTGGCGGCCCTGGGCGCACTGCCGGCGCACCTGCACTGGCGCTTCGTGCATATCGGCGGCGGCGACCTGCTGGCGTCGTTGAAAAAGAGCGCCGCAAAACTGGGGTTGGCCGAAAGGATCATCTGGCGCGGTGCCCAACCGCATGAAACGGTGCTGCAGGAATTGCGTCAGGCGGACCTGTTTGCGTTGATGCCAAAGATCGGCGACGACGGCGACCGCGACGGCCTTCCCAATGTCCTGCTGGAAGCCGGAAGCCAGCGATTGCCCGTACTGGCGACCGACGTCTCGGCGGTGGGCGAACTGATTTCCGACGGCCAGTCCGGTCTGCTTGTGGCGCCGGGCGACGTGGCGGCGGCGACACGCGCCCTGGCGCGCCTGATCGCCGATCCGGAGCTCAGGGCCCGGCTGGGGAGCGCCTGCGAGCAAACGGTCCGCGGCCGGTTTTCCTTCGATGTCTGCCTCGACGAGGTCGCGGCGCGGTTCGGCTTGACCAAAGAGACGCTGGCGGCCTAAAGGCCGGTCTCATGCGTGTTGCGTTTTACGCTCCGATGAAGTCGCCCGCGCACGCGGTGCCCAGCGGCGACCGCCGCGTCGCGCGATTGCTGATGCGTGCGCTGCGGCACGGCGGGCACGAGGTCGCCGTGGCTTCGCACTTGCGGGCGTGGAACGGCGACGGCGATGCCGCCGCACAGGAACGGATGATGCGGCGCGGTCAGCTCCTGGCGCGGCGCTACGTGGAACGCCATCGCCGGTCGCCGCCGGACCTCTGGTTCACCTACCACCTGTACCACAAGGCGCCCGATTGGATCGGGCCGGCGGTCTGCCGCAGCTTGGCGGTGCCCTATGTTGCGGCCGAAGCGAGTTTTGCGCCCAAGCAGGAAAACGGTCCGTGGGCGCTTGGCCATGCGGCGGTGCGCGCCGCGCTTGGCCAGCTTGACGGCATCGTCCATCTGAACCCGGTCGACGAGGACTGCGTGCGCCCGCACCTGCGCAGCGGCTGCGTGTCCGGGCACCTGCCGCCCTTCCTGGATCTAGCCGAAGCCGACCGCGCCCATACCGCCCGCGCCGAACAGCGGGCCGACCTGGGACAGCGCCTGGGCCTGGATGCGGATCGGGTCTGGCTTGTCGCAACCGGAATGATGCGGTCGGGCGACAAGCTGCGTTCCTACCGCGCGCTTGGTTCCGCGCTGGACCGGATCCAGGATCGTTCCTGGGAACTGCTGGTGATCGGAGACGGGCCGGCGCGGTCGGAGGTCGAGGCGGCCGTCGGTTTTGCGGGACGGACGCGGTTCCTGGGCCAGCTCGACGCCGCCGAGGTCATGGCGGTGCAGGCGGCCTGCGATCTGTTCGTCTGGCCCGCGGTCAACGAGGCCTACGGCCTTGCCCTGTTGGAGGCGCAGGCGGTCGGACTTGCGGCGGTGGCGGGCGACTCTCCGGGCGTTGCTGCAATCGTGCGGAACGGCGCAACCGGCCTTTTGGTCGGCGCCGCAGACGCCGACGCTTTCGCCGGGGCCGTCGCCGGTCTGCTGTCGGACCCGGCGCGACGCATCGCAATGGGCAATGCCGCGCGCCAGACGGTCGCGGCGGAACATGGCCTTTCCCAGGCGGCCGCCCTTGTCGGCGACGTGGTGGAGGCCGCAGCGGCGCGGTCGCGACGATGACCCAGCTTGCGCTGATCCGCCATGGTCCGACAGACTGGAACGCGCGCAAGCTGGTCCAGGGAACCAGCGACATTCCCCTCAGTGCGTCCGGGCGCGACAAGGTTGCGGAGTGGGCTGTGCCCGACCGGGTCGAGGGCTTCGACTGGGTTTGCAGTCCGCTCAGCCGCTGTCGGGAAACCGCCGGCATTCTGACCGGCCGCACCGTCGCAGTCGATGCGCGCCTGACGGAAATGGCCTGGGGCGAATGGGAGGGATCTCGTCTGGAGGATTTGCGCGCCCGGTTGGGCGATCTGATGGCCGCCTGGGAAGCGCGCGGCCTGGATTTCCAGGCGCCGGGCGGCGAAAGCCCGCGCGACGTTCAGGTCCGGCTGCGTCCGTTTTTGCATGACACCGCTGCGGCGGGCCGACCGACCGTCGCGGTCTGCCACAAGGGCATCATCCGGGCGATTTATGCGCTGGCCGCAGGCTGGGATATGACCTGCAAGCCACCGGTCAGGTTGCAGGATGACTGCGTCCACCTGTTCACGCTGGACGGCGACGGGACACCGTCGGTGGCGGCGCTGAACATTTCCCTGTGATCTCCGATGCCTGACCGCGACGCGCCGCCCAAGATCCTGTTTCACGTTCAGCACCTGCTGGGCATTGGGCATCAGGTGCGGGCGGGCGCCATCGCCAGGGCCATGGCCGCCGCCGGTCTGGAGGTGCATGTGGCCCAAGGCGGTCTCCCGGAGGACGGTGACCAGACCGACGGGTCGGTCCGGCTGCACCAACTTCCGGCGGCCCGCAGCGCGGATGCCCGGTTTTCAGGACTGGTGACGGAAACGGGACAACCCGTCGACGACGCCTGGCGCGCGGACCGGCGCGACCGCCTTCTGGATGTCTTTCGAAGGGTCGCACCCGACCTGGTGCTGATCGAAGGATACCCTTTCGCCCGACGGCAGTTCCGTTTCGAGCTGGAGCCGCTGGTCCGGGCTGCGCGCGGCCGCGCGCCGGTCGCCGTGTCGGTCCGCGACATCCTGGTGGCAAAGACGAAACCCGGCCGTGCCGAGGAAACCGCAGCTGCGATAGAGGAAGGGATCGACCGCGTGTTGGTGCATGGCGATCCGGCCTTCGTGCCGCTGGGGCGCAGCTATCCGCTGGCCGAACGAATCGCGGACAAGACCGTCTATACCGGCTATGTGGTGTCGGAACCGCCGCAGCCGGACCGGCCTACCCAGGATGGGCGCGACGAGATCGTGGTGTCCGCCGGCGGCGGTGCGGTGGGTGGTCCGCTGCTGCGCACTGCTCTGGCCGCCGCCCGGCGGTCCGACATGGCGGGCTTCAGGTGGCGGCTGTTGCTGGGTCCCAATCTTCCCTCCGACACGCTTTCCGACCTGGCGGACCCGCCGGAGAACCTGACGGTGGAACCTGCCCGGGCCGACTTTCCGTTGCTGCTGAAAAGGGCCGCGCTGTCGGTCAGCCAGGCCGGCTACAACACGATGATGGATCTTTCCGTCGCCGGGTGCCGGTCCGTCCTGGTGCCGTTCGCCGGAACAGGGGAGACGGAGCAGCCGCTGCGCGCGGCGCTGGCGCAACAACGCGGCTGGGCCAAGGTGGTGCCCGAGGCGGAACTGACGCCAGACCGACTTGCGGCGGTGATTTTAGCGCGGCTGGCCGCCGCGCCGCCCGGCGCCTGGCCCCTGGACCGCGACGGCGCACGGCGCACCGCATCGTTGGTGCGGGAAATTGCGTTGCACCGCCGTCGCAATGCCGAAACGGAGGCGTGATGACCAATCCCGATCCTTGGCTGTCGCTGGAACGGGAGTTCGACGCGTGGCGCGCCGCGGGGCGAACCGTCACGCTGTGGCTGCGCGACGACGACGCCTGCCGTCCCGGCCCGCGGTTAAGCCGCCTCTTGACGCTGACGGCCGCGATCCCGCTGGGTCTGGCCGCCATCCCGACACGGATGGAACCTGCCCTGGCAGACGCCGTGGCGCCCTATCCGCATGCCCGCGTCCTTCAGCATGGGTTTGCGCATCGAAATCACGCCCCGGCCGGGGAAAAGAAGGCCGAGTTCGGCGCCCATCGTCCGATCGCGGAGATGCGCGACGAAGTGCGCGCCGGTTGGCAACGGATCCGGGACCTGTTTCCCGATCGAGCCGTCGAAATCTTCGTCCCGCCATGGAACCGGATCGCTCCGGAACTGGTCGGGATGTTGCCTGGGTGCGGTCCAGCCCTATTGTCCATTTATGGCGCACGAACGACCGGGCAAGGGGCGGACCGGGTGAACACCCATGTGGACATCATCGCATGGCGCGGCACCCGCGGCTTCGTCGGCGAGGAGGCTGCGCTGGGCGCTTTGCTCGGGCATCTGCGGGCGCGCCGCGCCGGCACGGTCGATCCGGCGGAACCAACGGGGATCTTGACCCATCATGGCGATCACGACGCGGAGTGCTGGGTGTTTATCGAGCGCCTGCTGGAACGCAGCCTTGCCCATCCGGCAGTACACTGGCTTGACCCCTCGGATCTGGCCGGCAGTCATGGCTAAGCTGTTCCGATACCCGCCGTCGGCGCTGTACGGCGATTATCTCAGGGCGCTGGGCGGGTTGTTGTTGACCGGAATCCCGCTGGTCGCCGTCACGCCCTTGCCGGCGGTCAGGTGGATCCTGATGGGGTTGTTCGCCTTGTTCTTGGTCTTTGGAATTCGTACGCTGATCCGCCAGCTAAGCGCGGTGGAGCTGACGTCGACGCATATCGCGACCCGCGGACCGTTGGCGCGCCGCATTGCCTGGCAGGATCTGAGGGGAATCAAGCTACGGTACTACTCGACGCGCCGAAAAAAGGACCAGGGCTGGATGCAGTTGAAGCTTTGGGCCGGCGGCACGTCAATCAGCATCGACTCTTCGATGGACGGATTTCAGGAAGTAGCCGAATATACGGCTCGGGAGATAAGGGCACGCGGTCTGGATACGGACGCAACTACCATCAATAATTTTGCCGGTCTCGGACTCTCCGCCGCGGCGCCGGAGGCGACTGGGGGAAAAGGATAGCGTGGAGGAGTTCCTTCTCGATGTGCGCGACCTGAAGGTGAGTTTTCACCTTCCGGAAGGCGTCGTTGAAGCGGTCAAGGGCACGTCGTTCCAAATTCGGCCCGGCGGGACCGTCGCGCTGGTCGGCGAGTCCGGCTCGGGCAAGTCCGTGGTCTCGCAGGCGATCATGGGCATCCTTCCGAAGACGGGCCGGATCGAAAGCGGCCAGATCCTTCTGAACGACCCCGGCACCGCAGACGCACCCATTGATATCGCGGCGCTGGATCCAAACGGCGCCGCCATGCGCAAAATCCGCGGCGGCCGGATCTCGATTATCTTCCAGGAGCCGATGACGTCGCTGTCGCCGCTGCATACCGTCGGCAATCAGATCGGCGAGGCTCTGGAGCTGCACCGGGAAACGACGCCCGCGGACTGCGAACGACTGACCCAGGAAATGCTGCGCCTGGTGGGCTTTCCCGACCCGCAGCGGGCTTTGAAGACCTATCCGTTCGAACTGTCGGGCGGGCTGAGACAGCGGGCGATGATCGCGATGGCGCTGGTCTGCCGCCCGGCTCTTCTGATTGCGGACGAACCGACGACCGCGCTGGACGTGACCATCCAGGCGCAAATCCTCAAACTGATGCGCGACCTGCAGGCTGAATTGGGCATGGCGGTGCTGATGATCACCCACGATCTCGGCGTCGTCGCCAACGTGTCCGAAGACGTCGTGGTGATGTATCACGGCCAGGTCATGGAATCGGGCACCATCGAAGACATCTTCCGTCACGCAGAGCATCCTTATCTTCAGGCGCTGCTGCGCGCCGTGCCCCGCTTCAATATGGCGGCGGGCGAACGACTGGTGCCGATCCGCGAGATCGAATACCGCACCGGCGGTCTGATGCAGGCAAAAGCGGAACCGGACACGACCGCGACGCACAACCAGCCGATCCTGGCGGTGCGCGACATTCGCAAGACATTTTCGATCCGCAAAAGCGGCATGCTGGGATCGAAAGGCGACAGCAGCGTGATCGCCGTCGACGGCGTCAGCTTCGACATCGCCCGCGGCGAATGCCTGGGCCTGGTGGGCGAAAGCGGCTGCGGCAAAACGACATTAAGCAAGATCCTGATGCGGGCGCTGACGCCCGATGAAGGGTCCGTGCATTACCACGACGGTCACGCCGACCACGACGTCCTCGCCTTGCCGCCGCAGGAGCTGCTTTTGTTCCGGCGGAAGATGCAGTTCATGTTCCAGGATCCGTTCTCCTCCCTGAACCCGCGCATGAC
>Ga0056115_1000317_pt1 | contig 22534 bp, 9 predicted proteins | sample WorMetOlspDAHAB1_FD_77007 | JGI IMG/M metagenome (GOLD analysis project Ga0056115, IMG submission 77007) | Marine gutless worms symbiont microbial communities from Max Planck institute for Marine Microbiology, Germany - Olavius sp. DAHAB.1 ...
GTATTAAATATTATATGTGTGACCTAATTTGTGACGTCATCACTTGCTGTGTTTGAAGCTGCGATATGAGTAAAATCAACGCATCTGATAAAATTATGTCTAAAACCCAGAAAAAAAAGAGAAAATGTGGAAATAAAAGGAATTTTTACATAATGCTCCATCTAAAAGATTGTTTTGAAATGGAATTCACTGCCTTCTAATGCGAGCTGACGCCAGATGAAGCGCTGGCATCATTTACCGTATCTGATGCATATCGCTAGTTCGCGGGTCAGGCATAGTTATTGAGGTCAGAAAGTAGGTCACGCATAGGATATCTAATGGCGTCGAATACTATTATAGTGCTTGATTCATACTTTAATTTGACGAATAATCTAATCTCAGTGACAGGCTTTAAAGCCTTTAATACGATTTATACGATTTTTTATAATTTGGAAGTGGCTTACTTTTTTGGGCCACCCTGTACAAATTTTAATATTCATGTGTGGCATGTCTGACTCATTTATTGTTTAGTTTTAACTTCCAGGAAGAAGCAATTTATATGTCGCCACGAAAGTGGGGGCTGGCTCCTCAAAATTTGGGAGGGCTGTGCCCATAAGAAGGACATTGCAATAATAGTTTAGTTGTAAACTAATAGTTTAATACATTTTATAGTCATCTCAACTGTATAACTACCGGTATTGAAAAAAGTTAAGCGTTGACCAAAAACATTAAATATTTGTTATGCATGTCAAGCACAACAGCAGTTCGATATTATTATAACTCCCTCCGTTGCAAATGGACAGACTATTAGTTAAATCCAAAAGATGTGGTAGCCGTTAAACAATTCTTTAATTAAAGCTTGGTGCTGAAAACGAACTTCTTCTATGCCATAATTATAGGTCTGAAAATGAAGGCCCTATCTAGAATTGCGCGAATGATCTTGCGCGAATCATCCGATGATCCGAAGTCAACGTGATAACTTTGTCCAGTGTCCACCGCTTCAACGAGGCTGGTGCTCGCTGCTCGACCAACCTTGCGCCGCTTAAGTGTTGAGGTGTTGAAATTGTGGATTTTGATTTAAGACTTTGATTAGACTTACAACACGGTGAACTGAACTGTTAAGGTGTTTGTATTCCATATCACCTATTTCACTTCTAATTTCGGGCATACGGCATACGTGTATAATATTGTATTTCCGTGTATCTACTGTAATATATAGGCCTATGTCCACTTTGTAGTTGAGGAATTATAACTAAAGTCTGCTTACACCTATGGACTTTATATTTATCACTTCGGGTACACTGTATATTTATAACATGTTATAACGTATAGTATTTAGTAGATAAATGCATATAGCCTAAATTAACGTCAGCAACTAGCAATGCCCACACAAAATAGCTGGTAAATAAGGTATATTACCCGTAAATCTTAATTTGAAAGAAACACAACATAGCAGCTTGCTTGCGCGAAACATCCATAGAATTGCGCGAATCATCCCCTGTTGCGCAAATCATCCTGCGCGAATCGTCTTGTGAGTTTGCGCGAATCGTAAGTACATTGCGCGAATCATCTGTAAACCGTGTGATTTTGGGCAGGTGAATGGGGTAAAATGCGGATGTCTAACGATCAATGCGGGTGACATGCAGGCCTGCGACAGTCACGCAGCATGATCACGCCGCGTGCCGTGAATTTGCCTGCAATTCATGTACAGACTAGAAAGGGGCGATTACATACCAGGCTAGCATGTAATCGCCCGTTTCTGGTCTGTTGCCTATTGACAAGATCGATGTCTCGTTGACATGGTGACAGGCTATAAACAGTACGCAAGACTCACAGGTGCACAGCATTTGGGTGCCACGTCATCATGCGATGTTTTCAGGACTAAATATTGAAAAACTGTCTGCCGAATAACACCTTTTGGCAGGTAAATGACGTAATTTTATACGCACTACGAATTGGTTTTGGTCAAAGTTGCCCCATGCTTTGCTATTCTCAAATGCTGTGTATTTCGCTAACTGGTTACTCCCATAGTGCTGCGTTCTTGGCTATCGAGTAGGCCTATAGGTCAGTACTTCATGGCGTTGTCGTGAGATGACCTATTAGGTCTAAAGCACTAGTGGCGGAAGCGAAAAAAGATTGGGGACTGAACCCTTACTTTTTGGAGTGGGAAACTAATGTAAATGACATATCCAGTCACATTTTTTACTGCGAATTGGCGTTATTCGAACCTACAGGCTTAAACTGTTTAGATTGAGATGCCTTATCCCTATTCATTCGTACAAAATTGTGGGACCTCATTCGCTGTTTTCAGAAAACGACTCGAGACCTATCTGTTTTCCCGTTCCTACCAAGACACTATCATGTGACTCGTGTATTACAATTACCATTCATCACTACTGTCTGGACACCTGTGGTTTGAGATCTTTGCCGAAAACGAATTTGGTGCGCTCCAAAGCTTTCAGAAAGCCACTGGTAGCAATAATTTTGAGTATACTGAGTGTGCTCAGTCGCTGTACGCGATGAAAGTTCTCCGATGCCATGGTATGCGTGAAGACGCGTTGAAGATCATTTTCATGTCTGTAGGAGTCGCAAAGATACTGTATGCCTCGCCTGCGTCACGGGGCTTCGCGACAATATCAGACAAACAGCGTCTTGAATCGTTCGTAAGCCGTGCTGTTCGACTTGGCTTATGCTAGTGGTGGCCCGGCTGTGGCTAATCTGGTGGCTGAACTTGATGACACGAGCGTCTTGGCGAACGATAGTCACGTGCTTCATAACTTGTTGCCTGACCGTAATAACTACTCGTACTGCCATAGGCCTAGACGTCAGGATCGTGTGCTCCCCATTGGCGTGACAACAGAAACTTTTTGATAGACATTTGTTTAAAGATATGTATTAGTTATCAACTATGCAACTACTAACTCTGTCAGTTGCGTTCTACCAGTTGTACGTGGTTCTTAAAGATAAAGTGGAGTGAAGGAATGAAGGACCAGGTTTATCTGCACGTTACGGTACCATGTTTTCAATCAGTCAATCAATCAGTGATTTTTAGACTGGCCTAAGTAACTGAAATCACTACAAGGTCCACTACATGTGCTACAGGCACAAAGACTGTTGTAGTAAAAACGTTTTCAAGTGACGCCCGAAGGACTGCAACGTGTTTGAAGAGATAAACTGGCGATGGTATTGCCATAATTTATACAGTACCGTTGTCACATATCAGGAGTACCGTAAGTGACGGCGTCATTCAGTCGCCCAAAGCGGGGGAGGGGGCCGGGGCCGGCTGCCCCCTCTAAATCCGCCACTGGTTGTGTACCTGCCGTTGCAGCCATGCTAGAACAGGCTAAATATTGTCGAAGTCACTTACCAGTGTAGCATTACACATCAAATATCACAAATGGAAGTAAACGGTCTTTTTTTGAAATAAACTGCGTGAAGTTATCCGATCCTCTATCACATATCGACTTCATATTTTTCTGTTGTTGTAAGTTAATGAGAGCGCGTAATAGGCCTACGTTTTGTTGTTTCAGACCACACAGGCTCTGAATCCAATGTAGCACTCTAGACCAACGTGGAGTTAAGCAAGCTGCCGCCATGGCAGCTGTGTCCGAAGGCGGGGCTTCCGAAACTACCGGTTAGTACAGTAGTTTTCTAAAATTTATCCACGACGAATTTAAATGGGGCGGAAATCCTGAAGATAGATTGGGAAATCTGCAAAAAGGAGGCACCCTAAATTGGTGACATTGCCGTTACAACATGCTTTGATGCCGAAATGGCTGTCAAATATCTTGATTCTTGAACATCAGTGCAAATATGATAGGAATATCACAGCCATCGCTTTGGAGCGGAAATCATATGGCGCTTCAGACAGCAATTGAGTTTACTCAGCTATTACCAATCAGGCCCATAGGTTTGTGTACTGCTGTGTGTACCGAGGGAGATGCCAGAAGTTTGGTTTTGGGGTACAACTCTTCGTTAACATGGCAAAGTACTGAAAGTAACATTGAACACGATGTCACGCGGTCACGTATACTGTATGTAGCTGGGATGACATGTGTTGCACGGGTGTGCCATTGAGGGTATAAATCCCTATAGCCTGCATCTACGTAATGCTTTATTTACATATATATGTAATATTCCATTGTAGTTTGGTGCTGCTCTTTTTGATCTTCGCATAATTGCAATTAATCAGCGCCATTAATCGCCGTCGCTGTTTTCTTCTTTTTCTGAAAGCCTACTAAACAGACATACGTTTGCTTTGTTCGTTCAAAGTTGAAATATTAGACCAAACGATCAAATTACAACGGTCTGAGGGAGACTGACTCCCTTAGTTCCGCAGCAAGCTCCTTACATTCTGAAAAGATGGGATTGTGAAGGTACCTGGTTTAGGCCAAATTGTTGTATATTTATTAGGTGTGTATTAAAATTTAAAATAGGCCTATTGGTCCATAATTCTGTGCATAATTAGGTTAACTGGCTAATAGCACGTTCGCATATATCTCAGTTGCCGAGAGGGTATAGATCGGTGATAGATGAGACATTCCTACAGACACATATTCCTTTCTTTCTTTTATGCTTTTAATGCCTCAATTTGTAATTTAACCGCTGATTTAGACCTATCGTGAATACTGCTTTGCACAAGTTACGACTGAAAACGGGACGGAAGTCCAGAGTAAAGGTGCCAAAATGAAGGGGCTATAAAACTGTACATCATGTATTTGTAGCTTATTATTATTATGAAGTTAGTCAGTACCCTTACGATATTGGCCAAGCAGCGGCGGCAGACCTTTGCTGTATTAATAAGATTTTTCCGTTGAACAGAAGCTGTATAATATATTATCCACTTAAATAGTTAAGTAACTTAATGTTAGTAATATTACTCTAACTTAATAATGCTCTTTGCCCTAGCTAAATCAGTCAGAGGTCAAAATTTCACAGGTGACGGCGCAGCGCTATGCAGGTCAATCAGTGCTGTGATGAAACATATATAGGCCTATGTCTTATCAGTTACTATTGATCACTAACAGGAAGCCGTATACGAGCTGGTGAATGTCTTGTCGAGCTACGTTAACCAAGAGTCAGGGAGGGAAGAAGGATCGCATGGTGTGCATGAAAATGATAAGACTTGTTCTGAAATTGTGCCTGCATGCAGTGTCGAACTCGGTATTAAAGCTCAAGTTCCAGAAACTGCACTCGACCGTCGTGGACAGCGTCAATGCAGCAAAGATCATCGACTTTCTTTTCCAGGAAGGAGTCGTCGGAGCGTCAGACATGGACAACTTGCAACTACTGACAAACAACCCGAAACAACAATGCCGCGTTCTGCTGACACAACTGCACAAGACTGAACATCCGCAGGCTTTCGTTCAACTGTAGGCCTACCTCGCCATCAAGGCCGAGTCTCATCTTCGCTGGCTGGTTGAGCGCATTGACATCAGTCTGCTGAAGGTAGGCCTACGTAATTGCTCCTCTTAACTGAACCACTGATTACAGCTGTATTAAGTCCGTCAAACGCCTACAACTATTTAGCAATATGTTACCAACAGAACGCTTTGTAGGAAACTTTAAAAAGCCGTTAATGCTAACTTAACTGCAAGTTTTTTTCAGTAGCTTGCTAAATAATTCAACTGCATGTTGCTCGGTATAGCCTAGCTGTGACAGATCTTCGGATCGAGAGGTTGCGGGTTCGAGTGTCACCCAGTGCGAAGTCGACAATACGGCCCTTGGCAGGCTGCTCATGCACACCTGCCTCTATCACCAAACTGTATAATTTTGCCTGTCATGCTCCGAAACTGAAAAGGTAACCGTATGTCTGGCGTCGCACTGGCTATGCGTCAACAGACTCTGTGGTTTATTGCACCTGCGAGCTCAAAGGCTTACGACGCGTACCCACGCTTGGTCCTATGGACTCTTGCACCTATGTCTACCTATCACTCGTAAAACCGTTTAAGTTGCAATCATAGGCCTTCTCATGGCACAAAGGCTGCAATGCATAATGTCAGAATACACATAGAAAAACATTTTAATTTATGGCATTCACTGCTAAGGCATCTTGAAGATATTTGAATTCCATTGTCATAGATTTGAATTAAACACAGATTTATAGTGTGAAATAGTAGTCGAATATTGACAACAATTATACCAAAAATATATATAATAGTTGGAAAATACATGTAGTTTAAGTGATTTGTTTTAATTAATTTATTTAAAGGTTTTTGTTTAGGTGAACTGAAATTTAGTATTAGTTACACTGAAACTTAGTTAATTGCCAATGAATGTTAGCATGTTCCAGTCCAAAGCATAACCCTTTCTCACTGTATGTGCTGCACATTGGGCCTTACGTTGTTTTTCTGTAAATGGTTTGGACAAGACGTGTCACATCTTATAACGTAGTTACTTTTGGCCAATATAACGTCATAAATTACGTAAAAAGTGATTCTGGGATTGTACGGACTACGGGTGTCTTCTACGGGCCGTAGGCCTACGTACGGCTGTCCCTTACGGGTGTCAAAAATTCACTCTTGCGGACGATAAGTATCGACCGTACGTACGGGCCGGACGTACGGGCGCAAAAAAATGACGCCCGTATACGTACGGGCCGTACGTATACGGTCGTTCCTTACGTTCCGTGCGTATACGGGTAGTGTGTACCGGCCTTAACTGTACAGTATTCAATTGTACTTATTGTAGAGCCAAAACAGTGGAGAGGCACGACACAAAATTTTCCGGGGCTAATTCAAGCCGAACACGCGTGCTTCAATCCCCACTTTCAAATTCGTTCCTTCCGGTGCCACTGAACATGTTTATTCGTCGTAATGCCAGACAGACAGTGAGAAATATGCAGTGAGACAATAATCTGATAGGCATACGTAAAACAAACTGGGTAATAGTCTATATAGTTTAGGTGCGTCACCTCAGATCTGTCGCTTATTCAGTAGAACTTGTTCTGCTGAATGAGCATCAGATCTGAGGTGGCGCACCTAAACTAGACTGTTACCAAAAACGGTTAAAAAGCGATGTACCGAATGTCAGCTACATCCATCTATAAATAAACTTTCCACCTCTATAATCCAATGTCCTGGTTGACGGACATGAAATGGCGCCAACCACCTAACTAGCACTCTGTAAAATGTGCAGTGATGTAAATAAGACTTTTTTGTCAAGACCAAGACCAAGACTTTTTAGTCAAGACCAAGGCAAGACTTTACTCGGACGACCACTGAACAGGTTATAGCCTACCATACATTTTTGCAATGGTCACAAAATGAACCCAACAGTATACATACAAAGTGACACAACACACAGATGCAGAGGCGCCGACTTTTCATTTTGAGTACAGAGCACAACAGTGGCGTACCCAGGATTTTTGGATGCGGGTAGGGAGCGAACTGAAGAGATTGGGATTTTTTGTTGTTGTTGTTGTAAATATCCTATTTTTACGCATTCTGACACACTTCTTTCATAAACCACATTGTCTATCATGCAGATGAACCTTCACTAATGCAACTGACACGTCAATGGAGATTCCAGATGTTAGGCTACTACTGACCGAGGCCACGAGAAACGCCATTTACACAGTGTAAATAAAAACAGTAGGCCTAATTAAACTAACTCAGAGTCTGTAAGATGCCTTAAATGCCACAAGTTAAGGCTTGATTTAAACACAAATGTCTCAGACTATTATTCTTAGTACCAACTATTAGCCTAAAGCCCTAAAATAGCAGGGTCTTGAAAGTTGTCAAGACTTTTTTGTCAAGACCAAGACCAAGACCAAGACTTTATTTTTTGTCCTCGAGGCGCCTCGAGACCAAGACTTTGGTCTCGAGGACTACATCACTGAAAATGTGTGCTATTTCTAGGACAGCAGCAGCAAGTGACCCTTCCTTGCGGTTGGTGGCTATAACCACTAGTAGTATCGCGCACCGTATTACTCGAAAACTCGAACTCGAGGTCGTTTGTACTTATAAATCAATCGTGCTGGAATGCGGTCAAGAGACTGCCCGGTCGCTCAAACGGTCTAGACGAAATCCGATCAATCGCTTAGGCCTATACTGCTTCAGCCAATCGATGATTAGGTTTACCAGTTACCACTCATGTCCCATCATATCAGCCACGCAGCCTTTGCTGTAGTAGCGTACTGCAGTACTAATGCGGATGCCCTAACGCGACGTGATACCATTCACATTGCTATAAATCCTTCAAAACGCAGGATAGGCAAGCGCGGCATCAAGTTGCAAGTTGCAACCGTGTTCATTTCCACTATTTATACTAGTCTCCACTCTTCAGCAGTCTTGTACGTTCGATTTTGATTTTCTGTGCCTCACAGATACTTCTGAACCAACGGAGTCCTTACATTTGACAACACTACTCATTTCTGCCAGCGTCTTCTTTGCTTTAGGTGCTGGTCAAAGAATATCCGCCAGCTATTTATCGATCTGGAACTGGAGAAAAGTATTTGGTATCTGTTGTACGGTACCAAAACGCGAGTGCTGTCAAAACAAGGAAGGAAAGTAGTGACGTAAAAATTAAGAATGGTTTCACTATGTAGCAAAAATCGCATCCTTAATTCGTAATGACTCCAAAATATCGTGAAGAGTGCATGTTTTCACTACAGACAGTTTACATATTAATTATAAGTACAGATAAGATTCTGATTCTAAGAATAGTTGACACTGCAATCTGAATATATATCGTTTATTCATTATCACGCCAGAAGGCAGCACATACATCACACAGTTAGAAAATGCACAGAAAACTACACCATGAAATATAATGCACATAAACTAAAATACTAAAATACAGACAGCTTAATTTTAACAATAGATGTGTCTACCAAATGTTAACACATTTGTTCTTTAAGCTCATTACGTGAAACGTTTAAGGAATTGTCAAGAGAATACTTAGACATAAGTTTGCTTATACAATGATTAGTGGGGTAAGTTTAATAATTCTAGCCGAGCTGATCAGGCTACAGTTGGCCCAGTGCTTAGCCAATATGATGTATGTAATGCGGTAACATAATTACGCTGCCATTTAATCTGAAAGCAATAGATTACTTAAAACGGTGCAAGTCCGCGGGGCGGAGAGAGTAAACGTTCTGTCATGTGATGGTGCTTCACCATGGTCCTATGTTTTACAGCTTGTGAACAAAAACATGACGTGACGTGAGGGAAATTTCGGCGACTTTCGGTCGTACGTTTTGCAAAGAATATGTATTGCCGCATACCGGCTTTGTCGTCAGTGGTGTGGTATTGGTAAGCTAATGTGTCATAATTTGTAGATTGTGTGTCGTCTGCTTTGTGTTTGCTTTGATTAAAAACAGGTATTATTGCCAATGACCATTTATAAATGAATTGAACAGTTTAGCAACATACTAGTAGCCGCCCGATCCTGGGTAAATTCCAGCATGTGCTGTTCGTGGCCTATTCTTTGGCCGGGTCACAGAAAAGTCGAGAATCTGCTGTTTTTGAGTATATAAGTCCACAATAGGAAAGTCCACTTTGGCTGTTCGTTTTTGGCTTTCTGACATCCGATGCTTAAATCTGTGCCAGTATTTTGCTATTTCTGTAAGTACGTGCTTCACATATTTATTCGTGTCAACAGGGAAACAGATGATTCGCGCAAAGTACGATTCGCGCACGTGCGCGAAACATCCATAGAATTGCGCGAATGATCTCCTATATTGCGCGAATCATCCGATGATCCGAAGTCAACGTGATAACTCTGTCCAGTGTACCAGATTTTCTAGCCTTCCTTGCCAAATGCCTGAGCATTTACTACTTGCGACTTGTGAAACTGTAATTACAATGATCAGTTATTGTGTATCAGACCTGGTGTCACAGCTCAATCTTTTTTTACGTTATCTTAACACCATACTGTCTGACTGTTAATTAGCATTAGACATTGTTCGTAATTTTTGCTAGGATAGAACTGCTATTGTGTTCTAATGTTTGTTGTAACGGCTATTGTACGCTTCGCTCGGATTACACTTGTATATAGTGTATAGTTGTTCAGTAAAAGAAAGCATTGCATTACTCGTTTACCTTTCTTCTTGTCTCCAAAATACTATAAAAACTGTGGAAAGCGTTAAGCCTTACGAAACCGATAACACCCGCACTTACGAATTTTAAAGCATTCAGCATAGGCTTCACGGCCCACACACGCGTCACTAAGCCTATTTGTCGTCAGGATTACAGCTTTATTAGCACCGTTGACCGGTTGATCCATGTCTAGACCTTGTACGACAGCAAGTATAAGTATAACACGACATTTCTATAGCGCCGCTTACACCTATAGTGACCAGTAGCAAACGTGCACAACGCACTGCTGCCACTTATCAAACTACACAACACATCGAAATACTAGCTAGGAAGCACACTGCAATAAGCAAAAAGGACAACAAGGATGTACCGAAGTTGCCACTGTACCATTCACATTATGTACCGAAGTAGATCTCAGATGTACCGAAACTTCATGTACCGAAATGGATATTTTTATGTACCGAAGTATACCTAACAAAAATTTATGTACCGAAGTAGTATGTACCGAAATAGTCATGTACTGGAAATGCCCTACCCCGTTATTCACAGTCTGTAAGCACTGACAGTCACATAAGTTGCTGCAGAGGAAAGGAATTTAGTCCATTAAAAACCCTAATTATTCAAGCAATTCTATTTTAAGAGTTTCCATTATATCATTCATCTCGTCGTGCAAGTTTATATTCTTTTTAGTAATTTTATGTTTTAATTATGGTATGTTTTGAATGAATGTGCATAGATTTTGTGACAAGAGAGACAAAATGGAAGTCAAGGTTCAAAGCCCGAACGTTTGCTACACGCCCGACTATATAGAGTCGCTGTATAAGTACCAGATGACGGAGGTGCACAAGAACGGCGGTCGTCAGATGGTTGCCGTTCCACGCGAGACAAACTACACGTTCCGCACTAAGCGCCGCGTGCCACGTGTCGGGGTGATGTTGGTCGGCTGGGGCGGAAACAACGGGACAACCGTGACTGCAGCAGTGCTGGCAAACAAGCTCGGGCTCAGATGGGAGACGAAGGAAGGAACGCAGTCTGCGAACTACTACGGCTCGGTGACACAGGCCAGCACAGTGCTGCTTGGAAACGGCATGGATGGCGACACAGTGTACGTTCCACTCAAAAGTCTCGTACCAATGTTGGAGCCAAACGACATCATATTCGACGGTTGGTCACGTTCAGATCAGTTTTGTTTGTTCATTGTAGCAGTTCGGAATTTATATGTTGCTAAGTGTTGCATGAACTGAGCGTCAACAGTGGTATGGTGTGGTTTAGGGTTTGATCAACATTGGACAGGGTCGGTGAGTATTTTTTTGCCAAGTTGGCTGATGATGTAATTAACAAGTTAAAAGTTTGACATGTAGGAATATAGGACACATTCTGTAGGCTAATTGCTGGCTGGCTTTTAACATTTAATTGGGATTAACTACTTAACATGCAGTGATTTGTAACTGTAAAAATGATCTTACATGTCATATTCATTTGCAGATAGTTGGGTAATTTTTTTAGTATGTAAACTCTTGCAAAGTTATTGCATTTGGAATATCTGTGATACTCTTGCATCTATAGGTTGTATGTAAAATCACATATCATATTTGTTTACTAATTATGCAGTTATTTTGCAGCATTGTTGTTGCATCCAATTGGATGTTGTTCGCATTTTTTTGTGAATGCAGTAAATGTTAATTCCATTCATGTCTCTAGGTATCTGCTTTTCAACGTTATATTTCAGCCTTTTGGGGAAGGGTGGATGTGTTTTGTATTTTTTTCTTTGTGCAAATGTCTTTAATGAGAAATTTTCCTTATGTTCCCTCTATAGCTGAATGTTAACTTTAATCATTTTGTTTAACAGTGCTGCTGTCTGCATAGCAGTGCTGTTGATCATTATGCATTTTCAGCATTGCATGTGTGCAACTACTAGCTGAAAGACTACCAAAGAGATTCAGTTTTATATTTAAATGTTTTTTTCAATGTTTGTCTATAGTGGCGGTTCTTGGGAGCCCATTCAAAAATGTGGCATATTGTGTACACATTTGTTGCTTTTGGCATATGATTTTTCTCATTTAATTTGACAACCCAACACTGGGCAGAGTGGGTAACTGTGGAGTGTTTGTGTGTTGGGCTTGAAACCGCCACTAAAACTGGTGTTAAGGGCATGCCGCTAACTGGTATGCTCACTGATAATATTGTTGGACTGTTTCTTAATTGTTCTGTTTTGGCTGCAGGCTACACTGCTGTGTGTGCCACTCTTGGGTGGCTCCCCATTGGGCTTCACAGCCCGGCGGGATGTTGCAGTCCTTCCTAACCTTTGCTAACCATGTAGGGCTGGCTGCCTACAGGTAAAACTCTGTTGGTTGTGCTCCCTTCAGTTTGTGTGACTTGTTGAATCCGGGTGCCGGCACGAGCAGTTACCTAAAAACAGCAGCCAAGCAAGGACCAAAATTCAGTGAAAAAAAATCTTCACTAGTTCCACGCATCAGTCAAATTCGTTGTAGACGTTGGTGGTGAGTTATTATGCTCGATAAAATAAAATATATGTACGTAAAGTCATGCTAAAATGTCCGAAATGCTGTTAAAAATGCATGTCAGATTGAAAGCTCAGTGCATAAAACACAGAAAGTGGTTTTAGTACTTACTATTACTGGTATTTAGTGTACATATGTGTCTTAATCTGTTGCATGAGAGTTACTGATGCTGACCTTCACCACAGCATTGTGTATTGTGTGACTGGTATTATTCGCGTACTAGTACCAGTGTGTTTTTGTACTAGGGCAACTGTTGGTTTAAAAAATGTATTAAATTATGATTAGTTGCATATTTTGTATGGCTTAAAATAGTTCAACCATAAGTGTTAATCATTTTATATTTTTCTTTTGTGTATGGCTTAAAACTGTAAGCATTACATCATTTTATATTTTTCTTTTGTGTATGGCTTAAAATAGTTCAACTGTAAGCATTACATCATTTTATATTTTTCTTTTGTGTATGGCTCAAAATAGTTCAACCGTAAGCATTACATCATTTTGTATTTTTCTGTTTTGTATGGCTTAAAATAGTTCAACCGTAAGCATTACATCATTTTGTATTTTTCTTTTGTGTATGGCTCAAAATAGTTCAACTGTAAGCATTACATCATTTTGTATTTTTCTTTTTTATATGGCTTAAAGTAGAACCATATTAAAGTGTTATAATAACGAATATGTCAAATGTCGTCCAGATCAAAATTTGAATGCTGAAAAACGGAAATGGCATAGAATTTTACTTTGGAACTGCAGGCCAGGCCGGGATTGCTAGCATGTGCAGTTTTAGCTGTGCTCTTCATAGTTTCTTTTTCGTTTGGATTACATAACTGTTTTTGTATGACTTGCAGTCGGCAGTAGAGGTGAGCATTTGAAATGTGTTTAGTAACGAATTGTAGCTATTTCTGTGTAATTAATTAAGCGTGAAATTGGAGGTGGACTTTATGTGAACCACACTTAGTTGTGTTTGGGGCTGAGCAAAGAAAAGAAGATGGCATATGAGAGTTGCATAGATAGTCACAAAATTCAAAATTGTTTGAAATTCTGAAGAGTTAACATTGGTTCTAGTTACGGTATGTGTTGTCAGGTACTTATTTTGAGTCACTGGAAAGCAGAGAGAAAGAATATGACTATACAATGCTATATGGATTCAACAGATTTTGGAATTGAAATGGACTGCAATAGTTTTTTTTTCAGGAATTGTTCAAAAGGCTCACCTCTACATCTGCATAAACAAAACAGCCTTCAGCTTCTAGCATGTTTTAATGTTAACTTCAAAATAGCAGCTTTTTCTCTGTAACTAGTTTGTTTCGTGACCTGTCTGTGCAGTTTGCCTCTTATTGCTGTATCTGTCTGTATGTTATCTATTTGTGTCTATATGGTACTTACTATAAAGCCCATGTTTGCCTCGTCATAAACGTACTATGGCTGCTGCATTGTAAACTTGTCACTGAATTGTTATCAGTCATCGTCGTCATCCTCAAGAAAAACTTTATACGTTGCTTATCACCACAAGGTCGTAGACTCTACAATCTACATTAAAACACAGTAAAATGAAAAAACGAACAGTTAAAATAACAACAGAACTGAATAGACACCTAAAGTTAAAATTAGAATAAGACATAATTGACGACAAAGATTGTGGAAGTAAGTAAGTAAGTACTTGTCAGTGACATGATAATTTTAGTGACTAGATAAAACAACTCTTCTGTGTTAATTTTCATCTGATGATTACATCAAAGACAACCTTTGCGTGACGTGATAGACTGACAAATGCTGCTTTTAGTTGTATAACAAAAATTGAACTTCTAGAACCAAAAAATAATAAAAATGTCGGATGCTATAACACGTATTTCATAGACTATGCATTTCTGTTAGTGAAGCACAGAATATAGTGCTGTTTGAGGAAGTTTTTGGATCTGCTGAGATGAAAAGTTTATTTGTGATGAATATATGGTGTCTGTAGTTGAAAGTGCATGTAATGCCTAATTGTGTAAATTAATACTTTAAAGTGCATAGTTTTTTTTACATTTTCTGCAATGTGTATAGGTTAATTTTATGCACTGATGTCAAATCAAATCAAAACTAACAAGATTAACACACGTCAAAAAGTTGACCAGAGAGCTGGCCAACTTAGTCTGCCGCACGTGACCAATAGCTAAAATCAGAATGAAATAAAACTAAAACATAAAAACTGAAAAACAGCTGCAGCACTTCTTTTGCACATTTTTTGCTGAAAGCACTTCAGAATTGCTTCTCTGCAGGTTTCTTTGAATGTGTGGCACATGAAAGACAGGTGTGAGCCTCATGTTTGTCAGCAAGAATGCACAGCAGAAAATGTAGCTTGCAATGTTTCTCCAATCACAGAAAACTTGCTTGAAATGCCTACTCTTTTGCGGACTTTTAACACTTTGACTTTATCGTTACTTGGGTTCTGTAGTTGTTTGTGTATACAACCAATACAACCAACGTGTTTTTTTGATAACTAAAATACAGACAGACAGATTTTAAATGATGGGATTTTAAAGTTGTGTGGATATTTGGAAATGTTGTGGCATCTGCATTTTATGCAAGTTGAACTGTGACAGCACACACATAGATCACGTTTAATACAGAAATGTTTCTTGTCCAACACTTACAACGAATATATCCTGTGAATTTGTTATGGGCTTCATTTTGATAAAAAATTTTTAACTGTGCTTTATAAATACTTTTCCTTATTTCTTTACTTCCACGTCTGTTTGGTTCTGGAAAGATGTATTTAGTGCCTAGAAGGACATCTTAACGTCGATAGTCGTGCTATTATATCCCAGTGTTCAAAATAAACGGAAGATAAGATTAGTGGGCAACCAGCTAACCCAGTCTTTAAGAATGATTGTTAAAATGGTGGTGATAGTTGTAAGAGGTAAAGTTTTATTAAAGTCACTCACAAAGGTGTTGTTGTCTGTGCAGGTTGGGATATCTCCTCGCTGAACTTGGCAGATGCAATGAAGCGTGCTCAGGTGCTGGATGTTGGTATTCAGCACCAGTTGGCACCTCACATGAAGGCGTTGAAACCACGCCCGTCAGTGTACTACCCAGACTTCATCGCGGCCAATCAGTCAGACCGCGCCGACAACGTCATCAGTGGCAACTCGAAGTGGGAGCATCTGGATCATTTGCGAGCTGACATCCGTGAATTCAAGACTTCGCAGCAGCTGGATACTGTAAGTTGTTCTTTTTTAAACGTAAATTGTAGGCCTATATGATCTTGATCAGTGCACTGTGAAATTTTTGACAACAGTGGTGTAAACGCTGAAAGGTTTTGTCCACCACGTGTTGAAAACTGCCAAGCACTGAGACCTCATAACTGTATTTACACAAGACTTTTCATGCAACCAAAGCAAAACATCAAGTTCTCTTAACATCAACATCTTTAACATCAAGTTCTCTTAACATCAACATCTTTAACATCAAGTTCTCTTCCGTGGCTTTCCTGACTGATTCTGTTATTCGCAGCATGTGTGTATGTGGATTAGAAACTGATGTGAAAAATACATTTTATGAGGAAGTGTGATAGACATTGGTAGCTGAAGTAACATCCGAGTGAAATGTGGTGAGGCATCCATCACGGAGTCATTTACAATCATCATTAACTGTGTTAAAGCATCCAATACTGTTACAATCGTGATTTTAAATGAGCCTTTCTGTTACGTGTGACAATATTTACTGCTGTTTCTTCATTTGTCGAGAGTCATTCTGCTGAATATCACAAAGATGTGGTGATTGTATGGCTTAACATTTTTGACGGATTCTGTACTGCACACATACAGTGGCACTGATTTTGTGGGCAGGTAATAGTTCTGTGGACAGCGAATACAGAGCGATTCTGTGAAGTGCGTCCTGGTCTGAACGACTCTGCAAAGGCACTTCTAGACTCAATCCATCGCAACGAGTCCGAGGTCTCGCCGTCGACACTGTTTGCCGTGGCATCGATCCTCGAAGGCTCGGCGTACATCAACGGCAGTCCGCAGAACACGTTCGTTCCTGGGGTGATCGAGTTGGCCGAGCAGCGATGTGTGTTCATCGGTGGCGACGACTTCAAGTCGGGGCAGACGAAGGTCAAGTCGGTGCTGGTTGACTTCCTCGTGAGCTCTGGCATCAAGCCGACGTCGATCGTGAGCTACAATCATCTCGGAAATAACGATGGGAAAAATCTGTCGGCACCACAACAGTTCCGATCGAAGGAGGTAACTGAATTGTTTGCTAATGAGTACTCATGTTAATAATATTTTTTGCTGCGTATGCAGTTATTCAGGTTTTGATAGTGTGAACTGTGAAGTAATGCCCAAAACTCGTTTCATGTTTCTATGACTTATTCATCCAAGCTGATTTTTTGTGAGACCCTGCTTGTCTTTAAGTGAATTGAAGAATAGTTTGGTAATGCCGCATCAAACCCTATTATATCCGATACAGCAATCAGAAAAGTAGATGAAGAGTTCTGCAAGTCATTTGTGAGTGAGCTGAATCCCTTTATGGTGCTTTGAGCCAGCGAGAGGTGGACCCAGTTAAGCTAGCTTACTCGTCCGGCTAAAATTAACAGCCAATACCTTTAACCAACTTACCAGTTGCCAGCAGTCATGGTCACAGGGCCTACTTGTACACAGCTCTCCGTTTCTTTGTTAGCAGTGGTCAAAACCATTGCCAGTACTCATTGCATATACCCGCGGGCATGAAGGGATGGTTCATTGACTTGTATGAGTGGCAGTTAGAAATCTGGGGTGCTATTCACGAACGTTGGTCGCACGTACGATACGACTTCGTACGTCGTACGACCGATGTCGTAGCTACGATACGACCTATTCACGAAAGCAGTCGTAAAAAATAAACGTATCGTACGTACGATACTACCAGCGAGGCCATCAAAACATCACAGTGTTTTTGCTTATAGCATGTTATCAGTAAGCAAAATGTATAATTTATAGCCTTAATTCGCTTAAATAATGTGCATTAAACAAGAAAAGAGCATGCGATACACAAGTTACTGTAGGCCTGTGGTGCAGTGCAGCATTTGGTGTGTGTGTGTACGCAGCACGCCTTACTTACCATTTGTTTTTGTGCGTGGTGACGTTAAGAATGACGAATAGTATATTTACACAAATTAAAGTTTTTCTAACGTTATTTGCATAGGTAAATAACGATAACGTGTGTATAGGTGGCGTAATTGTTGATTATCTGTCAGATTTTCAGATTTACGATTGGCGTACGACAACTGCGGGTATGTCGTAAATTTACGACCAAATGTATGACATTCGTACGTGTGACATTTTTTGTGAATAGCTTAGAAGGTGGAACGGTCGGTCGTACGACCGATCTTACGTTCGACCACGTTTGCGACCTTTCGTGAATAGCACAGCAGATGATGTTTACTATAAATCTGCTGTACGTTTCTCGTCAGTACTTCTGTGTGAAGATACACTTGTGAACTGTCGCTGCAGATTTCGAAGAGCAACGTGGTGGATGACATGGTGGAGTCGAACAAGCTGCTGTACACTCCTGGCGAGCACCCGGACCATTGCGTCGTCATCAAGTATGTGCCGTACGTGGGAGACAGCAAGCGTGCGATGGACGAGTACACGAGCGAGATTCTGATGGGCGGCCACAACACGATCGTTATTCACAACACGTGCGAGGATTCGCTGCTGGCCAGTTCACTCATCCTTGATCTGATCATCCTCACCGAACTCTGTCAGAGAATCCAGTTCCGTGTCGACAGCCAGGAAGAATTCGAAGGGTTTGTTAAGCCACCTGTGCCAAGCTACCCTTTGGCCGATTTCTTTGCGAGTTTTGTTGTTTACGTGACTTTCAATGATTTCCTGCACATGCATCTTTTGTCGATGTGAATGGTGTATTCATATCTCAGTTTCAGTAATTTACTGGAGTGTTCAACAATTATTGCAGTATTTCAGTTTCTTTTCAGCTTATAATGACAAAGATTTGAAGATAATTTAGGCTAAAATACTTATATTGGATTATTGCAGTGGCTATGCACAGTTATTTTTATTAACCATTTTCTAGGAGAGTCTGGGTGAGCTTGTTTGCAGAAATGAACTCATAGAGGTAGTGATGAAGTAGGAGTGGTGATGGCAGTGTTGGTGATGTCACTGCCGTCAAATTTCCAATTCTTCTGGCATAGAGATGTTTTTTTGCTGGTCCGTCCACCTAGAAGTAGAACAGCCTTCCAAACCTGGTCTGCAGCCCAAATGCCACTGAAGCTGTTTTCAGATGCCTGCTTAAAACATTTTTTGCATGGTATTAGCGCGTTGTGAACGTTAGGAGGGTCAACTAATGATGCTGTACATATCTATGACATTGATAGTCATCCCAACTTGCATTTTTACAAGCTCAGTATATATCTTACCAGTTGCCATTGACCGCGATCATCAGAACGATAAACGGAAAATATGTTGTGCTTATTATACGTAGCTCCCAGTTTCTGAAAATGTGTGATGTGTCTTGATGTTTTGCAGTTTCCACTCAGTGTTGTCGATCCTGAGTTTCCTCTGCAAAGCCCCGCTCGTGCCACGCGGCACGCCACTCGTCAACGCCCTGTTCCGCCAGCGAGCCTGCATCGACAACATCCTCCGTGCCTGCGTCGGTCTTGCCCCGATCAACAACATGCTGCTCGAGTACAAGCACGAGAAGCTGATGGGCCAGAACGCGTCAGAGTCGATCCAGACGGACGTCGAGAGCACAGCAAAGGTGGATTGCATCCGCGATACAAAACTGGAGTCATCAGTGGTGCCAGTTGTGCAGCAGCGAGCCGTAAAAGTCAATCACCAAGCGTGATGTGACGCCGTAGTAGTTATTATCCGGTGAACTGTTGCCCATTTAATTCGGTCCGTGACAATTACAACCTAAAGTAGCACAAAATACGTGTGCATAACAACTTGCCAACCAGACACTAAATCTAATTCTAATCCTAATCCTACTACTTAACGGCATGCAGTAGTAAGCATTCAGCTAAATATAGTCACATGTGCTCAGTATCCAGATAAATTCATACGAGACATGTTGCACCCTCTCTACGACTTTCGGTTGTAATTGTCACACTGCCCCTTTAATTCACTGCCATCGACTATATGTAGTAACAAATTCCATAGGCCACAATGACAGCTGAACAGTTAATTCAAAATTTGGTAGAGTCGTTAACGCGATACTGATTACTTGTGCAGTTTTATTTGATCAGTGGTGTGGAAATTATTAAAAAAAGAGTTTTAGATTTCGTTTATACGAAACTTCATGCAAATTTTGTAAGTGGCAGATGCAGATGGTTTCACTGGATTCCCCTGAATGCCCCTCAACAGGTAAAGTGGCGTCATTTGGTAACTTTGAAAGAAACTTTTAAGGGAAAACAAAGTTGTGAATCGTTGAATGTACTAATTTAAATCAACGATGATTTTATTCTGCATCTGCCACTGATTTAATGTAACTGTTTGGCTGAAGTGTGATGACGTTGAATTAGGGCATTTGTGAATATTTATTTTAAGTTTTTGGTGCTTTTTATTTTAGCACAATACGCCTTTTGTAGAATAACAAATAATTGCATTATAGATGTCGGCAAAATGCAGGTTGTAGTTCTGCTTAACGTGTAGAGATCCTGACGTGCTTTTGGTTGTATTTTGTGCAGTTATTATGTTGTTATTTTCCTATATATTTTCACTAAAAACGAACTAAAGGAACTCTGTTGGCTATTTTGTAGTGTTGGTTAAATGCAGGATAACATTTCTGTCAAGTGGTTAGGCAAATGTAACTTTGTTGCTACGATAATTGACGATTTTGCATTTATTATAACCATTAACTAATTCTTCCTTTACATTAAAATATTGGGCATACACCCTACTTGACTTGAAAAGAGCTGCAACTAACGAACAGAGGCCAGTTATTGGCACAGATTAATACTTTTTTATTGTGACCCACCCAATCAAAATTTTGGGTGGGCCATTGTGGCCCACCATGCAGTGCCAATGTGCCATGGTAGATTCTCCAGACATGTCTTTGCGAAGAATACATGTATATATTCCAAGATGACCGTAAGTTGGCCCATGTGATCAGTAATCGTCATACTCAGCTCGAAGGATGATGTGTGATTTTTGACGGGTGAATGGGTTAAAGTGCGTGTGCCTTTCTTGGTAGGCCTGCAAAGTCCTTTCGCTACAAGTAGGCTTCCCAGGCCAGACAATAACTTGAACAGACAAATATTGGACAATGGGATTTTTCGCGGTCGACAAGTTCGACAACGTCCACGGAAAATTGTCGGTTCGCAGCCTGTCAACACGAATGACACTCACTGCGGACGCTCGCTCATTAATTTTGTCAGTTGCTGCATCTTATCTTGCAAAATTTTGCACATCATCGATCACTGTACTACTCGCATTTTTATCAATGAAGCCATCAGTAACTTCATAATTATATTGGCGTAAGTAACCAGAGCGGCTCCATGGTTTTGCGTAGTGGTAAAAGCGTTGATCAGATCAGCGAAGTTTGTCTACGTCGAAGTCTGATAGTAGGCGTTATACCAAAATTATAAGTGACTGGTACCAAAAAAAGACAAACAGGTAAGCTTGAACGTGGTTCGGAATACCGGGAAGCCTCAAGCCCGCCGGCGAAGCCTCTAACCGTGGCCGCCCTTCGCCACCACACGCTCAGCTGATATGTTAGCTTGGTGTTAGTCCTTTAAAATTTCTTAGAAATATGCGTCATAGTAATAGTGTGTAATGCACGCAGTAAAATCAAATATTTGGTAAAATCAAGTGATACGTGTTATATGTTGCCGATTATGTTAAATATTCCATATTTACATTAATATCAGTCGGTAATACAAAAAGTTGCGACTAAAAATTCGTTTTTCGACTGATGCATATAGAACATTAAAGGCGTGATTTTGAACGATCCCGGATCGGTTTGGTTCGGAACCGTAGTGATTTTGACTCATCCGGTTCTGTGAACTGCAAACGCGTTTACGGATCGGTTTGCGACCAAAGTGAACCGAGCTCATGAGCAGGTTCAATTTGGTTCAATATGGCGGACGTGCATGCGAAAATAACAAAATTGTAATTGTAATTATCATGTGTAGTAAGTTGTTGTTTTTGCAGCGCTTTAAATACACTGACCACTATTACATTGCAAACATATGGTGCTCTCGTAGGGGTGCACGTTTTGTCAGCTGTGGTTCTTAAAGATTGAAAGTGAAGCAGAAAAATCACCGTCACATAGGTATGGCGCCAAATTTATGCAGTGTGCTTTGGCCCTAGTATTACCAGTAATAATAGCGTACTGCTGGCTGTCGTTATGCACTTTTTATACCACTCTACTGCCACGCTGCATCGCCGATGCTGCTGTAATTCGTAATTATCCGGATAATCATACTTATTCTCAAAATGTATTATGTAAACAGACGCCATATTGAACCAAAGTGAACCGAACCGCAAACGTGTTTGGCCTGTGAAAATCACACGCCTTAAACTGGCGAAACCTTGTGATCGTCTAACTAAAGTGATATCAAAAAGCAGGAAAAGTTTTAGTTCTTACGTCTTTTTGAAATTTAAACAGACTAGGTTGATTGGGGATATAAAGGTATATTCAAATAAGTCATATATATTTACGTATTATAACAACGAATTAGCTGTAGGCCTACCATAGATATCTTACCAAGTCAATGCGAAACATTACTGCCCTCTGGGGAACAAAGAAATACGAATTAATCATATTGTGTTCATAAGATTATAGTCTGCATTTTCTATGCATTAACATTCTAAGTTTTCTAACTAACTAACTTTTAAACTTGTATTTCTATAATTTATTAATATAACATGCACAACAACTGGAAAAATGATATTTGTGATAACTTTTCATCGAAACGAAAGAACACCTTTACAAATTACAGACTCTTGTTTTATTATAGGCCCAAATAGACCGGTTTCCAAATATATTCATAACAAAATATGCATATTCATGAAC
>Ga0056115_1000318_pt1 | contig 22530 bp, 19 predicted proteins | sample WorMetOlspDAHAB1_FD_77007 | JGI IMG/M metagenome (GOLD analysis project Ga0056115, IMG submission 77007) | Marine gutless worms symbiont microbial communities from Max Planck institute for Marine Microbiology, Germany - Olavius sp. DAHAB.1 ...
AACAGACACGGGGTAGGCCTATGCCTTCGAAAAGACTATGTAACTGAATTTGGCGCCGCCGCATGCTGTCCACAAAGACAATTTCGGATGACTTTTTGAGATTAAGATTGAGATTGTTAGCGCTGCTCATCTAATAATAATAATAATAATAATACGAAATTTATATAGCGCCATAATGCCGTTAGGCGGCTACAGAGGCTCCATGTATTAGGCCTTTGAGCACGCAGGACACACATAGACCTACATATACATTCGTTTATTAATTTGATGTCATATGCATCTGATACAATCAGTAGAGTAAAGATGACAAAAATTACGAATAACATAATTTAAGTAAAAAAAGTGAACGACAGTATAATTATCAATTATGAAAGTGTCAATAAGAATCTTTATATAGCATTCGCACAAAAAGTACCGATCGTTTATGTTAACAGATTTAGGAATCGATTCTTTGTTATGTATACTAGTTCATATTTTAGTTTAGTACGGTCTTTAATAAAAGGGCGTAAAACACGATGACTAATGGAGTATACTATTACAGCAATTATTGTCAGTGTCATCGAAGATATGAAGACTCGGCAGTCTGTGACGCATGGCCAGTGCGATGGCAGACCTACGGTTACCTTCCTAGCATCGGAGCAACGCCGCCCCTCCACTAGTACCAAATATACTGCTTAGCAACAGAGGCAGGTGGCTTGCCCACCATCGTGGGTAAGACTTGAACCCGCGACCTCGCGCCAGCTCAAAGAACCGTAAAGGAAATGAGGCACCTCCCTACGGACTTCTCTGTTTAGGCGTAAATCTTCTTCTTTTTCTTATTAAATCGTACGAGCCGGATTGGATTTTTAAGTCAAATTAGTTTCAAAGTCGAACAAAAAACGTTGACATTAACATTTGATATTAAATATACTATGCCTTACCTATTTCGTGATATCGATACTGTGCGTGAGCCGCGAAGCTGCATAATGGCAAAATAAGTAGTAATGATATCAGCGCTCCCTCATGCATCTGATATGAAGTTATGAAATCCACACCTAGACCATCCTTTCTATATAATTCACGTAAAATTTCCTAAATTCCGTCACGTTTTCTGATAAGATCGCATAATTGACACTTATTTTTCCCACACCGCAGATTCAAGTACGTTAATCAATGACGTCACATGTTAGGTCATGCGTAGAATATTTAACGCTAACTTATAACATTACTGTTCTTCGTGTACGCCCAAATATGACTTGAAATCCAGCTTCAATCGGCAGATTTTAATGCGATTTATCGATTATTCGGCATCGGGGCCCACTTTTTGGCGGCCACCCTGTAGCACGTGTACGCCGATCAGTTTTGCGGCGGCTGCATGCCGGTGTGAAGCCGAACACCGGCTGCTCATATTACTATGACAACAATGGCGGCACTGAGACGTCACACGCCGACTAACAATATCGACGTGTAATATGACGGACGGGCGTGCGGCCGACGTATCATCCATTACGGCGTGCATCACAATGCTCACCTATTGAGACGCGCGCGGAGCCACGCGCGAGCGTTGATCAATTGCGACACGTGTTCGTCGCAGATTCAGAGGCGATTCACGATTTATTATTTATCGGCCGCCGAAACGTTTTCCATTACGCAATTTTTTTCCAAGACTGTCTTTTTCGGCGGAAGAGGTCCGACAAAGACGACGGCGGCGGCGCGAGTGACTATAGTGGGACTTTGGGTGCGGCATTCGTCGCATTAGACGCGCGACCTATTCGAATGCATTATGCAGCCACCGGCGTGAATCAAACTTGGCTGCTGCATCATCGTGCGCGCTGCTGCTCCGGCGATTAGAAATGTTTCTATCGTCTGAACCCGAGACGATCTCAGTGGCGGTTCTATCTGTGGCCAAAAAATCAAGGGGGACGACCCTGCCCGCGAGGGTCTATGAATTTACCGCACGTAGGGTGCATGTGGCCGGATCCCGGAATTTTCCGAAGCGGAGCGAGTCAAAGGATTCCAGGGGTAAAGGACCAGTGCAGGGCCTGGGGGACGATTCCAGACGAAGTCCCCAGAATCTGAAGAAAATTTTAACGCGATGAAACGTGCTGTTTATTTCTCGTGTCCCTTTTAAGTTTTCAGTTTGACCGAGACATGTTTGCTGGTTAGTTACTGTCAGTATCACACCGTTGTGCTTTTTGTTGTTAGACTCAATTCTACAACAACGCAGAAGACAGCATTTTTTACGGCGCCATTTTGCATCGAATGCGATGCAGATTTTCATTTCCCGGATGTATTTGCGCTTATATGCACACCAGCGAATGCACGTATGGAAATATAAGACAATTATGTAAATGCAGTTATATAGATTAGGCATGCGTCTACTGTGTACTTTTATTCACATCGCCGTATAACGTGTACCTAGCATCACCAGTTTTGCGATATTTCATACGCATGTTCACTCTAGAGAGAGCGACACAACAGAAGTTCAATTACCAAAACAAGATGAGCTCGTAACGCGAATTGAAGCGCTTGCATTTTTTTCTAAGCAATTTATTAGCATCAACAAAAGCAATCAGCCACGAAAGTCGCAAACACCCCCCACAGCACAACAAGATGTTCAGAGTTCACAAACGCCTGACGACTCTCACAATTAAGCACGGAAGCAACACACCTTTATTTCTGAAGGAACCCAGAACTCCTTCCTGGCTCTCAATTCAATGCACTCCCTTGTATGTCCAAGTGGACACCTGACCGAACTTCAGCTCAAATTGCTAAGTCGTACAAACATGTTCTCCCCCGCCGCCAAATGGTAACGCAAATAAGTCGACGATTTCTACTGTCGCCTACTGCTGGGCGACCATTAATGTCTGACAGTCGGATACAACTCGACGAAACGACGGATTCGTCGAAAGGACTTTTCCACCCAACATCCGAGTCTAGCCACATACTGGCATGCGTAACTAAATAAAAGTAAAATCAACCGAAAAAACTGATGCAGGCCAGCCAAACGTAATAAACGGCTAATAATGCGTGGCACCAATTAGAAATGCGTATCAGACAACATCGCAACGGGAAAGTGAAAATTGCTAGCAAAGACAGGTGATATAAAGAGTTAGTATTAGGGTCAGGGTTGGATTTTAGTGTTCAAGTACCCGGTAGTGTAGTCTTTACAGGGAACGCCATTTATACTATGCTCACGACGATAATTCGTCATTGTTTCTAGATCACTTTCAGTTGCTGGCGATTTTCATATTCCGCACCCAGTGGCGTAGCCAGGAATTTGCGAGAGGGGAAATCCTTCTGTTTGATTCAGGGCGCCGATTTCCAGGGCTGTCGTAGCGGTGGGGAAGAAATCAGGTACACAAAAATTTATGTATGTCCCTGACAGGGGGGTGCATACGTACGCTACGCCACTGTCCCCATCGCAACACTTCCGGCAACCGCAACACATTATCCCGTTGTCACACACTACTGGTTTGACAATACACAATTCACATCACCAACCGCAAGTCACAACATCCGAGACAATTCTGCAAGATACCACCTCAAGTGAAATACAGCCTCTCGGAGAAATAGCTGAACTAGCAGCACTAACTGCAGTCAGTTTCTCACCAGACTGTGGCTAATGCTGTCAACACCACTCAGCAGGCATCATATAGCAGCACACTGTGAAAGTAATCACGCAATGACTTAGCAGACGTCTCAGCAACATCGGCAACACTACGACCAGTTACCACTTCATTAATTACACCATTCGATCCACCGGAATCGGGTCTAATATTCGCCGGCAGCAAAACCGTGGCTATTTTTCCACCTTCTTGCTCTTGCTCTTATGCTTCTTCGACTTGTGTTTCTTGTGGTGTTTCTTCGGCTTCTCCGAGTCGGACGTGTGGCGCCCCCGCGAATGTTTGTGCCGCCGCCGCGAACCGGTCGAGTCCTTCCGTGACTTGTGCTCTGTCTCCGCCGACACTTCCGCCTCGTCGTAGTCCGGCTCGAACTGGTCTTCGTCCACGATGGACACCCTGCGCTCGTCAAAAGCCAGCGGCGGCTTCGGCTCGCCGCCGTTTGCCGCCGCGGCGGCGTCATCCTCCGTCACGGTGATCAGCAGCTGTTCGCCACCACGAGGAGCCGCGCCGTCGGTCGCGGATCGCTGATGAGACGAGTGCTTCGAGGTTCCGTGTGGATGATGGTGATGTTTTGCATGCCTCGAAGAGCTTTTCGACTTTGAATGAACTACCGTGCGAACGTCTCCAGCTGGTGGTTTGTCGCCTGCTGCCGAACTGGTTGCCTCGGAGCTGATCTTTTGCACGCTAGACTTTGGCGGCGGCGACCTTAGCACCGATGACATCATGGACGGCTGCCGGGGCTTCTGACGAAGCGCCAGGTCGGCACTTTCTAACACTGACCTGAACACAACAAAACCAAGAAAGATGAAAGACACACAAACAAATGCAGACTTAAAACAAAGCAGGTGCAACCAGAGTTGGAAATGGATTGGATCCATCCACAGATTGGATAGTTTGGATTGGGTCAAGATTTTCAGAAACTTTATACATCGGGTTCGATTGGGTCAGATGACTGTGACCCCGATTTTCAATTAAAAATCAATGCAGGACTGTTGATGCTGTTTTCTTCCAAATTATGATTTATGAACTTTTAACTATCCCAGTTTTACCACGATTAAGTCAGCATTAAAATAGTTGGTGGTACATAGTCTATGAGTTCAATTTAATACCAGATATTTATAGATTGGATTGGACTGGTTCAGCTAAAATCAACCCATGTCCAACTCTCAGGGTAACATGAGTATAGTTATCGCATATTCAATTGGAATTTGCACATCCATTCGAGGCTGGACACCCATGACACGTATGGATGAAATCGTTATTGTTAGTTTACAATTATGAATTGTAATAATAACTGACACATTGAACGAGATCAAATAAACCATATAATAACGTTACACAGCAAGGCAAGCAAGCTGCAGCTATCGACAGCAGCTAAGACGCTTTTATACAAAACAGCTAGGCATAAGCATACTACAGCTAAAAAACCCTTTAATCACGTTGGAGTCAGCGAGGGTTAGACCCGATTAAGCTAGCATATAACCCATGTTCTCGAATTTGCATCCGCAAACCCAAAGCACCGAATTAACCGACCCTGGTGGGATTGAAGGCTGAGTTGGCCCAGGCGACTGACCAATAGCAGATGTTTTACCCTACAAAGTGGTCACACAACCAACTACCGGTCTGGCAAAGGATAAGGAAAGTGTTGCTGGTCGAGACGAGCATTCTTACTATAATGCTACTCCGCATACACAAAAGTCTTGATGGTGGGAAAATAATAAATGATGCAAAGCAGGTGTGTATCGTTTTGAAAAGTTTACAGTACATTTCTTCCATTACCCAACGAAATAACTGCTGCTTTACACAGCTACCTACTCCGAAGCAATTGCAGCGTTCTAATAACAGCAACGAAAGCATAAGCAGCTCAATTCCAGCACTGTTTGTTAGCAGCACTTTACAATATGTGAGTGTTAAAGTTACCGGGGAAGAGATGTCGTCACAGCAGATGATCTATCACGATCGCGGTCTCTGATCGAATGTACCGGCAACTCATGACGTTCAGGAATATCCAGCTCACGCTCCCATCTCGACATCTCGGGAACGCTGGCCACCAGAAGCGGCTTCACCTCAGCCACGTTTCTCACTGCCACCTCCGTCTTCTCAGCAATGGCGGGAGGTACAGTCATCCGCTCCAGCCTGACGGAAGAGCCTGTTTCGGGAAGTTTGTCGGCGGCTGGTGGCAACACTGCTGGTTCGTCACCGGGAGGTGCCAGTTCTGTTTCAGTTGTGGAAGGTTTCTCGATAACAGGCTCCGGCGCTGGTGAAGCTGGGGTATCCGCCACTGAACTCTCCACTGCGTCATTGTCACGCTCTGCTGAACCACGATCTGGAAGCGTCGGAGGTGCAGTTGCCTCAGCTTCCTTCGCCGGCACAAAATCGGCATCCTCCATGTGACGACTTCTCTGCTCAGCATTGGCATCAGTATGCATCTGATCCGGCACGACAGCTTCAGCCTCGGCAACGCGTTCCAAGCTCACTTGTTTCGGCCGAGACACCTTTTCCGCTGGTTGCTGATGCTTTCTCGGTAACTTCATGCCCATCAGCGACACCACCTTCTTCTGCGGAACGGGATTTAGCTCCATTAACTTCTCAACTCCTTTGCCAGTCTTACCTTCCACACTTGCTGTATTTGCCGACTGCGGACATTCGGTTGATGACAGAACACTTTCTGTCTGCTTAAAACCAACGTTTTCTGACCCGAGCAGCTTCTGTCCGACATCGGCTGACTTGGTGTGTGTACCTTTCTGGTGATCTCTCATTCTACTGCTGCTCACCTCCACTGTCCTCGGTTCTTTGCCGCCCCTCAACGTCTCAACACGTTCACTCTTGCTTGGTTTTGATCTAGCGGCGGCAGCCTGCCTCGAGGAGTGGTTTCGAGCACTTGGCTTCTGAGATCTTGGCTCCTTGTCAAAAAATCCACGATGCCTCAAGTCCGGTTCTCGCGATCTCGACTTGCGGGACATCTCCCGACCTCTAGCGCCGACGTATTCCCCGGAACGAGACCAGCCTCTGACTTTCGGCGACAAGGACCGCTTTCTCTTGTGACCCGAACCTGCTGAGCGAGACCTCGACCGCTTTGTTGTGCGCTGTGGAGATCGAGAACGTGAACGTGTCCTTTCGAGGAACGGATTGAATCCAGGATAACCCATACGCTCGTACCACTTTGTCACCGATCTCATGTAATCACTCCAATGAGGATCCATCTCACTGAAACCAAGCGCGGGCGGCCTTTTGTCTGACGGCAGAAAAGGTGGATACCCCGTAGGAACAGCGGGGTAAGGTTGACTCGGCAACTGCCTGGCATACTGGCCATCTACCTCAGGAGACCATCCACGTGGACGCTGCTGCAGTCTTGGAGAGAGTTTCCTGCTGTATTTGCCAGCATGAGAGGACAGAGGATGCGGTGCCATGGGGGCATCGTGAGTGAGCGGAAGGTACTGCCTGTGATGTGGTGAACGAGACCTCGACCGTGACCTTGGCCAGTTCACAAAGTCTTGAGACGATGGTGGACTCCTCGACTTGCGTGGCCGCGGCTGTCGCGGTGACGTACGGCGCGGCCTGGGGGTCACCGATCGAGACTGCGAGCGACGTGGTCGTTTGGCGGACCAAGATCGAGAACGAGAAGAACGAATCGCAGGCAGTGGAACAGACCTGGATCGCGATCGCGACCTAGACCGTTTTGGAGCAGGAGAACGACGAGCCGACGGACTTCCGGGAGCTCTCGAAGGCGTCCGATGCGGGGTACGACTGTGCAGAGGGGAAAGACTGCGGCGTGGACTCCTTGGAGGTGAGCGAGATGATGTCACATACGTCTTACTGTAAGACGGTTGAAGCAGTGGCGACCGGGATGAAGAGCGAAGTCTGCCGACAGGCCGCGGTGATCGTGAACCTCCGGTCTTTTGCAGCGGAGACCTTGACAGACTCCGACGTCTTCCTGCGGGTACTGGAGAACGGGAACGGCTTCTACCACGCAACTGCGGCATCGGTGACCTAGACAGACTTCGATGTCTGGCAGGTGGTAACGCAGGGGAACGCGAACTTGATCGACCACGAGATTTCAACAGCGGTGACCGTGAGCGACTTTGACGCCTGTCCGCAAGTGCCGGAGAACGTGAACTCGTTCGACCATAGGACTTCAGGACTGGGGATCTCGAGGCACTTTGACGTCTTCCAGATGGTCCTGGCGAACGTGAACCCGGTCTATTTCGTGCAGCCGCTGGAGGTGACGGATGCGGTAAGCTTCTTCGTCGACCGCCCGGCGAACGTGAAGACAGACTGCTGCGCTGTCCAGATGGATACGGAGACACACTTTGACGTTTCGACGACGACGGCGTTGGCGAGTGCCGAGCCGGTGACACGGACCGTGACAGCTGTCTTGCCGACGTGGAATGTTTCGGACTGCAACAGGAAAACAATCATTCTGCTACTCGTGCCAACAAACTGTTGTCGTTGGATACAAAACGAAAACATGCAGGCGACAAAGGGACTAAATATGTAGAAGACCCTAAAACCTGTCAGCCTCAGTAATGACAATCAGTATGTGCAAATGCGCACAGGCTGTCCTCGGGAAACAAAGCCGTAAATTCACTTCAGTTGACACAACACACACAAGAGCACCTATTCTCCAGTCACCACACAGCCTACCCTTTCCTGGTGTCTGCAATTATCACACTTAGCAGGACATAAATAATTTGTTCAAAGCAAAATTGACTGATTGGAGGTTTAATGGCACTTTAAGCACAATGATGCTAAATCATGTACTTTAAAAGTGGTTGCAGTTAAAAATTTAAATTCATGAGAAAGTTCACAAAATGTTATGTGTTTAGAATACGCAAAATAAAATTATAACAATTAACATCTCTTCAATCTGGTCTTTGTTGGGGGAAACCCTTCAACATGAAATATATCATGGGAGTAGTCTCCCCAGCTACAACCCTTAAGGCAGCGGAAATAGGGTTGGGGGGAAGATGGTTAAAAGCACTAGCGACTCGCTCTTGCCCTTTCTGTACTTTACAAAACTAGGGTGTGCCACATGGAGGTATACAGCTGGGCTGGAAGCTCCAAGCCTGTATCGCAGAGCGGCATTTCCTCCCAAGATACTGACCAACGACAGCGTCTCCGCTGTACAACGATGCCAAAAATTACACCAGATGTGGACTATGAAACTCGAATACCTTGTCGATCTTGATCGGGATCGAGAACGCGAAGTGGAACGTATTTTCGGCGGAAATTTCTTGTTGCGGTCCATCAGTTCTTTCGCAAACTCATCCAGCGGATCAACCTCTTTTCTGCATACAGAACACCTCGTGCTTGCCATTTCTGAAAACAGTTTATATACTCTGCCCCCAACTTCATTACTTAATAGAATGTTTCTTAGATGCAGAGCAAACCAGGGGCCTGTGCAGCAACAAGCTATCATCTTAGCATACTAGTCGTGTAGCCTGTCGAATGTACACTAATAAAATGAAAAATATTTTACAGTGTGGGTTATGTAACAATCAAATCAATAATAATCATTGTTGACTCGCTGGAATTTTGCAAACTGAAACTTTGTTTTTCACAAAGTTTTTAAGAACAAAAAGTGCGTACAAATAAAAAAGCATGAAAAACGAAAACATTTATTACATCCATATCGTGAATTGCTTACTGTGATTATGCTGGGTTTAACAAGACATCAATTTCTAATTATTCCCAAAACCAGACAGCAATATCATCATTATGATCATCAGTAGGGCCCACAGTTTTCCACGGGTCGCGGAATTTCGAGCCGAGCCGCGGAATTTGCCATTTGCCGCAAAATTTTGATATTTCAGCAGAATTTTGCAGAAGTTGAGAAATGACCGGTGACTGATTAGTACGATTGTTGGCTTGATGACGTAATTACTAGACGCACTTCTTGTTTACTGAAGTATGTTTACGTTACTGTTTGAATTAAACTCGCTGTAAAGATGAGTAAACATTCTAAAACTGCAGTTCGCGTTACACCAGCCAGTCGGGTGGCCGAGTTTGGGTCCCGTACAACTGAAGTTTCTGAACAGGATACAGCACAGTTTACTTACAAACGGAATGCCGCAGAATTAGGACGATTTTGCCGCGGTGAGCCGCGGAATTTTGCAAACTGGTCCGCGGAATTTGGTAAAATTTTCCACGGAAAACTGTGGGCCCTAATCATCAGCAATAATAATTATATCGACTGTGCCCACTTCAAGAACACGTGCACATTACAAATGTCCAAGGTTGAAGTTAAAATAAAACAATAAAAATAATAACTAATGGGGACAAAATTTTAAAAAATACGATAACACGGAAAAATGATGGTTAGTTGAAAATGTCTGTACAGCTCACAGTTAACGGTTAGGCAGAAAACAAACTCACCAGATAGGCAACAACAGATTCTAGTTCACATTTTAATCCAATATAAAACACAAGTGTATATTTAAAAGTTTTGATTATAAAATTTTAAGCAACAGTTTTACCCTAATAAAAATTTTTTTACAAGAAACCCAGAAAACAAAACTGTCCTACTAAGAGATGAGACATCCGCAAAGAACAGAAGTGAAACTGTTTTGGGAAAGATGGAAGCGGCACATACTTGCGCTCCATGCTCTGAAGACGCATTTTCTCGCGATAGAATTCCTCCTCACTGAGCAGTCCGGTGTGAGGTCTCAGAGCAGCAGGAACATGGGGCTGGACAGCAGCAGCCGGTTGTGCCGGAGGCAGTGCCAGCTGCAACGGTGTAGCTGCGGGCTGGAATGCCTCTAAAGCTGGCGGTGGCTGATTCAGGATCACATCAAGTGGCATGGCCAGCCGCGTCGGGTCTGTACAATGTATAACCACACAGTACCAGTCAGATCAAACACGGCCTGCCCAGTTGGCGGCATAGCTCAGTGGTTAAGATGTTGGTCTTTGGCCAACGGACTCTCCCTGCCCCCTGCTCGATCTATGGTTGACAGGTGACCACTCTGTGGGTAAACTGTCCGCCATGGGTCAGCCAACTAGATCAACTCAGCCTTCCATACCTCCGGGGTTGGTAAACAAGTAGTAATTACATGGATTATGGAGGTGGAGACCATTAAATAGCAAACTAATGCTACATGCGGCAGCTGTGGCTAAAGGCCAAAATTCTTGATCGCAGGCTTTGGGCTGTGGCCTAGGCTATACGCCGGCCCTATTTGTGACCACAGCGCTGAAGGCGGCATATGCGGCAATTGTAGTGCTATATAAATAAACCTTACCTTTACCTTTATTCCATTACTCTATACTGTAGTTCTCCGCCTCCAAAATGACCTATATTGTGTCGAGTGGGGCGTTAAACTCTACTCACTCACTCACTATACCGTAGTTGCGTAAATTTTTGAAGTTTTTCTTCACAAGGAATAGAAGCTACATGTAATAGGTGTGGTGAAAAAGTGCTAAATTAAATCTCTTAATAACTGCATTCCATTTATAATGCTAAAAAAACTTTGCAAATCGCTTACGATTTGATGGAGTTATCAAAAAATTTTCCTGTGCAATTTTTAAAAAGTTGCGTTGTATGTGCTGTTTCCTGGCAGTACAGAAAGTTGGGAAAGGAACAGCTGGAAAATTGAGTCTTCAGACAACTGCAGAAAATTCGCAGGGACAGTGCCGACATGACGTGGCAGTTCATTCCAGACAAGGGCAGACAGAGTAGACCGAAGAAGCTCAGTTGCCGACAGTCGACAACCATGTATGACGGACGATCACTGATGATGACGGTGATAAGCAAAAATAACCTCGAGGATGGAGCTGTTTGTACAAACAGAGAAAGAATTACGCACCTGTAAGTGGGTAGGCTGGGACGGGAGGCCCAGCGACGACAGATCCACTTCGAGGATGCTGCGCCACTCCAGGTGGAAGCAGTGCAGCTGAATGAGCTCTCGGAGGCTGGACATGTGCTCGTGGCAATGGCGGCGGTCCGAGCGGAATGCCAGGATGTGGGAAATGGTGAGGTGCAGCAGGCATTGGAGGGACAGCCAGCGATGGCTGAGAAACACTGTACACACCGGCCTCGACACCAGGTGGCGCTGGAGTCATGTATCGCGGCTCGACTGCAGGTCGGACAACATCCAGTAGCGGCAGGCGAGGACGTAACATTGAGCTGTGGATGTGGCCGGCTGATATCCCTCGGTCTGAAAACACACGTCGTCAAACGGCATCAACTCAGGAGTGAATACACACTTAATTTTTGTTTGTTTGGGGCAGAGTTTCACGATAATGGATAAACCGATTATTTCTTCCCTTTTAAAGTCGACGCTAGTTTCTTTAAAAATGTGTAAATAATCCCAGTTGGTGGGTATCCTACCTGCCACTATAACAGAGACAAAGAACTAACGATGATAATGTGCTACTACATGATATAAACAACTTTTGAGACCTTGATGTTTAAGATGCATTCTTTGTGGTGGATGAGCTGATGCGGGCTGCCGACACATAAACAAACACAAACACACACACACGCATCATGCTCACAGCAAAACAGCTTTAGAAACGAAAATGACCTGCAAACAGAAAATGGCAAAATGTGAACCAACCTGAAAAAATAAGCCCCAATATGATTCCACGACAAACTAACTTGCAGTCAGTCAATTCACGGACTCGAGGACCAGACAACTGCTGACTGGACGATTTGTGTATAGGTCAATTTGCGGAAATGATTGAAGGAAAATTGGGGTTAGTTAATCACTCGAATGTGATTTTTCAAAATTCGGCAGTCCACAAATTACCCCATCTGCAAATCATTCAGACTGCGAGCTGTCTAGTCCGCGAGTTAGTTTGTCGGCAAATTTTCTCATTACTGAAAAACAACTGGCAGTCCCATACCTTTGAATAAGCGCCAAAACACAGACAACTCCAGTCACTAGTCCTAGCTTCACTAAAATTGTCACCACTTTTTTGCCAATACCAAATACACTGCTTGCTTACAGAGGCATATGTGCATGTCAGTGGCTTGCTCAGGGTTCTAACGCTGCCATGCAGTGGGCGACAGTTGACAAATGAACGCAAATGAACAGTTGTATAACTTGCCCAACAGGACATGGCCAATTATCTTCTTACTTTGACCAACCACAGTTACTGCATGCTTAAGATCACACGAAAAATGCCCCACAGCCCTCTCCCCATACTAAACGATACGGTTCCTTCACAAACTACGTACTGAATCAGTACCGGAAAAAAATTAGCTCACAACTCATAATGTAACTTGCAATTTTCCGGAGGACTGGTACCGTCGGTTTACTGGTGATGGCAGTCCAGCATCTGAGTCACTGTTGGGTATGGCGTGCCCTGGGAGCGATTTGGTATGGTGTGGTGTGTATTCCAAGTTTCTGGATGACGTAGAGTTTCACAGTTTGGGTGTTTTCCGATTGTTGTTTGATACTGGCATAATGGGGCATTTCGTTCTTGTACTGTGTTGTCGATATTTATGTATTATGCATAAAGACTGTCTCTAATTTTTTTATAACATTTTATTCACCGATTTAGCTTATGTTACAAGCGTTTTTATATTAATAAACAGTCATATGTTGATATATGTCGAGTGCTTATTACCGGAGCGGCTGCCGTGTGCTGAGCCAACACTTTGCCTTGCTGATCTACGTATACGACGCGATGTATAGCAACAGAAGGTGACGACTCTGAACGATTCCTGGACACAATGTAAGCATTTCCTATCAGTCACATAAAAACATTTGGACACAAAATCCCTTGTCAATAATTTGCAGAATGACAATGACAGCACCAGTAGCAGTTTTTGCACTGTTCAAGGTTCCAGCACCTATCTTCCAACACAATTCAAGGCCCTCTTAGGACTTTTCCGTCAAGAATTAAAGGCAATTCAAGGCCTTTCATCCACAATCTACTGTACCATAGAAGCAGTCAATTCTTCTACCAACATAAAACACTTCAGTGATTGCCTTTGAAATTTTAATCCACTGCCACTGGACGTTTGCTGGCATTGCTGGATATATTTTCGCGTAATATCGGCAGCGTACATTCTCCTAACGAAAACATTTATCAACGCAAATCTGTGTCAACAGACTCTCATATAGTCATCATATATTCACCTACCAACATAGTGGACTCTGAAGTTTCAAAAACAATTCGAGGATATTTTGAGTGTTGTAAAAATGAAGGCAATTTCGCGCCAGCCTTGAATACGGGGCCGATGCGGGAACCCTGTTCATAAAATTCACAATTTCACACGGTTAAAATCTGCACAAACATACTGAGGCTGGTTGTGTGTGAGCAGACTTGGGGCGGACATCGACTGCCCGACACTGCTGCCCGCCAGTGGCGCCAACGGCTGCGAGTAGTTGGAAACGTGATGCGACAGCCTCTGGTGTCCCACCGACGTTCTGTGACCCGCGGACCGAGACGGCCGATAACTGTTCTGTTCATTTGCAGTCATCCTAACAGACTGATGGCTGCCAGGCATCGACAGCGGCTGTGTCACAGTTGTCATGTAAGCTGACTGCGGAGTCGACAACACAAGCTCACTTGACGTCGGACCGGCCTTTATCTGCGATGCATGGACCGGTAGACTATTACCGAGATGCAGCAGCGGTTGTTTCCCGGAGTACGAAGCTTTTGACGACTCCGACTTGACGACAACTGCGGATGTCGGCAGCGTTGTTGATGCTGTCACCGCTGGCGCCGACACCGGCTGCTTCTTAGCACTGACATAGCTCGTCTCGTTGATGAAGCTCGTTACCATGGCACGCAGATACTTGTTGGGTATAAGTACGTCCGGCGACTGTCCCGGTGTTTCGCATGATGGACAGTTGTGCTCATCGGACTCCATCAGAGCCATGCGGATGCCTACCAACAGCACACCCACACAGAGTGGTATCAACAACGGAAACACAGGAATTCAGTTACATAATTATAATAACAATAATAATGACAGAAACAATGGGAGCCATTAACAAGGACGGTATGGACTTCTGAGTAATCTTGGAAGGCGCATCACATAAAGCACAAATGACCACCGAAAGAATCAATCCTCTTTCAGTACAATGCGGTCGCTGTCACGGGTACCTTTGCCCACGCACAGATAAAAGTAGCCATTCTGGCACTTGTTCTAGTTTTAGCTAAGTTTTTAGCACTTGGATCCATACTACCGAGGGCAAAAATATAATAATAATGAAATAATAACAATAATAATAACAACAGCAATAACTAATTGACACACATCAAAGACTGATTTGCATACACAATTACACATGCAATCATGCAATTGTCTTCTTTTCTTTTTCTTTCTTCTTTCATTACCCTAATGCCCAGCAAAAAGATGTGCATTAAAGTCCTGTCTAAAACGTTCAGACTCGACAGCTGGATCATGCAGCAAATCTGGCAACGAGTTCCAAACTGTTGGGCCAGTGACTGAGAAAGCCCGAGTGCCAAAAGTACTGCGACGAAACCGCGGAATATTCAGTTTGTGGCGTCTGGCCGAACGGAGATGTTGGCGGCCAGTAACTCCGGAGACTGGTAAGCGGCAGTCGGAGAGATACCTTGGAGTTCAGTGAGTGAGTAGAGTTTAACGCCCCACTCGACACAATACAGGTCATTTCGGAGGTACTGAAGATAACGAGACACTAAGGAGTGCACTAGCAGGCATTAGCCAGTAACACTTACACTCATCGCAGTAGCTGTTTCCGCAGCATGGTATGACGACGGCGTCCGTCAGAAGGTTGTTGCAGATCATGCACAACAGCTCGCCGGGAATTTTCTTATCGTCGTCCTCGTTCGTGCGTTCCGGGCTCTCTGACTTCACAAATGGCGGCTTCTCCTTCTTGCCTTGCTTGTACGCATGACTGTTGCACCAACAGCCAGTCGACATCACCACACAACGTAAACAAAGGTGAGCACAGCATGTCATTGTTTACGCCATTATGATGCCTTTTCTGTTATCATAATTTGTTATCGGTGTACAGCTAAGTACATGACAATGTAACAAATGCACCACGTGCTCTTGCCGACATCTACTGCTTGCCTCCGAAATGACCTATAGTGTCGGGTGGGGTGTTAAACTCTACCTGCTCTTTCACATCCACTGATTAAACAGAAATGTTTTTAGCAACCTGCAATACACAATGATGGTAATGTGGCTGAACATTTGGAGAAGCACAGGTGAATCCATGGCTACACTATGGCTACAGTTCCGAGTATAATTCAACTGCTTCCGAGCTTGGGCATGCTTACCACAGAAGTAGGAGCTTTTCTAGTACGGGAGAGAAATTCTGGCCAGATGGCCTACCCAGACACTATGAATACTGTGCAGTTTCTCTGCAGGAATTAGTAAAGCCACAGATAAAAAAACTAACAAATAACTAATAGTCACTGCTGATCCACTGCTCAAGCTTATTCTAATCTAAGCCACAAACCACTTGATTTTTTCACTGGTCGAAACACAATGGTGGGAGTGGCATCGTATTTCATCCATCTGCATATGGAAGCGATATCTGTGAAGCTGGTGTAATAATGTCAATCAATTACAATTCCCCCATCGCTACACCAATACGCTATATAAATTCACTTCCAGTTTCAATCACAATGGCCACTTTTTAACACTGGGGTTGGGGGCAAACAGCTACAAGGACATCACAATCAGCATATATCCGACAGTGCTGGAACTCAATGTGACGGAAAGCTATACGGACTGGAGTACTTACGCATCGATGGTCGGCACAACTAACTGTCCTCCGCTTGTCATCATGACTCCGGGCTGGTTCATATCTTCCACGACCTTCATGAAGCTGTTAGGAATTCCACTTGATCGCTTCAGGGGCCGCGGAAACTCGGCTTCCTGCAAACACATCGTCAGCTAATGCTTGTGTGTGGTTGGACCTCAAGTCTGGAACAATCGGCCTGCAGGCCTCAGACAGTCAGCCGGACTTGTCACACAGCAGTTTCAGACAGTAGCTGAAGGAGTTTTTATTCGGGGAAAGTAAGCGAGTAAGGTTTAACATCTGAACTGACATGTAATCGGTCATTTCGGGAACGACTTTTACAGGCAACATAGCCAAACCAACAGTGTTAAAGCACCGAAGGACAAAATGGTCGGCTGAGATACAAACAATCAATGTCATGAAAATTGTTTTTGTACGGGTAGCAGGACCATGAGGCAGTTTAACTGCACTTCAGAAACGCTCTACTTACTTACTTTATGCACGGTTCTCATAAACTGAGCATAAACATCAGTGTCCTTACATACAAATTCGTCACACGAGAACACTTCAGGATATTGGGCCACTCACTCACTCTTGTCACCAATGTATCTGGTCAATGAGCTCTCCACTCTGAGGCACAAACCACGTGGTTATACCCAGGCCGGCTATCTACCAAGATGGAAGCTAAGCCTGCATTGATGCTGCCCACACATTTCAGAACCATTCATTTCAAAGTCACTTCCAAAGTTTGAACACTCATCCTCAGCACATGGCTAGACATACATTCTAGTTTTAAAGGGGAATGCTACAGCCACTATAAAAACTCATCGATTAAATTTACATTCCGTCAAAATAAGTTCTGACTTAACAGGTAGGTATGGTCAATGATAATGGAAACTATGACAAATACATGTGCATAACTAGTAATCAACTAACTGTAACACCCTAACTCTCAAACAGCACTCAACAGTAACATCCAACTAAAATTATTTTTAACTATTTTAGCACTGTAAATGTGAGTGTATTTTCTACAGTATTCAACACTTAGTTTTTCAACATTGTGTAATAATCCAGTTTTTGGCTGCAAGATTCTATAAACCGTATATTTATTTATTTATAAATATAGTCACATGTACTATGTACCAGCGATTTATACGAGGCAAATGTTCTGGCACCGTTTTTCTGCTGCCGTTGCCCATTCCCAACAGGCAGTGCACTCGACAGCAAACTGATGATTTGAAAGGCTTTGAAATATATGGACAGCGAATGTACTCACAGACTTGCTGGAATGAGGACACGAGTGGATGTAGTGTCCGGGCTGATTGCACCGGTAGCACACGTATGTCCGTGGCGGTGGTCCAACGGGATGTCGAGGTTTCACATAACTGTACGCACATCAGACGCACCCATCACACACAACGGTCAACGAACAAATTCCATCAGTATTAATCACATCAACTGTCTACTCCACCTTTGACTACGAAATCTGCCAGCAGGCCGCGGTAATTGGGAACCTCCGGTTTTTTGCAGCGGGACCTCAACAGACTCCCTGCGGAGTGCGGTACTGGAGAATGGGAACCAGCGGTGACCTAGAAAGACTTCGGTCTGCAGATGTTACCGCCGGGAACACGAACTCCATCGATCACGAGGTTTCAATGGTGTCAACCGTAAACGACTCTGATGCCTGTTAGCAAGTGCCGCCAATATGTTGAGAGTCCACCACAAACTATAATGTGCACAGTGTATTATAAACAATCTCCTGAGCTGCTGTTCAGCTGCAGATCAGCCAGACCCCACTTACAAACCTCATGACCAAAGAGACTACCACATTCCAAGGATCCAGACTAAACTCAAGAGAATGGTCATTTGCGCACGCAGGTCCCGTCACCTGGAACAATCTTCCTTTGGACGTCCGTCTTGAACAGAACTCCAGCTCTTTTAAAGCATCTCTTAAAACATTCTTAATCAGACAAGCGTTTTATGTTTTCCGACTCAGTTGTGTTCATCTTTTTTCACATCCTGTTTTAACATTTTTACAGTTTATTATGTTTTAATGTAGTAAACATGAAACAGGAATTCTACCGATAATGAAATCATCTGATCATGTCGGCATAGCAGGTCTGTCACAGTCTGCACGTTAAATCAAACTTGTCGTTCAGGCAATTAAACAGCTGTTAACGGCCTTTTTAATTTGGGTAGTGGGACCACAGTGCAGTCCGAATGGTGTTCAACCATGCATACAAGAAATACTTTCATTTACTTACGAAAGTCTAGCTGCACGGCAATATGAATAAATACAACATCAGAAGTCAGATACGGCTAGTCATTATTGCAAAGGATAATGAGTTATAAACACTGTTAACAAGCAGAATAATGGGGAAGTTAAATTAAGAATTCAAGTAAAAAATATATATGTGCAACCCGCCACTCCCGTTAAAAACCTGTCAAACCACAAATGAAGTGATATCATACGTACTTGGCCTGATCAAAGTCCTTAGTAGACTGGTCCATCATCGCTTTGATCTTAACATCTTCAGACGCATTCATTGACACCAGATCAACAGACTACAACAGTCGGACCCATGCACCTCTCAGCATAGCCACTGCTGACGACTTCAAATAATGCTACTATCCCTGTACTCGTGATGGTTTTGAAAGAAAAATGTTCACACTACTGCTGCATTTTGGAATTTCAGTGTAATGCAACAAGCAAATGAAATGCTAACGACTGAACATTTAACTACCTGCAGTGCCCTAATTATTCCGCTAATTTCTCCGACCGTACTGTAGTACAACCAGAGAAAAGTCAGTTAAGTTAGTTGGGATTTAACAGCACTTTCAGCACAAAGAGGCTGCGAACAATACGTTGTTGTTAAATGCGAATATTTATGAGCACTAGTAACTTCAAAATATTACTTGTTGGGAAATGCATAATTCAATAAAGTTGAGTCAGAGACGAAGGGTGCAGGAAAAGATGCATAACTAAATACAACATAACAGCTAAACAATTAATGCTATCATAAATTAGTCAGCTCTTACAACACTCGATCAGGAAACGAGGTAGGCTTATTCTTCCAATCCCTAACACCCTGGGGACGGTGCAGGACGGGCCATGGCCCACCCAAATTTTGGCTGGGTGGGCCACAATGCATTTGGCCCCGCCAATAATTGGCCTATATGTTCGTTAGTTACAGCTCAGTAAAATTAAAAAGCAAATAAACATAGCCATAATGGCCTTTTGTGGATTCTGTGATAAGTTACCAGCCGATCAAATTTTTGCCAGCATCTGTAAGACAACCATTAAGTTTATATAATCGTCACTGCTAATTGTTTGAGATTCCTTACTAACTTATTGTCTCGTGTCGAAAATGCCGCAGATTTGGCCAACCCAATAATTTTGGCGTGGCGCCCCCTGTGCCCAGCACATCAAGTACAACAAAGCAATAATATTCGTACCTTTTTCCCAAAGCTGTCAGCAGCAGAAGAAGCAGTGTTGGAGGCCTGTAAAGCACATCAATTCAAACAACTAATTGTATGACAATAAACATCAGAACAAACTCTCTGGTGGCCGATGGTACACTGGCAATGTCACGCTCAAGGAAGTGCAACATCAGAGCGTGTATAAGCATTACACCAATACACAGTGCATGGCTATGCATGACTGTGTCCAGAAAAATGGCACCTCTACGCTTACTCGATAAAAACACGAAAACCCCACCAATTTGACACGAATATTCTGCATAATACAGTGGAAAACAAACTTGCAACAGCAATGTAGTTTCCAAATTTTTGTAACTCAAAATTACAGTTAACAACCTGGCAGCATACATTACCTACGGGATATTATGCTTTACAGACCGAGTGTCTTCTACATCTGTCCAACCCACTCGAGATATCTCGTCACTCGGATTATCTTGCAGATAAATTCCAGCAGTTGTTCGTAAACTTGGAATTATTATCTTTTTTACACCACTTTTTTTCTTGCTGGAAGGCTTCAGCTGCAATTTCATCTTTAAAAACCCTAGGTTGCTTGTTCAGAAAAAGGCTTATGGTTATGTAAATTCCGGCATAACTTTTTGCAGCTAATATCAAAAACTTCCATCACCATCTTTGCCCCAGGCATTGCATCCGAAACAGCGATACATGTAAAGGAAAATGCTACGCATAAAAATATGCAACACATGTATTTAAGTCCAATGCTTCCACTGTCAATCATCATCATTAACCGCTAATATTGAATTTTTAGTTTACAATAACCCTAAGAAAAAGTGAAATTACTGGCATAACATTTTAAAAAATTACTGCCAAAATTTTGTGGGCAAACATTTATGATTTTATTATGTGGCGAGTGTATTGGGTTCCCGTCCTTCTGGACACAGTGCACATTTTACACACTAAATAATAAAAGTTGTAAATTTACCACAGCACTTCTAATGACAGATACACCCACATGGAAGAACTTCCATTACACAACTCATTCACATATCACTGCACATACAGGGTTGTCCCAAAAAATGGCACACTTTCTTTGTACACCTTAACTTGCTTGAAATATTGACCAATTTCCAAACTTATTTCACTTTCAGAATAAGGAGAATAATATGGTCACTACCTTGCGAAATGTCAGTGTCTTAAAAGCAACAAGTGAAAACAAGACGACTTCTGTAACATCACATTTTAAGAGTGCGTCGTCCAGCAGCAAGGCGGACACACTGAACAATGAGGTGAAAACTGCAAGATGCAACAGTTACTTTGAATAATACTGAAACAATAAACATGTTGTTTCCTGTTGTTAATTTACTGAGAAGTGTAGCAACACACTTCAGGTGTGGTGGGATCTCTAGTGACAGCATTACTACAAATGTTCTACCGATTCCGACAGTGAAATAAGTTTGAAACTCGGTAAAAATGTACGAAGTTAAGGCGTACAAAAAGTGCGACATTTTTGGACCACCCTGTACAAACATCACTCAATATGCAACAATGCAACTACTTAGCAATACGTCACTGTTATAACGAACATTTGCTGCTATGCGTGTTACGCTAGTCCAGTTGTAATGTGGCAAACTGTGCTATGCGAGCCCACAGGTAAGACTCTCAATGCAGGCAGTTTCCTGCTGTTCTTTTTACAGCAATCTTCAATATGGCCTTGGCCTGCATGCTGCTAATGGAGTGCCCACCTACACTCAGCCTTCTTCCCAATGTGGACTGGTAAAAATTATCAGCATCAGTTGGAATATGAAATGTCGACGAAGGGTAAAAGACCCACAATGGCAGTATTGGTATCAAATTATGCATTCATATCAACCCTAAAGCATCACAGCACTATAAACGCTATTACACTTGTTACTGTCATATTAGTTACATAGCTTCAGACATTTTATCGTCGACCCAGACAACTGTGTGCTGCTAGAGCAAAGACAAAAAAGCAAATACTTCAATAAGGTAGTGGCAGTTAAAAGCCAGCACACACATTTTCCGCAGTGCGACAGCTATGAACATTGACCGACCAACCACTCGATATAGTGTGAATAAAAGAAGTGTTTAACAGACTTTCCAACACAAAAATTACCCCAGCAAAACATTCGCAATGAATCAGAGTCATGTCAAGTCAACAAATTGTCAACACCACATACATGCAACAGTTATTCAGAATGCTAAAATCATTGCAAGGCGTTCGTCAGGACGTAAGCAAAAGTACTCATTGAACTGAACAGCTACCTATAGTATTTGTAACCTTCAAGCCTAATACTGTATTTGATTGGAGGCCGGGAGTATTGACTGCTAAAGCCAAAAGCATCCGTCGTACTTCACCGTCTCAGCTATGTCCCACTTAACTGTTATCACTTGCACAGCATGAATGCGGACGGCAATGTGACAATTACAACCTAAAGTAGTACAGACGGTGCAACAACAGTGTTTCATACGAATTTATCTGGATATGTAGGACATGTGACTATATTTAGTTGAATGTTCACTACTGTGTGCTGTTTAGTATAGGGTTATGGTTAGGATTAGATTTAGTGTCTGGTTCGTAAATTGTTATGCACAAGTATTTGTACTACTTTAGGTTGTCACTGTCACGCTGCCACTGCGAACTGCTCAACAGAAAACGGCCATATCCTAGTATGCACAATGAGCTCATCTCCTGCCATGCAAATATACAGGCCTACCTATTCATTCCATCCTATCATATAATGAACATTTCACATAGGAGACGACCGCCTTCTGAGCATGCA
>Ga0056115_1000319_pt1 | contig 22520 bp, 23 predicted proteins | sample WorMetOlspDAHAB1_FD_77007 | JGI IMG/M metagenome (GOLD analysis project Ga0056115, IMG submission 77007) | Marine gutless worms symbiont microbial communities from Max Planck institute for Marine Microbiology, Germany - Olavius sp. DAHAB.1 ...
GGGCGATCTTGTCCATCGCCTGCGCTTCGCGCCGCGCCAGCGCAGCCTCCAGCTTCTCGCGGCCCAGTTCCTGCAGCCGTTCGGCTTCTTTCTTGGCGTGATCGACGATCTCTTCGGCCTGGGCGATCGCCTCGCGCTGCTTGCGCTTGTATTCGGCCAGCGTCTGCTGGGCCTCTTCCTTCAGTCGCTCGGCTTCCTCAAGATCGTAGGCGATCTGCGCAATCTTGGCCTCGATCCCCCGCTTGACCGCCGCGCGCCCCTTCCAGACCACCAGCGCAACCAACGCGCCAAGGGAGGTCCACAGATAAATCAGGATCAGTACGTGTTCGTCCATGACGATCAGGCCTTGCCTTGTCCGGCCGCATCGACGGCGCTGCCGGCCGTCGCATCGTCCGGCGATGTGCCCGACAGCTTTTCGACCGCGGCCTTGGTGACGTCGACGGCAACCTCGCGCACGTTTTTCAAGGCCTGTTCCCGGGCCACGGCAATCCGGCCCTCGGCCTCGGTGACATTTGCATCCAAGCCCTCATTGAACTTGGCCTCGCGCTTGGAATTGGCGGTCGCGAGCTTGTCCAGCCCGGCCCTGATCACGTCCTGCGCCTCCTTCCGCGCCTCGGCCAGCGACCTTTCGTAGTCGGCCAAGGCTGCTTCGGCTTCTGATTTGGCCTCGGAAGCACGCTTGAGGTCCCCGGCGATCTTGCTTTCCCGCGACTCCAGGACGCTTTCGATGCGCGGCATCACGACCTTGGTCATCAGGATCATCAAGACGACGAACATCACCGTCAGCCAGAAAAGCTGACTAGGGAACGTCGTTACATCGAACTGGGGCATGGTTCGGTCTTCCCAAATCACCTAACCGCCCGGTAAGACCGGGCGGCGCCGGCAAGGATCAGGCGAAGAGCGCGATCAGCGCAACGATCAGGGCGAACAGCGCGATGGCTTCCGTCACCGCAAAACCGATCCAGATGTTCGCGCCGATCTCGCCCTTCGAGGCGGGATTCCGGGAAATAGCCTGGATGTAGCTTGCCCACACGTTACCGACGCCGATACCGGCGCCGATCATTCCGATGGCGGCGAGGCCGGCTCCGACCAGTTTAGCTGCTTCCGCGTCCATATTTGCAACCCTCTCTTATAGGTAGTGACGTTTGTCCGTTGATTGGTTTGGTTTCGATCCGGTCAGTGCAGTTCCAGCGCGTCGTGCAGGTAGATGCAGGTCAGGATCGTGAAGACATAAGCCTGAATCGTGGCCACCAGGACCTCGAAAGCTGTAATGGCGACCAGAGCCAACCACGGCACGATCCCCAGGACACCCATCGCGAGCACGAACCCAGCGATGACCTTCACCATGACATGACCGACGGTCATGTTCGCGAAGAGCCGGACCGACAGGCTGAAGGGGCGCGACAGATAGGAGATCAATTCGATCGGAATCAGGATGACGCTGGTCCATAAGGGGGCGCCGGCCGGGAAGAACAGGCTCAGAAACTTGAAGCCGTGCTTGAAAATCCCGATCAGCGTCACTGACACGAAGATGAAAAGCGCCAAGCCGAAGGTCACGACAAGGTGGCTGGTAAAGGTAAAGCTGCCCGGCACCAGACCAAGCAGGTTGCCCAACAGCAAGAAGATGAAGAGCGTGAAGATAAACGGGAAGAACTTCCTGCCGCCGCTTCCCACGTTGTCGCGGATCATGTTGGCGACTGTTTGGTAAAGCACCTCTGCTATCAGTTGCCAACCGTTCGGAACGAGCGCGCGCCGACGCATCGCCCAGGTCAAGAAACCCGTCGCGACGACGACCGTAATGACCATCCAAAGCGAGGAATTCGTGAACGAGATATCCAATCCGCCGATATGGATCGGAATGATCGGCGTGATCTCAAATTGCTCCATTGGACCTGCGGCCACTTAAACCCCCTCAGCCTGTATCCCCGCCTTCACCCGGTGGACGAACGTCCGGACCGGCACCCGCCTCATTCTTTTCGCGCGCGGCGCGCTCTTCGATCTGCTTAGCCGTGCGAATTACATTCAACAGGCCTGCAGCGCAACCCAAGAATAGGAACACGATCAGCAACCACGGTCGCGTTCCCAGCCATTGGTCCAGCCAATAGCCGATCAGAATGCCGGCGACAATACCCGCCAGCAGATCAATCAGCACCCGCAGGCCAACCGCCATGCCCGACCCATCAGCCGGTCCCCGATTTGCCTTCGTTGGCCCGGCGTGGCGCGCATGCGCGGCCTTCAACCGGTCGTCGAGGTCTTTGAGGGAAGGGGACTTGCCGTTCTCTTGCATGCAACCGGCGCTTTCCGATCACGATCGCGGCGTTTTTGATGTGCCCCTGGCACGGTTTGCTGCCCCGCAAAAAGCGTCGGCACCATAGTTAATCACCCCATGGCAAGTCAAGCAGCAAGCGGGTCGCAGGTGCGCGCGTCAGGCCCGGAATTCCAAGGCAAATCCGCGGTTCGGGTTACGCCGTCTGGCGCAGCTCCTCCGCCTGGCGAAGGTCGACCGAAACGAGCTGGCTGACGCCGCGCTCGGCCATCGTCACGCCATAAAGCCGGTCCACGCGGGCCATCGTCATGCGGTGATGGGTGACAACCAGGAAGCGGGTCGTGCCGGCATGGGCAATCTCGTCCAACAGAGTGCAGAACCGGTCCACATTGGCGTCGTCAAGCGGCGCATCGACCTCGTCCAGGACGCAGATCGGGGCGGGGTTGGTCAGGAAGACGGCGAACAGCAGCGACAGCGCGGTCAGCGCCTGTTCGCCGCCCGACAACAGCGACATCACCTGCATGCGCTTGCCCGGCGGACTGGCCATGATCTCCAGGCCCGCCTCCAGCGGATCGTCGGACTCCGTCAGCGACAGATGCGCCCGCCCGCCGCCGAACAGACGGACGAACAGTTCCTCGAAGTGCGTGTTGACTTCCTCGAACGCCGCCAGCAGGCGCTCCCGGCCTTCCCGGTTCAACGCATTGATTCCTTGGCGCAGCCGGTTGATGGCGGCGATCAGGTCCTCGCGTTCCGTGACCATTGAGTCGATCTGTTCCTGCAGCTCGGTCGATTCCTGTTCGGCGCGCAGATTGACAGGACCCATGTTATCGCGTTCGCGGGTCAGACGCTCCAGCTTGGTTTCGACGTCTTCGCGCGGCGGGAAACCGTCGCCCGCCTCAAGGCCGGCCCGCTCCAGAACCTGATCCGGCGTGCAATTCAGCTTTTCGCGAATCCGTTCGGCCGCATCAGTGACCTGCTGACCCGCATGTTCCAGTTCCGCCTCGTACCGGACCCGGTTTTCGCGGGCCTCGCCAAGACTCGCCTCGCATTCCTTCAGCGAACGGTCGGCGGTGGTTTGTTCCTGTTCCGCACCGGCCAGCGCATCGGCGGCCTTGCGTCGGCCGTCCTCGGCCTGCGCGATCGCCTCCAACAGGCGGTTGCGGGCGCCCTCGATCTCGGCCGGCCGCGCCTCCAGGCGGGTGCGCTCTTCGCGCGCGGATTCCTCACGGGTGCGCAGGTCGGCCATGCGGCTTTCAGCGCCCGCGACCCGCTCTTTCCAGGACCTGACCTCGCCTTCGATCGCGGTCATACGCTGAGATCGCATCTCGCCCTCGCGGGCCAGACCGTCATAGGCCGTGCGGCGTTCCACCTGGACGCTGCGCAATTCCGACAGTTCGGCGCGGATGCGGTTGATATGCTCGCGCTCCTCCGCCACGTCGGCCAGCCCGGCCAGGCCCGCCTCGGCTTCGGAAAGGTCCGCCCTGGCTTCGTTCATGTCTGCGACCAGGCGTTCCAGGTTCTCGTCCACCGCGGCCCGTTTCGTCCGCCCGGCTTCGGCCTGGCCCGACAGCCGTCCCAGCGCGTCGCGCGCCTCGTTGAGACGCGCAAAGGCCGCCTGGTTGTTCCAGCGCGCGACCCGTTCGTTTTCGGCGGCGTCGGCTGCGGCGTGGCGGGCGGTGCCGTGCGCCGCATCTGCCGCCTCGACCGTCCGGGTCAGAACCTCCAGTTCGCCGCGCAGCTCGCGCAGGCGATTGCGCTGGCCCAGCCGCGTGGCCGCGGCGGTGGGCGCGTCCGGGGCGACCGAATAGCCGTCCCACCGGCACAACCCGCCATCGCGGCTGACCAAGCTTTGGCCCGGCGAAAGCATCTGGCGCAGCATGCGGGCGTCGGCCGCGGTATCGACCACGCCCACGTGCGACAGGGCGCGGTCCAGCGATGCCGGCGCCTTCACGAAGTCGGACAGCGGCCGCACGCCCGACGGCAGATCCTGGGTTCCGGCAAACGGCGACAGCTCGACCCAGTGCCGCGGCGCGTTCAGGTCCAGCGACGCCTCAAGATCCTCGCCAAGGGCGATTCCCAGCGCCGCCTCGTAGCCAGGTTCCACACGCACCGAGTCGATCAGCGGGGCGAACAGGTCACCTTCGGCCGGCTCCAGGATTTGCGCCAGGGCTTCCGCCTCTGCGCCGACCTTGGTGCATTTCGAACGCGCCGTTTCCGCCTTTTCCCGGGCCTCGGTCTCGCTCTCGCGGGCGACCAGGCTTGCCGCCTCGGAATCCTCCAGCGCACGTCGCGTGGTTTCCACCGCGGTTTCGGCGGCCTCGGCCTCGGCGCGGGCTTTGTCCAGCTCCGCGTCGTTCACCTCTTCGCCCGAAAGCGTCTCCTTGCGCCGCGACAGCTCGCCCAGCTGGTTTTCCAGGCGTTCGGTGCGGTTGCGCGCCCCTGAGATTCGATGGTGCAACGCGCTGCGTTCGGCCTCGATGGCTGCGACCTTCTCGGTCATCGCGGTCAGCCGGCCTTCCCGGTCCTCGACCTCCGCCGTCACGCCGGCATAGGCGGTCCGCGCCGCCTCGATGGCCTCGGCCTCGCCCTCGCGCGCTGCGGAGATTTCCTGCGCTTCCGTCTCCAGCCGGGTCAGCGCCTCGGCCGCGTCGCCGGCCAGGCTTTGCTCGCGCCCGATATCGGCTGCAATCTGTTCCAGCCTCTCGGCGATCTCGGCGCGCGCCTTTTCGACCCGCGTCTCCTCGTTCTCAAGCTCGCGCTGGGCCACCAACAGGCGCTGCAATTCCGCCGCGGCCTGCGCTTCGCTCTGGCGCAGTTCCGGCAGGATGGTGGTTTTATCCGCTTGCGATCTGGCCGCGGCGGCCGCCGCTTCGGTCCGGATCGCCACGACGCGCTCGGCCTCGTCCAGCCGTTCGCGGGCCGCGTCGAGGGTCGCCGAGGCCTCGATCCACTTCAGATGCAGCAGGATCGCTTCCTGGGTGCGCAGCTGTTCGGAGATCCGGCGATAGCGGGCCGCCTGGCGGGCCTGGCGCTGCAACCCCTGGAACTGAACTTCCAGCGCGCCGATCACGTCGTCCAGGCGCTCCAGATTGGTCTCCGCCCCTTTCAGCCGCAGTTCCGCCTCGTGGCGCCGCGAATGCAGGCCGCGGATCCCGGCGGCCTCTTCCAGCAAGGTGCGCCGTTCGGTGGGCTTGGCGCCGATCAGTGCGCTGATCCGGCCCTGGCCGACGATGGCGGTGGAGTGGGCGCCGGTGGACAGGTCCGCGAACAGGAGTTGGACGTCGCGGGCGCGCACCTCGCGGCCGTTGATCTTGTAGGTCGATCCCTGCCCGCGGTCGATGTGGCGGGTGATGACGATCTCTTCGAATTCGTTATAGGCCGAGGGCGCCTTGCGGTCCGCATTGTCCAGATGCAGCGAAACTTCCGCCAGGTTCCGGGCCGGCCGGCCGGCCGTGCCGCCGAAGATGACGTCGTCCATCTCGCGGCCGCGCATCTGCTTGGACGAGGTCTCGCCCATGACCCAGCGCAGCGACTCGATAACGTTGGATTTCCCGCAGCCGTTCGGCCCGACAATTCCCGTGATGCCGGGCTCGATGAAGAGATCGGTGGGTTCCAGAAACGATTTGAACCCGGACAGCCGGATTTTGGACAGATGCAAAGGGGGCCTTGCCGCGACTGTTAATCCCTCGTTCGATTCAAGCCCTAATACAGCATGCCGTGACTGGAAAGCAGATTTTAGTCCGTCATGCCCTGAAGCACTTCGTCGAACGTCTCAAACGGCTGCGCGCCATTGATGACGCGATCGCCAATTATGAAGGTAGGCGTTGAATTTATGTCGAATTCGTTAACGGCATCCAAACGGCCCTGGATGATTCCGTTCATCAGATCCTCGTTGCCCAGGCAGGCATCGAAATCGGCCGGCGCAAGCCCGCCAAGCTGTCCGATTCGCTTGAGCTCGCCGATCGGATCCGGAGAGCTGGCCCATTGCTGCTGCGTTTCGAACAGGACATCCAGGAACCGGTGGTAGCGGTCCGCCGGGGCGCATCGCGCCATCATTGCGGCGGCCAGTCCGACCCGGTCGAACGGGAAGTCGCGCATGATCAGGTTCACCTTGCCCGAGTCGATGTATTTCCGCTTCAGCTCGGGCAGGGTGTCGGTGTGGAAAGTCGCGCAATGGGGACAGGTCATCGAGGCATATTCGATGATGGTGACCGCCGCGTTGGGATCGCCGAGGACGCGGTCCTTCAGGGCCTCCTCGGTCGAAAGCGGGGCCGACCATGCTGCGGGGGCTGCGGCGCACAGGACAATCAGCACCAGGGTGGCGATCTTTCGCATCAACGCGTCCTTCCAGTGGCGGAAATTCAAGGCGGCGGAGTATAAGGCAGGCCGGTCTGCCGGAACAATCACGCCCTCGTCAGCCCGCGCTCAAGCGTCCTTTTGCCGCTCTATTGTGGCGGAATCGCGGCCAAGCACGCCCTGGGCCAGGCGCAGCAGGATCTCCTCCAGCTCGCGGTCGCCGACGGCGGCCAACAACGGCGCGAACCGCTGCGCCGCCTCTTCGCGCGGCCGCGGCGCATCCCGGCGCGGCCGTGACGGTTTCGACCCAGCGGCGATGCGGGCGGCGTGGCGCAGCTTGAGCTGGGAGACCGCTCGGAACCCGAAATAGCGGTTCACCCGCTCGATCACGATTGGCGCCAGGTGCTGCAACTCGGTCGCGACGGCGCCCAGGACGCGGACGTGCAGGGTGCCGTTGCGGCGTTCGCCTTGCCGGAACGACAGGCGTTCGGGCTGGGAGACCCGGGAAAGCTCCGGGCCGACCACGTCCTTCCAGTCGGTGATCAGCGCGGCGTGCGCGAAACCCTGCTTGCCCAGCGCCTTGCGTGTGACTTTCGGCAGGATTGCGGCGACGGGGCGCGGTCCCTTGCCGCTGCGGCGCGTTTCTTTCTTCTTGGGTTTGTCCGCCTGGCGCACCGGCACCCCTTTCTCAAGACCGATCCAAGGCTATAGTCCTGGCGTGATGGATATGCAAGCGAGCCCCGGCGACGCCATCGCGGCACGCCTTCTGGCCTGGTACGACGCCCATCGCCGCGACCTGCCGTGGCGCCGGCCGCCGGGCGCGCCGGGCGATCCCTACCGCGTCTGGCTGAGCGAGATCATGCTGCAGCAGACGACGGTCCAGGTCGTGCGCGGCTATTTCGACGCCTTCCTGGAACGCTGGCCGACGGTCCGGGACCTGGCCGCGGCGCCGCTGGACGACGTGCTGCACGCCTGGGCCGGGCTTGGCTATTACGCGCGGGCCCGCAACCTTCACAAATGCGCGCAGGTGGTGGTGGGTGACCTGGGCGGGCGGTTTCCCGACACCGAACAAGAACTGCGCCGACTGCCGGGCGTCGGGCGCTACACCGCCGCGGCAGTAGCCGCAATCGCGTTCGACCGGCGCGCCGTGGTGGTGGACGGCAACGTGGAGCGGGTGATGGCCCGGCTGTTCCGGATCGACGATCCGCTGCCGGGCGCAAAGCCGCAATTCTACGACCGGGCCGATTCGCTGACCCCCCATGAACGGCCGGGCGATTACGCCCAGGCGGTCATGGACCTGGGCGCCACCATCTGCACGCCGCGCAAGCCGAAATGCCTGCTGTGCCCGCTGTCCGATCGGTGCCGGGGGCGGGATGTCGCCGAGGGTCTGCCGCGCAAGAGCCCGAAGGCGGACAAGCCGGTGCGGTCGGGCACCGCCTATTGGCTGGTCCGCGATGACGGCGCGATCCTGCTGCGCCGGCGCCCGGACCGCGGCCTGTTGGGCGGCATGATGGAGGTGCCGGGATCGGGCTGGGCCGAAAAAGGCGCGGGCGCGCTTCCGCCGCCGGTCGACGCAGAAGTCTGGCGCGACGTGCCCGGACTGGTGCGCCACACCTTCACCCATTTCCATCTGGAGGTTTCCGTGCGTGCCGGTAAGGTGGCTGGGCAGCCGCCGGCGCCCGAAGACTGTATCTGGTGCGATTTGGATCGGCTCGGCGCGCAGGCGCTGCCCAGCGTGATGCGCAAGATCGTCGCGCACGCGTTGAAGGGGCTGACGGAGGGAACGGGACCATGAGCAAGACCGACGCCGCATATATGGAGGCGGCCGTGGCGCTGAGCCGCCGGACCATGGAGTCCAACACGGGCGGGCCGTTCGGCGCCGTGGTCGTCAAGGACGGCAGGATCGTCGGCGAGGGCTGGAACCGCGTGACCTCCGACAACGACCCCACCGCCCATGCCGAGGTGACGGCGATCCGCGACGCATGCACGCGCCTGAACAGCTATTCCCTGGAGGGCTGCGAGATCTATACCAGCTGCGAGCCGTGTCCGATGTGCCTGTCGGCCATCATGTGGGCCCGGCTGGAGCGGATCTATTACGCCAATTCGCGCGAGGATGCGGCGGCGATCGGCTTCGACGACGACATGATCTACCGCGAGATCCCGCTGCATCCGGCCGACCGCAAGGTTCCGGCTGAACGGCTGGAACTGCCCTCGGCGCGCGCGGTCTTTGACGAGTGGATCGATAAGGCCGACAAGATCCCCTATTAAAATGGGGGCCTTCGAAGTCCGACGTGCGGCGCCGGCGGATGTGCCGGCGATCCGGGCCTGCGTCGCCGCGGCCTATGCCAGGTGGACGGCCGTTCTGGGCTACAAGCCCTACCCCGCGACGATGGATTATGCCGCCTTGGTGAACGACCACGATGTCTGGACCGTTCCGTCCGACCGCGGGGTGATCGGCGTCCTTGTGCTGATCGACCAGGCGCCAAAGCTGTTGCTGGACAATGTGGCGGTCGATCCGGACCACCGGGGCCGCGGTCTGGGAAACCTGCTGTTGGCGCACGCGATATCGGAGGCGGCACGCGGCGGTTATGCCGCCTTGCGGCTTTATACCAACGAGAAGATGGCTGAAAACAGGGCCTGGTACGCGGCCCACGGTTTCGTCGAGGAGCGCCGCGAGGTCAGGGCGGACCGGACCATCGTCTTTATGGAAAGACCGGGTTCCTAAGGTATGACCTGCGCGCGACGACCGTTCGAAGACAAACCATTTGCGGCCATGCACGCGCGCGGCTAAGGTCCGGCGGTCTTAATCGCATAAGAATAAAAACGAAAAAGCCGGACAGGGATTGTATGGAGTACTTCGTTCAGCAGCTGATCAACGGTGTCACGCTGGGCGCGATCTACGGCCTGATCGCCATCGGATACACGATGGTCTACGGCATCATCGGCATGATCAACTTCGCCCACGGCGACATCTTCATGATCGGCGCCTTCATCGCGCTGATCTCGCTGTTGATCCTAGGCATGATCGGGCTGACCTGGGTGCCGCTGGCGCTTTTGGTCGTGCTGATCGTTGCGATGATCCTGACCGCCGTCTATGGCTGGACGGTCGAGCGGGTGGCCTATAGACCGCTGAGAGGCTCTTTCCGCCTGGCGCCGCTGATCTCCGCCATCGGCATGTCGATCTTTCTGCAGAACTACGTCCAGATCGCGCAAGGGGCGCGGGTGAAGCCCCTGCAGCCGGTGATCCAGGGCGGGTTTAAGATCATGGAGGCGCAGCACTTCATCGTCTCCTTGAGTTACCTCCAGGTGATCATTGTCGTGGTCACGCTGGCGCTGATGACGGGCTTTTCGCTGTTGATCGCGCGCACCTCGCTGGGACGGGCCCAGCGCGCCTGCGAGCAGGACCGGACCATGGCGGCGCTGTTGGGCATCAACGTTGACCGGACCATCTCGCTGACCTTCGTGATGGGGGCTTCGTTGGCCGCCGTCGCCGGTCTGATGTTCCTGCTGTATTACGGCGTGATCGATTTCTACATCGGGTTCCTTGCCGGCATTAAGGCGTTCACAGCCGCCGTCCTGGGCGGAATCGGGTCGCTGCCGGGTGCGATGCTGGGCGGCCTTCTGATCGGGCTGATCGAGACCTTCTGGTCGGCCTATTTCACCATCGAATACAAGGATGTGGCCGCCTTCGGCATCCTGGTTCTGGTGTTGATCTTCCGGCCCACCGGCCTGTTGGGCGAGCCCGACGTGGAGAAGGTGTAGCCATGGCGGTGCAGAGCGCCACGGGACCGGCCGTTGCCGGCGTTCACCTGCCGGCCATGATCAAGGACAGTTTTCTCACTTCCGTGGTCGTTTTCGCCCTGGCCCTGCCGATTATCGGCATGCGCACGGTATCGGCGAAGGCGGGGCTGTCGCTGGACTTCAACGTTGTCGGCGTTGTGGCGGCAGTCGCAGCGGCGTTTGTCGGCCGCATGGCCTTGAACATCTGGTGGGCGCGCCGCAGGCAGGTCGAGACGGCAACCGCTGCGGCCACGGGCGGCATGGACTTCAAGCGGGTCTTCGCCACCGTTATCAAGGTCGGCGTTCCCGTCACCGTCGTCTTCGCCTTCGTCATGCCCTGGTTGCCGTTCGCCGACCGTTACATTCTCGACGTGGCGATCCTGGTGGTCACTTACGTGATGCTGGGATGGGGGCTGAACATCGTGGTCGGGCTGGCCGGCCTCCTGGACCTGGGTTATGTCGCCTTCTACGCAGTCGGGGCCTATTCCTTTGCCCTGATCGCCACGAACTTCGATCTTTCATTCTGGGTTTGCTTGCCGCTGGCCGGCGCGTTTGCCGCCATGTTCGGCGTACTCCTGGGTTTCCCGGTGCTGCGCCTGCGCGGCGATTATCTGGCGATCGTGACGCTGGGCTTCGGCGAGATCATCCGGGTCATCCTTTTGAACTGGTACGACCTTACGAACGGACCGGACGGTGTGTCGCGGATACCGCGACCAAGCTTCTTCGGGCTGCCGTTCAAGCGCAATCCGGGCGAGGGGCTGGAGTCCTTTCACACCTTCTTCGGCCTGGAGTACTCCTCGCTGCAGCGGATCATCTTTCTGTACTACGTGATCCTGGCCCTGGCGCTGATCACGAACTTCTTCACGCTGCGCATTCGTAAGCTGCCGGTCGGCCGCGCCTGGGAGGCCCTGCGCGAGGACGAGATCGCCTGCCGGTCGCTGGGGATCAACCCGACCAATACGAAACTGACCGCCTTTGCCATCGGCGCCATGTTCGGCGGTTTCGCCGGATCGTTCTTCGCGACGCGGCAGGGTTTCATCAGCCCCGAGAGTTTCACCTTCATCGAATCGGCCGTGATCCTGGCCATCGTGGTCCTGGGCGGCATGGGCAGCCAGGTCGGTGTGGTGATCGCGTCGGTCCTGCTGATCGGCGGCACCGAGCTGTTCCGCGAGCTTGAGGAATACCGGATGCTGGCCTTTGGCGGCGCGATGGTGCTGATCATGATCTGGAAGCCGCGCGGCCTGCTGGCGCATCGCGAGCCTACGATCAAACTGCCTGACCGTCCGGCAGGGGGCGGCCCATGATCGATCCCGTTCCGCTGCCGGCCACGGTGCCGTCGGGTGCGAAGGCGCTTTTGACCGTCGATCATCTGACCATGCAGATCGGCGGCCTGATCGCAATCGACGACCTGTCGATGGTGGCGGGCCACAGCGAGATCACCGCGATCATCGGGCCGAACGGGGCCGGCAAGACGACGGTGTTCAACTGCCTGACCGGGTTCTACAAGCCGACGATCGGGCGCTTGGCCCTGCACCGGCTCGACGAAGACGTTTTGCTGGAACGGATGGAAGGGTTCCGCATTGCCCAGGAAGCGCGGATCGCGCGCACGTTCCAGAACATCCGGCTTTTTCCGGCGATGTCGGTGCTGGAGAATCTGGTCGTTGCCCAACACAACAAACTGATGCGCGCGTCCGGCTATTCGGTCCTGGGGCTGATCGGCTGGCCCGGCTACCGGCACGCGGAACAGGAGGCGATGGAACTGGCCCGCTACTGGCTGGACCGGGTGGGCCTGACCCCGCGGGCGGACGACAATGCGGGGGCCTTGCCCTACGGCGCCCAGCGGCGGCTGGAGATCGCGCGCGCAATGTGCACCGAGCCGGTCTTGCTGTGCCTGGACGAGCCCGCAGCCGGCCTGAACCCCCGTGAATCGCACGAGCTGAACGAGCTGTTGCTGTTCATCCGCGACGAGCACCAGATCGGAATCCTATTGATCGAGCATGACATGAGCGTGGTCATGGAAATCTCCGACCATATCGTTGTGCTGGATTATGGCCGCAAGATCTCCGACGGCACGCCGGAAGCCGTGCGCAACGACCCCAACGTGATCCGCGCCTATCTGGGCGAGGACGAAGACGAGGAACTGCCGCCCGAGGTGGCGGCCGACCTGTCCGCGGACAAGGGCCCCGGCAAGGAGCCGCGGGCATGAGCGACATGCTGTCGGTCAGCGGCGTGGAGACTTTTTACGGCAACATCCAGGCGTTGCGGGGCGTCGATCTGACTGTGCATCGCGGCGAAATCGTGACCCTGATCGGGGCGAATGGCGCCGGCAAGTCCACGCTGTTGATGACGATATGCGGCAACCCCCATGCCAGCAGCGGCCAGGTGATGTTCGACGGCGAGGACATCACCAGCCGGCCGACATTCGAGATTATCCGCCGCGGCATCGCGCATGCGCCCGAAGGTCGGCGGATCTTTCCGCGTATGACCGTTTACGAGAACCTGGTCATGGGCGCGGAAGCGGCGGATCACGAGAATATCGACGAAGACCTCGAGCAGGTTTTCGCCCTGTTCCCGCGCCTGGAAGAACGCCAGGGCCAGCGCGGCGGAACGCTGTCGGGCGGCGAGCAGCAGATGCTGGCGATTGCGCGCGCCTTAATGGCGCGGCCGAAGCTGTTGTTGCTGGACGAACCGTCGCTGGGGTTGGCGCCGTTGGTGGTGCGGCAGATCTTCGATGCCATTCGGACGATCAACGCGGAGTCGGGCACGACGATCTTCCTGGTCGAACAGAATGCTTTTCACGCATTGAGACTTGCCCACCGGGGCTATGTGATGGTGAACGGGGAAATCACGTTGTCCGGTGCAGGTGACGAACTGCTTGCCAGGCCGGAGGTGCGCGCCGCCTACCTCGAAGGCGGGCACTGAGCGGGCCGCGCGGGAATCGGAGGCAGCAGGACAGAGCATGGATTCGCTGTTGGGCACGTCGATATGGGTCTTCTTGGGCCTCACCGTGATCATCACCGGCGGCGCCGCGGCCATGATGGGCCAGGCGATTGCCGTGACCTGGCGGCCCTTCTGGCAGGTGATCGTTTATTCGATTCTGTTGGGCCTGGCCGACCGCTTTCTGGTCTTCGCGTTGTTCGAGGGCACGCTGCTGTCGCTCAGCGGCTTTGTTATCCACACCCTAACCGTGATCGCGATCGCATCGCTGGCATTTCGGATCTCGCGGGCACGCAACATGGTTAACCAGTATCCGTGGTTGTACAAACGGTCGGGTCTGTTCGGATGGGAGGCCATCGACGGCGGCGATTAGGGGCGCGCCGGGTGGCGGGCGTTGCGCGGCAAACGCTTCGGGTCTAATGTTCGCTCAGCTATGCCGCGGGCTGAGAAACGCGTTAACGCGTTTGATCCACGCGGTTTTTCACTTTGGGAGGCGAATTCAATGAAATCGATCACGACGGTCCTCACCGCGGCCCTCGCGGGCGTTGCCCTGACGGCGACGGCGGCGCAGGCCGACATCAACATTGCGACGGCCGGTCCGATGACCGGTCAGTATGCAAGTTTCGGACAGCAGATGAAGGCGGGCGCCGAGATGGCGGTGGCCGACATCAATGCGGCCGGCGGCGTCCTCGGCCAGAAGTTGGTCCTCAGCATCGGCGACGATGCCTGCGACCCGAAGCAGGCCGTGGCGGTTGCCAACGAAATGGTCGGTAATGGCGTGGTGTTCATGGCCGGTCACTTCTGCTCGGGCTCGTCGATCCCGGCGTCAGCGGTCTATACCGAAGAGGATATCCTCCAGATTTCGCCCGCTTCGACCAATCCGAAATTCACCGATGAGGGCGGCGCGAATGTGTTCCGCGTGTGCGGCCGTGACGACCAGCAGGGTCTGGTCGCCGGCGGGTTCCTCGCCAAGAACTTCGGTACCAAGAACATCGCCATCGTCCACGACAAGACGGCCTACGGCAAAGGCCTGGCCGATGCGACCAAGGCGGTCATGAACAACGCCGGCAAGCAGGAAACCCTGTACGAAGCCTACACGGCCGGCGAGAAGGACTACACCGCGCTGGTTTCCAAGCTGAAGGAAAACGCGATCGATGTTCTATATGTCGGCGGCTATCACACCGAAGCGGGCCTGATGGTGCGCCAGATGCGCGACCAGGGCATGGACACGGTGCTGATTTCCGGCGACGCGCTGGTGACGGACGAGTACTGGTCGATCACCGGCGACGCCGGACAGGGCACGCTGATGACCTTCAGCCCCGATCCTCGGAAAAATCCGGACGCGGCGCCGATCGTTAAGAAGTTCCGCGATGCCGGAATCGAGCCTGAGGGATATGTGCTCTACACCTATGCTGCGGTGCAGATCTTCGCGCTGGCGGCCGATGCGGCGGGATCCACGGATCTCAACAAGCTGCTGCCGGTGCTGAACGACAAGAAGTTCTCCACCGTTCTCGGCGTCCTCAGCTTTGACGAGAAAGGCGACGTGACCCTGCCTGGTTACGTGTTCTACGAATGGAAGGACGGCCAGTACGACTACTTGCAGTAGTTGCCGTTCCCGCCTGAAAGGCAAAGGGCCCGTGGCTCACCCCACGGGCCCTTCTTTTGTGCCTCCGCCGCCGGAGCTTATGTGGCTGCGGTCGTGCGCGTGGCAGCCAGACCCTTCGCGACGCGCCCTGTCGGGCGCTCCTCAGGGTGAGGGGAGAAGAATGCTGCCAATGCAGCTTAGGACCACACCCTGAGGAGCGGCGCGAAGCGACGCGTCTCGAACGGCATGGCTGCCGACCGGCACAAACTCCTTCCCTAGTGCAATCCCGCCCGCAACTGCTGGCGCATCACGTCGATGGGGACGCTCTTGCCCTCGATCACCGTGGACCAGTAGGTCCAGCCGTTGCAGCTTGGCGCGCCCTGAACCGCGGCGCCGACCTGGTGGATCGAGCCGCGGTGGTCGGCCGAGATGATCGTCCCGTCGGCGCGCACCCGCGCGGTGTGGCGTCGGCAGGGGCTGACCAGCATGTCGCCCGCCGTCAGCAGCCCGCGCTCGACCAGCCAGCCGAAGGGGATGCGCGGCTCCTTGCGTTTCGACGGCGTGGCCACCAGGCTTGCGTCCTCGACCGGCTCCACCGCCGCGATCCGCGTCCTTGCGGCATCGGCGTAGTCCTCGTCGCGCTCCAGCCCCACATAATCGCGCCGAAGCCGCCGGCAGACCGCGCCCGTCGTGCCCGACCCCATGAACGGGTCCAGCACCACGTCGCCCGGGTTCGTGGCGGCCAGCACCACCCGGTGTAAGAGGGACTCCGGCTTCTGGGTCGGGTGCTTCTTGCGGCCGTTTTCGTCCTTCAGCCGCTCGTGGCCGGTGCAGATCGGCAACAGCCAGTCCGACCGCATCTGCAGGTCCTCGTTCAGCGCCTTCATTGCCTCGTAATTGAAGGTGTATTTCGACCGCTGCGACCGCGCGCACCAGATCAGCGTCTCGTGGGCGTTGGTGAAGCGTTTGCCGCGGAAGTTGGGCATCGGGTTGGTCTTGACCCAGGCGATGTCGTTCAGCATCCAGAAGCCCTGGTCCTGCAGCGCCGTTCCGACCCGGAAGATGTTGTGGTAGGTGCCGATCACCCACAGCGTGCCGTCGGGTTTCAGCACCCGCCGCGCCGCCTTCAGCCAGTCCCGGGTGAACCGGTCGTAGTCCGCGAAGCCGGCGAACTTGTCCCAGTCGTCTTCAACCCCGTCGACGCGGCTGTTGTTGGGACGGTGCAACTCTCCGTTCAACTGCAGAAAGTAGGGCGGGTCGGCGAACACCATGTCCACCGATGACGCCGGCAGCGATTGCATCAGCTCGATGCAGTCGCCGACCAGGATGCGGTTGCGCGGAAGCTCCCCCATGATTTTCGACCCGAATTTGTGCTTTGCCAGTGCTTGAGGTGAATCATGATTCACCTTGGACTCTGCGTCAATACCGCCAAGGACAAAGAATTATTGAATACTATATGTGGGATTTTTTGTGCGTTTTACTTCGCATATCTTGCGATGGGCGCGAAGGAGCGCCGGTGATGTTCGGTGATGCCGTGGCGCTCGATGCCCGCCCGGTGCGCCGCCGTGCCGTAGCCGGAATTGGTTTCCCATCCGTAGAAGGGGAAGGCCCGGGCCAGTCCCTGCATCAACCGGTCGCGGGTGACCTTGGCGATGATCGATGCCGACGCGATCGACAGCGAGCGGGCGTCGCCTTTGACCACCGTCTCCACCGGGCAGGGCAGCGCGGGCGCCCGGTTGCCGTCGACCAGGGCGGCGTCGGCGGTTGCCGGCAGCCGGTCGAAGGCGCGCTGCATGGCCAGCATCGAGGCCTTGAGGATGTTCAGCCTGTCGATCTCCTCGACACTGGCCTCGCCCAGGCCGTGCTCGGCGCAGGCCAGGAGAGGCTCGAACAGAGCCTCGCGGCGGGCCGGGTTCAGCTTCTTGGAATCGTCCAGCGCCGCCGCCAGACCGGCCGGCATCCGCGCGCGGTCCAGCACCACGGCGCAGGCGACGACCGGGCCCGCCCATGGGCCGCGCCCGACCTCGTCGATGCCGGCGACGGCGCCTCCCAGTGCGTCTTCCAGAACGAAGTCAGGCATCGCGTCCGCGCGCCTTGCGCAGTTTTTTGCGCCGGTCCAGTCGGATCTGCACCCAGGTCGCCAGCTTGAAGGCGGTCTCCCAAAACCGCGTATAGGTTCTTCTGGTCAGCTCCAGTTCGCGCAGATAGACGAAGCGCAGCAGACCCTGGGCGGTCTTGACCCGCTTGGCGCGCCGGTCGGTCAGGGTGCGCGCGGCGTTGAGCCACAGTGGGCTGGTCACCAGCGACAGCACGGTGACCGCGACGATCATCCGGTAAATCGAGCTGTCGATGACCGTGTGGTCGATCGCTGCCGCCCCCAGCACGAAAGAGAACTCGCCAAGCTGCGCCAGGATCAGGCTGGACAGAAACGCGGTTCGCCAGCTTTCGCCCTGCAGGTTGAGGATCACGCTGTTGAACGCGGTCTTGAAGACGGTGACGAACAGCCACAACAGCAGGAGGAGGCCGATGTTCTCCCACATGAACCGCAGGTCCACCAACAGGCCGACGGTCAGGAAGAACACCATCAGAAGGACCGTCTGGATTGGCCCGGCGCTGGCATGCACGTCCTGGCGCTGGGCGCTGTTGCCCACGACCAGGCCGGCCAGAAAGGCGCCGAAGGCCGGCGACATGCCGATCAGGCCTGCGCCCGCGGCGAAACCGAAACACAGTGTCAGGGCGGCAAGGGGGGCCAGATCGGGCCGGCCCAGATAATAAGCCGCAAACGGCAGCGAGAACTTCTCCCGGCGGGTCAGGAACAGGATCACCGCGATCAGAATGATAATGGCGATGGCCACCTGGATGACCGCCATTGACTCGAAATCGCCGCCGGCGAAACCGGCGATCACCAGCAGCATCGGCGCCACGGCCAGGTCCTGGGCAATCAGGACGCCGACGGCGATGCGCCCGACCCGGGTGCGCAGCTCGTCGATATCCTCCAACAGCTTGATGGCGACCGCGGTCGAGGACAGCGCCAGCACGCAGCCGAACAGGACCGCGTAGGACGTGGGCCAGCTCAACAGGCCAGCAACGATAAACATCAGGCCCACCGCCGCGGCGATCTGGGCCAGAGTGGTCACGATCGACAGCTTCCAGATGTGGCGGAAGCTGCGCAGCGATAGCTCCATGCCGACGAAATAAAGCAGCATGATCACGCCCAGTTCCGCCAACAGGGCGATGGCCGGCCGGTTGGTGACCAGGCCCAGACCGCTGGGGCCCAGGATCACGCCGGCCAGGATGTAGCCGACGATGGCGGGCTGGCGAACCCGGGTCATGAACAACCCGCACAGCGTTGCCGCAACGGCGACGATGGTGACGTCAGTGATGTCGACTTCGCCCGTCACGCCGGCTCCTCCGCGTTCCAGGCCGGCAAAAGGGCGGCCTCCCGTTCCACGTTCTCAGGCTCCAGCAGCGCGGCCGTGCGCTGGTCGGCGCGGGCGACCACGTCCTTCAAACCCTGCAAATCCTGAAGGACCGGCAGGCGCGTCGTGCGCCAGGTCGCTGCCCAGGTCGTCGTCCTGAGCCAGGTCAGTCGGGTCAGCGGCGCAAGCCAGGACCCGGTCGCCGCGGCCAAGTCCGCCGGCAGCGCCGCCAGGTAACCCGCCTTAAACCGCTGTCGTGCGTCGGCCGGGAATGCCCGCCAATCGCCCGTCGCCCAGAAGATCGACGTGCCAAGGCTGGCATGGGCCAGGTCGACGGCCGGCGCGCCGTAGAGCGCCTTGTCCAGGTCGACCAGGACCGCGCGTCCTTCTGGGTCGATCAGGAAATTACCGGGATGGGTATCTGTTCCGACGAGGCAAACCGGCTGACGGCTGGCGCTTCGGCGTTCGATCTCGTGCCGGGCGGTCGCAACTTCCGCGGCCACCAGGCGCCGTACGGCCGCAACGGCGCCGGCTGCGGAAAGCGCGGCGCTCTGCCGTTCGACCAGGTCGGCCAGCGCGGCGGCGGGGCCGGCCGTGTCCGGCAGTGGCGGGCGATCGGCTGCAGGCGGGACGGGCGCGCCGTGCAAGGCGGCAAGGGCGTCTGCCACCGCGCCCATGTCGTCAGGCACCCGGGCCGTGCGTCCGGGGATTTCATCGACCAGCAGCGCGCCGTGCGGCAGGCCGTCGTCCGGCGGCAGGACGGCATGTAGCGTCGGTGTGTGACCGCTGGCGGCGGCCCGGCGGAACCGGGCGGCCCTGAGCGCCAGCGCGTCGGCGGGGGCAAGACCCTGCAGCGGCCAGCGCGGCACCCGCGCCACCAGTCCTGCGCCCAAGAGGCGGACATGGTCGTTGTCGAGGCCGGCAGGGGGCAGCGGTTCCAGGCCGTCGAACGGCGGCAGGTCCGGCGTCGCGGCCAGCACACGGTCCAAGGCCGACAGTTCGTACGGGAACGGCATCGGTTCGTCGGCGTGCTTGGGGGAACGACCGGGACGCCCGGTTATTCCTGCAGCCGGGGCATCAGTTCCGCAAAATTGCAAGGTTTGTGGCGGTGGTCGAGCTGGTAGTGAAGGATTTCGTCCCATCCGTCCCTGCAGGCGCCGGGCGACCCGGGCAGGGCGAACAGGTATGTGCCGTGCGCCACCCCCGCAGTCGCGCGGCTTTGCACTGTCGAGGTGGCGATTTTCTGAAAGCTGATCCAGCGGAACAGTTCGCCGAACCCTGGAATGTCCTTCTCGCACACCTGCGCAAAAGCCTCGGGCGTCACGTCGCGCCCGGTCACCCCGGTTCCGCCCGTGGTGATCACCACGTCGATGGCGGGGTCGTCAATCCATTGCTCGAGCTGTGCGGCGATTGCCAAAACCTCGTCGCGCACGACCGTCCGGGCCGCCAGGTTGTGGCCGTCGGTTTCGATCCGGTCGGCCAGCGTGTCGCCGGACCTGTCGTCGGCAAGGGTGCGGGTATCGGAAACGGTCAGGACGGCGATGTTGACCGGCTTGAACGGCTTGGACGTGTCAATTGCCATGGGCTGCAAGCGCCAGGGAGGATCGGTCCAGCGGCACATAGACCGGCCAGTCGCCGGAAACCACGGCCTCCAGCGACGCCGGTTCCTGGTCCATGCGATAGCGGTAGATCCAAAGATTCGTCAGCACCCGTTCGATGAAAATGCGCGTTTCGCGGCTGGGGATGCTTTCGATGAAAAGCAGGGGGTCGTCGCGATAATCGGCCTTGCGGCGCCATTTGTTCAGGTTGCCGGGCCCGCCGTTATAGGCGGTCATGGCATAAAACAGGTTTCCGTCGATGCCGTTGTAGCCCAGCAGACGGGTCAGGTACCGCTCGCCCAGGGTCACGTTCAGCACCGGGTCCAGCAGCTCGTTGCGGCGCGCGCCGCGATAGCGGGTTCCCGCCATCAGTCCGGCGGTGGCGGGCATGAGCTGCATCAGGCCGCGCGCCCCGCGCGGGCTCTTCGCCGAGGCCCGGAACTTCGATTCCTGGCGCATCACCGCGTAGACGAACGCCCGGTCAAGATTGAAACCGTCTTTCGGGGCCCAGACCGGCAATGGATAGAGAGCGGGGTCCACCGGACGCCCGGTGCGCCGCTCGACTGCCTCGGCGGTGCGGTAGGACACGTCTGCCAATCCCGCTTCGGCCGCCAGCGCCATCATGATGCGGGCGAACTGCGGCGAGATGCTGCCGGCGAACCGGCGCAGTTCGGTCTCGGCCCGGTGCTGCTGGTCGATCTGGATCAGCGCCAAAGCCCGGCGCGCCGCCGGCATGCGCAAAAGGATCTGGCGGTCGGCGGCGTTCAGCGCCGGCAGTTCCCAGTCCAGCGGCGGCTCCAGTCCCAGGGCGTTGACCGCCATCAGGCCGTAGAATGTCCGCGGGTAACGGGCGGCCAGGCGCAAGACTTCGTTCACGCGCTCGGGCCGTCCGCCCACCAGATAGGCGCGGCTGGCCCAGTAGCCGCCGGCCGTCACCGACCAGGCCGATGCGGTTTTCGAAGCGGCCAGCGCATGGAAGTGCCTGGCGGCGGTGTCGTATTCATGCAGCCGCCATGCGGCCAGTCCCGCCCACCAATGGGCGATCGGGACCGTCTCGCCCGACCGGCCGGCCGCCCGTTCAGCGACGCGCAGCGCGTCCTGGTCCTTGCCCCAGAAGAAATAGCCGGCCGCGATCTTGGCCAGGCTCTGGTCGAAGCTGATCGGGTCGAACAGGCGCGTGTTACGTTTCGATTGCAGGTGCTTCAGCGAGCGGGTGACGTAGCCGTTGGCGACCCAGTGCCGGATCTGGCGTTGGACCTGCCGGATCTCCCGGCGTTGGGCCCGGTTGCGTTTGCCGGCTTTCGCCTTGGCGCGCGCGATGTCGGTGGCGCGTTGTTGCGCGAAGGTTTTGGGCAGGCGCTCGCCCTTGGCCATGCCAAGCGACACGCCCGTCGGGCGTTTCGGGGACTTCCAGCCCTTGGGCTGGCGTTTCTTTGCCAGGCGGTAGACGCGGGCGGCGCCCGGATGGTCGGCATAGGCATCCATCCAGCGCTTCAACTCCTTGTAGGAGGAGCGGTACTTGGTCGGATGCATGTAGCGCTGGAACTTGACGTGCCCCATCAGGACGGGGTTGTGGATCTGCCGGATCAGGGCGTCTGCCCGGTCCCAGCGGCCGGTTTCCTGAAGCCGGAAGATCTCGGCGTACAGGTCTGCGTCGGCGTCATCCAGGATCTGCGGCAAATCCGACCGGGTGCCGATGCGCGGGCCCGCTGTCGGCAGGGTCGCCGTGTTGATTCCGGGCTGCGTCTGGGCAAGCGCAGACGTTCCCAGGCCGGCGATGCCGCCAGCCACCAGCAGCGCGATCGCCGCGGTTAGACCTAACCCCTTCAGCCGCATAGTCTTTTTCCTATAAGTCGGGTGCATGCGCACACCCGTCGGCAAGCCGTTTTAACTATCCGATTCCACTGCGAACCGCAACTGCGGCCGATCGCCGATCCTGCGCGTTAACCATGAATGAACCGTAAAGCGCCTGCAAATTCAGGCGGATAGAAGGCCGGTTTCGACGGCCCTTAGTTTCAAGGAGATCATGTCGCGCCAGGAAAGACGTTTGTTCGCGGGGTTGCGCAGCAGATAGGCCGGGTGGAAGGTGGGCAGGGCCGGGACCGGCGCCTCCAGGCCCGGACTGGAATAGGTGAACCAGCGTCCGCGCAGGCGGGTGATGCCTTGCCGTTCGCCCAAAAGGGTCGATGCCGCCTTGCCGCCCACCAGCACCAGGATTTCCGGCGCGACCAGCTCGATCTGGCGGGTGATGAAAGGCAGGCAGGCCGCCACCTCCTGGTCGGTCGGCGTGCGGTTGCCGGGCGGGCGCCAATACAGAACGTTGGCGATGTAGACGGACTGCCGGTCCAGGCCCACATGGCCCAACATCCGGTCCAGCATCCGACCGCTGACGCCCACGAAAGGAAGTCCCTGCCGGTCCTCGTCGGCCCCCGGGGCCTCGCCCACCATCATGATTTTGGCCTCGGGGTTGCCGTCGGCGAAGACCAGGTTGGTTGCGGTCGCCTTCAGGGCGCAGCCTTCGAACGCCTCCAGCGCTGTGCGCAGGTCTTCCAGGCTGTTGCAGGCCTCGGCCAGGCGCCGTCCGTCTTCCGCGCCCTGCGCTGGGGCCAGCGGCGCATCGCCGCCGGCCAGGACCGCCC
>Ga0056115_1000320_pt1 | contig 22514 bp, 16 predicted proteins | sample WorMetOlspDAHAB1_FD_77007 | JGI IMG/M metagenome (GOLD analysis project Ga0056115, IMG submission 77007) | Marine gutless worms symbiont microbial communities from Max Planck institute for Marine Microbiology, Germany - Olavius sp. DAHAB.1 ...
ACAATGAAACAAGTCTCGCGATGTCCACCCTTGCGATATGGTGCCGAGTTGTCCAGTCTCGCGATGTCAGCCTCCACAATTTCGATGGTCTCGCGATGTCAGGTCTCGCGTTTTCAGTCGCCCGTGTGCACGTACATACAGTAGGCCTATATAAGCTACCCAGCGTTCCATGTTTCAGCAGCTGATACAAGAAAAAGACGTTCAGGAGTTAGAACGTCAGTCTTATCTTTATAATAAAGGGACCTCGTGGAAGATCGTGTATGGGTGAATAGTTTGGCTTGTAGGCGATAGCAGTACAGTAAGTTATGCATTGTTATTAGACAGCATTAGCAACATAGGGCCTACGTACAATGGAACTATTGATCGACCGTTAGATTTCTATCGGTGATGTATTACAACCTTATGACTACTTTGACGTATGATTATCTTTTCACTAGGTCTGTAGATCAAGTATTTGCAATTTTCGCTAGTGATAAAATTATGTTTCCAAACAGAAGAGCGATGCTTTACAGCGTGTCGTGTAAAACTGACCAGAATTTACAACTTGAAAGCCAGACCGGCACCGGCACCAACTGCCGCTCCGATGTACACTTACCGTAGTCTTGAATCGTGAATGCTACGTGTGACTATGAGAACTTACAGCGATGTTACTAACGAATAACCGAAGCTATATCGTTCTATTTAGACTCTGTGCTGTACTTTGTGAGTTCGCGTCGTATCTCGAGAACACTAATGAAGCACTGCAGCCGCATGGATGGTGTCGGAAATATATACGGTATCACGACTGGTCAACAGTCCGAACTACAATGAAAAAATCTCCAGAATAAAGCATCCGGTTCCCACAAATACTCATGGCCTACGCTGTGCGTCCTTCAGTTTCGTCACGTTGCTACAGGCAGCAGCCACGTCACAAATTCAGAGTGTGAAATCAAGCAGCGCCGCAGAGATAGGCCTACAGTGTATACTGTTGTCGTAATTGTATTCACTGTGTACAGTTATGCTGTTTTATTTGCGACATGCTATAAATGCAGATACTGCCTTGTTGGCCGTCCCTGCCGTTTCTTGCTCTCTGGTATGTTGCCGTTCTGGTATGTTTTTTTATGGCTAATAAGATGATGACGATGTTGATGATGACGATGAACGTCGATGAAGTTGTTTAGAACCATACAATGAAGTATCAACAAAAACAAAACCTAATGTATCTGTGACAGGATGCTTGATACCGCTTCGTCACATTTTGAAACGGTATCACGATTAATAGAGATAACTTCAAAATCGCTCAATAGGCCTATCACTGGAAATTATGCCATTAAAATTCAAGAGATGAAATTCACACATCGTTTCTGTTCGTCTTTGTGCATTTGCAGTCTCAAGTTTCTAAATTAGGCTATCCAGTTTCTAAGTGTTGCCTGAGGTACAACAGGGTCTGTTACTCTGTTCACAAACACGAATGGATTGACTTTTTTCTCCGCATTCTGTTGTGACGACAAGTGTCTTTATGCTTTTGCATCCACAAACAATTAATAACGCATGCGACGTTAATATAAACACGACACAGTGAGAGAAAAGCTTCACGCTTGGAACACGTATATGCGATTATTTACAGAAAAAGCACTAAAATGCAGCTTTATTATATATAACTATATATTTTATAGTTCATACCCGCATCATTCAATCACACTCGGTCAACTCATTAAGACACAATAATATCTAATTAAATAGTCTCAAATCACAATTTGCCTGTCGTATATGGAGTACAAAAATGTGAGATGTTTATCGTAGGTTAGTCGATATTCGTTATGTTACCCGTTAAACGAACAATATTGTTAACAAGATAGACAGCTCCGCTATACGATACAACATGCGGCCCTCCCAGGAACCTCAAGCTCTACTATACACCTCCGGTTTGAATTCAGAAAGGTTGCAAAGTAGTTGACATTGACCTCCGTAGTACAGCACGGTACAATGCAACAAATACTTGTGCATCTGGTATGAATTTGTACATTTTTATCAGTTTTTTCGGAACTTCTATTTTCAAGTCATAGGCCTACACTAGCTGTGACCTACTAACAGTGGTACGCAGATACAAATAAACTTTATATCGAAAAATCAGAAAACAACGAATTAGGCCTAATCGAACTTTAATTGGAACTTAGGGGCCTATAGTATTGGGCCTACTTATGAATTTATGGCACGTGCCGTTTGTATACAGTATAACGTATTCAGGATTTCAGAAATTGGAGGGCCAATCCCCTGGTTTTTCTCCTGTCCTCTCTTCCTCTTCATTCCCTCTTTCCATACTCTCCCTCCAATTTCCACTTAGATGTAGGCCTCCTTAAATCCAGCTAGGAGGTATGGGGAGCTCTCCCAGCGGAGTCTGCGGCGGAGCCCAAGCCTTAATCGAATTTGGTACATTTTTGCCTTAAAATAAAGCATATGGTGGCAACAATTCTAACGATTTTACTGAGAATCAACTGATCAAATTTCGTGTTGTTTAAAGAGTAAAGGCAAACACTTTTCGTATCACGCCAAAAGGAGGCATAGCCCAGTGGTCCCTCTCAAATACGCAATTGTTTTTATATGTAATTACCTGTTCTATGTGCAATCCTGAAACATACGCGCTATTCTTTGACAATGCACTACAGTACCTTACGGCTTATCGCGACGGCTTATATCATCTCAAATTAGTTTTTTTCGACTCTCCGTACGTGTCAGACATGCAGAATGGGACAGACCACCAGACAGATGCTGTACAGCGTGTTGCACAACCTCATGAGGGAGGGTCGCATACGACATGCAGAAACATTCAGCAGCATTTTCCCCTCCACGCGTAACGTCGTGAACAAATCCAGATTTTTCTCAGGATCGAAAAACACGACAAAAACAGTTTATTTGAATGACCTCAACGCAACGGTTGAAGGAGCCTATTTGTTTCCCAACGATAGCAGTCCAGATGTACACTGTAACTCGAGCATCTTTAATGGGATAAACCTTTAAATTCAAGTGCGCTACACGTTTTCAGAATAAGCACTTTGAACGCACGACGTACGACACGACCAAACAAGATAGAGTTAAAACGATAAGAGTTTTTTTAGAGAGAAATGGCAATTAAGAACTCGACGAAATCTATAAAACATGAACTCAAGAATGTTTTGCAGAAGCTGACGACTCCTGCGAAGAACATGGACAGCGAGAAGAGAGTGTGAGAGAGTGAGTAAAGTTTAACGGCCCACCCGACACAACATAGGTCATTTCGGAGGCGGAGATGGGCAGCGAGAAAGCCACCATGGTAGGTGTTAATAAACGAATTTTTTAAGCGTTTTTCTATTTCCATTCCACAGCAGGATGGTACGTCGTCGGTGATCTGTTCACTTCACGCAGTAGGCCCAACGCAAACCAATCTAGGGAACCAACCAGACGACAAATGGCCGAAAACGGTTTATCTTGGGCGCAGTAAGTATTGTGAACTCCAGGAGGCCGTGAAGATTTAATCAAGTGTATACTCTGAGACACATATACAGTTTACAACTTACTACAGCTGATCGCAAGGATCATAGTGCATGTAGGTGCAACAGAGTGCATAGTCGGAGAGCTCGAAAACTTCACTGAAGCAGACATTAACAACATCGATTCACGTCGACGAGAAAGACTGGAGGCCATCATTAGAAAACTCACAACTGAAATGTAGCAACAACTGCTCAACAATAATTGTAGGTATCGCACGAAACCGACGCATATGCGATACGTTTGCGCACGTCACAATATACACGGTGTTTGCGAGTTCAACGTTGCGTAGCTCTGGCAAATCGCTCGACAAGCACGCGCCCCCATACATCAAGAAAGTGAATTCTAGTCTTTTCTAGGATTCTTTTTCAACAAAATATGACCTGGCAAGAATGAGGCGACGAAAGAGCAAGAAAGCGACGCGCTTCGTCAGTCTGCAAGAAAAAGATACCCAATTATCAAGACCAATCTTGTTTTAAAAAAATCGTATCTTACAGGAATAATTACAGCATAATTATGGCGCAGTTAAAGCCAGTAAAAAGGGTTTAAAAGGCTCAACGGCAGAAGCGCCCTTCAAAGATCACCGACGGTATATGGCCGAAGTGGCTTATCACGAGCCGCTTATCCCCTGCATAGAGATCGTCCAGCTATACTCAAACGCGATCGGTTATTTACTTTTTGTTGCAAAACATCCTTTTTTCGAACAGTTTCACAACTACATGAACATATGCGTACCCAGAGGATTTCAGAATGGGGAGTCTATCACCAAAAGCTGAAACATACCTTCAAATAAGTGAATGAATGAATACGCACAATGAATTTTGGGACCACATGAACACCATTCAAAATGTTGCTACGTAGCGAGCGATTTCAAGAGTACCACGTGACGCACACGTTTATAGAACAAATGTGGAAATAGAAGATTTGAGCCCCTCTGGGTACGCCTATGTTTATTAACATCGGTAATGTTGTTCATAAACACATACAAACGACTAAACGATGACGAAACATCACGGCGGCAACAAAAGTGGCTCAGGAGTAATCGCAAATACAGGATGGCCCAATAAAAAACCGCTACAGAAACATCAATAAAGCATATTAAACCATGCCAATGATATTAGATTTTTTTCACTCAAATTAAAGTGTCAGTCAAGAAAATCAAGAATTGTAATGTAATCAGTTGGTATTAGATATTCTATGCGTGACCTAATTTATGAAGTCAATCATTGTGCGTGAGGCGACATGCGTCATATAACGTCTATAACGTCAGCGCTCCTTCTTTCGTCACTTCGTTTTCGTGATCTGTGAATTCCACTAATAAACCATCTTTCAGGTGGAAATTAATTTAAAAAAATTTTATTTGTAACCATCCCCTTTTCAAGTTTTCCATCACGATTTTATCATATAAACTTCCCTTGCCCACACAGTAATTAAGGCCGACATCGAAATTTAGGTCACGCATAGAATATTTAATACGAACCTATACTGTTCTTGAGTTTGTTTTACCCTCAAATTTGATGAAAAATGTACCATTATTAACGGTTTTTAATAATATTTAATGACAATTCGGCACGTGGCTTGCTTTTGGGGTCACCCTGTACGTCTACAACTCGACCTGTGCCAGACACATCGTAGCGTAACATCACACAAATGCGGACAATATTGACAATAGCTTCTACCCGAACACACTCTGTAAAGTCCGGCGAGTGTTTCGACTCTTCGCAAACTTCATGCTAGCTAAAGCTTGCGGACTACAAATACAAAATAATGCATTCATTTCACCTTGTCAATATCCGATAATGGTGAGTGACAGAGGTGGAAGCGAACTGCTTGGTTGCCGCAGAGTTTATACAACACTAACAGGGGCGTCCGTCCCCCCAACAGCCATGACGTTTCCCCTTCTGCCCCCCCCTTTTAACGGGAGTCTGGGGTATCACCCCATGGAAATTTTGTAACTAAAGATGCTAGGTGAGTTTTAAAGCATTTTGTCCTTTGGACGCCCCGGAACACTAACACGGCAGTGACTGTACAGTGTACACTAGAGCATCTCTTCTTTTTTGCGGCTGCAAACTGTAGACAAGTCGCGAAATGCGGTTTATACAAAGAAGAATGTTGAACCTATTGAACATGATTATCATGGACCTCGCGCAATTTGAAGTTGGCTAGAGCCGTACCAAGCTACAGATATTTACACATATAATTCACAGTTTATAGTGTTTTGCAGTGGTTCGCATTCCAAAAGGTTTTGAGAATACATACAACATTCAACTCCGAGGACATTCCAACAAGAGGGACATAAAAAAGATGTTAAAACAGTTGGACAGCCTGGACTCAGGCACATGCGTCACTGTTAAACTGTCCGCACAACGAAATGAAACAGAAACGAAACAGTTTCGAAACAGTTTTTAAACAGTTTCGAAACTGCGACGACCGGAGCGTTTTGTTTTGGCTGAAACAAAACATTTCAAAACTGTTTCAAAACTGTTTTGAAACTGTCTTGTTTCAGTTTCGTTTCGTTGTGCGGACAGTTTTAGAATAACTGAAATGCAAACAGGACTGTGTCGCTTGCAGGTCCATGATTAGTCAGTCGAACGTCATAACGTTGATGACAATGTCAAAATACGCGCGTCGCCGGTTAGTACAATAATAACTATAACAACTACACAATGACGAGACATGCAAATCCGACTGTATTTATGAACTACAACACTGATCTGAACGTTTTTTAGCGTTTACGTTCGCCAGTAGACCAGTAACGACGCGACATATTTATTTCTTCTACTGAAAAGTGTTATCGACGCCTTGTCACTTTCCATTCCTCTTCATCACAGATCCGTCAACAAATCTTCAACTGTTACCAATCGTCGTTAAGTTTAATAACCAACAATAACGATAATATAATAATAACAAACAAAAGTCATAACTTAAGCTATAGCAGCCGCGTAATTCGCCACCAAAAGGCAAAATTTCTATACGCATAGCAACCACACTGACACCATTTTGGGTTGAAGTTATGGGTGACGGTATTAAGTAATAGACAGTGTTGTTTGTAATTGAAAGGAAACATTGGTTTTTGTCTATAGGGTACAGGTATGGTTTGGGTTAGCGTTAAGTGACGAAGTTTTCCCGGAGCGCCTGCTCTAACTCTGTTACAAACTACGCTTATTATGCTTTTATACATGCCCGTTAACGTTCGTCCGACGCACCTATAGCATACACTGTAAACGCAGCAGCACACATCAATGTGTATATAGTAGTCGCCCGCAACTATATGTAGAATCACTGTCGAAGTAGTAAAGTTCCGCAAAGTTAACAACATGAAGAAGATGTGGATGATAGCGTCGTCGCCACGGCTACTCGACGTCGCAGATGTCGTACCAGATATCGTACCACGGTCCCACCTCGACGATGCCAGACCACCATCGCCCTGCCGCCGCAGCCCCGGCCGGCGCCGCGTCGTCGCCGCCGGCGGCCACCGCTGCGGCCGCGACCAGCTCGTAGACCGTCTCGCCGGCGAAGATGAAGACGGCTCGGGAATGGTACGAGTAGTGAACGCTGTCCACGTTGCCGACGAGCGGCGCCGCCGCCGCCGCCGCCGACGACGACGAAGAAGAGCGGTCTTCCACGTCGAGTGTCGGAAACAGATCGGTGAACCGGTGTTTAGCCATGCAGCACGCATTACGACCAATCTCCACCGAATCGTACACCCAAACCTGTCGTCATCACCGTCATCATCGTCATCATCGTCATCGTCAGTTAATTTAATTTTCTCTCTCTTTCTTTTTCTCTCTAGTTGTGGTCACCGCCTCTTTTGAACTTAACAGTTTCAGGCGTTAGTCAGACATTCTTGTTCGCACATTATCAGGCACAACGTACCGAGCGAATTAGAGACACGATGACTAAGCGCTATATAAATTTATTATTTACTTGCTTATTTTCGTAACTGTTACTGTTTGTGCGGTACCGTGTTGCCGAACTGCACACTCTTGGAATTAACGTTGCTCTCGAATTATTATTATCTATCAATCACGCTGCGGAGTTTCATTAGCAGCCGGCGTTTGTTTGAACAAAAACTGCTAAACTGCCGCACTGATTAGAGACCAGCATTTCGTTAACGAAGCAGCTATTATTAGAAGTTTTATGGGTGTCCGTCTCGGCCGTTAATCAACCGGTAATTGTCTCCTTCAGTTCGTTTCAGTTCGGAGATTCACAACGTGCAGCGTTTCCGACGGCCGATTCAGTCACGAGAGCGCGCTAACTCGCCTGTGGCCCGACGGAACTGTAATGTGTTCGGTCTACGCCCATGACGCAATCGTCCCAGTATTATGCAATGCATACCCTTCGCATTCGGATTCTTACCCATTCGCCCTTGAAGAAGTACATGAGTGACGACCCGCTGTCGAACCAGACGGCATCCAGGTTGTCTGGAACGACATCGATGGAGTCCGAGCGAGGTCCGAAGTCTTCTGAGATGCGATGGGGATATCCGACCGCGACGCCATTGATTTCGTCATTGTACTTGTAATAGACGTTCCCTGCACGACGTAAACAACGCAGAAAGGCCAATTATATGATGTCGTGCGAAACAGTAAACATTCTATAGTAGACAGACACCTTGGGCAGTTCCTTTGAAGAGGCCGTCGCCAATCGCCGGCGTGTCCCTTCTCCGACTACCGGCTGGATTAAGACCAGTCTGTGGAAGAGAAGATTCCGCGTTAACAGTGAAGTCCCGTTGCGAGGGTGCACATCCCTTTATCACCTCTGGGCCGGTGAGGGTTATACCCAATTAAGCTAGCATACAACCCATGTCGGCCGGGTAATTAACAGCCACTTGCCCAGTGGCTTGTAATCGATTTAAGTCAGTACGCCAGCAATCATGGTCGCAGGACACACTACTACGCATAACTCGCCGTTTCTTCCGCAGCCGTTACCGAAAACATCATCAACACTCATTGTACCTACTCGGAGGGATGGCCAGGCTGAGTGGCCTGGAAAATACCGGGATGTACACCCGCCAAAGGTGGTCATCAATCCCAGTACTAACCAGGGTCGAAGAAGCTTAACTTTGTTGGCGTGAGCAACGCCGTCAACACTACGTCAAACCAGCATTTAGAGGGCTAAATGTACGAAGATTAAAACCAGTGGGGGTCCATGCAAATAAAGTTTAGGAGTCCATACAGATACATCAGTGCTCAGTAGTCTACTACACCGACATTACAAGACGCTCTAGCTGACAGAACTTGTGGAAAAGAAATCGAATGAAGGAGATGTAGACAGCAGGATACAAGTTACAGCCGGAGGGTGATAGAGGCGGCAGCTAAGAACACAGCTGGATTGAGAAGAGTGGTTTGTGGCCTATGGTGCACCGGAAGCGAAAAGGCTTGAGTCGTCAAGTCTCACAGACGTTCTTCACTTAGCGATTTTCAGTTACTTCAGGAAAGAGAAGTTAGGGTTAGGGTTAGGATTAGGGTTAGGGTTAGGGTTAGCCTTAGGGTTAGGGTTAGCGTTAGGGTTAGCGTTACACGAGCTAGAAGTCGATGTCATCTCAACTTCGAGCTCGTGTAACGCTCACCCTAACGCTAACCCTAACCCTAACATCATTTATAGCTTTAGGGAGAGCAGTGATTTATAAGCAAAGAATGAGGATAATGATCACGGTTTAGAACAAGATTATGGTTGGACGGTGAATTTGTCCAGTAGCGCCCAGCCAGTTTCATGCATGGCGTAGATATATCCACCCGAAATACAGTAGTCACTATATGGCGCAATGCACTTTACTGTTCGAAACTTACTTTTGTGACAACTTCGTTAACTCTACGGCATGCACTCTGTGAAAGTTGACGTCCACCGAAATTTATATCTCCTCTTAAAACAGAGTAGCCTTTCCGACGTCGCTGAAAGGTACCGGAAACGGTTTCAGCATAACACGGGCAACTGACATCACAAACCTTTGAAGAAGTAGGTGTCGATGACGTAGTCTGATCCGGCGGTTGAGATGACCTGGGTGAAAGCGTCGATGTTTGCCGGAAGACCTTGCCACTCGTCGGCAATCACCCTCGGGTCGCCATAGCGCGTTCGATTGAACCGGTTTTCGTACATCCAGTAGTGCGAACCGCGGAAAAAGTGCGTGTTGTAGATGTATACGGGAGGGTTGGCAGCTGTCGACGAAGAAGGACTATCGGCAGACGAAACCGTCGTTTTCCGCAGCCAATCGAACGTCTCGTCAAATCTACCCTGTTACATATACAACGAACGGGCAAGCGGTTACTCAATAACGCGCGTTTTTTTTCAAATCAGATCAAAATTGAAACAAAAAAACATTATAGCTTACAACGCTTTGAAAAATACCGAATAACACATAAACACTCACTTTACGTCTCAGTATCCATAATCCAACACAATGCCTTTCTGTAGACGAATTTTTAGCTACTTTAGCATTCCACTGTTTCATCGTTTCATTTCACTCAATGTGTATATCGTCATCTGGCATATCCGCGCCATTGTAGTGACTCCCGCCTCATATCGCCTTACAAATGGCCGCCTTAATATTATTATTATTAAAAGAAGAATTGCGGTGTGAAGTGGACTGCAAAATAGGCCAACCTTGCAGACTCCGTAGATCTGCTGCACGGCCTGTCTGTCTTCACGCACGAGTTCAAAGTCGCCGGGTGACGAAGGCGTCACGTAGATCGGGTACATGATGGAGTGCAGGATGTCGTTGTGCAGCAGTCCAAGCACGTGGCCCACCTCGTGCACGGCCAACTTCTGAAGGCTGATTCCAACATCTTCGTTGTCGCCGCCGGTGGCCGCGGTCCATCCAGAGTCCACCAGCTGCTGGTCGCTGCGGTAGTCTTCGTCGTCGTCGAAGTGGATGTCACCGGCTGCCCACGAATGCGCCAGTTCGCCGCCCAGACCGTCGAATGGTTTGTCGCAGTTCATGTGGTTGCCTGCACAACCATCGACCAAATATCTCGATTCGTTCGTTTATCTTTTTTGTAAAATTAGGCCTGTTTCGTGTGTTATTTGTCAAATACATTGTCGCATAATAAATATGACAAGACGCTGATGAGAGTAACTCAGATGTGAACGGCATTAACCCGAAGAAAAGGTGAAGACCGTAAGAGATATTGCAAGTTGGCAGCATCACGCAGTATGTTGGTCTGTTAGTTTTGTATAAATTGGCTATACATTAGGTGCAGTGACGTCAATGACGTCTTTATCGTAACACGCCGCCAAGTTGGAGGTATACTTATTGTGAACAAAGTCTTGGTTAAAATTTAGGAAATCTGAGAATTCTTTTGCCAAAGTTATTTTAGACCGTGTATTTTGAACGATGCATAATTCCACGCACAACAGTGTTCAAGCATGCCTTAGTTAACGACGTTACACTATGGTATTATACCTCCAACATGGCGGCGTTTACTACTGTAAACAGTATGACGTCACTGTCATCCTACGTATTTGTAGTTATTATAAAAATTGTACAAAACACAAACGTGCATACGAAATCAAATACTTAAAAGGGAAAAAGTACTAGGGGGCCTAACATTAATCATGGAAAAATAAAATATGTCAGCATAAAGACACAAAATAAAAAATAACAAACTAAAACTACAATTGTAATGGTTAAGTATTTTTGGTATTTTGTGTGTTTATCGTTTGCTGCGAAACAAAGTTGGTTAAAGGGCAATCGGGCTTGATGAATGCAATACGGAACCTTCTTCCTGACTGCAGAGCAGCACATACTATAGTTCAGGACAGCTGGGAACGCTTTCGGACTTCACAAAGTTGAATATTAGTCTCGGCGTTTCGCAGGACAGATGACGCGGAAATTTGGAGTGAAGTTGTCAGGGCCACTACACTCCATAATGAAAGAATAAATAAATGAGTTGCTAATTACAATCGTGGACCACGGCTAGCCCAGACACAGCTACGTCATATCGGACACGGCACATCGCACGGCATCAGGGTCGAATGGTCAAGGTCGGTAATGCCTGGTCTCCAGCGTTACGTTTCCGTTCATCCGTAACCGTATCTCCGTGTTCCGTTTAAAAAATACGTAAGAATTACGTTTATCCGTAAGACTTCCGTAGCTTACGTAAAATAACGTTCTCCGTTTCCGTAAAGTTTGCCGTTTCCGTTCATCCGTTTAAATTGGATCGAATTCTATTTTTTCCGTTCCCGTTCGATATTCACGGCATGGAAACGGCAAGATCGCTACAGAACGGCAGAGCGGACAGTACACGATTACGTAAATGGTTTTCGGAAACGGATACGGACGAACAGACAAGTAACGCTGCACACAAGTCGCTGCACCGGCCCACCGCTGTCTAGGCGATCCAATGAACGAATTAATAATTATTACAAAGACTGTATTCTATTCAACAGCAATTCTCATCAGTTCATGCGCGATATGTTGACGGTTAAATTCCAGTCCTTATAAGGTTCATCCGACGACAGTTGAGTTCGATGATGCCGGCATAGGCGTCACTGTGCAGGCCTATGCCTATCGATTCTTTTCACTTTCAGCGTGGGCGTTTATCCAAAACAGACCATTTCATACGACACGCCGCCGCACATAAATAGTTCCGAGAGTGCATCCGATTGTTCTGTGAATTAAAAAAAACTCGGCGGCGCTTTTACGATCGCGGTCGATAGCGATGGCGGCGCGCGTGGTAATAACTACAAGTGGTAGTGGCGATGAGTTATGAAGCAGCGACGTTATTTCTGGAACCACTTTTTGCCGTTTACGAGCGTTCACGGCGTAACGACTAAATGGACTTGATCGACCAGACTTGCTATTATTAGACACATAGATTCGCCAACGTCAGTGCATTATAATGCGGCAGTCAAAGGTCCGAAGCGTGTCGGCCGCTGAAAGCGGCAGACGTACATCAATTCGCGGAAATCACTTTCGCGCCGTCGGCTGATGACGGAGCGTAGTGTTTCCTCGCGGAAATGAAAGCTTATGCTTCTAGAGACAGCGATCTGCGGGAAGGTGTGGGCGAACCGGTAGATGTCGGTCGTTCTAATGTGCCGATCTGGCAAGCGAGATTGAAAACTTCGGTCCACAATCAGAGTTCGGCCACAACTCCGCTAGTACCACGCAGTAGCGATAGACTGCTCAAATCCGAGCCAACGTGCTGCCTTGCGAAAAGTACCAACTGCGTTAATAATACACCCTCATGGGCGTATTATTAACACAGTTGGCAGAAGATTTAATAATCGCCTATAAGATTGCTCATTTATTGACCCCACATTGGACTATTTCGCCCCCTAAAATCAAAATAAAGTTTACCTGGAAAATCCTCAAAACCCGGTACTGGCCAACTCTGATACCACTTTCCCGCTTATGCGGTTCACGCCGCGGTTCTCTGCGGTTCTACAAATATTTTTGTCAGCAGAAAGCTGCAGTTGTCTTGCGCAAGGTCGCCGAAGGTTTACGTTTTGACTGCGGTTCCTTCACGGTCTTATCGATATATTTGGGGTTTCCTTCGATTCTCTGCCGTTACAGAACTGCAGAGAACCGCGGCTTGAACGGTCAACTGCATGAGTGGGAAAGTGGTATGAGAATGCTCATCAGTGATAAGTTATACTCCCCTGTTCCTGAAAAGTCAGCCTGTACCTGTGTGTCACTCTGTCCACGGTACACAGGTGTCCCATAAAATGACCCCCTATGCTGTTTTGCCAAAATTTCTATAACCAATGGCACTTTTCAGCCAAATTTTACACACACATGTAATCAACAAAGATACACATGTTGACCATTTTTGGTATATAATTCAAAGTATACAGAGTATGATAACATTTTTATCAACTAGAGTCTCAAATTTTGCAATAAAAATTTTCACCTCACTGCATATCAAGTGAAGTTTTCTTGAAAACTGCTTGGGAACCTGGTTCGAAGGCACATTAAAATAAAGTCGGACACATTAAATGTTCAAAGTTCAAAGTGTCCGTCAGCCTTGAACATGAATGCTTGCAGTCGCTTACGAAAGTTCTGGACAGCCCTTACCACAGGTTTCTGAGGAAAGTCATTCCATATCATCTCCAGTCTTGTGCGACGCTCCTCGATTGTTGATGGCTTACTGTCGTCTTCATTTTGTCTACGAGAGCGCAAAAATTGTAATGCTGACTACGTAAGTTACCAATTTAATTCCGAAACTTGTAGAAGACGCTACCTCACTGATGCCCGCTGGTTTTTCTTTCAACAGGATGGCGCTCCAGCTCACCGCGCATGCGACGCAAGACTGGTTACACGCCACTGCAATGACTTTATTGCCAAGCATGAATGGGCCACCAAACTCGCCAGATCTTAATCTTCTTGATTATCATGTGTGGGGTGCCATGATGAACGCCTATCACAACCTGGACAAGTAAACCATCAACAACTGAGGAGCTTCACACAAGACTGGTGATGATCTGGAATGATCTTCCTTAGAAACCTGTGTCAAGGGCTGTCCAGAACTTTCGTAAGCGACTGCAAACATGCATGGATAAGGCTTGTGGACACTTGAAGATTTGGTGTGAGTGACTTTATGTTAATGCGCACTATACAAGTGTTCCTATGCCTTTGTCTTCGAATCCGTTTCCCTAGCAGTTTTCTAGAAAACTTCACTTGATATGCATTAGGTTAAAATTTTTTATTGCACAATATGTTTCTCTAGTTGATAAATGTTATCATACTCTGTATACTTTGAAATTAAACACCAAAAATGGTCAACATGTGTATCTTTGTTGAGTACATATGTGTGTGTAAAATTTGGCTGCAAAAGTGCTATTGATTATAGAAATTTTGGCAAAACAGCATAGGGGTCATTTTTATTGGACACCCTGTAGTTGCAGTGCACGGCCATCTTGAGCGGCAGGTGCGCTGTTGCAGTGTGACGAAAACTATGCCTGCCAACTGCTGTGTGTGGAATTTCACCATTTTGAGTACAGAACTTCGCGTTATGACGTCAATGAGAGTATGTATTAGTCGTTGCGTTACTCAAACTGGCATTTCGACCGTCTGACGATTTGGAACTCACTGCCTGATTCGTTGCGTGATCCGGCCGTCGAGTTCGAACGCTTTAGGCTGGACTTAAAACGCATCTCTCTGCCGGAAATTAGAGACATAAGCGCATTCGAGGTGTTGCCGAATCGCGCTATACAAATCAACATTTATTTACTTTACATATACTTACATGGGTGCAGTTATATGTTAGTGAAGTCAGCGTGACATCACGTCGCACGCTGTGGGAACCTTAGTGTAAACAAGTAGTAAGGCAAGATGTGGAAATCCAGTGGAAATCTTTTGCTAAAGTCATTCGCAAACGGGTGTCTTACTCGTACTGCTTGTTCGGGGCGGAGTAGGCTAGATCGCATCTTGTTACTTTCGCCAACGCCAGATTTGACCTTTTTCGGCAACGAGTTGAGTACGGTTGGGGACTTCAGTCCACGAAAAGACCGATCCGCAGTCCACGCGAGTCTGATGGTCGACAGCTGACTGAGGTGAGTGATGAGCGCAGAACTGCGGCTCCAATGTTATGAATGGAAGTCACGTGACAGCCAAGTGCGTAGGCGGGCGTGAGCGCTCACCTGAGGAACTCAATCACCTATGCATCGGTGCAAACTCTGCAGCCAGCCGCCGGCCAGCCGTCTGTCCTTGACGCAGTTGCGAAATGAATGATTGATTCGCCCATCGTACAAGTATCGATGAAGCACGTGACAATCGCCTCCTCGCGCGTTCTCCCGCCGGACACAAACCGGGAAAACTATACCCTTTATTATCTTCCAGTGTTACAACTCCAAACGGAGCACGTTGTTGTCAAAAATCCAGCACAAACAGTCCTATTTTCTGGACACTCATGGTGTCGGCCGGGTTTCTGAACACACTGGGCAAGTTGCATTCACCATCCACTTGTTAATATTATTAAATCCCGCACACGCGAAGGCCGCATAAAATATTCGTCAACAGCTGAACTCTTTACACGGGGTTGTGGTTTGGACCAAATTTTCTGCCTGTACAGTATCTATTTAGTTGTTATAAACATCATGATAGTACACATGCTACACCCTACATAAAAGCCTAAAAACTAATATTAAAAACAGTGTCGTAGCAATAGGGTGTGAAAGGCGTGCAGTGCACGCGGGCCCATCGCTGTGGGGTGGCCCAGATGAACTCTGTGTGGTAAAGAGGAGGGGGGCCTTTTGGGATCCTTACACACGGGCCCGCTCCAACCTTGCTACGCTACTGATTAAAAATAATACAATCACTGAAGAAGCAAAAAAAGTAAACAGTGCAAACAATAAGCATCGAAACACAAAAATCTCTAACACACATAAAATTGCTGCAGCAAAAATAAAATAAAAAATAACGCAGTACACAAAAGAAGTAGAATGTTACTCACAAATGCAAACATAAATACACACAGGCTTTGAACGGCAGCAGTAAAAAAGGCAGCCACCATGCAGTAACCTATAACAAAAATATCCACGTCAGCAGCAGTCATGCTACGAACTATTAAGAGGCGATTCACAATCATAATCAATTCGAGTGCATTTTTCCACACTTTTTCGTAATGCAGGACAGAAATGCCCCAAACTCATGGTTGTCAGATCCGGCAAATGAGCAATGGCGTAATGAATGCTGGGCGCCCTCTTTGCGTTGCTAAATAGGCTGCGCGCGCTGGCGAATTCCACCGCGATAAAAGTTACAAATTATTCCACTGAATGTGGCTGTACACTGCGCATCTGGCGAAGGACAATATATACGTTACCAAAATGGCGGCAGTGCAAAACAATCGGATCATAATGCGCTAATAATGAGCAGGAATGCTGGAATGTATACATACAACCACATACTGCTTAATCGGTTGTGGTTCCGTCAACAACATTCCGGGAACACTTGTATGTCGCTGGTTTTTTTTATTATACTGTGATGATTTAATGCTCTATGTGATGATGCACACTGAGCAACTCATCTATACGATGCAATACAATGTGATCAGGCTTACGTTCTGTTGCACCTGAAAACTTCAACACTGTTAAGTTCTCTATCTCTGTCAATAATGTTATCAGTTGCTATTAAATATTCTATGCGTGATCAAATATGTGACGTTATTTATTGTGCGTGAGGCGCAATACTGCGATATGCGTCAATATAACGTCAATGATGTCAGCGCTTCTTCTGTCAACATAGCACCTTCGTACTCTGTGAATTCCTCTCCAAAACCATCCTCTAGATGGAAATTCATGTAAAATTTCTTTTCTTTACATATATTATCTTTTTTTCGAGTTTTCAATTATGATTTTATTTTACCTTACACATATCGCAGCTTCAAACATAGTAACTGACGATGTCACAAATTAGGTCGCGCTTAGAATAGTTACTATCAACTTATAATATTGTAGTGCTTCCGTTACACTCAAATTTGATGCGAAAACATCTAGCCTCGTTAACAGTTTTTAATCAGATTTGATGATAATTCGGTAAGTGGCTTACTTCTTGGGCCACCCTGTATATATATAAAGTATACGACGCTGCACGTGTTCGGAAAATGCCGTCAGACTATAAGAAATCCGCTATTTTCACCTGAGAGAAAAGGAAAACAGACATGCACTTTAAATACGAAATAATTTCAGAAAAAAAACGAAAATCGCCAACAAAAATGTACTGAAAGTCAATAGCTAAAACGTGCATCCAATGATAATAGTAATACGGTATTAACAATTTAACAAATGGAAAAGGGAGTTATTTATAATCAGCGTCGAAAATGGGTTAAGATTCATATAAAACAAGACCGTTAATACACTTAAGTCGTGCTTTTTGTACGAAGTTCCTGGTGATGGTATATTTTCATTCTGAAACTATTCTGCGCACACCAGCTTTTTCATCGCCTGTTAAGCCCAAATTCCACATGGTTCGTCACTTCATGTCTCGAAGCGACACGTTACCTAGCCCATGCATTTGGCATAGGAAAAGTCGTGTCGAAACGTGACAGGACGTGTCGAGGCGTGTCGCGTTTCTCGGCAGCACGGCACGACACGCTCGTCACAACAAGCGCGACTCGCACGACACGTGTTCAGGGGCGTTGCCACAGCGTGGACTGGGGTGGACATGTCAACCTCACTGTTTCCAGAAGTTGTTCCTGAGACTGACGCAAATCCAGAGCACAAATGACTAAACTTGTACATGCGAGCACCTACTGCTTCTTCGTTGTCCGCCATTTTGGAACAAGTACGGCTCAGCATGCTCGACACGTCGTACGTGCCGTGTCGTGTCGTGTCGAGACGTGACGTGACGAGCCAAGTGGAATTTAGGCTTAATTGATTGATTTTTATACAGTGAGACTCTCGAGTCTAATGATGTCAACTGCTGAGCACAGCGTAACGTTAATCTTGACAGTTCTATCGCCGGTGTCGGCCTATATGGCTGCAAAAACAGTGAGCGATAATGTGTGCTGTGGCGTGCGCCAATCCACAGGGTGCATGCAAATGACTGACAATCCACAGCCAAGCCGGGCGGGCCACCTCAAAACCGGCACCGTCTCCGACGCCTAAGACACAAAAAATGACGCCGTGTGTGCACGTCTGATAATGTTACTTCACATACGTCATGTCCCACAGAACTTTTGACTGGCACGATTCACGTTGACGACTGATGGCCAACTCTACAGGGTGGTCCAAAAAACTGACACCCTTTGTTTTGTACGCCTTTTTCTACGCCTTAATTTCATCAAATATTTACCGATTTTCAAACTTATTTCACTGTCTGAATCAGGAGAACATTTGTAGTAATACTGTTGCTGAAGATCCCACCACACCTCAAGTGTGTCGCTACACTACCTTGTGAAATGTCAGTGTCTTAAAAGCAACAACTCAAAAGAAGACGAGTTGTGTAACAACAAAGTTTAAGAAATTAACAACAGGAAACGACGTGTTTATTGTCTCAGTTATTATCTACACACTGTAAAGTAACTGACACATCCCGCAGTTATAGTTCAAATGTTCAATGTATCCACCTTGCTGCCGTACGACGCACTCTTAAGATGTGTTGTTACAGAAGTCGTCTTGTTTTCAATTGTAGCGTTTAAAACACTGATATTTCACATTTCACACTTGAGGTGTGGTGGGATCTTTAGTGACAGTATTATTACAAATGTTACGTAAATGTTATGCTGATTCTGACAGTGAAATACGTTTGAAAATCGGTCAATATTTGATAAAATTAAGGCGTACAATACAAAGGGTGTCAGTTTTTTGGACCACCTGTATGGCGATCGACGGGTAGGAGATCTTCTTGCCACAATAGCCACTCGGTCCAAGCAAAGTTGTCCCGGGATTTTTTTACACAACTTATGTCCAACAGTACTTGGCACAAGTTGGCAGCGAGAGTAAGTGAGTAGAGTTCAACGCCTCCAGGGTGGCCCAAAAAAGCAAGCCACTATCAAGAATCATCATTAATCGTATTAAAAACTGTCAGTTAGGCTACATTTTTTATCAAGTTTGAGTATAAAATGAGCATAAGAATATTATAAGTTCGCATTAAATATTCTGTGTGACCTAATTTGTGACGTCATCAGTTGTTGTGTTTGAAGTTACAATACAGGTAAAATCAATGTACATAATAAGACCATGATTGAAAAAAAAAACAGAAAAAATATGAGAAAATATGGAAATCAAAGAAATTTTTACGTAAATCTCCATCCGAAACATGGTTTAGAAATGGAATTTGCAGCTTGCAAGGGCGAGCTGATGCTTGATGAAGCGCTGACATCATTTACCGTATGTGACTCATATCGCTACTTAGCGGGTCAGGCATAGTTATTGTCGTCACAAAGTAGGTCGCGCCCAGAATATTTGATACCAACTGATACTGCAATAGTGCTTGATAGATACTTTAATTTGACAAAGAATTGGAATCTCTAATACGATTACGATTTAATACGATTTTTTGACAATTTGGTAGTGCCTTACTTTTTTAGGCCACCCTCAAGAGAGCCTTAAAATTTTTCTTTTCTTAAATTAGTCATTTCACTGAACGTGACCCATATAAATAATAGACAGACAGAAGGCAGGGCGGCTGAAACAGAGTATTTTTAGCTACAGCAACGAAGCAAATAGTGATGCCGAGCCGACGTTGTTAGGCTATGGTAGTTTCAGAAAATGGTAGCAGTGGCCTATAACATATGATTATAGACAGAGACAAAGATATTTACACTGATCCTATTATGACTTTTATTCCTGGTTTTAATCCTACTAAAGTTAAATTTAAAGAACTGTTTTTTATTCAACCCTGTTCGCTTTACCCGCTTTAAAAGTAATGTTAAGTTGATGCCGAAGATGACGAAGATAATGATGAAATTGAAACCTAGAAATAAAGAAATCCCCAATGACATTTTGAGATGACACCCGAATGAACCAAGTCGTGAAGCAGCGAGTTCCAGATTACCGTAGAAACAAGTAATGAGATGATAAGGGCCGTTAGAGACAAACTAAGTCTGGTCGCACATGTGACACAAAACATGAAATGAAACGTGAAACAAAAACACACAACAGCGTGAAACCGTTTCGCGGCTGTTTCAGACTCGTTTGCAACATTGGACGTCGGACATTAGCAAACTATCGGTAGCTGAGCTTTTCCAATTGCCGACGAAGATCCGAAATGCACTGCCTTACATTGTCGTCTCATCATCATATATTGACTCATTCCGGCACAAACTTACTAATTTTCTGTTCCGGGCAATCCTCCTGTCGTTAGCACTTTAGTGGACCTTATGACTGATTGATTGATGTTCAATATAATACAAATGCTAAGACTTTTTAGCGAATCACAACCCTAACCATTGATTATTTAACTTAAAGCTCCACCAATAGCAAACTGAAGACGCTGTTTTCATGCCGCAATCGTCATCCACTCGTCCTAAATTCTGACTGTTGATTAACTGTGACTGAGAGCAGCCTCGCATATGGGTTCCGCCTACTTTCTGAAACGTTTCGGCGTTATATTTTAAATGTGACAGGCGCTGAAATACAACAGTTTCGTCGACGCAAAACATATTTTATTGTTGTTTCACGTCTCATTTCGTGCTATAATTTCAGTTGTGAGACCGACTTAAGTAAGCGGCACGGCGATCTGAAGCCGCCGACGCACGCGGCAACATCTAGATTGCGGTGAAGAGGGTTCGTTGGCGAACGGCATTGTTCGGAATCCAGCCGGGCCGGCGTGACTGCGGCCGTGTGTCTCTGGAATCCGTCCGTGACGGCAGGAGCGAGCGGCCGCCCGACTATCCGCCCGCCAAGCGCCCGAAAGAAGATCGGGGAAGGGTGGGGGACGGGCAACGGGTGGCGCCGGGCCGCGCCGAAGCGGTCCATTGACGAATTTGCGGCGCAATTCGACGCACGACGGGAATGTGTTGTTTCGCTGCTGATGAGTGGCGACGCCGAAAAACACTGAGAGAGACTGACAGAGACTGTGTTGCAGTGTGATTTTCGTTGCCGCTGTAACACGCCAGACTAAGACTATGACTCCTCCTTCCGACCAGACTACACCCCCTGCGTACAGACTGTACACCGGGGATATAAAACTGCTAGGACAGAATATACCCAGATATATGTTTTCGCCTAGGCCATTTTATACCCCTGAAACCATATTCAAATCAAAAATCAAAATCAACTTTATTTGAATCAGGCAACGAGGACCATAGCACACAAACACACATACGCAGTAACTTAGCAGATCGTGACAAACAGACAGACAGACATATACATAGAGGATACATCATACACATTATACAATACTACAACAATTGACTGCATTTAATATACAAAAATTAGGCTTACTTAATGTCCATGACAGCTGGTTATGGTGACGATTAGAGCATTAACATTAGCGTTAGCCCTAACCCAACCCTAAGTTCCTAGCCCTAACCCTAACCTTCTATTCTGGCCTAAGCGGGTTTATACCCAGGGCACAGGTGGGTATAGCCTGGCCGGGAGTATACTCCGGCCTGTTACACCGGAATGTATACAGCCGTTAACGGGAAAATTTAATCGAATCAGTCAATTGCCGGGCTTCTAAGTGTCCATGCAGTTCTACACAAAAATGTGCTGTTCTAAACGGTTTGTGCAGTTGTGAAGTCACATTTTTGCAGTCAGAATGTTGATATTGTGTCAGCAGAAACATGATATCAACTCCAAATGCAGCAGAAGGAAAAGAAAGGCAGGTTTTGCAGTTCTAAAATACCTTTAAATTTCCGGTTAACTGCAACGGAAACGGGCAAATTGTACGGCAACGAAACCAAAAAAAAACTGCTGGGAATTAACAAATTACCCGGTAATGTTTCCGTTTATGCGGTTTCTTTTGAAATATGAAAAAAATCAACCAGTACTCATTACTCAGTGTTGCATTTGACCCCATTGTGCTGCAGCACAGACGCTATCTACAATCCTGACACCAGAAATCGCTTTTTGTGCAACAGAGTTTATCGTGAGCCAAGTCACAGCAGCCTGCAGGTATAGTTTATATACTTGTATCTTTAGGCTTATTTTGTATTAGTGTCAACATTGTATTAATCGTAGGCCTACTTGACTTTTTATTTTTCATTTAGTATTTTTATGTAATTTTAGAGAAAGTATTGTTGTTATGCTAATTGTACTATTTCTTTTTTCAGCTTTTTTTCTGGAGATTTGTTAATGTTAAATACACTGTATTAGCATCTAGACTCTTATGTACTTGTGTACTATGTTTATCATAATGCATAGGCAGTGGGCCTCTACGCTCGTATAGTGCGTAATAAAAGCGGCTTCTAAAATCAAAAGTTATTGCTGAACTACTGTGTGGCTTCTGTTACCTGTTCCGGTTAGGATTTTGTTTTATATAATTGTAGAGAGTTTATTATTATTATCGTTATTATTACGTTTCTTTTTTTCTGTTTACTTTTCTTTTTCTGGAGATTATTCTGGAGATATGCAGTTTTGTGTTTTTTTTTGTGTGAAAAAGGAGCAACTTAAAGCAAACTAGTCAG